>OFMA01000044.1_pt1 | contig 90884 bp, 158 predicted proteins | sample 1541011 | NCBI WGS metagenome assembly OFMA01 (sample SAMN04209225, study PRJEB22552) | human gut metagenome | biome: gut; material: feces | host: Homo sapiens | place: USA: Oklahoma
AAATTCTTGTTCATTACCGCAGATACATTCACTCATAGTTACACATGCATCGTTTAATAATAGGAGACATATTATTTATTTGTTTCGTATGGGTTTTTGAATCGATAATGTATCTTTATACTACCATCATTATATACATCAATTCTTTCAATTAGCTCTACAACTATTGCTCTGGTAAGTGTATCAACATTAGCATATTCAGAAAACGTATTAACCCACTGTTTATATTCTTGATCTACTTTGTAGGCATTTTTCTTTTCTTCTTCCAATGCCTTAATTTGTTTCTCTAAATCTTGCAACTCTCTATTATATTTTTCAGTATATGACTTATATTCGTCAATTGAGATCAACTCGTCTATGTAAGCTTCATAAGTTTTATGTTTATGTTTTTTAATTTTTTCTACTCTATCACATATATCATTGAAACTCATATCTATTTGATGCTCGCGTTCATTAACGATATTCATTTTCTTCAACTCGTCTACATCATTATCAGACAATATTTTACGAGCTTCGCACTTTATAGATTTTAAAACTGCTCGGTACAAAACGTCATATTTTATGTGGTGACTATTACACCCAGCTTTGGTACCATGTCTCTTATAAGTCGAGCACACGTATCCTTCAAAAAAATGTTCTCTGCGACGATTATATGATCTATTCATAGTATGGTTACAATCAGCACAGTACAACAAACCAGAAAAAATGCCGATGTATTTCTGCTCAGTATTGACTTCCTTGGTTCTTATTTTTTGTAGTTCTTTTGCTCTGTCAAATATTTCCTTCGATATAATAGGCTCATGAGTGTCTTGAACAATTATCCACTCAGACCGTTTGGTTGGCTTTGTAGTTTTGTCTTTATAGGATATCGTGTTCGATTTGTTTTGAACCATATTCCCGATATACATTTCATTATTTAGTATCTGATGTATTGTTTGGTACGACCATAATTTAGTTTCAGCTTTAGCATTAGCATTGTGGTAATTTAATCCTAGCACTTCACGCTTATATATCGAAGGAATCAAGATACCGCGTTCACTTAAAATACGTCCAATCCTACCTTTTCCACAACCTTGTAAATATAGTTTAAATATCTCTCGAACTACGTCAGCGGCATACTGGTCTATTATTAGGCGATTATGGTTTTCTGGGTCTTTTATATATCCGTATGGGCATGATGGTCCAAGATATTGTCCATCTTTCATTTTAGCTCTAAAAGAACTTTTAATATTCTTAGACAAATCTTCGCAATACCATTCATTAACGAGTCCGTTGATTTGTCTAGCTTTTTTATTATTTACATCAGCTGTATCTGTGCCATCAGCAACTCCTATGAATCGGATACCGAGTATTGGGAAATTATGATGTAGATATTTTTCGATATGCTCCATATTACGTGAAAAGCGAGATTGTGTTTTTGCTATAATTACTGAAAACTTACCGAGTTTTGTGTCTTCAATCATACGCTCAAAGTCTGGGCGATCGTCATATAATCCGCTCTCGTTATCATCAGAGTATACGTCAACTATTTGATAATTATGTTCTAACGCATAGTCGGTCAACAGTAATCTCTGATTTTTGATACTAGCACTATCATCTCCTTCTGATAATTTGTCTTGATCTTCTTTTGATAATCTAAGGTATAACACTGCTTTTTCCATATTCTGATTCTCCAATCTCTAAAATGTTATACCCCATATGATATTGTACATAAATACTAACACCATACAGGGTATTTTTCCATCATTTTCGGCTATTTTTTATAATATTCTTCATACATTCCAGCAGTGTTTTATTCCCGTACACCACTTTAACCTTAATATCTTTTTCTTCTTTATTTTGCATGTGGTATCCTTTCTTTTTAGTAATGTATATGTGCTCCTCCTTTCTTGCATTCATAATACAAAACCTATTTGTAACCTACATACGGGATAAAAAGAAGAGAGTAAGTTTCATTTACGATACCTGCTCTCTTCCATTTTGAATTATTTCTTAATCAAATATTCTTGTAGGTCGTCTCTGGCTTCTTTCATTTTGTCTATTCCGTTACCGGTTATCTCATGATTGATTATCACCAGCATACATTTAAGAATCATCTGATTAGAGTTCTCAACCTCTTTCAAACGAATGTTATCGTTATCGAGAAGATGATCATGTCTATCTACTTCTGCTCGCAATTCGTCATTCGGTCTTTTAGCTTCCTTAACTATTTTCCATAAAGCAGCCAAAGCTCCTACGAATGTACAGAACCAGATAATCTGATCTGTTGAAATTGTAAAGTTCATTAGACTTTCTCCTCATTTGTATCGTTATTGCTACCTTCAATGAAAGCTTTAAACTGCTGATGCAATCCTGTAGAAGATAGTCCCATAAGTGCACCAAACACAATTGATTCGACTGACACGCCTGATACTACTGCATTTAGAACAGCTCCAAATACAGCAAGGATTACCGGAATATCGTCGTTCGGGATCTTTTTCAAAAAAGTAGCGTGCTTAATGCAGTATCCAACTACAAGGCACGCCACTACTACTACGAGTACATAATATTTAGTTAACATTGTAAAATCCATAATTTATTCCTCCTGTAAAATCTTTTCAACATTTTCACGTATTTCTTCTGGTACGTCATCAATTGTAATAGTACCTCTTTTAATACGCCTAACGTAGGCATTAAGTATTGCTTTGTTTGTCATTGTTTACCTCCAGTATCTGTTCGTATAAGTAGCATACTGCATCATCCAAATCAGCTGAGGTATTCTTCAAAGCAAGATTTTCCTCATACAATGCACATATAGCGTCGTCCAAATCTGCGATGATAGTATCTGTTGAAGCTGCTTCGCGTCGGGCTATCTCAGCCATTTCTTCTTCTGTATACTCTACAAATACTTCTACAGTCTCATAATCGTCATCGTTCCATGCGAATTTTGTTATATTATCGATCGGCATAGCGTCTTTTTTGATACGTACCTCTGATGTGTAGTAGCCGTTTGTCATTTCTTCCACCTGCCTCTTATATAGAATGTAAAGTACGTCTCAATCCCACTCGTTTGTTGTACCGGACACATAACATACCCTTTTGGAGCTGCTGTTGTTGTACAACGATTGGCAATTTGAAACGAATAGTTACCGCCAGGCGTTTGAATATCTACAAAGCCCTGTGGGTCATCTTGGAAATCGCCGGTCTGTATAAATGTAAATGGTAAAGCATATCCACCTTGTAAAGCCTGGTAGTAATATACGTTCCCCCATTTCGTGTCAGTAGCTACCTTATTTGATGCGGTACACCAACATTCAGCAAAACCACTATTCCATTTACGATATGTCCAAATACCGGATCGTCCTTGCGCTATAACATAATCGTTAACTGGGTTATTTCCTATTGTTAGTCCGCCGACGGTTGCATTCTTATTAACGGTTAATGTGTCTCTGATTCTTGTAGCCCATTTCACATCGAATAGATTATCTGTATCTGCCGGCTTACCAATAGCTACGCCTTTTCCACCTGATTTAAAATCTATAGTAAATGCTGCTGCACTTAGTAGATATGTCGATGCACTTGTGCCTTTCTTAGAGTCGATGATTGTAATCTGTATATTATACTGATTATCGACTGAAAGTTTATTATCACCAATTACTACACTGGATGTTCCTTTATTACCAGATGCTGTTACAGCGGTGTTCGTAAACGTTGTGCTGCCAATAGTCGCATAGCCCACTGTGATTGAACCTATCGGATTGGAGCCGATTATTTGGCAGCACTCCCAATTGAATACTACTTTGACATATGTACCGTAGCTATTCAAAGTGCCATCTGAATTGCACCGTGCTAATGAAATATTGTTTATTTTTGGAGACCAATAAGCTAATTCCCAAACAGCATACAATGTCACACTACTATCTGTATAATACGAACCACCAGCCGTATACTCAGCCGATACAGCCGACTTATTAGGCGACCATCCTTTAAAAGTATAGTTTGGTCTGGTTGGTTTAGTTCCTGACAACGTCAATGCTTGTCCGAAAGTCTTTGTTTGTGATCCAGGTGCTCCAGAGCCTCCGTTTGCATTATAGGATACTGTGTAGGTGTTTATTTTCCATTGTGCGAAAAGCGTTATACTCTTAGTATAAGTCCATGTCCATGGCTTGTTAATATAATTTGTCCAACTAGTACCGCTACCGTTCGCTGCTTCGTTCCATCCGGTGAACGTATGTCCTGTTCTTTTAAACCAGTTAGCTCTCGTCGTATATGCACTTTTATATTGCACATAATCAGTGTATATGTCACCTGATCCACCATTAGCGTTATAACTTACAGTCCATTCCCACGTGACAGCATTTAGTGTATATGTTGTACTAGCACTAACATAGGAAGGGCTTACACCAGTATTAATGCCTGCTGATATGGAAATTGTTTTAGCCAGTCCGCTTTTGTCCATTGTAACTCTGAACGTCTTTGTGCCGATATTAGCCCATTTCATTCCTTGTCCGTTAGCACTTGGTACAGAGAATGTCGCTGTTCCATTTTGAGTTTGTCCATCACATGTTATACTATATGATGCACCGTAACCGTTTTTACCACCATAGTTGAATCCTATTTGGAAATTTACAGTAACATCGTATTGGTGGTGCTGTAAAATATCTCCTGGCGCTGGTGTACATGTAACACCTAACCACCCTTCTGCAGCCATTTTGAAATCACCTCCATACTAGTCCGAGATTACCGTTTCCTCGGACTTCCCATACAAATCGTCCAATCTTCAAATTCTGAACGACTGTCGAGTTTGTAATATATAATTCATTGTTACTTATGTAAGCTACTTCAACGTCATTGAGCATGAAGCTGATACGACTTTTAGTAAGCTTAAGCTCATATGCATCTTGTCCTTCTTCTCTCGTTGCTCCGAGAACTAAATTACCGTCGGCATCGAAACGCATCCAGTTACCTACTTCTTTTTTGTATGAAGTAAGATCACCATTGAGCTGTGTTAACTGATTAGTAAGTGTTGTGAATTCTACCTTGAAATCTCTAGCGGTAAGAGTTGCTATTGCATCACTGTTCTGCTTAATTGTGGTTAGAGCATCTGATAAGGCTTTATCCAGCTGGTTAGCACGGTTACCTATCTCTGTGACGGTCTCTGTTGAAGCTTTTAGAGCAATCTGGTTGTTTGTTGTCTCAATACTTGTCTCCGCCTGTGTAATGCGTGTTTCAGCAGCATCGAAACGATTATCAATGTCTTCTGGAGCTGGTGTCCAATCGGTTGCTTTGTTACCTTTTTCGAGTTTTACATTTTTCATTCTAAATGTAACTTTTGCAGTCGCATCTGCATACGAATTGTACAATGAGATTTTAGCTTCCGTTGATACATTTGATGATGCTTGTTTCGGAATTGTAATTTTATTTTCAACATGAAACCACTTATTCAGTTCACATCCATCACTACCGACTACCGGCATTGGTGTCATAGTTACACCAGTCCACTGTCCAGTTCCAGTTTCTCCCGAAGGTGTATTTGTATACCGTTGACCAATCCACCACTCATGGCGGTTAGTACCAGTTGGAAAATCCCATACAGTGAACATAATGTCATATGAAAAAACGTAGACTTTGTCGACTTCATAATCTCTACATCCTAATAAATATCCTGCTGTAAGGTATATACCAGAGTAGTTTTTTTTAGAACTAATAGTAACCTCTGCGTATCCATCTGTAACTTTCGAGAAGTTAGCAAAGAAACCAGTTTTGCTATTACCTCTACTGTTAAGAACAAGATTCCTACCACCGATTTCCATATTATCAACACTATTCTGAGCATTGTTTGCTTTGTTCCAAGCATCTTTAGCGGCTTCATAACTACTACTTTTGGATACCTCAGAGAATGAGAATGACTTATCAGAATATACGTTACAGTCTACGAAATATAACGTATTGGTTGAACCCGAAATATAAGCCGGCTCAGTATCGCTCCAACCATCGGGAGGATTCTTAGTCGGCTTTGTTGGTTTTGCTAATGTTGATCCTTGTAATTTGTAATAACGATAACATGCATGGATATCGATTACCTTTGATATTGTGATCTGAGAACTTGCTTTTATCGTCATGTGCCATCACCTACTGTTCTAGCTGTGCTGTGATAGCCAACATATTGTCAACGTCTGTTGCGGTAATCGTATATGTTTTAGCTGTCGCGACGGCGGTGGTATTTCCAGCTTTATACCATTTAACAACTCCGAGGCTTCCACAATTTCCATTATCGGCTATTGTCTGCTCTTTACCAGCAATAAACACATGAGCGGTTAACACTGTACTGCCTGCATTATTCTTGAAGACTGTACCATTAGATGATGTAATGCTCATAGTAATGGCATCTGCTCCGTTTTTACCATTGGCGCCGTTTGTTCCTTTGTATGAAACACTGTATGAGGTCGTTGATTTTTCATCCGAATACGTAACCACTGTTTTTGTCCATAAGAACTGTCCGTTTGGTACTGTTGGTACTGTTGCAGACCATGCTCCAGTAGGCGTTGTTGTACCTGAAGAACTCGTTTGGTATGTTACGGAAGTTGATTTAATTGTTACTGATGTTCCATTGGTACCGTTTTTACCATTGACGCCGTTTGTTCCTTTGTATGAAACACTATACGCTTCCGTGGATTTACCGTCAGAGTAATTAACTACTGTTTTTGTCCATAAGAACTGTCCGTTTGGTACTGTTGGTACTGTTGTAGACCATGCTCCAGTAGGTTTATCCGTACCGCTTGTCCCTACTTGATATGTGACTGACGTTGATTTTACAGATACAGATGTACCATTAGTGCCATTTGTCCCGGCTTTTGCTACTGCGAATGAAAATTTCTTATTAACTGTTATTCCATCCACTGCTACCGGTATAGTTGCTTCACATGCCGCTGAAATTGTTGCAGTTGTTTTAAACGTGATTTTTACTTTTGAGGTCCCGCTGTTTTCTACAGTAGCGCTCACCCCAGTCGGGCATACAATTTCACTAGCCGTTACATTAACCGTCGGGCATTGATTAGATCCACAAAACGCGACAGCTTCAGTCGAGCAGGTTGCCCCGGCAGTAACACCACCTGACCCTCCGACGAATGTGTACGCTTCACTTGTTAACATGACTGAATAAGCGTCAGTTACGTCAATAATTGTGATTTGATCTGCTGATTTAATTGCCATTTTGAATTACTCCTTTACACTATTAATTTGCACATGAATGTTACTTTTGTATCTACATCATCCGGTGATAATTTGAATGTAAATCCCTTATCGCCGAATCTAGGATCTCTAGATGAGATGATACCGAATGAATCTTCATCCAGTCGCTGCCATTCCCATTGAAGATACGCTTTACTACCAAATATGTTTTCTAATTCTTTACTGTTCGTTATACGTTTAGACCCACTGTAGATAACGACTGAGAGCATCGTTACCACTTGATCATTCTTAAATACAGTCCCCCTTGACGATTCGATTCTGAGTGTTACAGCATCCTCGCCATTAGTACCGCTATTGCCGGTCATAAGTGCTGGAGCGCTGTATTCGGTATGACCATCACCGTATGTTGTTAGTTGTCTACGCCAAATGAACTTGCCATCTTCCCATTTTGGTGTTTCGGTACTCCACCCGGTTTGCGGACTATCTGACGTACTGTCGGCTACAGCGTATTCTTCAATCACCGAAACAATAGTCGACTTCATTCCTTCATCGATATCGTTCAGCTTGTCTTCAAGAGTTTTGTTTGAAGTGGCAAACTTCACGCTGCTAGCAGACACTTCTAGTTTCCAATTGCCGTCAGTGTCTTTGTAATATTTCAAATATGAATTAGAATCACCGAAAGCGATCTGACCTTCTTTATCGATATACGTACCGCGAACACCCGCATTTACGTTATTCTTAACACCGGAATATATAGCGGAGTCAGTTATATTAAATCCGCCAATAGTAGCGTCAAATGCCACTAAGTCATGAATATTAACTTTTTCAGCTGTGATTGATTTAGCAGTAATAATGGAACCGTTCAAACTGTTATACTCGGTCTGTTCAGCTGTGGTTTTCATACCGTCAGTATTCAGCTTGTAATAAAGACCGTCCGTTCCCTGAATAACCAACTTATCAGCCTTAACGGTACCACCTTCGATTAAATCACCTACAATGGTTACACCGACAAGCTTACCGGTAACGCTAGTGTCACCAATGACTAAATCTTTGATAATACCGGATGTTGCATAGAAATGTTCGATAGCAGCTTTACCGATGTTGGCAAAGTCGATCTGAGCGTATTTAATTGCAGCATCATTAGTACTTAATTTATCGGTATCGAGTTTCTTAATCTCGCCTTCTACTGCCGTCAGTTTGTTTGTAGTGGTCTCTTCGAACTTAGCCTGCTGACCTGAAATATCTCCGACTTTCGCATTAGTAGCATTAAGATTCTCGACAGTTGCATACTTAATATCGGCTACTTCAGCATCGAGTTTCTTAGTTTTCAAGTCGTCGATTTCCGCTTTGGCTGCCGTTAAATCTTTTACATTAGCTTTCTTCGTTTCAAGTTCTGTAATCTTTGCTGTAGCTGCTGTCAAGTCTCCAATCTCTGCTTTGTCTGACTGGAGTTTCTTAATATAACCTTCATTAGCCTGCACTCTATCAGCAAGTACAGTAGTGAACTTACTAATCTGATCAACACCACTACTGAGGTCATTAAAGTCATCTGTTCTAACTGATGGGGATGATACGTTACCTGTCACTGTAGCCGTATGATTCTTTATCGATACAGATACTCTGTCACCGACGTTTGCGTTTGCAGTTGTCGAATCAGCACTAGGTCTTTCATCATCTGACAAAGGTGTTAACTGATCTGAGCCATCGAGTTTAACATACTTATTACCATTACCGTCTGATACAACGACACCGTATACGGTAGTCTCGCTACTTTTATTGTTTTTCTTATTGTCGTTAACAACTTTGGCAAATTGTGAAATAATATCGTAAGACAGCTCCATGACTTATCACCCCCATAATTTAGATGTGAATGTTGCAGTTTCAGATACAGGACACCCTTGAGTGCATGATATAGCCTGGCTAATAACTCTAGCTTTAATGTTTTTCATACCAGCTTTGGAGTAATTCAGTCTTACACAGTCTCCTACTCGTACCGGACAATAAGCGTGTTTATAACTTATCTTGTATTCAATTGTTGAAAGGGATTTAAGTAAGCGATTTGCGTAGTCTTGGATTTGGGCTTGAGTAACATACCCTGCTAGATTTGGTTTTGTATCTCTATGAATAATTTCTCTACCTCTATTTTGAATTGAGATAGGACTATTGATGTCTTCGTTCTTAGCAATAGCTTGTTTATAGTCATTGCCATACGAATATATAACTTCGACGACATTCGGTATTCCGTATAGATCATGATTCATTGTAATGTCAGGGTATAGAATTGAACTGTTGTCGTCATTATAAGTCCATACTGGCTGAAGAGACTCTATATCCTGTTTAGGGACAAATAATATCTCTCCTCGCTCAGTAAGACCTAATTCATACTTAGCATTAGCTATAAGATCGATCACGAAACTTAACCACGTGTCATCAGTATTGGCTACGAAGTCCTGGTAAAGTTTTGGAGATGTGTCTTTGAGTCCACCATTGCTATCAGTCTCGTAAGTTGGTTCTACTTTTGCTACTGGAGCTCTCGCATTCTCTGAAACAATCCGATATGCAGCATCCATGATGTTAGATCCTTTACGAATCGTATAACCAAGTGGTGGTCTTTTTTCTTTAAGTTCAATCAACGTTGTATAACAGTCAATCGATACATCTTTAATGATACCGTCGAAAGCGGTTTTCGGTGTCTGGCATAAAACTGTACCTAATGGACACTTCTCTGTAATTCCATCTTGAATTGTTTTAAGATAACACCGAATGTAGCTTTCTCCGATTGATTTCGTGGCATCAATAGTGGCTGAACCTAATGTCTGGACGTCACTATCACGATCGAATGAGCTTCCTGTGATAATATCATCAATCTTCTTTACATCAGCTAGAGTAGTCGGTTCTACAGTATAATACTCGAATGATTGATCCATTGATTTTGTCCAATCAGGCAACTTACATTCCTCCTTCTACTCTAGTAATATCAAGTGATACTGGTATTGTTAATTCTCGGTGTGTTGTGCTAAAAGATACTTTCACATTAGCCCAGTATCCAAGTCCTGATGGTTCACGTACATAAGCGTCACCAGCCCATATAGATAATCTTCGTAACGCGTAAATTGTTTCGCTGTCTTCTCTATCGATTTCAACGTTCCAGTTAGATGTTTCACCAAGCTGTGTACCATAGTAGCTTACAGGATGTTTTCGTCCGGCGTATTCAATCAACTTTACTTCGGTCTGTCGTTTGTCGTCTGTGTCAATGTTATATGGTAGTAAAAGCATTGAGCCAGACCAGTCCGGAATATCCATTTCTACTGCATCGGTCGTGTCAAATGGATTCCACGCTTCATCCCACTGAATGATAACTGCTCCTCCGTCAACTTTATAGCCAGGCATATCATAGAAACTAATAGCTCCTGTATGCATATCTTTTGCTACTAATCGATATCGGGCATAATCAAGTGATGGATGTGGGTCTGTTACAGATGTTTTATTATTAGGAATATTTGTAGCAATTTCTGTGAAACTACCATCATATTCTCTACGATATACGGCTAATGATAGGTCTTCGATTAACTGACCATCGCTATTAACGCAATACGGACTGATAATAGCTGTGAATGTTTTTTTATCAACTGTAATATCAGCATCAATTTTATAACTCAAATCTTTCCAATTAACTGTAAATTGGTGTGACTGTTCAATAGTAAGCCCGTTATTCATATTCACTGTACAATAAACGGTATAGCTAATACCTGTTTCAAGGTCTATGTTATTAGCAGACATCTCTACTACTAGTGTTTCAGAAGTATCAAAATACTTAGAATACACGTCGTCACCTTTGTTTACAATTCTGTTTTTTCCAGTATCGTCTACTGTTTCATAGCCACTTCCAGCGGCAACTCTTAAATGATATCCAACTGGCTTTTGGTATTCATAACTTGATAGTGATACATATCCACGAATATAGAACGGAAATGAGGTTAACATAGTGATAAGTGTTCCGCCAGCTAAATCGCTCGTCATTGAGAGGTTTAGAGTTGGTTTTTCATAAATATAAATGGTACGTTCTACTGACCATGCAGTATTACTAAATTCATCGGTAACTCCTGCAGTACGAACCTTCCATTGAATTTTTGCGTTCTTGAACTTAGCATGGCTAGTATTTAAAGATACTCGCAACTGACCTTTATAGGATACAGACGTACCGTATGTGAATTTGGATTTGTCTTCTTTTTCACCAGTTGTATCATTTGTGGTATTCTCAAATATGAAAGAACGCCAATCATCGTTTCCTATTTTGATGCTTAACTCTGCGTGCGACTGTTTGGAATTGTCAGTAGGATTATGTATCCAATTGAGTTCCATACTTTCGCCAACAAATGCCGAGTTTGAAGATGACCATGTCGTAGGTGCAGCTGGTGGCGTTCCAATTGGTATTGTTACACTCTCTGTAGGGTCTGATGTACCGTAGCTATTAACAGCACGTACTCTGAAGAAATAATCATGACCATTATCAATGTCTGTTATTTCGATTGATGTTCGCTTGTCTTCAGTACTAACCGATTTGATGTTTCCTGAGCCGTTATCAAAGTCCGCTTTTACGGTCGTGTATTCGACTGTGTACTTGGTAGCGTTTAATACAGCAGCCCACTCTAAATATGCGGAAATGGAGCCATCTGTACGTTTATTTCGTCTATAAGCTGTGATGCCAGATGACGGAGACGGTTTAGTTCCAACCTCATTTGAGAAGTCTGACCAAGCACTTACCGCGTTCTTTGAGTTAACTGAACAAGCTCTTACTGTGTATGTTGATCCAGGTTCTACTTTGTACTGGTAAGATACATAGTTAGTTTCTTTGTTGATGTTGATCGGACTTGATGTATGTATACTCGACGTATTGTCTTTTACAATGTTAAATTTAATTCTGTCAGCGTCGATAACATCAGCCTTAATATTTGAGATACTAATTGTTAAAGTTAGATCATCGATCTTGACGCTCGGTACACTTGGCGTTAATGGAGGATTGTTACTGAATTCATATACTTTATATCCAGACCATTGTGCTCCACTCCAGTACGGAACCTCGTTACCGTTTGAATCTTTGTATGTAGCTGGTACGGGTTTAACTTCAATACTTACTTTTGTAGCGTCAGATGATGCCGTATATTCACCGTAACAATAAGCATCTTCGTAACTCTTTGTAGTACCTTCATTCGTGATTATCCATTTACCGTGTTTGTAATCCCACCAACGATACATGAAGTTGGCAGTATTTGGTCTATTAAATGTCCAGGATGCATATACGGCACGGTTCTTACTACTTGTTTCGTTAGCTGCCTGCAATGCCAGAACATTAACGACTGCTTGTGTTGGATAAGTTGGACTTGGAGCAGGAGTTGATCCACCGCCACCGCCTCCGGAAGAACCTGAAGAGCCCGATGAGGACCCTCCAGATAATTTTAATACTTGACCAACATATATCAGGTTTCGGTTTTTGATACCGTTTAAAGATACTAATGTATTAATCTTTTCGTTTCTATTACTACCGGAAATACTAGACCCATACGTTCCACAAATACCCCATAAGGTATCACCACGTTTGACTGTATATGTTGTTATAGCCATGGTTATCTTCTCCTCTCGATGTTAGCAGCTCGTACAAGTGTCTGAATGGCATCTGCTACATTACTGCCATCGTCATAGGTAATTCCGTTAAGATTGTATGTATTCACGTTAGTTGTTCCAATGTCCTTCCGTAAGCTATCGATAGCCTTGATCACATCAGTATTGAATCCATTTTGATTTGCAACATCTGCTGTATTAATAGGAGCAATTCCGCTCGTTGATAAGCCTATTGTTTTATTGGTGTTTAACAGTCCGTCGATATATCCAATGCCAGAATTTATATCAGACATGTCGAGAACTGGATGAATTGTAATTTCTGGGTCTGCATCAATACCCCAAGTAGCGATATCGTTTACCAGAGTCAAAGCTTCAGTGATACTGTTGCTAGCTTTATTACCCATAGACTTACCAGCCTGATAAACTGATGAAGCCATTTCTTTCATACCAATAACAAGCCCCTCGCCTAACCATCTACCTGCTTTTCGTGTAGCTTTCGAAGGTGAATGGGACTGCTGACCAGCCTTCTCACCTTCTACTGCTTTCCTACCAAGGTTATAGCCAGCTCGATAAGCAGCGGCCTGCTTTGAGTTTATACCTGATACAAGACCTGAGCCGAGATATTGTCCTGCGGTCTGAAAAGAGTAGTAATAGCTTCTGATCTTAGAACCACAATTACTTAACGCACTTCCTAATGCTGATGTAACTCGTGATGCTCCGTTGTAGATACCGCCAGATAAGGAGTTCATTAGACTTATTCCAGCAGCCATAAATTCAGTTCCGCGAGACGTAATCTTGGTTTTAGCATTTGTAATTATGGTTGTGATTTGGGATAATAACGACGGCGCACCACTCATTACACCAGTGTGCAAATTAGTTGTGATCTGACGACCTGTTGTTATAAAGGTGCTGACTTTCACATTTGTAGCAGATGCAATTCGTGCCATTACCGATGATACAGCTGATATAACACCACCTGATCCAGAATTAACCCCTACGCTCATGCCAAGCATCATTGTCGAACCTGCTGTAGCAAAATATGATTGACGACTTGTTATCGCAGCAATAACAGAAGTCATCATAGTATTGAATGCTTGTTCTATAACGTAGCTTTGACTTAGAACTGTTCCTGATATTGTGGTCATTACAGTAGTCATTGCTGTAGATATAGTAGGACCAGCTGTTGCAAATGCGTTAACAAAATTATCAGCAGCTTGTTGTCCTGCTATTGCGAACTGCCCTCCGCTGTTCATAAGGATTCCGGTCGCGCTGTTAACGAGACTACTTACGGCAGTTGGTAATACAGTTTGGGCATTTTGAATTGGCGTAATTAAATTTGACACTATAACATCACCAAGTCCATTTACGCTAGATACGTTAGACGAAAAGCTTAATAATGATGACGCGAGCACTGATAATCCAGCACTAACAGTTCCGAATTGAACGTCATTCAACTGTTTCATGGCAGTAGATATTGATTCAATACTGCTAACAACATAACTTATATCTTGTATGCCTTCAAAAGAACGCACTCCGTTTGCTAGCTTTGATAACTGTTCCTCTATGGTTTCTGGTACAGTCACGTCCTTCCATTTCTTAACGGACAATGCTAGATTACCAATAGGTTCTGTAACAGAATCGAGTGACCATCCTCCAACAAATGCCGTACCAAACGATTTAATGCCTTTAGCTATGCTTTGTAATCCTGATTCAAGATCTTTTGGAACTTCAACATCATTCCATTTCTTTATAGATTTTGCTAAATCTCCAATAGGACCAACTATAGCGTCAAGTGTCCATCCACCTACAAATGCTACACTGAATGATTTGATACCATCTGATATTTTCTTCAAATCGGAATCAATATTTCCTGGAACTGTCACGTCGTTCCATTTCTTTATAGAATCTGGAAGCTTTCCAAGAGGTCCAGTAATTGCGTCTATACTCAAGCCGCCGACAAATGCCCATGTAAACGCTTTAACTCCATTTGCTATCTGTGTTAATCCGTCCTCAAGACCTTCAGGTATAGTTACCCCAGACCATTTACGTATAGAATCAGCCATCATACCTATTGCAGGTGCTGATTCACTTAATGCAGATGCACCCAATCCTCCAAAGGTAAAGCTCATAATACCAGATGCTAACGAAGATAACTGATTTGACAATCCTTCAGGTATAGTCACATCTTTCCATTTCTTAACCGAGTCGGCGAGTACACCAAGTGGTTCTGCTACGGCTGCAATAGACAATGATCCGAGTATTGAGAACGTGTTAGCTAATCCGCCCAAGGCAAGTTCGCCTAAGGCAGCACCCATAGCAGCCAATCCGTTACTTATCTCGTCCCAACTCATGGAACCGAATTTCTGTAACGCTGTAGCCAAATCATCCAAGCTTTGAACTGCTACGAGAATAGTAGCGGCACCAAGTAGACCTGTTCCTCCACATAAGGTACCAATAAGTCCTGAAATTAGTCCTAGTTCACCAAGAGCTTCGCCCATTCCAGCTAAACCTTTTGCGGTTTCATCCCATGTCATTGATCCAAATTTCTTAAGAGCTTCGGCCAGATCGTCTAAGCTTTGAACTGCTACGAGAATGGTAGCGGCACCAAGTAGTCCAGATATGCCAGCTAATTTGCCAAGTAATCCAGATATAACGGATAGTTCGGTTAATGCTCCGCCAAGTCCAACGAGTCCTTGAGCAATGTTTTCCCAGCCCATTGTTCCTATTTTGTTAAGCGCATCAGCTATATCTCCGAGACTTTGAACTGCTACGAGAATAGTAGTGGCACCTAATAAACCTGAAAATCCTGTTAATTTACCAAGCATTCCTGATACTACTGCTATTTCACTTAGAGCAACGCCCATTCCCGTAAGACCTCTGGCTATACCATCCCACGATATCGAGCCTATTTTTTTCATAGCATCGGCTATGTCAGATAATCCTTGTACGGTCATTAGTATTGTGCCAGCTCCTATAATTCCTGAGAATCCAGCTAATTTTCCGACAAGACCGGATATAAGACCGATCTCGCCCAGAGCTTCACCCATTCCAGCCAATCCTTTAGCGATGTCGTCCCATGACATAAATGCAAATTTCATAAAAGCATTAACCATAGCATCTAATCCTGATATAACTATAAGGATTGCACCAGCACCAAATATACTTGAGAAACCGGCTAATTTTCCGACGGCTGTCACTACGGTTGCTATTTCACCTAAGGCTACACCCATACCAGTAAGCCCTTTTTTAATAACGTCCCAACTCATGAAACCAAATGTCTTAAGAGTTTCTGCTATTGTATCAAGTCCTTGGGTTACTATTAATATTGCACCAGCACCAAATATACTTGAGAAGCCTGCAAGTTTACTGATAGCTGTAAGAGATACAGTTAATTCAGTCAACGCACCGCCCATACCTACAAGTCCTCTGGCTATACCATCCCAGTTCATATCACCGAATTTAGCTAATCCTGAAGCAAGCTTATCCAATGATTGAACTGCTATAAGCATACTTACGCTACTTAATATAGAAGCCCCACCGTTAGATTTTCCAAGTTGGTTTATAATACTTGTAAATATCTTAAGAGCAGCTCCCATACCTACAAGACCTCTGGCAATTTCAGACCATGATAATGTTGCAAACGTAGTCATCGCATTACCGAGCATTTCGCAACTCTTGGCTAGTGCTAATAAGGCAATACTGGTAGATGCTGATATTTTGACATCAGAAATGCTTTTGACTCCTACACATAGTGTGAATAAACCAGCACCAGTGCCTACTAATCCTTTGGCTATATCGTCCCATGACAGTCCCGACATTTTCACCATAGCATTAGCAAGTATATTGAGTGCTGCAGACATGATAACCATAGAACCAGCTGCTTTAATAACGCCCTTTGTGTCGTACTTGCTTAAAGTCTTATTCATAGATCTGAAAGATAGATTAAGCATTGCAAATAACGATGCAATTGAAGCGAGAGATTTACCAATATCTTCAACACTTAGATTGGATATCTTATCCATAGATCCAGCTAACAAACTTATCGCAAGCGCTATTTCCAACAACGCTGTGGCTTTAATACCAGTGGTGAATGCTTCCAATGAGTCGTGTAGAGAATCAAGAGCATTATTAATTTTCTCAACTATTTGTCCTATTTTACTGTTTTCACCTTTTCCAAATAATTCTTCTATTTTGTCTTTAATTGTTTGAACAAGGCCTATAATTTTCTTTATCGTAACGAAGATACCTCCGCCAATCAGTCCAGCAAATAAGTCGCCGAGGGTGAAGTTATCTTTTACCCAATCGACAAATTGTTTGACATATCCACTTATGGTAGATATAACATTTGTTATGATGTCCTTTATCTTCGTAAATACGGTTGATATGTTTTTAAACTTATCCGAAATATAATCGAAAACATTAGATATACCATCTTTCATAGACGCTAACACATTTAGTAATCCGTCTATGCGGAATTTATTGTTTACAGCTCCAAATACTGAGTCCAATAAATCTAACAACCCGTTAAGTGCAGCTGAAATAATACCAACTACTGTACCTAAACTGTTTGCTATATCATCCATTTTGAAACTATCGTTCAATCGTGATAATGCATCACCTATAGCTTCTCCTATGGATAATACATGTTCCGCTAAATTGCTTACTCCACTTGATGTGAGTAATTGAAAGAACGCTTTACCGATACCGCCAATTACTTTAATACCGATAGATGCTATTGAAAAGAGTCCTTCAAACGTCTTCTCGAGTTTTGCTGCAATCGGATCAGACAACTTCATCTTAGCCGTTAAATCTCTAATCCCCTCTGTTATAGCGAGTAACTGTTTTGCTGTAGCCTGAGGAAATACATAGCTAAAAGCTTCCTTAATTGGAGTAATTATTGATAACAGAGCATTAAATGCATTCCTAAAGGAATCTATCAATGCGGTTCTGCCACCGAGATCAGCCCATTCTTTCACAATAGCATTTCGTGCATCAGATGACTTATTAATAGCATCGCTTAGAACATCACTTACTGAAGTCCACAATTCTTTAGCTTCTTCAAAATCACCGATTACTGTTCTCCATGTTTCAGTCCATCCTGACCCTAATGATTCTTTAAGCGTATCAATCAACTGTGAGAAAGTTTTTACTTTTGTAGCGGCAGCCCCTGCAGTCTTAGCCATATCAGCCATCTGTTTAGCTTGTTCTTCACTGTATCCTTGATCTAAAAACTTTTTAACAGCCGCTTCATATTCTTCTTGTGTGTCAGCTGCCGTTGCAAACTGATCGAGTGTTTGTGTGAGAACTTCTGTAGTCAACCACCCTGTCTGCAACGATTCTCTGAATGAACCTTTAGCATCAATAGCTGCTTGTGCTCCAGTCTTTAGATGTTCAGAAGTTCGTATTAATGCATCCTGAAATACCTGACCGCCCATACCAGCATTAACAACCGAGTTCCAGTCCATAAGTTTTACAGTACCGGCAGCTAATGCCTGTGATAATTGATACATCGCGGTCGATGCCTGCTGGGATGTTGAACCTGACACAGCAGCAAGGTTAGCAATACCCTGGATTGCCGATACTGAAGTGTCAAGTTTCACACCAGCTGCTGTAAAAGTACCAATATTACGAGTCATTTCTGTAAAGTTATAGATGGTTTTATCGGCATAGCGATTCAGCTCGTCAAGAGCAGCGTTAACCATTTTGACGTTTGTACCCTCTTTTTGGGTATTCGCCAAGATAGTCTGTACTGCGTTCATCTGGGTCTCATATTCGGCAAAACCGTCTTTTATTGGTTGTGTTGTAAGAGCAGAGACCATTCGTTTACTAGCCATAACACAGCTATCGACTATATTATTAAGCTGATGCTGTATTGTACCTTGTAAATATGAAAAGCGAGCGTTTACAGTATTGATTCCATCTATCATACCATCGAATCTAACTCGATTTGCAGCACGTCCGATTTCTTCAAGACTTTTAGAAGAATTTTTAAAATTTAAACTCTTCTTTAGCTTGTCCAAAGTTGACATACTTGTCGCTACACCTTTTTCAAACTGGGCATTATCAAACCGCATTTCAACAATACGTTCGTCAATTGTTCTACTCATATACTGGTAACCTCCTTCCAAGCCTCTTCAGCAAGCTGATCAAATATTGGTTGGATAGCAGGATTAATATAATCGCGCCCTTCAACCCAACCTCCGGTACCAGTACCATGTCCGTACTGTAATATGAGTGCGATGTTAACACCTTTATTGACGTTTGAATTGTAAAATTCGATAGATGTGTAACTTCCAGCTCGCTTTATGGAATATGTCCACGAAGCTGCAGTTTTCCCAGTTTCTGTAGGTGTCGCCGACGCCAGGGCTGCTACCCCAGCTTTTCCGTACTTATCGAGTACACTAACTTTGGCAGCTTCCTTTACTTTTTCGAAATATCGATTCAACTTCGAAAAATCACCCTTTTGTCTAAAACTTATAATTTTGATTCACACCTTTATAAAAACAAAAAAGAGAAGGCTACGATTATCTCATAGTCCTCTCTTTTTAGATTATTTCGATCTGTACAGCATCGATAGCATGTCCGTAGACACCTGCGAAACCGTTTGGTCCGTCACCGTAATCTGTTACCCATGCAAGCCAGCCGTCTTCTTTTGTATGAACACGATATTTAACGTGTCGTCCTTTTACGCCATCGATACAGAACTGAAGTCCATCAATCTCACTCTTGCATGTACCAGCAAAGGTATCACCGCTGTTGTCTTTGTTGTAATCGGTACGCCATCCAAACCAATAACTGCCTTTCTTATGTGCACGATACTTAAGATATCCAGCAGTCGCAGCATCGCCTTTAGTTTTTGCTCTGAAACCTAGCATAGGATGACCAAGAGCCCCTGAGTATCCGTTAGCATTGTTTGTGTTATAGTTTGTTACTTCTGAAAGCCAACCGATACCACTAGCGAACACCTGATGGACCACATCGATCTTTGTTGCTGACTGTGCTGGTCTTGTTAGAACTGGAGCAGGTTTAACAGATGGTGTAGGACTTGAATGTTTTACGGTCGCACCGGTGATTCCAGCAACAATAGCTTCGGCACATTTATCAGCATCCCAGTGGTTGTAATCATCTTTATCATCGACGAAACAACACTCAACAAGAAGTGCTGGTGCTTTAGTATTGTTAAGAATGTATAATTCGTGAGTGTATTTTGAACCACGGTTTGTAATACTAAGCGCTGTGGAGATGCTATCGCAGATTCGGTCTGAGATTGCTGCTGTTTTGTCATTGTAATTCCATACTTCTACTCCGCCGGTCTTTTCATCACCTGAAGGGTCGTTACGCCCGGAGTTAAGATGGATAGAAATGTCAAGATCAACATTATGGACGTTACATTTATTCTTAATGTTGTTAAGATTCTGCCCCTGAGTTCGTCCGGCATCATCTGTACAGTCATAAACAGTATGTCCAGCGGCTCTAAGTAACTCGATAACTTTATTTTTAACTTTACGGTCTTCATTTACCTCGTCTAGGAATCCTGATGCTCCTCTACACTGAAGTGAATGCCCACCGTGTACGTTGTATATAGACATATAGCATGTCTCCTTTCTTTATCCTTTTGAATTGAATCGTTTTCGATTAGCAGCATTTATGGCCTTGTGATCGCGAATAATATCAGATGTACTTCGTTTATTACCTGGCGTTCTATAGCTTGTACAAACATGAATTAGCGTCAATAAACGGTTCAGATGCCATTTCTCGAATTCGACAGGTATGCCGAGTTCAATCATTTGGTAATAAATCTCTTCGTTCGTAATTTTTTTGTTTCTACTGCCTTTGTTCTTATCTGAAAAAGTAGTAGCGGTCATTGGTTTGTCTATGTACTCATTAACGACTCTGATATGTTCGTTTGTGATACATCGATATACATTGGGGTTAACGTTAGGCGTTATTGTCATACATTTAATGTAATCAATGGTTTGTGCCTTTGTTTTATACCGTGTATTAATAAATGGTAGTTCCCAATTTGATTCCCATTTTGAAATTGAGATAAGTGAATGCTCTAAAGTTAATACCGTTCTATCGATGTTTATAAACTCGCCTGTTCTATCGTCGAACAGCTCTGTTTCTGGAATTATTAGCTTAAGCATTGACTCACCTATTCTGTTTAGACAGCAGCAATCATTGTTTCTTTAGACTCATCGAAATTTTTTGGCATAATACCATTAACAAATGCTGATGCTGCTTCAGCATTTGTAGCTAATTCCATGAAAAGCTCTGAGTATGCTTCGGTCTGTGAGAATGCTTCTCTATTCTCTTCTGTTTTGATGAAACGTCTGCCATCCGGACTCTTTTCACCATAAGCTGCAAGAACAAGGTCTTTGAAAATTTTCACAAGTTTTGGTCCATCCTGTGTAGTAACAATCTTCTGAATCATTTCAGCAAGTCCACCTGTTGTGCTAAGTTCCATCTCAGTAACTTCAGCCTTGGACAGGTTAAAATAAAAGTCTTCAGTTCTCTCGTTATCGTTGTAGTCTGTGTAAGTGATAGTTTTCTTTAACATGTGTGTACTCCTTTCATATAAACAAAGACCCCACCTGTGACAGTGGAGCCTCTCGTAGATTTCCATTTTGAATTTTATGGTTTATTATGCTGCTGCGTCTTTCATGAGTGTGATTACTTCTGCTGGGAGTGGAAGTTTCGATTCAGCCTGTTCTGTTCCATACAGCATATCCTCAAGTTTCTTAAGTTTAGTTTTGTCGGCCTTTGTAGAATCAATAGTTACTGTAGCAGTTGGCTTAGCGTCAGCTACTTCCACTGGTGTTGTAGATACTGACCATGACATTGTGCCGGCTTCTGGGCTATCGTTTACTGTTGAATGGTTATTCTCAGACGGAGCTGCAAGACATCCGTATACGAGGTGTAACTTGTAGCCATGATCGTTTCCATCTACATCGTTACCAATCAGACTTCTATACGCAAGTCCGAACACTTTACGTTTCTGCTGTCCAATTACTACTCCTGGAGCAATTTCTTTAGATCCGTCACACTCCTCGAATTCGTCCGGGTATGTGTAAGCTTCGATTGTTGCTGCGAAATCCTCATTTGAAATCAGGTTAAGGTATTTACCGTTATTGGCATACAGAGCTGTTGGTTCTGCTCCTGATGGACTCTCATTTACAGCTGTGATACCATTCCAGGCTACGCCAGCTCCATACTGTCCTGTAGATTCCATAGGGAAAAGTACTACTTTATCAACACCAGTTTCATAGAGTCTTTCTCCAGTCTGGTCCCATTTAAGTTTAGGCATATGTGTTATCCTCCTATTATTAGAAATATAAAGTGAATGTATCGTGGTAGAGATTGTCCGCCTTGTACGTTCTATCTTGTGAACAGAGTGGCAGTCGCAGTAATTTATCTACTACTGGGTGATCCGGTCTGTTATGTATAACAGTGATGTCGTATCGATTGATTAATTGATAAACTTCATTAGAAGCATGTTTAACATTCGGTAAACCCTTGCTATACACAATAGCCGGATACTTCATCAATCTGTCTTCCGGTCGGTTGTAATATACTTCTTTAGAACCAAGTAGTTCTTCTAATTTACTCTGAAGTTCCAGCCGTGTTCCCATGGTATACACCTCCAACCGTAAGTATTAATCTTGGGTACTCTACTTTTACGTCTGTGACTTTCCATAAAGTGCCCATGAATTCCAGATATAGAACTGATGAATAGTGGTATAAAAGATAATGGTCAGCGAGAATACTAATCTGATTTGAAAGATTAATATCGTCACCAACCCTCTCTGTAGAAACCTGTCGTTTCCAATTTGTGGATAGTACGTCTCCTTGATACAGATGTTCTACGATAGCATCTTCGTAGTAACCAGGTTCAATCTCTACATCATGTTCTGCAAATCCAATTTTTCCGCACCATTTTGACATACTATTTCCTCCATTTTGATTTTATTAGATTAAGCTGCGATATCTGTTGTAGCCTGCACGAACTCAATAGCTACTGCTCCGTATGGTTTGCACATAGCTCCTGAACAACGTGTCTCAATCAGGTACTTCTGTTTGTTGAAGTCGATATCGAAGTCATCAAACATGGTCACATCTCCGCCCCGATCTGTTCCGACGTTGTAGTCTGTAAGGTTCACATACAGACCGGCAAGGAAATGTGTGTTAGCACCTTTAATTCTTGACAGCCCTTCCATAACCGGTACAGGAACGATCTTGTTTACACGAAGTCTTGTAGCAAGTTTCTCTACTGTGTCGTAGATAACTCGTCCGTTCTTGTCTTCGAGAAGCAGGCAGTCTGTAAGCATATCTTCAGACATGTACATAGTCGGATTTCCTGATCCTTTGTACGCTTTTCTTGACTTGATACATGCTTTGATGAACGCCTGGGCTTTCTCTTCAGCTGTTGTAGCCTTTGTAATAGCAATCTCAGATTTAACTGTATAAACGTCATCGTCTGTCCATACTGGTCTGATATTCTGCTCGTTGATCTTGTCTTCTGCAGATGTGCTACGTCCGTCACCGAACAGGAATGCACGAGCAAGCTCCTCATTAAGCATCATACGCATCTCACCTTTAAGCCATGGGATCATATCGAAATCTGTGATGTCCAGCATATCGTCTCTATCCAGTGACTGTTTCTTATAAACTGTTACTGGAGTAGTAACACGTTTCAGCATTTTGAATACTTCATCTTTCTTCTGCGTTCCTTTGATGTATCCCTTTGCTCTAGCTTCATCTTCTGTGATATCAGCGAAAATAGATTTAACACGACTGAAAGGTGTTTTATGTACTGCAGCCATAACTCCAGCTACCCAGCCATTGTCTCTCTGGATAAACCCTGGTGTCTTATCAATTGTCTGTGCATCCGGGAACAGGGTATCAATGTCTGTAATACCATGCTCAAGGAAGGCGTCTTTAAGACTTCCGCGTCTTCTAGCCTCTCCAATAATTTCCTGGAATTCAGAGTGTGTGAGGATTTCCTGATCCTGTGTGTTTGTCTCCTTATCAAATACGTTACATTTCATAAAATCTGTCTCTCCTTCTTCTGAGTGTTCTACGTCGTCAGCGTTGACACCGGCTTCTTCCAAAGCCTGTCCGATCATTGCATAAACTACTGTTTTCTGCTCTTCTGTTAATGTGTTAAATACATCAGCTACTGTTTTTCCGTCATCGTTTTTAGCAGCTGGCTTCTGTTCTTTATTATCAGTTCCCACTTCTGTTTCTCCTTTCTTTCCTTCATCTGAATGTGTAAGTTCGTCGTCGAAATCAATGTATTCTCCGCAACGAATAATCGCCTCTTCTTCGGATCCATCACCATGAGCCATTACTGAATCAATAACAGCACCTGGATTTGCTCCAGCGAGGACTAAACTGACCTCACGAATAACTCCGTGAATAACGTCTCCACCCATTTGTTTGAGTTTGTTAGCCCAAATAGACAGTCGATCGATATCTTTATGCTGAACAAGGGTTTTAGCATTCTGTCCGGCTTCAGTGTTATTGAATGAAATATAGGCATATACTCCGTTGTCACGGTTCTCTAATACAGCATGTCCAAGTACTGCATTTGGATCGTTATGTTCATGATTCCAAACGACTGGAACAGTTTTTCCATCACATTCTTCGAAGGCATTCTTACGAATAGTTCGTCCATCTGAGCAAAGCATGTTCGCTTTTGTCGCCCATCCAGAGCAGTCATAAGATTTAGCCATTTTGATTTTTACCTCCAAAGTCTATCTGTATAATTGGTTTAAAAGTTACAATGTATCTCTATCTCAAACTCAGATGACACTTTGTCAAAGTCTCGCAATATGGAATTGTCTCTTAATGTTTAAAATTGAAAAGCTCATTAGAATTAATGAGATTAGATTTGTGTTTAATTATCCATACTTTGTAAGCTGGATATAGGCATATTGCCTAATGATATGTTGTCTTCAGGCACTTCTTCATCAGGTGCTATCATATTTTCGTCTTGGATAGTAGATTCTGGCTGATTCAAGTTACTGTTAATAAGCTTGTCAGCTTTCGGATCGTCGGATGGCTTCATACCGATTAGCTGACGAATCTCATTACTTGTTAGAATCTCATTACGAGTAAGCTTATCTGCGATTTCAGCAATATCGTTAACTGGTACTAGACGGAACGGATCTCTGAAGAACATAATAGTCTGTAGCTGAGTCCGTGCTGTTTTGGTCAAGAATTTGCGTTTCATCTCGTCCACTATTGCTGATAAGATAGGCTCGATCGTACGGTTATTGTAGTTAAGCATTGTCTTTTCGTCAGCGGTACCATTCATTACTTCCTGTGTGATACCAAGCTGGCTGTATAAGAGATTGGTAAGATATTCAATCTGTTTCATGAGGTTGTTCTCGACAGGTCGGTTTAACTGAACAATCTTCTCTGTACCGTCTATATAAGCAATACCATATGGTCCTTTCAATTGTTCTTCAATACTTTCCATTCTCTTCTTAGCTTCGTTACGTCTAGCATCAGAACGAATCTGGTATGGTAACTGAATAATCATGTCAAGTTTTCCAGATCCGGTGGATTCATCAACGGCATCGAGTAACACCAATTTACGCATAAGTCGTTTCATGGTAGAATTCTGCTCGTTGATTACGGCATACAGCGGACTCTCTACAATACCTACTGTTTTCTTGGGTAGAACAACTTCTTCTTGGTGACCAGTTTTTTCATTATAAAGTCGAACTTTAACATGTTCTGGATACCATTCGAGAATCTTACCGGTTCTCAACGTTAAAATATCGTATGAGCTTGTCTGTGTTGGATTAAATGTAGTATCTACCGGAACCATGGCTACTGTACCTTCATCGAGCATACTCATAACTGTATCCTGCATGAACGCTCGTCCAGTCTGATCAATATTTGCTTCAAGATTGAGACAGTTATTTATGCCTGAATCTATATCTTTTATAAATCTACCATTTATATCAACTTTGCAATGCTTGATATTTACTGACGATACATCTACCGCAATTCTATTAAATATAGAAGTAATTATTGATCGTTCATTACCTCTCGATAGTTGTACACGATCGGGTCGATATGTTGCAGAAGTACCTATATTTAAATAAGTAGGTTCTCTGTTCCTGAATATGTCCCAGCTATGCCGGAGTGTATCAAATATTCCCATTTTGATTTTTACCTCCTTTACTCAAAGGCATCTTTATTTTGTTTCCAAGCTATAAACGCATCCATGAGTGCTGCGACACAGTCAATCTTGTGTTCTCGTTTACGCTTGAATAGTTTACGGTTACCATTACTGTCTTCGAGAGTGATGCAATTACCCATAGCGAAAGTCATGATGCTTTCATCAAATATAAGCATTCTCTCTTCAGACAGTTTCTTAAGTTCGCCTAATGGAATTGACTCAGTTTTTGCACCCTGTGGCACTTTTTCGATTCCATATGGACCATTTTCTTGCTCGTATCTTGTTACGAATTCTTTAGCTCCATAAGGGTCATATCCAAAGCAACGAACATCATAATCGCAATCAATAATATGCTGATCAAGATCTTCGTAAACTTGCATCATGTCAAGGACGGTGCCTTCCAAAATAACGAGACTGCCCTCTTTCATGAATTCCTCATATTTATTTCGCATAGCTGCTGGTAATTTCTTTAGAGTTAAAGAAGATATATAATTACGAGATTTGATTCCGAATGTACCATCTGGTAACGGAAATAAGAATGTAAAGCTACAGAAGTCATCACCCTGTGATAAATCGGCTCCTAATGCACAAGGCATTTGCCAGAAGTCCCTTCGTCGGTGCGGTAAGGTCTCCTCATACGTAAAGTAATATGTATAACCTTCCAATGGGATTCCGAATCTCTTTGCTAGAATATCGTTTCTAACAGCTGGATTCTGTTCTGCTCTTTCTACATCCTGTTGGTATGTTTCATAAGTTACTGTCAGACCAAGGTTTGGATTTGCTTTAACCCACATCTCTGGTTTGGCAACTTCGTCGATAGAATCTAGCTTGTACCACCATATTGACACATGTGGATTACGATACTCGTTCTTAAGTATCTTTGCTAATTCCATTTTGACTGTATCGCCACTACCGTTTCGGACTGTTCCTTCCGAACTAATAGCTACGATAAGGTAGTCGTCGTTCTTGGAAGCTCCCTGTTCAAGAGCTCCGATTACGTCTTCTCGTACGTCACCGGATAGCCATTCATCGACAGTGTTAATACGACTGTTTAGACCCTGAAGTTTATCAATACTCATTGGTCTGATTTCGAGTAACGAACCGGTTAGAAAGTTTTCAATACCTTTCTTGGTACTCGCAAGTTTCTGACGGTTTGCTCTCGATCCGGTAGTATTCTGCAGTGAACCCTCAGTCAAGAACTTAAAGAGTGGTCCTCTTGATCTTGTGATAGCAGTTCGAATCGGTGATAATACCTCTTCAGACTGTTTCATAGTAGGTGCCGTGGTAACCTGATGCGTGGTTGACGTATCTACATTTAAGAAGTAACTCTGAATACAAGCAGCATACATCGACTTCGCAGCACCTCTGGCTACGATTAGATACTGCTTGTTAATGAGTCGTTTCTTAATCGTCTTCTGTACGTATCGTCCAAGTTCCGGGTCGTATACGCTTCGTTCTTTGTAGTAGTACCAACCGAAAATCTCTTCAGCCCAAAGTTTAAATGAATCAAGTAGATGTAAGTCTTCACCATCAGTGAGTGTCATTTCATTCTCACAATAATGAATAAAGCCCTCGACAGCTCTGTTGTCATACCAGAACGCGGGACTTTCTATCAAATCATCTATTCTATGCATTTCCATCTCTACTTCTTCGCAGATTGGAATTTCGCCTCTCATTACGGCGTCTCGAAACTTTCCATAATATATAGGAGTCGCTGTATTACTTAACGCCATAATTTATTCACCTACTTTTTGTAACGTTCATTTGTATATTTCCACAATTTATCAATTTTAATGGTTCATTTTATATAAACTTACAGCTGCAACAGTACCATAGGCTGCTAGTATAGCTCCTGTATTCCGAATGGCATCCTTATTAGCGCGAGCCTTTGCCTGTTCTACAGTCATATCATTATCGACTACATATTTGGCTGCTTTCTTTCTGGTTGCATTATTGTAAGTAAGTTTTTCACCCAATGAAGCGTTCTTATTTAAGCTTTTGTACGTGTTTTTGATTTGTTGCTTACGTTCTAATTTCGCTTTTTTATAATCTGTTTTTGCGGAATCGAGTTTGTTTGCGTCTGCCAATGTTTTCGCCCATCTGGCATCATTGGCTTTACGTCGCTCTTTGCTAAAACTATATGCTGCCGCACGATGTTTATAAGCATCATTGAAAGATTTATTATATGCTTTCTTTGCATTTTTATAGGTAGTTTTAGCGGAATCAACTTGGTTTCGAAGACTAGAAGTCGGTAATATTTTTCTATGACCCCATTTCATACCTTTGACACCATGGTGGCATAGTTCATTGGTATCAGAAGCTCTTGTTATAATATAGTTATTCATGTTTTAATCTCCTTTCGATTCTTGTGTTGTTTTACTATGTCTATTGTGTTAAACTAATATTAATTGAGGAGGTATCTTAATATGAACGAAATTACTTCAAATATTGTTAATTTTCCAGAGTTATTTAAAAGTGCCAAATTCGAAATTACACCTTGTGATTTAACATCTATTACGCCTGGAAAATATACAAGTTTTCAAACGTCTAAGCTTGAAAAATCACAAATGGGTCTGTTGCAGTCTCAACTAATTAATGCAGTTGATACAGTTGCTCTCGCTAATGCGTACATTGTTAAATTCCCAGAAGGACTTCCGCATACTTTGATGCATTTAAATCAAGGTGGCGTATCAAGTACCATAGTAAACACAAATGGACGTATAGCAGGAACTGCATCACTATTTGATATACAATCTCTAGCCGCAGTTAGTGCATGTTTTTCATTAATGTCGTTTGCTACTGGACAATACTACTTGCAAAATATCCATAACGATTTGAATATGATTAACCTTAAAATCGATCAAATACTTGGTTTTCTTTATGGTGAAAAAAGCGCTGAATTACTTGCTGAAATATCTTTTGTAAATGATGCTTATATGAATTACAGCAGTATTATGAAGCATGATAATCAAAAAATATCGATATTATCAGGCTTACAAAATTCGAAGAAGATCGCTATGAAAGACATCGAGTTCTATATCAACGATTTGTCTAAGACTGTACAAAGTGACACTAAGAACTATACCGCATTCGAAAAGGTCGTTTCTGATTCTATGAAAATCAAGGATAGTCTGACAATGGCTACACAGTTGCTCACAATGGCAAACGTTCTTGAAGTATATTACTCTGAGAATTACGATCAAGCATACATAGATAACGTTAAGCAGTCCATTACCGGATACATAGATAAATGCGATAATCGTATACTTGCTGAATTTAGTCGACTGACTGGTAGAAACAGCGAGTATACTAATATCTTTGGAAAGAAGTTAGATACTTCTAAATTAGGAGCAGTGTTAGATGAAGTCGTCAACTCCTACTCTACAACAAAAGATAGCGATCATCGTAGTAGCTTTATCAATGCATTAGATTCTATAAACACACCAGTTGAATATTTAATCACAGCAGATGGTGAAATCGCATACAGGGCTGTTAACGATTAGCCCAAATAATCAGCAGTTCTACGACGTACATATGCATTACACTCTGATACGGTTTTATTACCTATCTTACCTAATACTCCGATCGTACTTGCTATACTTTCTTTAGCAATGCGTTCGGAGTTGTATTTTCTATACATTTTGTCTACAACCTTAGGATTCGTTTGAGATACAGATTGTAGTTTAACCGAATCGGTATCGAAAACTATCATCGGTCGTTTTGCATGGTAGCTAGAGTATTCTTTATCGTTATAGTCAAGTAGCGCATTATAACCCTTCTTTTTCAACTCTGAATAAAATCGATCTTGTGCGGCTATTTCCTGTGCATTATGATTAGTTAACGATAAATTCAAAGCTTTATATACCGCTATTTTCTCGCCTTTTGTCATAACGCTTGGATCTTTCTTCAATGCGTTTTCAGCTTGCTTAAATAATATCTGTTGCGCTGGGCGTTTCATTTTTGATTTTGAATCTGCTATAGATGCCTTAACATTAGACTTGAAATCTTTTTCTTTCAATAGATTAGCTGTAATGTGACCAGCATTCTCATCAGACGGTACTTTAAGTTTTTTCGTCGATGAAATCTTTAACTGATATACTTTCATATCGTTACTAATCGTTCTAAGTTCTTTAGCATTTGCTAAATCAGATTCGCTACCGGAAATATTTGCCTGTTTCTCAGCTTGCTTAGCGGCGGCGTTGGCTCTGCTGGTTAGATTCTTACCAAACAATCCTATATACTTATCTGAATCTTGTTTCTTGTATGTTGCATAGAAAGCAAAGTTCTCAAAGTCTTTACTTGTTTGTATTCGTGAGAATGTAGTACCTTTCTTCAGATAAGTGTCGGCATATTGTTTGCCTGTTATCTGTGTTCTAGCCATGTTAGTAAGATCTTTAACTCGCATTCTTGATAACGCAGCGGTTCTGGCAAATTGTCCAGACGACTTGTTTGCATAGTACCGTTGGATTCCTGCTGGAGTTCTAGTCCCGTCGGCAAACTGGTATTTACGTACACCCCACTTCATACCTTTAACACCGTGGTGATAGAGTTCGTTCATTCGTATCACCCCTTTAGTTCTTTAATAGCCAATGCGATACCCAATGCAGAGCTGGTAACGGCTAGTACGTTTCCGGCTGTTTCCAGAGTTTTACTAGCGTATTCTCTACCTTTGGATTCTTTCCGCGGATTAAACATATCGTTATACTGTCGTTCTAAGATTTCTCTATTAATCTGGCTACGCATTTCCTGATCAGTCATGTTTGATAAATCCATCTTTGGAACTTTACGATTTCGATTGGATATATCGACAGTACGTTTTAAATCGTTAGAAAGATTCCTACTAGAATCCACTAATCGCTTACTTCTTTCGGTATCCTCTTTTGCGTATCGTGCAGCATCAAACTCCAAGTCATTTCGACCATTTTTCTTTGACTGCTTATAGTATTTACCACTAGACTCGTCATATTTGTTGAATTCTTTCTCTCTAGCGTCTCGAGCGTAACGTTTCTTTCCAATATCAGTTATGCTTCCATCCTTATTCTGGAATCTACGTACACCCCACTTCATACCTTTAACTCCGTGGTGATATAGTTCTCCGGTGTACAGATTTGTTATCATGTCGTTCATTTCTATTCACCTTCTTTCTTAAAATCATTTTGATTGTGATTCTGCTTCAAAGTTCAATCGCCATTCGAGTTCTTTGACTGCTTCATTGATAGCATTCATATGTGTTGAACTTGATGGTGGATCAAATAGAAGACGAACTTTAAGACAGATGTAACTCTTTACGGATTCAAAGTTCTCAAATCCATCTGGTAAGTATTCACTCCAAGTTTCACTTCCAGTACTTAAATGAAAGCCGCTAGATGGTCCTACTCCGAGCTGGGTAAGAATTGTGAATACAGTGTTGATGTGAATTGTTAGTATCTCATCAAATGCCGTATACTCAGGCATAAGACCGATTCCAACTTTTACATCATCAAGAATTTTATTCTCCATAACTGCTCCTCCTTTCTGCCCACTTATCGTTTCCATGGGCAAGTGTCGTTCTTAGTCCTTACTAGAGGTTCAGTCATAAGTAAACTCTCATCACCGTAATGTATTGCATTGTGCGTATTGTGAATTGTAGAGATGACATTCTCTGGATCAAGTATCATAGGATTTCTCTGTTCGATGTCTTTCAGAGTAATTGGATTGATATGATGAATAATAATCTTTCCTGTAATTTCGTAACCATCACAGCCAAGGTCGCAACCATTATCGCGGATAATAATGTCTCGTCTGAAGCGTCGCCATTCACTTGAATGATACAGTGTCTGATTTAAGTATCGATCGTAACCAAATGTGTCTTCACCGACTTGTCCAGTCAGTTTCAAATATTGATAGCGTTGAATGAATGTTGGAAGCTGGATAAGTTCCGAGTAAGTTTTAATCTTCGTACTCATAGTCTTCAGCATCACCCTGTCCGCCGTAAACACGAAGCATTTTAATTGCATCCTCATACAGCTGTTTAATTTCTTCGCCGGATTGGTATGCTTTTGCCTTTGCTTCGAGTACTGTGTTTTCTTTCTTCAACTTCTCTTTTTCTAATTCAGCCTTAGTTGTTCCGAGTTTTAGGAAATGAGTTATTACCTGAGAGGATGCTGTACCGTTTAAGAACTGCTCTTCTGCTGCGTCGTACGCCATAGCTATCAACTGCTGCTCTCTAGCCTCCGGAGTTAACGCTGGTGGGCTTTTCCTAGTGGGTTTCATTGACTTTGTTGTAGCTTTCGCCATTGTTACTGTCACCTCTCTTTTAGTTGTATAGTGGTATGCTGTTAGATTTATTGAGTTTTGGTACACTTTTACAACATTTAATAGAGCCAATGAGTAGGTGATTAATCCTTATAAGAAAGGAAGTAACAAAAAAAAGTATAAGGAAGTACATAATTGAGATAAGTGGCATAGTAGTAGGGTGGCAAAACCATTTCACGTTCGGCTCTTCTCTCATTGACTCTATTAAATGTTGTAATAAAAACACCCCTTACCGCAATCCAACGATGGAGTAAGTATGGGGTGTCTATAGTTTCTTTAATTTCTTTAATTTTTATATTAGTATCGCTACTCTACTCTTCATAAATGATATCGAGACCATAAGCAACAGCAGCTTCGTGTTCGATCTTACATCCTCTTGCATTCTCCCAGCCTTTGCAGAAGTATGCTGCATGACACAAAGACATATTTTCGAGAGACTTCGCGAGGAAACATAACGGAATCTGTACTACTCCACGTTCTTTCATGGCATTATCGCTGTACCACTCATCTGTGAAAAGAGTATTCACAACCTCATACCCTTTTTCTTCAAGAACCTTAATCGCTTTCTCTCTTGTTGCTACGATTTCTTCATCAGTCTTTCCAGCCATTGGCTGACTTAACATTGCTTTCTTCATATACTTACCACCTTTTCGCATAATATTAGTTACAATTTAGTAATGCCCATTAAAGGGCTGTAGTATAGTTTCAAATATCAATCTCCAAATATCCCGCCGGAGAAAATATAAAGACCGGCGCGATGCAGGGAGGGGGTGTAATTTTGAAGATACCCCCCTACCCCCTAAAATGATATTCCATAGTATCTGTATAATTATATTTCACTATATTTTCACTATTTTTCATCATTTTTACCGGCTTTTATCCATTTCATTAATGTAGCTGCATTTTATTTATTATTCGTTTCTGTTTCTTTACATCAACGCTTTACTTACAAAAGAAAGGCTTGAACATTGCGATTATTATTGACAGTTGAATTGAGTCAGACTAAAATTTTTGAATCAAACAGCAACTTCAACGCTTCGCTTAACTTTCTTGAAGATACTCAAAGGATTTACAGTAAGGATTTCATCGATTGCTCTTTCCAGTTCAACTACTTTCTCTTTCTCAGTCATTCCATCAAAGTAATGAGAAACTCGATCTACATAACCACAACAATCGTAGCCTTTTTCCATGTCGTAATTATACCAATTATCGAAGTCGTCGATTGGATCAAAAGGATTGTCAATCGTTGTTAAAGCAATGTATGTTTCTGTAATAGTTTCCTGTGGCATCTTAGATCACTTCCTTTCCTTTAAGATACTTACTGATTGTTGATGTAGAGAAGCCAGTCTTCTTCGCTATCTCTTCAAGTGTATAGTTTGATGCTGCTAATGCTTTGAATCTAGCGGCCTGTGCTTTACTTGGTGATGTTGTAGTTTTAGGCATAGCTCTCTGTCTTAACTTGTCTATGTCCGTATTATTAAGAATCTGGTCAAGTTTACTAGCACTAATAGCACCAGCCTGTATAGCTTCCCATTCCTTATCTGTAATCTCTATGTTACGCTGTGATCGCTTAGCAGAACCTACTTCATTACGATATTTGGATATGGATTTCTGTCTGAGCTTACGAAGATCTTCTTTACTCATGTTAGGATCGTTCTTCTGCTTCTCTTGAATCTCAGTATTAGCTCTACGCATAGCTTCTCGCTCTTTAGGCTGGTTCTTCTTAGCCTCCTTGAGTTTGCTATCCAGTGAGGTTACCTCAGTCTGGTATTGCTTACGCATAGCCTGGTTATATGCTATATCCTTAGTATTAACCATTTCCATTCTGGCTTTATTACCAAGAGCCTTCATATCATTAGCATACTCCGCATATACCAGCTCCATCTGATGCTTCTTAGGTGACACAAGAGACATTGCATCAGTTGTTTCAGCCATCTTTGTACTGACCTGGTTACGTTGCTTAACATGGTACTGTATCTTACCTGTACTGTCTGTGAAGGTTACCTCTCCAGTCTCCTTGTTAATATGCTGTACCGGGTAGTACTTCTTAGCGGCTACCTTATCGTTAGGGTCGTAAGAAATAATCTTACCATCTGCTGTACGGATGTCTACCATACCGGTCTTCTTATTCTTTCCTTTGTCAGCATAGTACAATTTCTTAGGGTCCATGGTCTTCCATACTTTAGCACCGTCTGGTAGGTCTGGATTATAATCTTTTGTACCAGGAGCATTAATCTTATAACCACCCTGTCGTTTAGCCACTGAATACTGTCCTTTAGCGCTAGACAATAATGTAGATGCACCGCCAATTTTAACACTTCCGTCAGGCTGGATACTCTGCTGGAATTCAGCTTTAAGAGCAGAGATGTTATTTTCTTTCTCACTAGCTTTATAATCAAGATGATGTTTCTGTGCGTCGATAACAACCATACTATGCCGTACAGCTCTGGCTATTTTCTCTTCACTGGCTCCACCGAGTGTCATATCTGTAATGAGGTTGGAAATAACGCCCATCTGTTTCTGAGTATCTTTCATAATTGGATACTCATGACCGTTACGTGTGTAATGTTCTACGCCGTTAGAATCGACTGTTTTAGTTCCACCATATTCAACTTTAGGATCAAATCCCTCAAGTCCTTTCAATGGACGTTTGTTTTTGATCTTTATTTTACCACCTGCATCATTCGTAGGAATACACATTACAGTATCTCCGTCAAAATCCGCTCCTGATAACTGGTCTGCAATTTTATGATTGATACCTACAGCATCGATACTTTCTCCTGAAATAATCTTCTGTCCAAGCTTATTCTTGTTGTTTACAGTAAGAATAGGAATCTCAAAGATACCTCCATGTGGGTAACGAATTAACGCTAGTTGCGTTCCTGTAGCATAGTTAGGTGCATAGATTTCGTTATCTTTCAAACTATTAATAGGAATGATAACATGATATCTCTGTCCCGGGAGAGCAGCTGCTTTCAAATGTACTGCTGCGGAATCGCATCCGTCAGCAAACTTTTCAAGTAAATGTTTCTTGATAGTTGGATTTTGAAGACTACAGATTTCATCGAACTCGGCAAGCTTATCAGCTTTAGCAAGTCCCAACTGTTTCTTTGCCAGAGGTACTGCTTGTTTTGAAAGGAACTGTGAAGGTAAAGCATTTGCCCATTCAGTCCAGTCACCCTCATCAGCTCTCTTATTAATGAGTCCGAGTTTCTGTTTACCAGTCTTCTTATCGGTATACCAATACTGTCCACCCTGATCGGCATCTTTAATTAACGAACCAAACGGATTATCAGGATCATCTTTGATCTTTTTAAGTACATCATTTTGTGGAGTTCCGCGTTTCTTATTAGTATTGAATACAACGTCTACTCCGTCAGGCATATTATCAGAATATACTGCCATACCTTTAAGGTAGTGAGTACCATCAACCATGATACGAACCTGTGAATATTTGGAATCACCTAATGATAAGTCCTGAACTCCTCTACGAAGTTCGATGATACCATCTTTCTCAATACCTTTAGTTCCATCACTGTCAGTATCCTCTGCATATCTGATCTGAAGTCTCTTAGAATCAAGACTTTCCGGATATGTGAACTTTCTGTGATATGTGTCACCGCCATCATTGGACTGGTAATCTGTAATAGTCTTTACTTTACTGTAGTCGTAAATGTCTGAATTCTTTGTACCTGGAAGACACAATACTTTCTGGTTTGTCTGTTGATTTGCATTTGTTGGCTGAGGAATACCACCACCATAAATGGGACAGTTTTCAGCTTTCTGTAAATAATCAAGAGCAGTGTCTAGTCTGGTTCTTGTAATACCAAGATCCTGTTCTACACCGGCACCAACGTCAATCATACCTTTCTCTTTAAGCTGATCTCTAAGAAAGTTAACGGTCTCCATAGTCTGATTCATGTTATCTTCTCTTGATGGTTCTAATAGCGATCTTACGGTCGATTCGGAAATACCCATTTTTCGACCGATTTCGGTAGCGCCAAGTCCGTCAGCTTTTAAACTTTTAGCTGTCTGAACCTGATCCAGACGTACTTCATATTTTGCCCAACTTACCTGTCTGCGGTATTCGGTAGACGTTAACCCCATGGATTTATAGATAGCTTTCTCGCCTGTGAACTTCTCTCCTGTTTCTTGGTCAGTCCAAGTAAATCCATCTTTTTTCATTTCTTTTACACGACCAAGAAAGTCACTGCCGTGTTGGTAAGGTGATTCCCCTGATCCATATGGGTATCGGCCGCTTCTTCTTGGCATGCCATAATGCATTGCATCATTTTCGCTTTCAGCAATACCAAAATATCCGGCAATCTCTTCTGCTATGTCATTACTTTCTGAATGTCTTATTGGTTCAGAATTATCAACGGTATCAGACAATCCATAGTGCGACATTATTTCTTCAGCTATTGGGTTCATGATTACATACCCTCCTCATGAATTCTCTCTAAAGTTCTTGAATGCTGAATGATACAATCCATTACTGGTAAAATATCTTCAGCCGTTGGTTCGTGGTGAACAATCTCATCATTCTGATAGATACATAATTCAATATCAATATCTCCAGGTTTTACTTTATACTCCAAACAAAAAAGAGCGGCATATACCAAAAGTTGTTCCATCTTTGCTGGGGCTATGCCAGTTTTTAAATCATGTATTCTCAAGAAATTATTTCTAAAAGAAATAGCATCGGCTGTTCCATAACAATATGGTGAATAATATAAAATCTGTTCAGGAGTAAGTTTGAACCCTACACCGTCATTTACATAGTTTCTAAAGTTGCAATAGATACGTTCCATGTCGATTACATTTCTTGGGATGCCATCGCTCAGTAAATGAGATAATACTGTAAGGTCGTCATTTTTCTTAAGCTTTAGCCCATTTCCGATAAGTGTTTCAGCAAGCTCATGTAATGATGTCCCCATAGCCTGTGCGTAGCTACTCACATATTTCTGGTAAAGCTGTTCATCCGAATATCTAAGCCAGTGAGGTTGACTAGGTGATAACGTAGCGTGTTTACCGCGTAAGTCGTAATGCTTTTCAAATATCAATGTAGTGTCCTCCTTATGTATTGAAATGGTTTTGAAGTTCTGCCATAACTTCATCTTCATTTTCCGGAAATATAAATGCTGCGTAAGACATCTGATTCATCTTATCTACGTAGTAATCTTGGTTTGGCTGATGACTAGCTGTTGCACTTTTTTTAACTTCTAGTGCAGCCCAAGTATTCTCGTAAAATATGGTCAGATCCGGAATGCCCTGCAGATATGTTGGATCATTTTTCAGTACAATGCATCCTGGAAATTCATCTTTAATTCTCCGAATGAGTTTAGACTGAAATTTAGATTCTAACATACAACCACCCTTTCTTATTGATGGACCTTATAGGAATCGAACCTATTACGTTTCGCTTATGAGGCGACTGTTCTACCAATGAACTAAAGGTCCATAAATATAGACAAAAAGAAGGCGCAATGTTTGTCCGATTTGTTGTTGATTGACTGCTTGTTTTTTGCAAATCGGGAGACATTGTACCTTCTCTTCATAACAGGATAAGTTTTAGTGACGGGCATCGAGTGTTGTAAAAATAGTAGTTTTTGGGCAAAAAAAGAAGAGCGCTTGTTTATTTCGCGCCCTCCTAAATATCATTCTACGAATTCAAAGTGTAGTCCAGTTTTTGTACTTAGTGATGCTTGATTGGCACATCTACTAATAGCACGTCTACCGATACCTGTATCGCGTGAGCAGTCATTAATTGATTTGTATTCTTTACCGCTCTCGACACATTTTACTTTTCTATTTCGTCCGTTCTTTTCTGATAAAATATCTTTAGGTTTTCGCCACTCTAAATTACTGGCTTCTGGATTAGTCTTGTCTCCATCTTTATGAGTGATGACCATACCATCTTCATAACCGTCAACAAACATTCGTCCGACGAGTGTACTTACATTTCTTGTATATTGCTTACCGTCTTCTGTAAGACTTACTCGTGTGTATCCTCGATCTGAGATGTATGTAGACATTGCTCTTCCAGTTTCGTGATTACGAACATTCCCCTCATTACTGATGTCATATCGTGGGAACTCGTCACAATGTTTCCATTCTTCATGCTCCATTGGTCTATACCTCTCTTTCCAAATTTCAATAGACTAACAACTCTGTAGGAGAACACTGCAACGCTCTAGCTATTCGTTCTAGGTTATACATACTTGGTGTTGCTTTGGCGTTCATATATCTATTAATCATTACGGTAGATATTCCACTTCGTCTAGCTAGCACGTCTTGTGACACAGCGGTATGATGCATTTTTATTCGTAAGTTTTTCGATAGTCTGATACGATATTCTTCTTCCGAAATACTGTCTTCAGATTCTGGATTAAGCTCTTTATTTCCTAATGGTTTTAATGTCGGTCCTATCATATCAAAGACCCAGAATGTTCTATCATCTAATCGTACAGTAATTTCCATCTGTCCACTTGGAAACCAATTTATCGTTCGTTCTGCATACTGTGGATACACGTTAGCATAATATTCAAACATGGATTCCCAATAATCAATTCCTTTCTTCATTACATCCTCCTTAAACTAAAATATCAATAATTCTTATACAGCCCGTTAATAGACCAGTAATTACGCCAAAAGCAAAAAATTACGGAATCTATTTATATTAATTCCCAAATTAAACTATTGTATAATTTTCTTAAACTATTGTTTAATTTGACTCTTATGGGAATATAAGGGTATATAAATTTTTACGAAAAACAGCGAAAAATGAATTAATGTGTTACATAAATACCCCATTTTCGACGATTTTAGCCCAAAAACAGACATTTTTGACTAATTTTCACATAAAAGTACTTGAATTATGTAACACGAAAATAGCAAAAACATTAAATTATGTAACACGAAAATATCAATGAGTTCACCGCCAACCAGATCTGCAGGATCTATCTCTTCTATCTTCTCTGGCGCAACCTCTCGTTTATACCATTTACGAAGTTCGCGCTTAGCCCCATATTTAGTATGACACCCGTAAGTTTTCATTAACCATTTCATAGTATCATCATCCTGTACTTCGCCAATCCACTTACCCATATCTTTATAATACTTAACTCTAAGTTTCATTCTTATGTCTCCTTATAAACTACAAATCATCAAAAACACAAATAAAGCAACGACAAGTAAATGCATTCCAATAAAGAAACGACACCATATACTCATAACACGATCAAAGCACCACTTATCATACTTAGTTTCGATCCACTTATCCCAGTTAACAATAATCATAATCACTGCAACCGCGTAAAGAATAATCATACTCCAAACAAACATTACCATAAAATATCATTCCTCCTTTACACCAAGCCTACATTCAATAATCGCATAATAGGTACTATCATGTTCTTCACAATATCGTTTAAACACAGCTCTGTAGTCATCACCGACTTTTAGCTGTTCCTCATATACGATGTTTCGATCGGTATCCATAATCACCAGGTATGAACATTGCTCTATACTAATCTCTTTCTTACCTGTATCTCCGATAACCCATTTAGTGACAGCCTCAACATACTCATCTGCATACTTACGTTTAACCTCTTGACAAAGATCACAGCTGTGCTTTGACCGAATTTCTTGAACTGGACAGCCAGTACACCGTGTCGCCGAATCACACATCTCTTGTGCAAACATAACTACTTCAGTTGCAGTAAGCTTAGTAATAGGCTCAAACATATCATCGGTCCAACTGCAGAGCTCATAGTCCGGATCATCAATACGGTAGAAACTAGTATACACTTCAGATATCTTGACAATCTTCCCTAATAATGTATACATACGCCACGTAAAAATGCCATCGCCATATATATCGCCAACTGCTAAATCTTTTCTAACCCTTAATCTGTCCCCAACCTTATATCTCATACTATTGCCTCCTAATACGCTTCCACTACTTCAAGTTTCTTCAGATCCTCGATAGACCATACAGTAGAAGATATAACTTTAACCATTGGAAACTGTACGTCAAAACCACTAATATACGTGTAATCGGAGCCAGCAACACACCCTCTAGTAAACCACTCATCATTAACTGTATAAACCTTCTTACATACAAATAGTTTACCATCCCTGTCTCTAACAATATATTTATAAGTGTTACCAATGTAATCAAGAAAACTTCTATCGTTCTTAGAAATCACCGGAAGTTCAACATACTCAGAATCAGCCCACTCTTTTCTACCATCAGGACAAGACGAAAAATTGATAAATAAACATTCACCACACTTAAGTTTACTGCAATCCATCGGTAAACCAGTCGATCTTTTCACACCAAACATACCAGCAGTATTACACGCAATATCCACAATCTCTTTTGTAAATTTTTCTTTATTCTTCATAAATACCAATCCTCCTAATACTCTTCCACTACCTCTAATTTTTATAAGCTTATCCAATCCATACCAATTCTACTGTTCCTGTAAAAATGAATAATGCTAATATCCAACAAATCCATCCGGATAGCATGAACAGGATGCCTAACTTTTTGCTAGTTTTAAAAAATGTATTCAACAGATCTATTGTCAGACATACCGTCACAAATAAACTCATAAGTCTAATTAATAAGTTCATACTCATCCACCACTTCCAACTTTTTTAAGTCTTCAATCAGCCACGGTTCGGAGTCTGACCATTGTACCATCGGTAAGTCAACATTGTAATTTAGATGCAAGCTCGGACTATTACTACGACCACAAGTACACCAACATTTAAAGCTCTTACCCTTACACGGTTTTGAACTGTATATAAACAACTTACCATTTTCATCTCTTGCAATGAACCTGTATTCTTCTCTAAGATATTCCAAAAACGCCTTATCTCTTTTAGAAATCACAGGCCTCTCAATATATTCCGAGTTCGCCCATGCACGTATCCTATCCCTACAATATGGATTGGTTCCATCGTAAAATATACATTCTTTGCAACTCGTTTTTTGACATATACACGGTTTCCCGTCCGCTTTAACAGCAATAGTCTTCCCATCCAAATATGCGTCTATAATTTCTGTCATATACTTTTCTTTATTCTTCATAAAATATCAATCCTCCTTAACAACAGCTCTAAGCTCCTTAACCGCATAATAAGTACCTTCATGTTCTTCACAATACCGTTTAAGCATCTTACTAAGACTATCACCATGCTTTATTCTCTCTTCACAGACAATATGTCCATCATGATCCTTAATAATAGCGTAAGCGCAATACTCTGTCTTAATCTCTTTTTTCTTACTAGCATCTCCGACAACCCATTTTGTGACAGTATCTATAAACTCGTCTGTGTGCTCTATCTTAACTTTTTTACAACTACAATAGCTGTACTTGGATCGAATTTCCATAACGGGGCAGTTAGAGCACCATTCGCACGAGTCACACATAACTTGACCAAAAGCAACAACTTCAGATGTAGTAAGATCAGTTATAGGTTCGAGCATATCATCAGTCCATACGAATGAAATACAGTTGCGCGCACGATAATAACCAGTATACGCTTCAGATATTTCTACAATTTTCCCAAGCCAAGAGCACTTTTTCTTATCAAATAAAACCCCACCATATACATTACCAACTGTCAAATCTTTTCTAACTCTTACTCTGTCTCCAGCCTTATATCTCATACCACTACCTCCTAATATTCATCTACAACTTCAAGTTTCTTTAAGTCTTCAATTAGCCATGGTTCGTCATCGCCCCATTTAATCATCGGAAAGTCAACATTGCATTTTAGATACAAGCCAGCACAAATACCTTCCTCCCCCCAACTGTTAAAATATCCTAACTTACACGGCTTTGACTTGTATGTAAACAACTTGCCATTCGCATCCCTTGCTATATACTTATCCTCATCTCTGATATAATCCAAAAATGTTCTATCACTCTTAGAAATCACAGGTCTCTCAACATACTCAGAATCAGCCCACTTCTTTCTCGAATCATAGCAAGCATAGCGATTCATCTCATTAAGTAAACATTTACCACAATGCAGCTCACGACACGACGCGGGACTTCCTGTGCGTTTATCTACACCAAAACTAACATCCTCACAAACAATATCTACAATCTCTTTCGTATACTTTTCTTTATTCTTCATAAAAGATCAATCCTCCAATCTCTGACCACATCTATCACAATAAGCCTGTGTTGGTACCTTATAATCAACCACATAACCGCACACCGGGCAATGTATACGGTGGTCATAACCTACATATTTCCCCATCTTTGTATTCTTAGCTTTAAGTTTCTGGTACTCTTCCCATTCTCTTATAGTGAATCTACGCCATATCATCTCCTCGCGTTCTTTTAGACGTTTATATTCTTCCATCTCATTTTCTGTAATTAAAAACATCTTCTGCGCCATGTTTGTTCTCCTTTCCAAAATATCAATCATAAAAGAAAAGAGCCCAAGTCAATTATGACTCAGACCCTCAAAGGTAAAATATCATTATTTAGTTTCTGATTTTTTATCCATAATTCTATTCGTAACATAATCACCAATAAGACTACCAATTAGACAACCTCCAACTCCAATAGCCCAGCCTTTAATCAGACCTTTACGATATAACATACCGCCCCAATTAATTAAAGCCTTTGCATTCCCGCTGGTTTCAGCTGCCAATTTAGCAATAATTAGTTTATCATCTGTCGTCATCATAATGATTCTCCTTTCAGAAATATAAATTTTTATTTACCATAACAGCCCAAGAAATAGTCGCGAGAAACAATCATACAAGTTTTCTACCACAGTTCGGACAATATTTAATCAGAATATCAACACGAGCAATACTACCAATACCAGCAAGAGCATATAAGTCAGCCTGCAAAATAGGTTTTCTAACAGTGTCCGCCTCAGTAATATATAATCGTAGCCCTAATACATCAGAAGAATCACCAATACCAATGAAAGTGCCACCAATATCATTTGTCATATCAGACTTACCACCAATAGTTTCAACTTTACAAAAATCACACATAATTAATACCTCCTTTAAAATATAAATTCAGCATATGTCCATTCCAAACCGGTTGTAAAAAATTAGACAAAAAAGAAGAGCCGTCGTATATTTCAACTAAGACTCCTCCATTCCCTTTACAGATAAGGTTTGATTTCTCTCAGATGATTTTGGATTTTTCCTATTTCGTCGAGCTCACTACATAAATCTGCATATCGTTTATCAAGATAGTCTAAATATTCATCCAATTCTTGCTGATCACGAACCAAGCTTCTCTTACCTATAAGCATACGATAATCTGGATTTACGTTATCCAATGATGCTGCTGGTATCGCATAACAGAAATTATTTCCGTATAGTGTGCCAGGAATATCATTAAAATCCCATTCCGTCATCGTCCCGTTTATAACCGGATAAGCCCTGATCCGTCCGGTGCTAATCCATGCTCGAATTGTCGATTCTCCGACTCCTAATAAATATGCAGCTTCTTTGATTGTGTAATAGTCTCTCATCATTTTTACCTCTCTTTCTGAATATCAATCTTTCTTTTCTGCATAACATAGTAGGATTCTATCGCGAGGGATAAAATGATCAGTATCGAAAAATAATAATGACATTGTATGATCACGATAAGCATAGTGACATACCTCAAACGTAATATATAGGTCGTCTTTTAATAAAAAGTTTTGCTCAACACATGGCACACACCCACACGTTCTAATATGATGACAATATGATCTAATTCTATTATCATAGACTGGTATAACTCTTACACAATATGTGTCATCATAACATCTATAAGCCGGATAATTAAGCTTCTTAAACTCTTCATACTGTTTCTTATCAATTTTAGCCATATAATGATAAAATACTCTATCACCAACAATTCGCTCAGATAGACGATGCTTTGCGATATACGCTTTCATTGTGATTTCTTCACTATTTATAATTTTCATAGTATTCATTCCCATATCATACACTCCTTTTAACTTAAACGTACAACAAAAAAGAGCCTAAGCCATTTCTGACCTAGACCCTTATGAATCTGAAAAAATGCCAACATTACTTGTTCTTGCCACCACGAGTTTCTCTCACTGTCTTTTCACCGTCATAATATACGATTGTGATTTTCATACGTCTCACCTCCATTTAAGTGAAACCAATTCTATCACAAATATAAATTAAATCAAGTATTGACTTATAAGAACTAGAAAACAAAGGGGCAAGTATACCACCCCTCTGAGAAATTACTGATGAATATAAATCTCATAAACATCAAGATTATCATCATTGTAAATATCAACTTCGAATTTCATACCCATACATTCAAATGGATAGTCTTCATATAGTTCCGCGTCATTAGGTAGTAATAACGTTGTAGATCCTCCATCAGGAAAACCTATAGTTATACCCCAATTAAGCGGACTTTTAATAAAGTACACTTGAAGTATGAACAGTTCGCCCGTATTGTCGACCTCTAATCCAATATTTACGAAATCACTGTTACGACTCACCTGAATTCCTCTTATATTTTTGTTCATATTGAACCCTCCTTTGTTTTTTTTTCATAACATAGTAGGATTCTATCGCGATTTCTAGTAACCCCTGTACTTTAATTATTCAGCCAGTCCTCGAGCATCTTTATAGCAGCATTTTCATACATCTTATAAGTCTCGTTTACTAACTGTTCATTAAACATATCTTTGGTCTTACACTGACCATCTGGATAATCTTCAGGATTGGCTACTTCTATCTCACATCTCTCGAAAAATGGACAGGTAAGACATTCATGAAGTCTCCGTACATCTTTTCTATTTAATTTCATTCTCTGAACACATCTCCTTCCTTAATAAAAATACTAGTACATTTTGAAAGGTACTCACATTCTTTACCACCCATTTTACTACACAAATATTCAGATCCAGTTAAATGTGGGTAATTACAAAGATAACATGTTGCAAGAATACCGTGAATATGGTACTTACTTATAAGCTCTGCGTGACGTTCTCTATAGTTTTTAGGAATATCATTTATCCGTGTAATATAATTCCCAAGTGTTATAGAATCGATAAGTTCTGGATTGTCGTATATATTACCAATAACTTTTACTCGTGTTGTATCTTGCGGATATCTACGTCCAAGCCCACCTTCAATAATACTATTCTCATCTAAAACCACCCCGGATCTACTGCATGGGACTGAATAAATATCTTCATGTCTATCCCAAATACCAATGATATCACCCTGGAATATTTTCGTATTATCTTCAAAGCTATCATATACAGCAAATTCCAACAATCGCCCAACGGTATCCGGATATACAGGTATTGTGTCTATGAACGAATAGATATTACAGTATCTAAAATATCCAGTGACCCACTCGTCAGTATCCCTGCGTTTACCTCGATATATAGCGAAATTACTTCTCAAAAATATTAAACCTCCAATCTCAGACCACAAGGTCTACATAAATAATCACCAACGCCTAGGACAAGTTAAGCATTCGTGAAGTCTTCTAAGATCATTCCCGCTCAGGTTCATGTAAATCACTTATCTGTTTATCTGAATTCAAATATTCAATATTATCTCCAAAATCAGTAACAGTAGTTCCCCAGATCTTAGCCGGAGCGAAAAGCTGCTGCAATAGAATCTGAGCCTCATCAACGAGAAGACCTTTACGCATAATGTCAGTATTCATAAAAGGTTTATTCTGCTTCATACGGAAGATCTCTTCGACTGAAAACGGTTCCGGAATATCATATCCCATGTCATTTGCCTGCTTACGAATATAATCAGCCATGCATCGGCTAGGAGCTACGATATAAGCTCCAGTCTCTGCCGACTTCTTAATCAATGTTGCAGTTTTACCCGAACGTCTAGCCCCTACATAAATATCCATCCTATTCATAACATTTACTCCTTTTCTTTCTCTCTTAATGTACAAACTGTTTCATATATCATCTCACTAGCTGCAAGACCCGTACGTGCTTTCATAACTTTCTTCAAATAATATTCAACAAAAATATCAATAGCTTTTTCTCGATCATCCTCACGAAGCCAAATCATGTCATTATATACATCACCCTCATCACCACTACATAGATACTTATGTCCATCATGATACGATTTGAAATACGCACGACCACGAGTACAGTTCGATATAAGACCATATACGTCATCAATATATTCGAGCACGCCTCTCCTAGATTCTAATTTACCGCCAAATACCCGGTATAACCATACTTCATCCATAGCTAACTCTCCTGGGTAGCCCTTAATACACGCCCTACATTATCGACATAACACTCGTGCCAAATTGTAATAGGTTTTTCATCGCCATCTGTAAGGTCAATCCAAGCTGCCAACACTGTATAATTAAATCGCATAGTTTCTACAGCTAACAACGCCGAGTCCAACGATAAACAACAGTCATATGAACTTTCTCGATAAGCAAATCTATTAAAATTATCCTGAATAATAAAGTTAGTCCAATATCTTTTCATTCTTACCACCCTTTCTAAAAGAAAAGAGAGACCCTGTAATTAGAGTCTCTTTTCATGTTTATAAACCAAGAAATCATGGTTTCAAATTAATCTGGTAATGAAATAATTTCTGGTGTAATCATTAAGACACGATTTCCATTTACCATTCCAATATGCATTTCAGAAACTTCTGATGGCATAAAATTATCATTCTCAAAAATGCTATTTACCATAATAGGCAAATCAATACCCTGTAAATATTTTGTATGACCATTTACGTCATCGTACAAGATCGAAAAAGATTTTGAACCAGTGCATTTTTGCTTATTTCGCATAGATTCTATATCTCTATAGAAATTATCTATTTTATTCCATGCTTCTGTAACACTTTTCGAATCCGCTACGTCTTCTGTAACAGAAGAAGCTAACGTCTTAACTTCTTCCATAAAATTTACCGCTAATTTAATGCTCATTTCTCTTTGCTTTTCTGTCATAATATATTCTCCTCTCTATTAGGCATATTACTTTTATTCACCTGTCTACACAGATATTCTCGACAGTTTCAAATATAAAAGAAAAAGAGAAGCTAATTAAAGCCTCTCTTAATATCGTTAATCAATCTGTTATAAACTACCCCCTGCATTTGACAACCATGGGTCGCCACTCGGCAGCTTTGCCGTATATTTTTTCACAAACTCATCTGGTGCAATACGAACCGGGTTTTCAAAAGTATCAACATTAGCTTCATAGGCTTCACTATCAGAATCCAGCATATCAAATAACCAATCTGTCATAACGTCCATAGCCCATGAAATATTAAATGTGCTACCAGCAGCTTTTGGATGACCACCACCTCCGTAATTATGAGCAATTTCAGTACCAAGATTAATATCATCTCGAATTGTACGATAGCTAACCCTGCCATGTGAAATATCAATCATAGTAATGTAGACAAGCTCAGGATGTATCTCGCACAGACGATTACCAAGCTCACTGAAATACCGCTCAGCAAATATAACACCATATGCATTACCCCACTGGTCTGTTTTAACTGTAATCTGTTTCTCCTTTTGCTCTACATAAATATCAATCTCTTTCTGCTTCTGTTCGAGTAAGAGCAGATCTGTTTCTGAGAAATATGGGAATGTATGCATAGGTGATAGAAGATATAAGTTGTAAATATTGTCCATAGTCCAATCGATAAACTTTTCCCGACCATAAATATAAAAGAGGTCGTTCATCTGCTTACTAACAAGCCCGTCTTCTCCAAGTTCTTTCCAACGCCATGTATCATAATTTCTTACGATGGTCGCGAATCGTTTTATATTATTTTTCATCGCATGACTCGAATAACTACCGGATGGCGTGTTTCGCAAATATAAATAGAACAATTCGGTACCACTAGTCTTTACAGCATCTAAATATTCATATACAGTACACCAAAAGTAGTTATCCAATCTAAGAGCAGTTCCATGATGGTCAAATAAACGTACTGTTCTCTCAGTCTTATCTAAACAGTCAATCATACTAGCCACCTGATCGGAGACCGAAATATCAGTAATGAAAATCGAATCGTAACTCCTGTACAGATCTTCGTTTTCCAGGAATGCTTCTACTTTATCATCCACATCATCATAGTTACAATACTCAACATCTACATTCTCTTTCCCAAATGCCAAATACGCCAAAACAACACATCCAATTCCATCGAGATCGGTGTGTGTGAATAATTTAATTTTCATAGATTTAAATCTCCTTTATTTGTAATATAAGTCACGCTCTTCCAAAGTGTTAAAGTGTGGAGGATTATCGTAACTAGTACTGCCACCCTCGTTTTTCGTCTTTTTAGGTCTACCTACTTTTTTCTTAGCTGGTTTTGAATCAGCATATGACTCCCGAATATCAGAAACCTCTCTTTGTAATGCCTTGACCGTATTGTTAAAATTCTCCCGAATATCTTCATAAGACATCTGCATCCATTCTTTTCTCTGAGCACACTCTTCAGGACTTCTGCATCTCATATACTGTCTATACTCAAATAGTAAATTATTCAATGCCTTCTTTCTATTTACATCAGACAAACTACTACAAAGTTCTTCTACGATTTCTAATTCTTTTGGTGTTAACATAATATTAATTCTCCTTTTATCTTACTTTTTTGATATATAGATGCATATCTGAGTCATTTCCAACAGTTTTGAACTTATATACTCTGGATTGTAAAATATCGTCTGATAATACTTCCATAGCAACAATAGCACTTGCTGAGAAACGACCGCATGGCTCATATACATGAACTGTGATATTCTGCCTCGCATCGAGAATTTTCAAAACGTCAATAAGTTTAAAACGACCGTTCTCCATTACATTTTCGCTTTTCTCAATATATTCCTCTACATTTTCAAACACAGCTAATGAGACTAAATCAGTTTTAGAATAATACCACAAAACATTATAATAAAGGATTCCTTCCTCAGCCGCACATTTAATCTTCCTGATAGCCGTGCCATCGTCATCAAGTAGTTTTAAATAACTAGTACCCGGCTCGTAAAAATCACCGTCAAAATATGCCTCTCTATGATATAAAATAGCTTTGTATTCTTTAACTGTAGTTTTACCACTTCTAACATAAGCCCATACACTTCCTATACATTTCATAATATTAGTACCTCCTTACTTTACAAATAAATACATACATACATATACCAACATGTAGCACATCGTAAGAATCAAAATCATCCAGTACTCCCAGTTGAGAATACCACACCCCATATGATTTAAGATAAGACCTTCACCTAACATAATCAGTGTGCTAATAATAAATCTAAGAATGTGTCCCATTACTAATACCCTCCTCTATCAACTGCATTTTCAAAAGGTTCGTAAAAGTGGTCTTTCTTCTCTGCAGTGCTTCTTCCAACTTATTAATCTTCTCATTCTCATCTTCCATGAAAATATCAATAGCTTTAAGCTTGTCTGCTTCTGGGAACCATACGTTATGGTTATACAGAACACCTGCTGTCGGATCACAAGTCAGTACGCGAAGAATCTTTCCATCGTCATTAATAATTCTAAATATAGCCTTATATTTCCCACGTACCTGTAAATCTCCGTCATACTCATAGAGCTTTCCTCTGTAAAAATTGTATAAATGCACTTTCATAAATATCGATTCTCCTCTATATTCTTACACCGTTTTCGGGCACGTTTCGTGAAATACATATAACGCTTCATTCGACAATCTTTCTTGTCCGCACCATTAAGTAAATACGAATTTCGTGCTTTTCGCTTTTTATTTTCACTTGCCATTATTCACAATTCATCCGCCTCTCTTTTTGATTATTTTTAAAAAGAAAAGAAGCCCATGTTTAGGACTTCCTTCTCATTGGATAACCATGTATTTTTAACCAATTATTTGACCTAGCTTGAAGCATAGCTGTTTTATATTCCCGAAACAATCTACCAGCGGTACACGTAGCGTCTATCAGCCCAATAAATGCTGCCGGTACAATTTTTTCAGGAATATAACGTTCAGCTGCTTTCTCAATAACATTTATATTATAATTCAGTCTCATACTATTACCTCCTATAATAGAATAGAAATAAATCGCGAAAATATAGTTCATCAAAGCATCGCTTCCTCTGCTTTGAATTTAGCTACAGCATCATATATAAGTTTCTTAATAGCTTCATGATTGTCAATAGAAAACCTATCTGGTAATGAAACAGTCCCGTGATATATCTTTTCATTTAAATTGCTATAAGATTTAACATTTGTTCTAACCATGCAACTACTATATATAATTTCACGTGACGTTATACCGATACCATCATACATACGGAATCTAACCCCACGATTTATTTTAACATGCGCTAATTCTTTACCATTACAAATAGGATATTCTTCAATACGCATTTCTTCCAAGTCAGTCCCTTGATGCAAACAAACATAACGTTCAGCATCTTCCCGATTTATACATATCGTTTCAATATGATAGTCTGAATACTCACCAGCAGTCACTACATATACTGTATCTACCTTATTCATACTGTACACTCCCTTTCACACCAGACATGTCTTTAATAACTTCATTGATTATCAATTTAGCTGCTTCTTTTTGCCTATCGTTCGATAGAAAATCGAGATTGACGTTGATATACTCTTTTCTGCAAGTTAAAATTATGCTGATTATCTTGTACATCTCATTTTTCTGATCTACACTAAACGTATCGCATACCATCGGTATAGTCATAATACTCTCCTTTTATCACGCTTCCTCTAATTCGCCAAAGATTTTTTCATAAGCATTAATGTCATATTTAAGTAACATATGTTTAGCTTTTTCTTCATCAATAGCAAGAGCACCACCTTGTTTAAATACAATAAGCCAGCGTCCTTTTAGTGATTTATATAATTTTACATTCACTGGGCGTTCGAAGATATTTAAAGCATACATACACTTAGTAGATATAAGATCCATTTTATCAGTATCATATTTCAGATTATTAAATACATAAACCATAATAAAATTACTCCTTTTTAATCTTCCAATTTCTCCAAGATCACATCCAGCGCATCCCTTAAAATACGAACATCGTTCACTGACAAGTGCTCAATAACCCAACGTTCATAATCAAATTTAGAGTTTCTATCCCTAGCTGCTACTATGAATGTACTGTTCTTATCAAGAGATTCATCATAACAAATACGCAAATCATTATGTTCAAATATCATATTAGTAAACATCTCTACTCTTCCTCCTCAATATCTTCTACTGCGATAATACGTGACTGCAGAATATCACTCAAACTTTCATCATGCTCAACTTTATGTTTAGCTACCATGTAATTGCAATAAAATGTTGGCGAACGTCTAACCCCCAGCAACACAAGAAACTTATACAGCTTACTGTTAATGCACTTCTTATTCCAATCTTTCCATACTTTTAATCTTAATAACATTGTCTTACCCCTTTCTTTCTACGATCTCCTTATATGCAGTAACATCCCAGTTATTACCATCACCTGACCAATCTAATAACCATCGAATTTCGTCGATAGTCAATTTCAGAACGTACTGTTTGATAAATATATGCATAGGTAAATCATTCTGAAAATACTGATAACGGCATCTATACAGAACATTATCTCTAAGATTCGCCATATTTAATTCTGATGCACTAGGTCTACCACGTTTGCTTGCCATAAACTCATTTCTCCTCTCTAGTAGATACAAACACACTAAGTTTACAGTCATAATTACCCCCACGTACCTCCTTCACTTCAAGACTACGAAAATTTGAAGCAAGATATTTAAGAGCATATAATGGTTTAATAGTACCCATAAAATGAATATAATCATTGATATATAAATCTACCTCTATATCAGGATCTGCTACTATCAAAATATCGTTAAGTGTCATAGTTATTTCTCCTCTCCGTTTATTACCACGGTAATGGCATTAGACGCTGCTGAAGCTCTGATATTGAGTACCTTAGCCCCAATCGTGTACATATTAAGACATTTAAGTGCATATAAAGGTTTCATAGCGCCCATGTAATGTGAATTGTCACGCTCGTATAGCTTTATAGTGACATCATGATCTGTTACCATCAAAATATCATTAAGTGTCATAATCAATTCCTCCTTATACTTTCATTACAAAAATAAAAGAGCCTAAGTCAATCAAGACCTAAGCCCCATCGGTTTAGATTTCGTCCAAGATAATTCCCTGTGGTTTGAAGTCTAACCAATATACAAAACTCTCGCCCCGACGATATATCGTATAAATATCACCTACAGTCATTCCTTCTTTATAAGTCCAACCCACTAACTGTCCAGTCTTTGTTCTCGAAAAACCCAGCATATCGTAAGCTTCGTTCAAGAATAAATATCCTCTAGTCACCAACAAATCATATATATATTTTCGTTGGTTATTTAAAGTAAACCTATTCATGACGTTGTCTTTCATCCATAACCGGTTATTCTCGTCAAAAATTCTGCTATAGTTGTCCTCCTCAAGCTGAATGACTGCAATATCAGTACCAACGTTATCACCAGACATAAGCCCTCTCAATTCATCTACTGTTCCTTCAAATTCAATTTTCATAATCCATTACTCCTTTCTTTAACTACAAAATCTTTACCATAACAGAATATGATTTATTCGCGTCTACCGCGTACGGTTCTTTTATACTCTTTGCTCATTAGATCAACAAAAATATCAGAGCGGGTACGTCCTGTCTTAGCACTCAACTCTGATAACATATCTGCCTCTTCATCGTTTAACCGAATCCGAATACCTTTTCGCTTAGCGTTCACTTTTGGCGGTCTACCTCGCTTTTTAATCAAAAATATCAACTCTCCTTATCTTCTTCTATTCTACGTCCAGCCCCATAACAATCCTGTAAGTATCTTCTATATACAGCCGCCATATCATCACGAGCTCGTCTCATAGCTTCGGCCATTTGCTCATCATAATAGGTGTTATTTATTGTTATTTTGTTATTATAGAGATCAGTAACAACAGCATCATCTATAAGTGGGTAATTCTCTCCTATAAATATTTCCATATCGCCAAAACCAGCATACGATATCCGAGCAAGTAAATCGCGCAATGAATCAACCGTAAATTGTTTTCGCATAATGATCAGTCCTCCTCTTCTCTGCATATTGGACCATAACTGTCAATTAATACTAAATCGTGTATTGTACTATCAATATCCATTTTCTTGTAGACGTCACCTGTGAAGTTAACCCCATAGTTAGTTTCTTCATGACAACGCTTTAAGAACTCTGCTTTTTCATCAGTATTAAGGTCGTAGATTCGATTAAGAAATTCATCAACACTTAACTGATTTCCTTTATACAATGCTACATAATTTTGAACCCTATCTTCACGAATAACTGGTTCATTAGATATATGTAAGAACTTAAACAGTTCAGCGACACAATCGTTGCATAAATCGAATTCTATACCACGACCGCCGTTATAGAGACTTCCTAACGTAATATAGTCAACTGTTCGGTCTCTATGTCTCAAAGACATATCCTTACAATCTGTATAGTATTTACCACATCTATCACATTTCTTAGCATTACTCATAATTTTCTTTACCTCCTAAATTTAAACAAAAAGAAAAGAGACCCCTAAATTAGAGTCTCATCTCGCGCATCTGCTTAGCGATTTTTAATTTGCGTCTCCTTTCTTTTTCGATTTTTGTTTGCAATCGATCAATTGTCTGTGATATGATCATCACAATAAGCTCTATTACCATAATGCTTGTCGGTACGTCTATGCCAAATAAGCATAGATTCACTGCCATCATCATTAAAAACGCTGATATTGCAAAGATCCAATCCATTAATTTTCTCATAATCAATTCCTCCTTAATCTTTCTATAACAGCCCAAGAAAGATTCGCGAATTGGTGTACACACATCCTCAGCTCCCACATTTACTGTAATACCGATTTCAACTAACGTAATTACTGTATACACAATAAATATAAAAAGAAGAGCCCAAGCGTTATGCCTGAGCTTCATTCTCTTTCAAGTAATTTTGGATCTGTTTATACAGACCATCACTCAAAATATACTCGTTATAATCTGTTCCGAATACAGAGCCTAATCTACACATTACCCTTTCTGGTTTTACTCCAACCGCTTCAAGTAATTGTATAAAATAAGTCTCTCCTTCTGAACCAGGTTTTACTTTCATTTTGTGTATTCCCATAAATGTAATCCTCCTTTTACTTTTCTATAAGAGGATATGTAATCATCGCGGACTACTTGCCAGCCTTATACTTCTTAGGTTTACAGGAAATATCGTCCAAAGGTTCACATATACAATCCCTGCATGGTCGTTTATCAGCAGGCATTACATAATACCGACAAGTCTTACAATAGAGACCGAAACATAATTCTTTAACTTCATTCTCCACTGCTACTCATCTCCATTTCTACATACTCTCGATGAAGTACTGCAATCTTAAAAGCAACGTAATCACGAGAATTCTCATCTGGTAAATATCCAGCCAATAATCCTTTTACCACTGCTTCGAATTTTGTATCCAATTCTTCTTTTGTTTCTGTTCTGCTCATTTTGTCTCTCCTTTTTTCTAGGTCTTAACACACGCTTGTAGCTGTATGTGTCTCTACCGTACCAAGTTTCTTCACACATCAAATATCATCTCACTTATGTAATAATAAAAAATCCCACAAGCCTATAACAGACTCATGGGAATACCACTAATTAAATACCGTAAACACTTTTTATCTCAGTTGCTTTAAATTTAATCGGATTGCTGAACTTTTTACCATAGTCAAGTCTGAGAAGATCAGCCGGTACATTATCCACAGCATCAACATATTTGTCTACAATACCTTTGAACCTACTAGCTCTTTTAAATTAATTATATGCACGTCTACCTCAACACTTTTGAAATATCACCGTCTCGTATTGTTATAGTATCCCAATCGGGTCCTGGTAGTTCAACATCAATTAAATATGCTACCCCAGGTTCTAATATTTCAACTACAACACCGTGACGTCCGTCTTTTAGAATTACTTTATCATATAATTTTACAGTCATTTCGACACCTCTTTCTTTGTTACATAAGCACTCGTTAATTTTATACTAGTTCCGTTCTTTTCTTGAATCCAAGCGGTGCATACGTTTGCCGTTTTTCCGTTTGGACCGTTTAAATTCATCACCTGCTGATACCGCATTCCATACCCGTCATCACCTTTTTCTTCCAATTTACGTGAATCGAAATTATCAGAAATATTAGCCATGAGCTCTTTATAATTATCTAATGTATATCCTAAAGCCACCTCAAACGCGTGTGCTTTGTCTGGTGCTTTATTTGGATTCAAAGCATATTGTGTAAACTTTTCTTCTGCCATATTGACCCTTTTAATTTTAGTGATCCTATCCGACGAACTATTTGTGTTTAAAATCACCTCATTATGATCAATAGGATAAGGTGGTCCGTTCTTTACACCCCACTTCATTCCTTTTACACCACTATGCTCGATATCTTTGTCGTTGTCAAGTTCATTTAACACTTTTCTAATATTCTCCAAAATAAACTCAACAGACTTTCTGGTCTTTCTGCTCAATTTCATATATGGACCATTTTTATCATACCAGTCAAATATCTCATACAAATTCTCAGATCGCCAACTGAATGACCACCAATCACAAATCATTTCGAGAATATAGTTTTCTGGCATATCCATGATAGTCTCGGCTTCGTCCGGATCGTCATGATTCAGAATCCAATACTGCCAGTGATGAGGGTTACGATGAATATGAAGCAGCCAAGCGTATTCATAATCCTGAATAACCTGATATGATCTATTCTTACCATAGAAATATTCATCATATGGCTCGTACTCATCTTCATTATTTTTACTACGATCATGATCAAAACAAATTTGCTGTGTTAATCTCAACTCCTGATCGACTGGCACAAGAGGCGGTATTCTATCGCGAATGAACTCAAATGCTTTCTTCACGCCATCTCTATGATCCTGCAAATATAAATCATACTCTCTGCTCATTTAACATCTTCTCCCTTTTCTCTTTAGCTTCTGCGTGCTTTAAGTTATCATCTTCTCTCTTCAATTTCACTTCAACAGCACGTAACACATCACTTTCGCTAATATGAAAAATGGACTTAAGGAATTCGAGACAAATATATGCATCCGCCATCTCTTCCAAAAGTCCAATCTTATCGTCATAGCCACGAATATGTTTGCTTACTTCCTGCTGCAGTTCTGCAAATTCTTCCATTGCAACAGTACATTTAGTTTTCCAATTACAACTCTTTAGACTTCTTCCAATAATATTCTTACGCTGCTTCTTGGAATAATGCGGAGCGTCTTTCAGTCCATTTACAAATCTTTCCCTATTCATTTCTTATCTCCTGTCTTTTTATTATTTCTTTATATTCTTCTACCCATTCGTCCGGTATTGGCTCACCAACCAATGCATAACGACACATAGCTTCATAAAGGATATCTTTTCTGTAATTATCACACATGAATTCCCATAAAATTCTAGGTATCACCCCTAATGGTGGTTTTGTTACACTCATCTCATATCTCCTTTAAACTTACTCCAAATACAACACCACGGTAGTTTCTTCCAAGCCACCACGTCGTACCGTTCGCAGTAAATATCAGTGAATACGCGATAATCCTCAATTGGTGCTTTACCAGACTCATACACTTTGTATCCGTCAAACACTGTCTGTCTTGTATCATTGATCCATCTCTGATCCCATTTACGAAAATATAAGTACAGGACTTTTGGCTCGTTCACTCCATATCCATCCTGTACTGTACAAAGATACCAACCGTCTTTTCTTGGTTTGAAGAAACGGTACGGTCTCCAAAAGTTAAATATCAATGTTCTTACCTCCAATCAGTATATTAATCGTATTTAATATAGATTCTTCGTACCATATAGCTACTACATGGTTACGTAACAGCTCATCAGACAGCGAACCTATATGGTAACCTTGCACGATACACATAATTTCTTCGCCATCCTCATCTGCATTTAACAGCCTGATATCGTTTGCATTAATAAGTGGTAAGACGTCACGTAGTAGTACATCTTTGATAATCTTACTTTCTGCTTTTGTACATTCAATATTACTCATATTTTTCTCCTCTTCTAATTGAATTCATAGTCTTCTGATTCATTCTGGTAAATCATGATCTTGATTGGCTTACCATTGCTACCATCACTCTCAATGTGAATGATACCATTGAATTGCAAATAGTTATTACCATCCGGATCGACCATTGTAAGACTCCCATCTTCTCTTTTATCTGACACTGAAATACTAATCGGTTCCAATAATTCTGCTTTCTTTTCACTTCCACTGCAGCCTGCCAATCCAAGTGTAGCTGTAAATATAAATAATCCTGCTATAAATTTAGTCTTCATTCTCCTACTCCTTTTTAAACGTGTGACATAATACCAGTACGGTTTCCAAAAGTAAAATATCAATCATATAATCTCCTTTAAAAATAAAAGAGAAAAGATCCAGCTAAATTTAGCCGAGCCCTCACTCTAATTAGCGACTATAATCAAATATCAATCACCTGTATAGTTCCACAAGTTTCCATAAAATTCTCGTGCTCCCTTATATTCGTCGTCGGTAATCAATCCATCATCCCTCGCTTTACCAAAAGCTTCTGCTAACGACATCTGCACAGGATAAGGATTATACATACCTTCGAATTTGTTATAAAGCTCGTTCCATTCCATTCTTGTCTTTGTCATACTTTTAATCTCCTTTCTGACTATTAGTCATAAAAGGAGCTGTATTTTTCGCGTAGAAAGAAAAGGTCTAGTTATTAGACCAGTTCTTCCAATTGTTTAATTGCCCTCTCATACCGTCTGGTGAACTCACCAAATGTGAGAGTATCCGCCTCCGTATTGATAAGCTCATAATACTCGAGGGCCTCCTCTGCGAACGATATAATATCTAATACCCGATCATCACAGTGTTCAGCCAACTCTCTGTACTCACGACTTATTTTCTCTACGTTTTCAATACTTAACATAATAGTTCACCTTCCTTTCATAATAGGGGCTGTGTTTTTCGCGTCTACTTCAGTTCATTAGTTTTCTTAATGCATTTAGCCGCATTCTTACAAATATGATAGTGCTCACAACTTACTCGAATATCCTTAACCTCGTTGAATAATACATTACATTCAGCGATGACCGGCTTAATCTTAGTACAGTGGTCACAAACACCTTCCAGAAAATATCCGTCGAGTTTAATATTAGTCATTTGGTTTCTCCTCTCCAGTAATTAACTCAGAATATGGCAGTGTCTCGATCCACTTACAGAATTCCCGCCATTCATCAAGTTTATGATTCTTCCTGCTGTGATACATATTAGCCAGAACCTCATAGTTTAACAGAATGTTACGAGTCTGGTTATAACTGCTCGGAAGAAGCTGAATCATCTGCCACCAAATATCTTTCTTGCTCGGGCACCCTTTAATCTCGAAATCATCTGCGTTATATTCAATATATAATTTTCGATAATCGTTTAATACATTTATTGTTTCTTCCAGTAATACTTTGGTGCGGATATCGAGATGCTCACAGCTGAAATCCTCTATCGTAAACTCTTTCTCAGCAATCTTGTGCATCGTGCTACAACTGTTAGCAACTGTTCCAATCTTGTATGTATCAAACTCTTTCCACCAATATAAAGGTGCAGTAATTTTCACATACACCGGCATCATTCTCATGAACTTTCTATGATCTGTACCGGCTTTTGCTAATCGCTGCATGAGCAAGCGGTCATTTTCTCCTAGATTGAAATCATCGATATCATAACCGACTGTTTCGAACTCACTATCACTCTTCTCCCAGCTATTCATCGGGTTACGCATACCTTCGATAATAAATTCCATTTGCTCCGGGCTTGACAAAACTACATGTTCTAATTTAATCATTCACAATATCCTCCAAGTTCAATATTTACGATTTCATCAGCATCGATTTCCAAAATTTCCACTTCAATATCAGATATATCATCAATAATAGTCATCCACCCTCTTGCGATTTCTTTTTTGTAGAGTTCCTTGATTATTAAATCTTTAGCCGCTTCTGCTGTATCTTTTTTCGTATAAATACCAAAAATATTTTCGATATGACCATAACCATCATAATAAGTGTTTCCGTGAACCACATATAACATCATTAATCTTCATCCTCCATTTTCTTTTTTAGTTCATTACGTGCATATGTACATGCCGAATCATTTTCACAGCAAACAATAGTATCATGTTCCGGAAAAGTTGTATAACCTTTGTCAGAAACATAAGGTTTAAAATGACGGCAATTTTGACAATACGGTTCGACAGCCAACCTAATCATTATGCGTACCCTCCGTCTTGCATTTCTTTTCCATATCGTTTGGAATATCATCCTCTCCGACCATACACTGATCTATCTCTCCAAAATAATACGGACAACCGTTACACTTCTTAAAAAATAGATTCACTCATCGCTCAGTACACTCCTTAATAAACTTAGTTATTTTATCCAAATCTCGTTTAAAATTCTTAATGTCTTTATCCTGTATTTCTCTCGGCTTATCGTTCCATAATTCTCTTCCTGATCTTTGTCCATAGAAGAAGTCCCATTTTTCAAGAATATCAAGAATCTCTTCTAAATCACTTTTAATCATTGGACGTTCTCCAATATCTTTAGTTTTAAAAGATACCTGAACATAATGGGTATGTTTTTTAGTTCTTAAATAACAGATGCGAAGTATATAATCACCACCATTTATAAAACTATGAAAACCTAACTTCCATACTTTAGAAACCAGATATGCGCTTCGACCTATCAACCCTTTTTTAATTTTAATCATCTATCTCATTGCCTCCAATACAATTTCTTTCTTACATTGAGGACAATTTATGTACATACCGCCTTTCGCGATACCAGGGAAACCGCCTGTATGAACTGTTGTCTTAGCTCTAATATCCTCTTCCTCAAAAGAAAATAAGCAGCCACAATAATCACAACGCTTCTCCTGTTTCGTCCCTGGTTTAATAATTTTAATCATTTGTGTTCTATCCTTTCTTTGAATCCCTTAGCATACTTTTTAAGATCTTCTATTATCCTAGATGGCGCCATACGTTTTATATAAAACGCATACATTCCAGATTTTTGATTTGTATACATATCAATAAAATAGAACAACAATCTGGACCTGCGTGGTGCTAGTTGCATATGTAATAGAAGACCATATTCGACGGCTATTGTTTCAAGTGCATTTAAGAAATTGTAAGTATACATTGATTTTCTACTCCTTTCTAAAAATAAAAGAGAGCCTCCGCTAAATATAGCCAAGACCCTCCGTCCTGTTAAAAACCAATTTCTTTATATCCTTGAATAAATGCTACTGCCATTTCACGACTATGCCACATCTTCTTTCCGATCAGCCCGTTATAGTAGAGTGCCTCGTTAGCGTCATTTAACATTTTTTCGTCTCCTGTTAATTCAGCCATCCGCCTAGCACCCTCTAAATAATCATTGACCTCTTTTAGTTTTTTGTAAGCTTTAATACGTTCAAACATAAGTACCATCTCCTCCTTAAATAAGTGTATTTTCTCATTAAAGGCTTTGTTTTAATCGCGTATTATTGTTCAAGAAGAATGCTATCTAGTAAACGTTCCATAGTATTGGCGATATATGCATCTTTATCCGCCACATTATCAAGCTCTTCATAAGGAACTATGTGTCTTAAGCCTCTACCACTACTGTGAACAAATATATGGATATTGATAAGCTTTAATTCATCAAACTGATCGAAACTAATAGATACACCATACTTTCTGCACAGTTCTATAATCTCTAACATAAATATCAATCCTCCAAATCGATATACTCTAGTGAATCGACATACTCTTGACTCCAGAACCAATTAGTAAATGGGTTCTTACCCCAGTATTTTGCCGAATATACATTTTTATTCCAGTCATAAGCCTTCTCTATAACTTTTTGTCTGGTGATATCCTCGTATTCACTATTAACACATTCTATCTGTTTAATAATAGACTCACGTTCCGCATGTGCTCTGTGTATATCTACCTCGACTCCGGTATGCCCTATAATAATAACTACAACTACAATGAATGTAGCAATTCCACCTAATAACATACAAACACAACCGCCAATATCAAGACTGTCATATTTCCAGCTATCCTTAAACTTATAATGTAAAATAGCACCTACAATAATCACAAATATACACAACAAAGTTATAACCATTTATTTTGTCTCCTTTACAATGCCTAAAAATCTTACAGTCTCATCTCTAAGACATACCCAGTATCTCTTTCCTTTATATACAACTTCATCACCGTCATAGTTATAATCCTTGTCCGGCTCGGAAGCATATGCTAATATCATTACTTTCGTAGTGTTATTCATCTTTCCAATTCTCCTTATCAATAAACGGCTCGATTCTTTTGTAAACGTCACGTGGTACAAGATTCTTATACCCCCAGTCAAATAGGTTGAATAACGTCTTATAATATGATTCGATACATTCATAGCTGATACACTTGTCACACCGATCTTCCAGTATAACCGCACAGTTATGTTCGGCTATTGCATTCAATAAAATTATATGATTTTTATAGGTGTTATTGTTTTTAAAATGTAAAATAACCATTACTATTAATATAAATACGTTAATAAATATCATCTCAGTTTCCCCCTTATGCTGACAGAAGGTCTTTAATACCCTCAAGTAATTCATCTTTGTCATTTTTGGCTTTCTTATCCTTCTCGACCGCTACATCTAACGCTTCTTTTGCTTTAAGAACTTTATCTTTGTTCGTAAATAATGCGTCAATAGCTTCGTACTTAGCTACAGCGTCATCACGTTTCTTGTCAGCTGCCTCAATTTTCTTAAGGCACTCCTCGCGGATACGATTGATTTCTTCCTTGCACTCAAGACGAATGCGAACTACTTCTGCCTCTGCTTCATTCTTAACTCTCTCAGCGTCACGACATACATCAGCATTAGCTTTAGCCACACGATCGGCATGAAATTTAGCGAATGTCTCCTGATCCATCTCTTTAAGTCTCTGAGAATATGCAGTCTTAGCTTCTGCATCCGCCTTTGCCAATTCTTCGCGCATTTTAATATCTTTAATACGTTCTTCCTCTGCTATACGATTAAGCTTAGTCTGATGAATCTTCTTCTCTTCCTTATGCTCAATATGACCAGCTGCCCAGTAACATCCAGCCCCTCCAGTAAATACTGCACCGCCTACTACCATCATCCATTTTCCGATTTCTTTAATTTTAGCTGTGTTCATCATAATTCGTTATCTCCTTTTCACCCCATTATTTTTGAGAATAGTTTCAAGATCGTGGATAATCTCCTGCTGATGATTCACAATCCCAATAAGCTCGTTTACTTTAATAACAAGCATTTTGTCGGTATGTCCATATTCATCGGCTACATACCATTCTTTGTTTAAGTGTTTTACTTTTCTCTTTGTCACTATTACTCCTTTCTTACCAGATCGTAGTCAACCATACAGTCTGAGTAACCCCTAGCATAAGCATTGTTTAACAGTGTCATCATTTCGGATGCACAAATATTGTCACGTAGTATATCGACATTATATTTCTTGTTACAAGCCCTTCGTTTTCTTATTAATTCGATAGCCGCTGCCAACTCTTCTTTAGATACCTCTATGTCATAACGCTCGTTTATAAAATTCTTAATTACTGAAAATACAAAAGTATCTTCTGTTTCTTCACAAGACATGATAACTCTGTTAGTGTAATCGTCTGCACTATAACCTAACCCTGTATCAATATGTAGCCAATCGGCTTGAATCGCTGCACTCGGAATACCTTGAATACTAATCGGTTGTTTAATATCTACCATACTTACTCCTTTCTAAATACAGTACCTGCTAATTATACTTTCCCAACAGCTATATTTGTTTTTCTTGCATACCTTCCTACAAATATCATTCTCTGTTAATACGTAATACAACACATCATACTTGAAATTCCAGAAACCACCCTTTTTATGGTTCAATACAGCGGCAGCGTCTAGTTCTTTCAACCTTAATACCATACGTTCAATTTCTGAATTCTTAAGATTACCGATATGCACGCAAACATAACGAAAGAAATTCAATGTAGCATACTGATCATACCATCTTGCTCCATTATCTTTTAACTCTTTAATATAGGAATCCTCTTTAGCAATATCATCAGCTACTCGTTTCATAGAATTCCAATACTCCATCACCTGTACTCCTTTCCAAAAGAAAAGAGCCTCAGCTAAATATAGCCAAGACCCTCTGTCCTGTTACTTATGAAATCCCATTTTGATTACATTCCCTTCATCTGAGCTTTCCGGTTCGTTATGTACCATACTTTGTGTAGAATTTCCGATTTCACTCGCCTCTGTTGCTAGTTTTTTTGCTGTACGTACTAAAGATTTACCAAACACCGTCCATGCAACCATGTCGATTGATTTAGCTACTGCTTTACCCATACACAATCCAAAACCTACAGCAAATGCTGCCTTTCTCAATTCTTTATGGTCTACTACCAATCCGCAATTCTTCATCTCTGTTCTCCTTTCAAAATAAATTTCTAAGTATCCATAACAGCCCTTGTATTTTTCGCGTAGAGAGAATAATCAACGTACTCTTTAGCAATATCAAGATACTCGCTAGGATAACATCCAAGATTACTGGTAAATGTCCCAGCGTCGATTTTCCAGTTTGATCTATATAGACCGAGTTGCTCCCATTTAGATAAATATGAATGACACTCAGACTCCGAGATAGAATCCTGTATCAGGTCGATAACTTCTCGTACGGTCCATAAATCACATAATACGAACTTTATACACATTCTGAAAAATGTCTTTTCTTTATCGGTCATACTGTATACTTCACCTCTATCCATTGGTTAATAATATATAATCGTCGTTAGCTACGTTTACCAACATTGTATATTCATAATCAGTTAAACATTGTTTTGTAATACGTTTTGCTAGTACTGAATTTATTTCCTCTTGTGTATATTCAGGCAGTTCATCTCTAATATGTTTCATATAATACTCACCTCTTTTCTAACTATTCTTAGTTTGCAATAGTCCTGATCGTTATCAGTGCAAACAACCTTATACTGGTCATATAACCTTCTATATACTAACCATTTATGAATAGCATCAAGTAGACCATTTTCATTACTATCGTATGATCCACCTATATCAGCACCATGTCGTACAGCTTGTTCTAAAACATCATTAATTAAATCTACCTCTGTCTTGATCGACTTAAATGGTACAGGTACGAACTTTCTATACTCTTCCAACATAATCAATACGCCCTTTCATTTCTTATCTATGAATTTACGCTCATTGAAATCTCTCTTCTGTGACAAAGCTCGAGATATAGCTAAGTCGATATTAGAACGAGACTTCAAATGGTAGTAATATAAATCAATGTATGGTGTGTTAAGTCTGTCTATACGTCCACACGCCTGCAGTAACGTTTTATAGCTGTAAGTCTGAGAGAAAAATACAATACAATCAGTCTTAATGCAATTAAAACCTTCAGCACCTGAACTGTAATTGACTATATATACCCATCGTTCTGTCTCTGGTATTGCTTCGTGAGCATGTCCTGAATACTCAGCAACAGCTACATCTTCTCCGTAATAAAGATTCTTTAAAATATCGCGTTCATAATCATACGAGTAAAATATAATCATTCTTGGATGTTCTTCAAACAGCTCCAGCAATTTTACTTGCCGAGATATGTCCGAATTAACAATCTTACGGAGAATATAACACAGCACCGAAGCTTGGGATATTGGCTCTTTCTTAAATGGATCAAAACGTGTCTTCATGACTTCTTTGTAAAACGGTTTATCATATTCGACCCAAACATCCTCATGATGCGGTATCGTGTGTCTTCTAAAATCCATATTTATAAGAATTCTATCTCTTAGACGAATAAGCCTTGTTTCATTTCTATACCCTGTCACACTTGGATAGCTAGTATAACGTGAATATATAAGATGATTATCTCTGAATTCTGTACGATTACGAAAGAAACCGTTAGCTACAAATACAGTTTCGTAGTCTTGCCAAGTATCACCGGGGCTTGCTGATAATATGATCCACTCATTATACTTAGCAATCTTAAGAAAAGCCTTACACCAAGCCCCTTTTCCAGTAACCTTATCCTCGTCAAATATAAAGAACGCATCCTTAATATCTTTATATTTTTTAACACATTGCCAACTATCTATCACTACCAAATTACCATACTTTTCAGTCACATGTGTCTTCTTATCTGGATATAACAGAAACGGTGTAAGCTCTTCTTCCCACTCCATATCATGTTTTTTCTTAGCAGTTGTTATAATATACAAGTCAGGTGGCTTCTTAGACATAGGCTTATAGGTATGATATCCCAAATACCCACCGTATGTACTGAAATAGTAATATAGTGATGTTCTACTCTTACCGCTACCAGTACCACCATTAAGAATACAACCGGTAAACATTCGGTCTATAGCTTGCTGCTGGTGGGGATATAAGAAATCAGTCTTCCTTGTCATTAAGAATCCCACCTTTAAAATAATCAGTAGTGTATGGTTTATGCCGAAATGCACGTTTAGCTATTGGAGATACCCTCGAATTAACCATATTGGCTCTTTTTCTATCAGATATCGATTCGCATATCGCCCTTTTGCTACCCTGTGTTGTGTCAAAATTCAGTCTGCTCATCTCCATATCCTCCCAGTGTTCTTTGATTTGATTGTGATTCTACCTTCGATATGGAAACCTGACAACTCACAAATAGTGAATATAGTATCTAGTAGTTTCTGAAATTTAGCACTCTCATCTTCTGCTGCTTTAATAGCTTTATATGCTGTAGGATCGGAATAACCCTCCGCATTTTTTCTTAAGTTATCGCTCATCTTGCTTCTCCTAATCAAGTAATTCTGTATCTATAATCTGGAAATTTGCTCTGTGAATATAAAGAGGTTTTCCATCTATCATAAGTTTTGTCATTTTAGGTAAATCGTCTGGGATCTCCCAGTATACTTCATCACCAGAATATGCTGTAATAGGTTGACCGAGCTGCGATTTAATTACCACGACACGACTTTTACCAAACATGTTTTTGTATTTATTAACGACACCAGTAATACTAGTCCAATCGGTAATACTGTCTGCATAACTGTAAATATCATTCTGACTGAATACTGCATCGGGCTGTAATCCATTTCCTTCAAATATACATGTATCACCACAGCTCTGAATCTGCTCCCCGTCGATATTAATCGTAATAACTGATGATAATTCGTATCCAGTAATGACTTCACCATCACTACTGTATGATGTGGTTTCTACTGGATTACCAACAATATTTATTCGATCTCCGGTAGCTGTCATAACAATACTTCCATAATTATCGTACGTACGAATCGTATAGCTATTACCGATCATATCGCCTTTAATATCGTTTAGTTTTGAATCGAGAATAGCACATCCCGAAATACTGAATACCATTAACATCATTAGAATTACTGCTGTCAGTTTTTTAATATTTTTCTTCATTAGTTTTCCTCCAAATATAAAAGAGACCCTCTGTTAAGAGAGCCCCATTGCTTTTATCTCATGGCTTGTTATCAGCGTTTACCACAATATAGCCGTCTTTGCTACACCACATAACTTTGTCTGATAGAATATCTTCTGAACTAACCACACCACTTTCATAATTCACCTCATGTACCATAAATTTAAGTTCTTCAACAATATCATAGCCACAGTCAGGAATTATCATGAGTTCGTGTATAGATGAAGGTATCACAAAGTAGTCGTATCCAAGAGAATCACCAATCGTCTTGCGTACGTTATGATTTGCTATACAACCAGCGCCATATATGCGTTTTCTATTTGTAATAGCAAATAGTCGCATAACCTGTGGGTCAATAGATAAACTTTTACCATATAGATTAGATGTCATCGCTGTTGATTTTTCTAAAAATGAACGAATGTCTGTAATATCAAAGAGTAATAGTGCTTCTTTATTCATTGCTGCCAACGCATCACGATACAGCTGGTTTACAGTAATATCCCAGTATTTCATAACACTATTATTGACATTGAACGAATACATGCCCTCACCATCTGAGCCAATATTTACTGCGAAATATCCAGCCCAGTCACCTACATATATCACTGGTAAATCTTTAATGCGTTCTGGTTTAAGTTCAGGATCACACAAACGAATTTCCAATCTATCTTTGCAATCTTCGTATCTAATCAACATAATGACTCCTCCTTTTATTCTTCCCGTTCTTCTATTCTTCCCGTTCTTCTATTCTTACACGACCTCTCTCCCATAAATCTTCTCGCAATTTATCCATATCCAATTCACCTGATTCCCATTTTTTATAATAATTAATTACGTGTTCTGTGAACTTTGGAATCTTATCTGAATATGTTTTCTGCCAGTAATGATCCATGAGTACTTCCATAGGTAATGTGAGCATCAGAACCATAGATGTACGTACTGCATCTTCTGCTGCTTCTTTTTTAACACGCTTAAGCTCGGCAGCAATCTTTTCGTTTACCATAGCTTCGAGCTGCTCTTCCGTTAAATTATAAGTAGCTGTCTTGTTTTTCTCTCGCTCAGCTCTACGCCTCTCTGCTCTCGTCATTTGAATGCCCACCCTTTACATTGTTACATCTTTCAATACAAATACAAATTCTACTAATAATACTTGATACTGACATGTAAATAAGAAGCGTGTACAGCATAAGTTCGATAAAAGAAATAAAATTCATCGTTTCTTCTCCTCCACAAATTCTCTTAATAATTTCTTAGCCGCTTCAACGCCCTGGTTATAACGCACATTCATTGCATTATTACCTGGTAGTTTGAGCTTGTTTAACTCTACAAGGACTTGTAAATATTCTTGTTTTTTCATACTACTTACCGCCTTTCTTTTTGTCCGGAGTGTAATTGATCGGCTTGTGTGAATATTCATTTACTGCCTGACCAAGACACTCGTTACAAGGTTCTTCGTCCTGTGCACACTCAGCCGATTTACACGTTGGGCAATACTGCTCGAAATATACGATCTTGTTGATAAAGTCCATGTCACTCACCTCCTTCATCAATATGTACATCGGCGTTCTTTGCGGCATATCCTAATGAAATATACAGTAGCGTTATGATAATTCCGCAAAGGAATCCAATACCTGCTCCTACTAAAACCATCGTTATCACCTCCTAAAATATAAAAGAAAAAGCCCAAGCGTTATGCCTGAGCCTTCTTAAAATAATCACATGTTATCTCTGATACTAAATACGCCCTATACCTACGTAAAAACTCATACAGCACATAATCAGTTGTAAGTCCACCGAGTATGCGATTTGCAAAATCATCAACCCACATAGTAAATCCTAAATCATCACGCGTTGTGATGTCGATTCGCAATGTGTTGTCTTTAACTCCACAATACACATGACCATAGATCCTATCCTTGATTTTGTTATACAATTTCTTCGTAAATACTATTTCATATTCGTTCATCCTAATATAATCCTCCTTCATTATTTTCATAAAAGAAGATGTTATTTACGCGAACATTGGAATCGATATATAGGTATAAGCCACTTACCGTTGACTTTTGTTGCTCCTGGATATAGTCCTTTTCTACAATTCATGCGTATCGTAGCTACTGGTACCCCTAATTTTTGAGATAGCTCTACTGTAGAAACCATACCGGACGGAACGTTCCCAGACACTTTCTTTTTCTGTTTTACGGATGTCTTTTTAAGCTCTTTCATATATTCAGAAGCATAATAATTTGCCATTTCTATAGGATTAGTTGTATCGATAATGTCGTATCCGGAAAATATATCGCCAACCAGTTTAGTATGATTTGTTTTGTCTGACTTACACTCACGCTCTGCTTTCTGCTGAAATTTCTGTGCTTCAGTCATAGGCTGATAGCATGACATATCAATTCTACATGGATCAAGTAGATCTGGATAATTACATCCATGTGGGTTATTCCAGCCATATCTACAATGATCGCACTTTTCAAATCTAGGCATCTTTTTCTGCACCTCCGTTGTCTTCCCAACTATAATCGTTAAAAGGATGGTCTAAAAATATAATGTTTTCTGGATGCACCATATAAATCTGACCATTCTCTAATTCTACTATCGCTTAGCCTTCGCCGGTCCATCTATGGAATAACGCATTTGTATAATCTCCATATACCGCGAATTTCACCTGACAAGGTCTTAATGTATTTTCTATGCTTACTGTCCAGCTCATTAGTAATCTCCCCACTTACAGATATGTCAATATAATGTATATAGCTGTTATAATAATCATGATGAATGCTAGTATATTTATAACAGCATTAATGTATAAAAATATATTTTCTCCCTTTGTAAACTTTTTGTAAGAGAATCTTAATCTATCTATCGTGTCAAGACTCTTCGTATATAGACGACATAGTTTATTAAGTGCAAACGCGATAACAACTAAAAGCAATGTAATCTTAACCAACATCTCTATAACCCCCATTCGCCAATCGGTTCACCAACTGTTCCAGCAGACCCATCACTATCTGTCGGTTTGAAATATGCCCCATCTAACTGAGGATACATGAACTCAAACATAAGATAATTTGCTGCATCTACTAAATATTCTGTGTTTTTTGTTTCCTTATACTTCTCGATACACAGCTCATGTGTAGCTAATGCATCAACAAGTTTGTCTTCAAAATTTGTTTGAGCCGGTCCGTACTTATGAAAGCTAACCTCAACTCTATTTTTTCTAAGAGCATCGAATCTATCCGAATACTCTTTTTTCATATTCGGTACTGCCATTTTATTATTCTCCTATTTAACTTTTAAATATAACCATTCGTCTCCGGTTTCATATACACCAAGTGCCATGAGATTTGCCTTGTCAACACACCTAACCCTGTCTGATAATGTATGAGATTTATGACACAGGTAATATCCACCACAATAAATCTTCCCACGATCATGCATAACACATTTAAGTAATTCATTGGATACATGCACTGTAGCCCATAAACCGTTTTCTACCTTACTTATCTCGGCATAATCTAATACTGATTCTGGGCCATCGAACTCGTAATTCCAAACCACTGGTATTTTTTCTGGATAGTTTATTTCTGTACCCTTAGTTATTACGAAATTGTTAATGCTAACTCTGTCATACACGGCTACAGGTCCTTCTAAAACCATATCGTCCTCCTTCTGGTAATTATTGCACTCACTATCTCAGCTATCGTAAATAATGTGTGCACAATAAATATAAAAAGAAAAGACCCGATTAAAATTGCTCCCAATCAGATCTTCTCCTCTAACTATTTGTGGTTTTCAATTCGTACCTTACAGATATCGCCAACCATAGTTCCTAACGTTACAATACCGGCTGCAATAACCCAACCAGGCACCTTAATTGTTTTGTCTCCTCTTTTGAATTCCATAATGTTACTCCTTTCTAACTTTAAATAGTTTCATAACAGCATTAGTTTTCTTCGCGAATATAACCGTTTGTGCATACACTATAGCAATTATCTTCAGCTATAATGACATGATCTAACATACGAATTCCGACTAATATCCCTGTTTCTTCCATTCTTTTTGTCGTAGTGATATCATTACTACTAGGTTCGCTATCTCCACTAGGATGGTTGTGAAGTAATATGATATTAACAGCATTAGCCAGTAGTGCCTTCTGATAAACCTCTCTAGGCGATACCACTGATACATCAACACTTCCATGAGAGATTTCAATTACAGAAGTCAGCCTACAACGTGTATCTAAACATAACATATAAATATATTCCTCGCTCTCTTCATGGAGTTTTAGGTAACCCTTAGCGAAGCTTACCACATCAGAAGCGTAACGAAATTTGTTTTTCATCTCTGGATAATTTGTACTTGATTCTTTAATTAGTACTGCCTTATTATCCTTTAATTTAGTTTTGTACTTATTGACTCTCACGTTCACACCACCCTTTTCGTGTATCATTAACCTTTCAATTAAATACCGCTTTTTTCATTTTGTTTCACCAGTTTCTGCTGAGGTTTCTGTGTCTTAATCTCAGCTCTTTCCCCTGTATTAGCCCACTCACATGTCAACTTACCGTTAAGTCTTCCTGCGTATGTACATTTATACTTAAGTCCTGTACGCTCGTCTACGTAAATATCACCTACAGCCCCCTCAATATGTCCTCCTGGTACACCATGTCCTTTAATTTCTGCCATTATGTTAATCTCCTTTAATGTAATTATTTTTTTTTGATAGCCTCATCCCGTATATCTCTATTGCTACCTCTCATGTCAGTCCCCCACTAATATAACTAGACCGATTCCCCGTGCAGGACTAATGAATGTAGTCCCAGTCTTCTGCTAAAATATCGTTAATACTTGGTACCCACATAGCATGACTACCATTTACCATCTTGATCTGAAGATAAGGTTCACATTTGAATAAGTCACCTTCGTTTAACCCCCATGCTTTTGCTGTCTGCATATTGCACGGAATACCGTCCGGATATCCTTTCTGATATACAACAAACATGTTTTTACCATTCCATCCATGTCTGAATATCTTTTCACCTGATTTTACTTTTTCTAATGCTTGTCCAAAATTCATCTTCTTACTCCTCCGGATACTCTTCTTCAGCATATTCTGCTGCAAATCTATCAATATTCTGAACTACTTTCATTGACTGCAAATAAGCTGTTCTAAACGAATTTCCATTAATCTCCTTATCATATGGCCTGATGTCCAGATTTACTGTTGCGATATCAATGTCGTCCAGCAGTGCTACAGTTTCTTCATTAAGTTTACGATGCGATTTTCCTGACTCAACGTACACCTGTGGTCCATGCTCGTTGAATTTAACCTTGACTGGTAAATAAATAAACGGAGATTCTCCCTCTACTCTCGGTGCTTTAATCTTAACGTTCCAACCAGCACCAAGACGGTTAACATCGCTCATAAGAGCATCCGCCATCTCTTCACCTGTTACTTCTCTTACTTCAGTACCATCATCGATTGTGCCACCTGTAATAAGTAATGCGAAGTTACGGTCTCCTTCTTTGTTGAACTTACGGTCTTCTCCTCTGAAGTTCTTGAATACGATTCTTGCGTCGTTGATCTGTAATACGTTTTTTGGTGCAAATACTAATTCCATAAATTTAAATCTCCTATTTCTTCTTTTTTATTTGTTTGTTTTTTTTGGTTTATAAGCTTTGTAAATATAAATCAATGATGACCATAAGCATCACCCCTTTCGTTGCAATCAAAGTAAAAGAAAAGAGCCTAAGTCATTTTGACCTAAGCCCTTCCGAATCTGAAAATATCAATATTTACTTGTGTTTAAACCATCTAAAATCTGGGTTCACACAGCGAACACCCATCTGCACTCCTCCTATAGATGTGAGCAGTATCCCCAACAATAATTTTTTATTGTCATCAGATAACTTTCCACGATAAATCCCAACAGAGTCGTGTATCATGACCATTCCTGTCCCTCCGATTATAGCGTCTAAAATTTGCATTTTCGTCATATCTTTATCCTCCTTGATCTTTCTATAACAGCCCAAGAAAGATTCGCGAATTAGCTTTTATGCGCTACAAAGCAAGCAATACGATGAATTCTCATCTGCTCTGATTTTGGTAAATCGTGAAATAAAGTGAATCCAGTAGCGCCGTTATAATCATCACGAAACTGATCATAATATTGACTGTGCTTCCATAATTCTGGATAATCGTTCTTATACTGTACAAGCTCTTTAGATTTCTTATCATAAAGCCTGTCACTGATAACATTACTATCCAACTCATAGTAAATATAGGAATGTACTAATATAAACCTTTGAAGAAAGTCTATGTATTCCTGTGTTGTTAAATTATCCGGTTTCATAAACATACCTCTATCAATTAATAAAATGGTAATTCATCTACATCTTCGTCAAATGGTACTTCTTCTGGAGACCCTTCTGGAATATTCATGAACGCTGGCTCTTTTTTCTTCGGAATATATGGATCATCAGATACGAACCACTCGAAGTCAACGTACTTATTAATGGTATCAACAGCATCATCTACTAACTTAGTAAAATATGATGTATCGATAAACTCTTCGTTAACACCTCTAATAGTTTCAGATTCAAGCCAACGATACCCTGTTGTTCCAGACGCAGCTGCTCGTTTACCTTCATCAACACGATACATTTCACCACCACCGTGTCCTGGTTTAATTGGGCAGAAATGACCGACACGTCCTATAAACTGATAACTATGACCTTCTTCAATCTTTTTGTTCAATTCTGAAGCCATCGATTCGTACATTACATCGGATATTTTACCCTGTTTGTATTTTGACTTTAGCTTATCAAGATCATGCTCGTATCCTTTCACATCTGGTAACGATTCGTTCATATCCAAATATAACGCACCTTTTGACGCTGAGAACGTATCACACAAATCATCGAATATAATCGGCTCATGACTGAATAATGTCTTAAATACATATGGTACTGCAAATTGGTCACCAGTAGCCGTCCACTCTCCGTCTGTTGTTTTAGCAATATAAACGGCTTTGTTAACTAAACAGAACTTCTCAAACTCTGCCTCGGTCTCAAATGAATATCCATACTCTTTACCGAAGTCAAGAACAAACTGCTGGATTTCAGGTGTAGCATCTGGTATCTTTATTGAGTCTGTTTTAATATGAGCAACTGTAAATCCGCGTTTCTGTACCTCGCGCTTAAGCAATGTCATAAATAACGCACCACGCTTAGCCACAATATTATCGACATTACGATCATCTCTAAATGCACACTTATATGACGCTTTAGTCTGTCCATAGACTGAATTAACTACTGTCTTCAAAGCATTAGCAAGCATCTTCGTTGTAAGTTCGCCATCAATAACCTTCTGAATATAAGGTTTGAGTTTTCCGTCGAATAGTCTATCAATAACGTTCCATGCCTCATGTTTAATAGATACACGTCCGTCAACAATATCTTTAAAGGCTTTCGTGTACTCAGGTCCAAGTAGAACCTCCGCAATAATGCTTGATGGATGCTGTCCGGTTACATCACCATCCCATACGGCACCATAGAATCCAGGTTCTGAATATACGCGTCCGCCCTCACCGATTTCTTCTCCTAAATATGTAGACTTTCCGTTCTTATATTCATATCCTGGGAAGAAAGGCAATATACTCCATCCATCTGGCAATACTTCGTATGGAACATAATCACGATACTGTGGCATACCATCTGCATCGAATACACGAAAACGGTAGTCATGTCCAAACTTCTCGAGATATTCTTCGTACTGGTCACTACCAACCGGAAGTGCAAGATTACGGTAATTGAATTGAGTCTGAGGATTCCGATCGTTACCAAATATAATTCTCTGAGATAAACTATTGGTCGAATCATTAACTGTCATACCAGTAATATCAGCTAGGATTTCTCTAGCAATCCAATCACCTTTTAAATAACAGAACGCTGCTTCCGTTGCAATGACATCGTTTACACAATAATCTGCTACTAACCCCCATTTTTCTTTTGGTACAGGCTCATCCCACGGCAGTCCCAACTCCTGATGATGTGTTCCAGCTTTGATGACTGCGATTTCATCATCTGAGAATCTATTTTTTCGTAACTTGGACTCAGACTGTTGGCTCATTTCGATTTCCAATTTCTTAAGACTCTTCTTATTACCTGCTGACGCGAAATCATAAATATCAGTGTACGATAGATTATAAGCTTCACCGAATTTAGCTTTTCGACTGATCTGCTTGTCTTTATTAACAAGTCTTTGTGATAAGTCATATAACTGGGGGACCGTATAGCCCATAAGACATGCATAAATCATATGATTATCGTATTGTCTATTGTTGAACCCAACAAGTTTGAACTTAATAAGTTCTTCAATATCTGATGGCCTAGGATTAATCAATCTTACGACTGGTTTGCCTAATCCCTGAATCTTATAGCATACAAGAAATAGATTCGGAAATACCTCAATATCGTAAAATACCAAATCTTCGTTGTTGCTATCATTAGATACTTCACTAGCATTCTCAGATTTAAAATGCATAGCCGCTACTAACTTAAGACATGTATCTGACTGATTACTGCTATCTAACGCCAAAGCGTAAATAGCGTTCTTCATATCAGATACGTCGTATCCCATACCGCTCTCGTATGCTTCTTCCAGCGTTTTATAAATCATATCAATACTAGGTTTCGTATTACACATAATTTCTTTATTAATATGTCTTTTAAGAATGGCCCTCAGATGCTGCTCATTCTTAATACAGTCAAAGTTTCTCACTTTCTTTACTCCTTTCAATGGCAACCCACTACTAATAGTTGCTACTGGAAGGTCATTACATTTTGATAGTCTCCTTCTTAATGAACTATTACCAGTGAACACCTTTACTTCAACATCATCTGTATAGATTCTGCTGAGTTTGGTTACATCATCCCCTGCATAAATATAATGAAGATGAATACCATTGCCACCCTTACTTATTTCGGCATATGTTGGAGGCCATTTTGACGCTTCTTGTAGATTCTTTTCAAAACACTTATTACCATTCTCATCTTTAATATCGAAGTCAATTACAATATGATTCTCCGGAACACGTACATAATGGACTTTAGATGTGTCAAGATCTGATAACTTAGTAGTTACATTCTCCCATTTCTGTAATGGTTTCTCAGAGTCTTCTGTAGTCGCATATTGAGCTGTACAATCTGAACACATAGAATCAAAAAGAGAAGCCTGCTCTTTGAAATCAATCAAATAAACCTGCTCCTCTTCTTTTTCCTTAGGTCGTCTACCCATATCAGCATCAAATATACTCGTTCGGAATCCACTATAATAATTAATCAACTTTGTACCATCTTCCTGATCGATATGATCTTCGTAATCCCAGAAATAGTTCTTTAATTCTTCTTTAAATATACGCTTAGAAAATGGCGTGAATACCTTAGCCTCCTCTACATACTGCTTATACATTTCCCATGCTGCTTTTAATGTAGTTCCATCCTGCTTCTTAAACACGCTATATGAGTCGCACACAAAGTTATAGAAATCGTTAGACGCTGACAACATATTCTTAGGAATATAATCGTCGTAATATTCAGTATCGTCTTTGTAGACATGTAAACAATGATATGCGATTGCTCCAAGTTCAAACGGTATCTGCTTAATAAGTCTGCGATACTCCCTAACGCCAAGTTTTCGTCCAGATGGGGTTACATCAATCAAACGTCTTAACAAACCTGATTTACCGTCTGTGATTTTGACTGGTCTATTCGTACCAACAAATAAGAAACACTTGAAATGTGTCTCATAAATACCTTTAAACTTTTCATTGATTGGCATCGTTTCGTGAGATACAAGTGAGTTCAGTCTAGTATTATCTTCGATACGTGATAAATCACCATCATGTTGAATTGCAACCAACGGTGATGATTTAAAAGGTTCCAAAGCAAATGCGTTATTAGCCTGTCCTAAAGCTTTAGCATCAAACGAACAGTAATACCCATCGAATAATTGTTGTATCACATTTAATATAGTAGATTTACCTGTTCCGGCAGCACCGTATAGAACCATGAACTTCTGAATATAACGCGAGTCACCAGATACGATTGCTCCGATGACCCATTCTATTTTATGACGCTCTTCTTCATCATAAAGTGTACCGATAACTTTATTCCAAGCGTCAATACTGCCCTCAACTAACGGATAGTCAAGCTTCTTACTTGCATAAGATTCTCTTGTCAGTTCACTATTCGCAAATATGAGCTCTTCGTCAAGTTCATGATAGTTATCACGCATCTGCTTTTGGCAGTACTTATGGAACTTATCGATCATTCCACTGTCAGCATCCCACATGTGCTTAATAACTGGTTTACCTAAAATATGATCATTGTGGTCTTCAACCCATCGTTCCATTTCCTGATCGACAAGTCTTGTTACATCATCCTCGTCTGTAGACCATAACTTTTGTTCATCATCCCATATAGCATAGAAATCTCTACCTCTAATCATGAGATCTTTGGATTTCTTCATAATGAATTTAGGGAAGACTTCAGTGCACATTTCTTTTTCCTTCACTTTAGTAGCAATAGTCATAAAGTCTAGCATTTTAAGCCCTCCCTTCTTGATTTATAGTTTCATCTAGCATTATTAAATTTTCCTTTACATTATACGATTCAGATACCATAACATCTGAGTCCACGTACTTACATCTCGTAAATCCTCCTCTGCATGAGGGACAACAAATAATCCACCATGACCATCGTGTGTATAACGTCTATCTAAGAACCGTTCCACAATACGGTCTGCTTCTTCTTCGTCGAAGTTATTATCGGTCATCCCACCGAGTCCTAAGTTTGTTATCATACGCCAGAACCATTGAACTGTACGATCGCCTACAGCTGGGTCTGACATAATATCCTCACAACGATACGCTAAACCTAATATCATTTCGAGAACACTACACGGACCATCAAGTTCGTCGCCTATATCAATATGATTCTCATAAGCGAAAGTCCATCGCAAACCTTCTTCGCCGTCTTCTGTACGGTTTTCATCATCAGGTAGTTTCCAACGATACTCAACAGAATGTAGAAAATGCAATAACTTACGATATGAATTTTCCTCCGCAAATCTGTTATAACAAACCATGCTGTACATCCAATCGAAATATTCTTCTCTTAAATTACTCATCCTGCTCCTCTAAATAATCGTAGAAACCGCGATACTCTTTAAGAATTTCATAATCGATCTTCTGTACGTCATTTCTTACATATACAGCATCTGGATCATTCTCGTCGTCTCCGAAATGTGCCATGAAGTCATCTCCGATGCAATCCTCTACGTTGCCGATAATCTTCTTGTTGTCATTAGTTACAGTTCCGTCTGTCCAATACCACAATGTGACAGTGATGTTATCTGTAGCACCAAATTCGTGTCCTGGAATAATATAGATGTTCTCATTTTCATCTTCATCTGTATCTTCTCCAGTATTGTCAGTCACTTCTGTTTTCTTTACACGCTCTTCCGACTCTGTAGCATAATCATTTTTCTTGATTACTTCATTAACAGCTTTAAGATCTTCATCCAGTTTAGAAGCTTCGTCCATTTCTTTTTTTTTAGCGTAGACTTCCTTCACTGACTCAATCTCCTGCTTAGAGACCTCCTCATAGTGTTTCTTTACAATAAATATAGATGTTACTGCGCCTGCACCCGCACCGATCACAAAAGTTAATATGCTATTAATCATCGATTTGTTCATTATTCATTCTCCTCTTCTATTTCATCGACTCTGATAGTCATTACAGTTATCGCCAACCCACCGAAAAATACGGACATAGAAATAAGTATTCCACCAGCGATATGACGATTCTTTTTATTCTTTAATATACGACCTAAGACCGCAAAGTTTTTCTCCAATCTTTCCATACATACGCCACCCTTTCCGTATGAGTCTAAGATTCAAGCACAACAATACCTCCTACAAAACATACTCCTGCTAAAGTAACAAATAACACTGATAATCCTCGCATCATATGTCACTCCTCCTTTTCTGGCATAGCATTCTTAAAAATATAAGTTATTTCACCAAGTGTAATGCCTTTGATCTGTCCTAATCGAAACCAAGTATCCACTGTAGCAATACCAACTCCAAGTCTTTCTGCAGTTTGATCCATTGTTTCAAATAAGGTATATAATTCTGTTATCGACTTATCCTCAAAATTATTTTCAAGAATAAGTATAATAAGCTCTCGTCCGGTCATGTCTGTCACTCCTTTCTAAAAAACTCAGCCGATGCTGTCAACACCGAACTGAGGGAAATCAAACATGTCACGATATGCATTTCCTGAATAATATGTATCCAAACCTACCATTCACATAGCGTTAAGAACGTTACCGTCTACATTGAAATCAAGTAAAATACTTCTTTCAATACCGTTTACAAATCTACGGTTAGCTTCATTGTGAATATTGTAAATACCGAAATCGATTTTACTTACAACATCCTTATCGTAAACCCAACCAATGGTCTGACCGTATGATGTTTTGTCAATACCAAGCATCTCGTATACGTCATTTAAGAAGAGGTAGCCCTGTTCCTCAAGACGATCGTTAGCGAATCTCTGCTGCTGTTTCAAGAACATAAGATTGAATTCCGGATTTTTTGTCCATCCACGACAAGTCTCGTCAAAGAACTTAGCGTAATCACTATAGCTATCAACGTCGCATACATCCACGTTCTTTTTAACTTTCTTTTCTTTACCTGTCTTTTCATCAACAACGGTTTCTTCTACTTCCTGCTTATGAATGTTGTATCTAAGCTCACGGTCAAGCTCATGACCGAAACGTTCAACAACTCTTCCACGATAATCATTGAAATTCTTATTCACCACTTCATAAGCTGCAGCAATTGCTACGTTACGTTTCTTGAGAATATTGTGTCCGGCAAGAATAGCTGTGATTGATAATGTTCCAAGTGCTATGGCTGGAGCATACAGTTTAAGAAGAGCAAGTCCTTTCTGCGTATACATGATAGTCAAATCTTTTTGATAATCTTTCTCTGTATACTTCTCGGAATATCCGTTTTCTTCAACATATTTTTTTGTCTTTGCAATATGTTCTGTGTTCTCTGCTAACACCTCATCAATTTTAGTTGTAGCTTTACATGCCGTAACTGTAGTAACAATTGTTCCGCCAACTCCTGCAACTACAAGAATCTCTGGAGCATGTTTTTTCATTTTGAAGGCAAGACCGTTAAGAGATCTGCTCAAATTTGCTGGTAATTTAATGTTTTTCATATTTTTGCATCCTTTCTCAAATAAATTCTTTTACTTTATGTCCAGCTGCTTTTACGAACTGCACGACTGGAACTTCTAATTCTTCTAAATCAGATAACATTATGTATCCCCATTCCCATTCGAAAATATTGCAGTATCCATATAGCAGCCAATCTCCGTTTTCCTGCTCTTCACCCTCAGTAATGATCCATGTTCCAGGACCTTCTAAGTTAAAGAACATAGCTACGATTTCTGCGTTTATACCTCTCCCATCTTGTGAATCTAATGGGAACTTCTTAAAACGGTTTCGCAGCTCGTAAGTCATAAGTTTACTCATAATGCTACCTCCATTTTGAATTAATCAATCGGCATAGCTTTCGGTAACCGGATATAGAAACCATCTCTACCTCTGATTACCTCTGCTGTTCTGAGATTAAACCAACCGTATTTACGAGCTGTAAACGGTGCTTGTAATCCTGCCAGGTCGTACATGTCTGCTACTGTTACAAGACCAAATCCACGATCCCCATCCACAAGGTCTCGCATCTGATCAAGCACAAGTTCTGCATCACCACGAGAATCGAACGAAATATCGTCGTAATCGAATCGTCCAGCCATGTTTGCAGTCTTACGCGGTCTGTCGTTTCGATCATCATAATAACTACGATACGGAGTTCTTCCATCGCTGCGACGCTTACCACCTTTTTCACCAAATAAGATCATTTCAACGACATCTACTACTGCTTTCTTAAACGTAGGAATAAGCACGTCCATAAGTACATAATTACCAACATTAGAAGCGTCATCAGAAACAATAAGCCCAGCAAATTTACGAACCTCATTCGGCTTGGTTTTGGCAGTACCAGTAATGATTTTATCTACCTTTTTCTCTTCTTGTTTGCTTTCTGATGTGTTTGTTTTCATTTTATATTCCGCCATTTATCTTCTCCTTAACTAATCATTTTGATTTCTCCCGGTAATGTCACCCTAGATCCAGGAAGTCTATTGGTCTGTTTCTTAAATTGATATGAGAGGTTACTCTTAGCTTTCTTAGCTGTTGGAGCCATAGTTTCGCCACGCCATTTTGAAGCCACCACTATATCGAACAATAACACTGGTCCTTCGTAGAAATACTTGTGCATCGATTCACCTCCCTTCAAAAGAAAAAGAGAAGCCCGAGTATTTCTACCCAGGTCTCCTCCTGTGAACTTAATTATTTAGTTTTCTGATTCTTTATCAATGACTTCCACGTCCTCTTCTGGAACGTCAATGACCTCAGATTCTTCCTCCGGAACATCGATGAAACCGATATGAAAACGTCTTTTCTTTTTCTTCGGCTTCTCTTCTTTGACCGCCTGCTCATCTTTGTGTTTCTTAATCCTGTTGGATATTGCTTTATACGCAGTTACACCACCTAAAACTAAAGCTCCACTGATAATGACTCCAAGTCCGAGACCGGATCTCTTTTCATCGTTTTCTACTGTCTCATCGAAAGTTTCCATTGGCATTGTCTCCTCTGTCATTTCCATTTCGTTTCTGTTTTCTTCCATTTTAATATCCTCCTTATACTAACTTGTTATCAAGTTCTCATAACACCCCATGTATTTTTCGCGAATTAACAAAGATTATCAAATCCGTATGTTGGTCTAGCCATAAAATCAACAACTATATACGCTTTACCATCGATAACCGTGGCTTCACTTAAGTCAATTTCAATGTCGTCTTTATCAATACGCCAGCCGATATCATCACTTACTCCTGTATGCGGAACACCTATTTCGTCATAGAACTGTGACAAGGATATATACATTTCACTCATCATAGCTTTATTAAGTCTATTAACAGCCGCATCCAGATCATTCTTACTGGACTTAAATGGCTGATTACTCATCGCATCGATAAACCAAGTGTCAGCGTCTCCGTTCACAATAATCTGGGTTTTCTTTTCATCAGATGCAATATCTTTAACTTTATCTTCTGCAATCTTCTGCTTAATTTCTTTTACTTTTTTCTCTGAAACAACTTCTTTTGTCTTGTCTTTCAATTCTGAATAAGCTGTCTCGGAAATCTTGTACGCGGAATATAATGCTGCATGTCTACGTGAATGTACAGAATTAGCCCCAATCAAACACGCTGCAGACGCCCCGGTAAGAAGTGCTACAGGCAGATACTGTTTCCAAGTAACTTTAACAACCTCTACAGGTTTAAGCTCTTCAACTTTCTGTTCTTTCTTTTCTTCTTCAATTAACTGTAGTGCTTTTGGCGTGACTTTAATTCCGACAACTACTGCTGTACACATACCCGCAATACCCAGCCCCGTAAGAATTTCAGGACTACGTTTTTCTACTTTTTTGCATATCATTTTGAAATTACGTTTAATGTTTTCTTTACTCATTTTAAATATCTCCTTTTAATGTTTTGCAAAAGAAAAGAGCCTAAGTCATTTTGACCCAAGCTCCCTGCTAATATTATTCTTCTGAAGATTTTTGTCTCTCTTCAAGAATATCTGCTGCTCTTTGTGCAACCTCTTCGTTTTGGTCCTTGGATAACAGAACACTTACCACAAAGCTCCCTGCTCCACAAACCGCTGATACTACCGTCAGCAATACTCTCCTGTCAATTTTCATTATTGTACCTCCTTAAATAATATTTCATAACAGTCTTCGTTCTTTTCGCGAATCTGTCGTATAAAAATAGCACATAGTTCTGTCACCTACGTACTAAAATAAAAAGAGAATACTGTGTAGCTAGCTATTAAACTGCCAGTCCTATTTCATACCTCCCACCTGGATAGGTTCTACACACCCATAGCCATTAGTCATTTAATAGTTTATTCTCTCATAATAGCCCTTGTAATTTTCGCGAAAGAACAAGAGGCTAAGTCATTTTGACCTAAGCCCTTGTCTATAGATTTACTGTTTTTCGGTCTCCTTTCTTTTAAGTCCCATTTCTTTTAAGTCGTCTTTCTTATAGAACCACAAGTACTCCCCGCCAAGGAGAGCAGCTATCAAGATGAAATAACCTTTCCAGTGTTTTTTCATCCATATCCAACTATCCTTATTTAGTTCGTACAGGTCCTTCCAAAATGTTTTAAAAGATTTAATCATATCAATTCCTCCTTAATTAACATTTAATCTATGTCATAAAGGAGTGTGTATTTTTCGCGTCTATTGGTATTCTTCATTAAGTGCTTCTTCAGTTGGCATAAATGCAGTCTCAATAATATAACATTCAAGTCCGTCATCCATCGTTACTTTTCTATGATTAAAGTCAATCCAAAAAGTTTCATCATAGTACATATTCCAACCTACTTTCTCACCATTAGGTGTCGGATCTAGTCCGAGATACTCGTAGAACTCATTAAGACATACACAGCCGCCTTCAGTAACAAAAATACGATTCAGATGATACTCTGCCTGCAATACCTGTTCTAACGGAGCGTTAAAATATCGTCTACCGTATGCATCATAAAATAGTTTAGGTTCGCTATAATCGTCTTCTAAATATTGAGAATAGCATCCAAAACCACTCTGAACATAAGGGTATACTTCATGCGCATCTTCAACAGCAAGTGCTTCGACTACTTTCTCATGCACTTCCATGCCATACAACTCAATAACTTTCTGACGATACTGCCGGTAACTCTGTTCAATAAAAGCATACCCGCTTGCTAATGATGCCTGCTGTTTCTGTGATAATATATTAGCTCCAAATATACATACAATCGTAGCCACTCCACATGCTACTGACGGGAAATATGCTGGTGCTATAGTCTTTACAACTTCCCATTTTGAAAGTTTCGCACTTTTCTCTTTTTCAGCTTCGTCCATTAGTTTTAAAGCTTTTGGTGTTTCCTGTACTGCCATTATCGAAGTTGCGATAACACCAGCTCCGCCTAAGCAGGTAAGAATAATAGAAGCTGTATTCTTGCTAAATTTTGATTTTTTCATGTCATTGTTCTCCTTTCTTTACTCAATTAATTTATCTATTTTGTATAAAACTGCTTCACTAATATCACCTTCAAGACTGATGTTGAAAGCAATACGTTTATCAACAGTTTCGATACCTAGTTCCTTAATACGTATGTTTGGTTTATGTCCAGTTGATTTATATATAGCATTAGAAATCAGCTTACTGACAATACCCCGCATCACCCTGCTGTGTAACTTGATTCTCATCTCATCCATGTCCTACCTCTTGCGCGAAAAGAAAAGAGTCCAAGTCGATTAAGACCCGAACTCTTTCGCCTTAATATTAACAGTTGTTACTAATGTCTTCTTCTAACTATTTCTGCTGCTCGTTTGGCTATAGCTTCATTTTGTGCTTTATTAAGTAGTAGGTTTACTACAAAACTTGCTGTTCCAAATACAGCTGAAAGTCCATTGAGTGCTATAGTTTTGTCGATTTTCATATCATAGTACCTCCTTAAAATATTTCATAACATCCCATGTATTTTTCGCGACTCAGATTATTCGTCTATCAAAACTTGTTTCCCATCGTTCTCTAGGAATAGGCTTCATTTTCAATGCCCACATAATCTGCCGTATCGATACCGTAGGGTATAGACCGTTTGCTGATAGTCCACCACGCTCGTTAAAGAATTGTCGAAACCTCTCGTGTAAATACAACTCATCCACAAGCCACGAATCTATCTCGCCCCACCAAGTTCTTTTAGTAACAGGATCATAACGCTGTTGGATAACAGCTAGCCCGTCATCACCTATCCTATATAAAGTACATTTGCTATAAACCGGGTGATTACATTCGTAAATGATTCCGTACGAGGCGCGATATATCCCCGGCTTTTCGTAATGATATCTCATTGCTACTCCCTAAGAAAAAGAAGAGTCCTAGATTTTTCTAAAACCCCTCCATTTTGATTTGTGAACTATTTAATTACTTTTTTCTCTTTGGAAGAATATCAGTAATTGCTGCACGTGTCCACACATTCTTGAAGACTCCTTCTTCCTCATACTTTGCGGCAGCTTTTACACCCCAAATTGGAATCATGATACCACAAGCTACTACCTGCAGCCCTGTTAAAATATTCTTGATAATAGCATCACGTTTTTCGTGTTTCAACTGTTCTTCTTTCAAAGCATGTTCAGCCTCCTTTAAAGCGTTCTCTGCTTCTTTGCTGTCATATTTCTCCTTAATCTCAGCTTCTAAACGATCCATAGCGTTATACTTATCAAGAAGTTTTGCTAAAGCTTCCGTAGCTGTCTCGTGTTTTTCTGATCCGACTTCAAGGTGACTAATCTCCTCGATTGTACTTTGGATTTCATCTTCTAATAATGTTTTCGTACTCATACTGTACTCCTTTCTTGAATCATAATTTACTAGTTCCATAAAAGCAGATGTTATTCTCGCGTAAGGATAATTTCGTGTAACAATTCTAAGTCCTGGTCAGTTGGAATACGTACATTAACAGTGGCAAGATCTGGTTGATCTTCCATGACAACTACTTTGAAATATCCGTATCCGGTCTTATGCTTTCTGACAGTTAAACCAACACACATTCCAATCACGATACCAAGTATCATCATCGATATGTAAATCATTTAATTACACCTCCTTTCAAAAGAAAAAAAATAATAGAGTACGGAATCGAACCGCCTCGATACTACATGTATCCCACGTCTATTATTTGTAAACAATGACTTCAGGGACAGCCCAACCAAAACTGTTGCCCGGTGGGGTGCATCTTTTATTAAGTTATTACTTGGCGCACCGCCTTCGTGTCTCACCGCTGGATTTCCACCAGCATCTATCCATTGTTTCTCATAATATGCCTTGTAATTTTCGCGAATTGTTTTCTCAAAAAACCGACCGGGGAAATTTTCACATTCGAAATGTAACATTGATTCTAGTCACCCACGTACGAAATTCTAATCTATGTTAGAAAAAGAAAAGAGCCTAAGTCAATTTAGACCTAAACTCTATTAACCTATTTCAATACTTTCATTTCTGAAAGAATATCTGAAAGTCGTTCTCCGTCTTTTTTACGCTGATCTATTTCGAGCCATTCTTTATTAGTTAACTCTCTACGTAATCTCCAGTAATGCCCAAGTGAACGATCATAACAATACAAGTCTTTCAAATTCTCCTGCTTACGTAAGTTAATTTGTTTACCTACAACTTTAAATGCTGTTGTACCACAACCAGCAACAACTGGCGCAAGAACGATAATTGTTTCCTTGTGTCTAATAAACCATTCCTTTCCATTTTGAATTTTCATGTTGATTTTCTCTTTGAATTCTCGTTTCTTAGATTCGCGTTTAAAGTCTTTAATTTCTACTACTTTCATTTTTATACTCCTTTCATATCTCTTTCTATATGAAATAATCATTTGTTTCATAAAGGAGTGTGTTATTTTCGCGAATTCTAATCTAGATTAGAAACCATTTTTGAAATTAGTAACTGTATATGTTATACTGATAGGACAAACCATAAGGAGGTAACTGTTATGACAAAATCAGAAGCTTTAATTTTTATCGAAATGTTCAAGGACATAGGGGATATATGGACTGTTGAGCAGGTGATGGATGCATATGGTGATTTCTCTTTAGAAGACGCTATCGCTGATCGAAAAGCATCATTAAGTCATTTAGTAGATATAGCGGAGACTGTACTAAACCGATAAAAAGAAAAGGGATAGCTCACAAATGAGTAACCCTAATCTTCTTGAAAGATGTTATCTTAATAATTTAATAAGTGCTCTATCTAGCCATGCTCTATTTTTAATTAAGCCAAAGATTTTATGTGTCGTTTCTGCATCAAGATTTAAAGATTTGATTTCTTCAAACTGTTGATTATCAAATTCTGACACAATTTCGTTTAGCTTATCTTTAGGAGCATTGGATATATTATTTAATAACCGCTTATATTCTTTTTCATCCATTTTGATGTCATCTCCTTTCTATAAGATGATACGTTTTAATCGCGAATTACGGAGGTAATTATTATGAAATTTGATTATTGTACAACCGATGACGAAATTATTGATTCTTTTTTACATAACATACCTGTATGTGACTGTGGATCTCAGATGATAGTTGATGACCCACGTGATACCTATATTTGCCCTAGCTGTGAATATGAAGTACGCCAGAATGACTATGACCGTACTCATCCTTACATCGACATAATCAAAGACGAGTGTGCGACTTGGTTTGATTTTCACGATGATGAATACGGTGAGATTTATGGTGCATACGATTCCGAAGTTCCACCGGGCAGATGTTCTCTATGTGGCGATTGTAAAAATCCAGATTATCCTAATTGCATATCAATGTGTGAGATCATAGCTAACCTCTAGCTTTATTTAACAGCCAAAAGAACCGTCGATAACGATCATAGTAAACGTCCTTACAGCACGGTATGTTGTAGTTCACCCGCAACAGATCATACGACATATTCTCTGTAACACCAATCACTATGTACTCGGATAATTCGTTGTCGGCTTCTTTGGCTGTTTTTTCTATCATTCCCATCCTGTCTGAATAGAAACTTCTAATCATAGCTATTCGTTCTGTTGGATTTGACATGTTATACTTGCTACTACACATAGCTAAATCTGATTGTCTACTACTTAATCCACCTAATGAGTTATACGCTTGTCTCCATATTGGATATTGTAAGCAAAAATGTTTCAGCTCGTAATATCTGTGTTTCTCAATCCAATACGGATTTTTCTTTGATAATTCTGGTCTTATTGTTGTTCCCATTTTGAATTTCATCTCCTTTCACTGAAGATGATAACTTTTATACTGTATTTTGTTAAAGCAAAGTAGGTGGGAAACGTAGGCGATGCCATCTACTCATAGTAGTCTCACTTGGATAGTCTTCAAATCCGAGTGTTTCGGGCGTGATCCATCCATTTGCTACACCAATTATGATTTCTCTTTCGTAATGCAAGTACGGCAAAAACTCTTTCGTTAATTCTCTATGTATCTTGTGACATTGTGTACATCGCATACGTCTTATCTTGATTATACGCTTATTACCTTCTTTTCCTTTCACTATTCTATGTACATGATCGTAGTATTTTAATTCTCCCGAACATACCGGGCATGATATTTCGCCTTTGTATATCATTATTTCCACTCCTTTCCAGTATATCCATATAATGGTATTTGAAAGTGTTTTTATGATTCAATAGTGAAGTACTGGTAAAGCTGGAAATACTTGGAAATTTAAAAAAGAGTACTCAACATATAGTTGAATACCCAATTAACATACAATATCATGTGGGGTGTATGGTTTCCTATTATTGAATGTTACACATGCATCGTTTGCGCTTGCGACAGAAATGCATTTTAGCAGCGTACCTACCGTCTGCATCTCTCCAGGTTCCAGGAATACTTGAGATCCTCCCATAGAAGCTGCATACTCGGAAGTTGACACTTCATCATCAAGTGATATGGTTCCGTTTTCTAATGCATCAAAGATTAATAACATTGTCATGATCTTTGTAACACTTGCCGGTGGCCGCGCAGTATCTGCATCTTTTTCAAATAAAACCGTTCCTGTAGACATTTCCATAAGAATACCAGACGGCGCACTTATTTCTACTTCTTCCGCGTGGACTACAGTTGTTGGAAATGCAATCCTATACAGCAGAAAAACACTCAGCAGAATCACTGTAAAACCTTTCTTCATCTGCAATTCCCCCATGGACTATTCTTTTACCAGTATAGTAGCGATGAAGGGGAAATATGTCTGGAGAGAATTGACTTTTCAATTTTGTAGGCGTATATTAGAAGTACTGTCCATTTTCTGTGATTTCAGAAAAATGGAATCTAATATTAGGAGGTCAAAATGAGCTCACGCACTTATTACGATATCTTAGGTGTATCCAGAGATGCGACTCTGGAAGAAATTACTTCAGCGAAAAATGCATTGGCTAAGGTCTACCATCCGGATGCCAATATGCATAAAGATATAGATACAACTGCTTTTATGCAGGAGATTCTGGAAGCCTACCGGGTTCTTTCCAATCCGGCGAAAAGAAAAGCTTATAATCTGGAAATTTTTGGAGTTACAAACCGTGTTTTTAAGACATTTAAACTTACGCCGGAAGATGAGAAAGAATCCGTTTCTTTCGTAACTTACTGGAATGCAGCAGTGCAGCTCCAGGATATCATTGATCAAAGTGTTCGTGTAATGGAACGTGCTTCCAGGACAAAGACACTCTCTCAAAAATTAATGAAAAAGCTTGGAAAAAATGATCCGGATGAGATGCACCGTGAACGCCAGCTCAGCCGCCTATCCATGCAGGCAATGCGTCAGATCACCACATTGAAAATAGCAGGAATTCCAAGCGAATACTGGAATATAGATGCCATGAACTGGGTACTGGTCCGTTGGGGACAAAAACAGGATACGGATTTCCGAAGTATGTTTAAACGATATGATATCTACGTGGAGAAACACTATTCCGTTTCTGAGAAGAAAAAAATACATGCATATAAACGTCAGTTTCACCACAATTTGAAAAAGCTTCTCTCCTATGCATTAGATGCGTAAGAAGCAGGAAAATATTTTCAGTATATGTAACTGTTCAGAGCCAAACAAAATTTCAAAAAACAGGTATAAAATGCTTGCATTTTTAGAACTGTTTTTGAAATTTTATTTGGCGGATACGCCAACCTCCAAAATGCATAGCATTTTGGAGGTTGGCTCTGAACAGTTACAAGTATATTTAGTATTGGAAGAAATGTGAGGTACATCATGAAAATAAGAGTAGCATTTGTATGTTGGGGAAATATTTGCAGATCAACTTTAAGCGAAAGCGTGTTTACCTATAAGGTAAAAGAAAAAGGATTGAGTGATCAGTTTGTAATAGACAGCTTTGCGACAAGCACAGAAGAAATCGGGAATCCACCGCATAGAGGTACAGTAAACAAACTAAAAGAAGTTGGAATTCCTTTAGTACCACATCGTGCAAAACAGATTTCATTTTCCGATTATGATAATTTCGATTATATCATAGGTATGGATTCGATCAATATAAAATATCTTAACCGCATGCTTAAAGGTGATCCGGATGGTAAAGTTTCTAAGCTTTTAGATTACACATCACGCAAAGGGGCTGATATTGCGGATCCTTGGTATACTGGGAATTTTGATGCAACTTATAGAGACGTAAATGAAGGATGCGATGGCTTATTAGCGTATATATTAGAGCAAAAATAATCGAGGGGGCAGATTTTGCTCCCTCTTATCTATTCCACTTTTATTTAATGTCTAATCCAAATCTGTAAATCTCACTGATCTTGGCCTGTGCCTGTTCAGACTCTTTTTTCTTGATAATCTCATTCCGATCACTTAAAATAGCAAGCATTTCATCCACAACTTCTACATCCGGCAAATCAGAATAATGGGATAAATATCCGATCATTCTTGTTGCTGTATAATCGGTATTCAGATTTCTGGTGACAAGATCACATAAATTCTCCGGGTAACCTCGTTCCATCATCAGATTGTAGAGCTGCATGCTGATTTCTGTTCTTGGTTTCATGGGTCTTCTCTCTCTCCTCTTACAAACTCAACTGCATTTTCTGTTTTAAAACGAATTGCAAAGTATCCTCTATTTTTTTACTGTCAATGGGTTTTGCAATATGTGCATTC
>OFMA01000052.1_pt1 | contig 82272 bp, 80 predicted proteins | sample 1541011 | NCBI WGS metagenome assembly OFMA01 (sample SAMN04209225, study PRJEB22552) | human gut metagenome | biome: gut; material: feces | host: Homo sapiens | place: USA: Oklahoma
GCTGACGCCCGCCGTTCTTTTTTATTTCCCATCATTACATCTACTCCTTATTTCCAAACTGTACCTTTTCCAGACCATCTATTGTAAACGTTCCATCTTTATTTACAACGACATCATAAAGTTTTTCATCTATATAATGTCCGGCCGGGGCTTTTGTTTCTTTTAGTGTATATGTTCCAGGTTCAAGGCCATCAAAGACTACAAGACCTCCATCTTCTGCACGGCCGGATACAGCATTCATATTTACGCTTGTTCCATAATCAGAAATGCCTGACAGATTAAATTCCGCTCCTTCAAGATAAATGTTTTCACCGTAAGTGCTGCTCTTCAAAAACCTTACACTGTGATACGGTTCGTTTTCTATCTGATAGAGCCGGTTAGAATTTGCATTAATTGCATTTCCATCACTGTCATATATGTATGCCCTGTTATTTTCATCTATTTTTACAGAGTATTTTTGACCATTTTTTATATAACCATCCGGAGCCTGTACCTCAACTAAGTCATATTTTCCAAGCTCAATGTTTTTAAATGTAATTCTTCCAATTTTATTTGAAGTGCCGTATAAGGTATACTCATTACCATAATCAGACACTCCGGATAACTTAAACACTGCTCCTTCAACCTGGCTGCCCGTCACATTATCAATCTTTTGAAATATCACGTCTGCATGGTTTCTCGGTTCATCTTCAAGGATATAAACTCCATCTTCGTTCTTAAGACCGTCAATAACTGTTTCTCCTTTTGAGTTTATCTTTACGGTGTATGTTTCTTTGTTCAGCTGCCAGTCTTCAGAACATAAAGTTTCTTTCAATTGATAAGTACCTTTTTCAATTTCTCTAAACGACAATTTTCCATATTTATTTGACGTACGCTTTTCATCATATGCTGTACCGTAATCAGATGTTCCTGTTAACTTATATGTGATACCCTGGATGACATTTGAGGCATCTGTCACATCAACCTTCATGAAATCCAGGTCACCGGAAATTCTATAATGTGCCTGTGTATAATCCTGATGATAAAATTGAGATATTCTTACTATCTCATCGCCAACTTCTTTAATTGCAGTCCTGTTCACAAAAATATTATTATATGCCACCGGGTCTTGCTTATCACTCGTATCTTCATCAGGCGCCTGCATATAAATTATAAATGAAATAGATTCATTTTCATCAAGAATAAAATCCGAACCGTCTTCACATTTCGTCGCGTCAATAGCAATTGCTCTTACTTTATCAAGGCCAAACTGCCGTTCAAATTTAGAAGACTCAATCCATACCGGCTCTCCATCTTTTGTCTTTTCTTTCAAGTCGTTATGCTTCTGAGGGTTCAAGCTTTCAATTTTTGAATAATATATCACAGGAGCCGCGCCCTTATAAACAAACTGTGCAAGATTCAGTCCCTGGAATTTGCCTTTCCAGTCAGATACCTTTGTGGGTTCTGTCTGGTCTTCATCCTGATAGAAATTTTCAAGTGAATCAAAGAATATGATATCTGTCGCCTTGGTCGTGGAATCATTTGTAAGTCTTATTTTATAACTGTAATCTTCGTTTTTGTGCATTACTTCATTATATGAGTAAGTGCTTGACGTAGAGTTCTTTACCTGCTTCTTTAATCCAGTTGACGCTGCAACAGGGAAATTAACTTCATACCTTGCTTCTGCATATGCAAATTTTTTCTCATCAGTATCAGGATTGATATCGGATAATGTGTTTTTATCAGATATATTACCTCCATCATCAGGCCGGCCATTTCCGATTCTGTTATTGCCAGACTCATACACAACTGAGTTTAAAAGATTTCGTCCATAATCATTAACGGAATCGTAATCATGTGAGGTGTTATACTTGACAGAGTATTGATTTTTGGTTGGCATAGCGATTGAAATCGTCAATAAAGTCCTTCCTGAATTCCTATAATTTTCTGTCAATGAATAATCATACTCACCGCGAGTTAAGACTACGCTGGATTCTGAAACAGTTAAAGATGATGGGTCAAAATTACTTCCAAGTGGAAGCAGGTCATAAAATTTTCCACTGTCCTGATAAATATAATGGATACCATCATTGTCTACATATTTTTCCTGGAAACTAATATTCCAGGTGACTTCAAACCGTGATTCTTTTTTAAGGTTTTCAGTTTTTACGATATCTTTTTTGATTTCAGATTCGCGTTCTACTTTTTGCACATAGTCTGAAGCCTGTGTATCCCTGTCAAGTATGACTTTGTCGCCCTGCGACACAAGAAATTTTGCATTATTCTGTACTGCTATTTTTGTAGGCTTATTTTTAAGAATTTCCTGCACATGCTCAGTTCTAAATAATGAAATTTCAGGATAAATATTAAGTTCAGTGTAATAATATGCATGAGAACATAAATACTTCAAAGCTTTTACACCTGCATTAAATGTCAGTGTCCTGCCGCTAGCAGATTTTACGTATTTTTCATTTATATCTTTATACGCTTTACTGTTTAAATCATAAACAGCAGCCTGATTCCAGCCTTCAGCGGTTCTTACAGAAACAGAGATATTGTCATCCTCATTAAATCCCAACGTCTTTTTTGATGTTTTGAATTCATAAGTCGTTTCATCAAAAACGGCTTCTTTAATCAATGTTTTTAGCTCTGCCTTTGAAACATCATAGTCATTATCATTCAAAGCTGTACCTTCAATTGCTATGCCATCATCCGTAATATTATAATCAACTTTCTTTTTCCAGAACATGTCATTTATCGCATCTTCAATCTCTCCGGTACCTCCATCTTCAATCGTATAAGCTGACGGTCTGCCGTCTCCAATAACACGGTATTTTAAATTTGGCAGTGTATCAATATCTCCTTCTTCAAATTCCCCAAGAACATAATTCGATATATCCTCAGAGTTTTCAACCTTATTGTATTCTCCGTAAATTCCATATTTTTCAGCCCAAAAATCTCCTTTTCCGTATATATATACGGGAGATTCATAAAACCAGTCATACGATGAAGTAGCATTTGTATCAGCATCAACATGGTCTGACGGGCTTACTATTGCTTCAATATCATTATGTATATAAAACCTTCCAGCATCTTTTGAGATTGCGTCAGCATCTGCTTTACTGTATCTGGTCAAAACATAATCATATCTGTCTCCATACGTTTTTACGTTATCAATACTGTTTATATCCGAAAACGAACTTTGTCCTGAAAACCTGTAGCCAACCACACTGCTTTTCATATCTGTGCATGTATCATTTAATGTAAATGAATAACATGATGTGTTTTTATTTACATATGTTTTAATTGTCCATACGAGATAATAATAATTCCCCGCATCTGCCGGTGTTTCTCCCCATGCTTTATTCCAGCTTCTATATAATGTAGGTTTCTTTTTCTGCGTGTATGCAATTGTTGCATGTGTATCTATGCAAACGCCGTCTGCAGTTGCATCAGCGGTAACAGTAGAATTTTCATTTGTTGCATATACCTTCGCAGGAACATTGTCCGATACTGACATATCAGTATATTCGGTTGTCTCTTTTGTGGTCTCGTATGCAAACTCTATATAGCCAGAAGTTCCGGTTGGATATGATTTATAATTATAGATTGTTACCTTGTTGTTTTCTTCATCAATATCATATACAAAATCCGGAACATCATTTTCTGACAGTTCAGAACTCAGTCTGTACGGGCATTGAAACGTATCTGCCCAGTTTCCGTCTTTGTCTTTTAGTATATGTAACGGAACTTCTATTTTAAAGGCACCAACATCAGTAGAAAACTTTCCTGACATTGTGTACTCCGCGCGGTAGATAAATGAATGACCAGCCGCCGGGTCGGATGGATTCCATACAGTCTGGCCGTCAATATTGTCAGCTCCACTCACAAACAAAACCTTAAAATTATCTATAGATACAGGTTCAACAGAATCTCCAGGAGTGTTATTATCTGTTGTATCAGTGCTTTTTTCTGCAGATGCAGAATCAATGACATCTTCATTTTGTCTGTCACTGTTTTCGCTATCTTGGATTTCGGTCTCGCCAATGGCCATTTTATCACTATCGTTCACAGTTAAATCGCCAGAGCTGTCAGCGTCGCCTGGATTGTCAACCATATTAGAATCACTCCCGTCAGAATTTATACTGTCGTTAACGGTTATATCTTCATCTCCGGCAGTATCCTTATTATCATTTACTGTTAAATCTGCCATATCATCAGAACCACCATCGGCTTCGGAAGTGCTGCCATCAGTTCCGGACATATCAGACGTCCCAGGTTCTTCCACTGTTATACCAGACAAATCCGAGACTGAAACAAAAGCAAATTCATCAAGGCCTCCAGACGATACAAACGCAATCCTCTGCCTGCCGTCATCAGTGTTTTCAATTGTATAAGTAAGTTTTTCAGGTTCTCCGTTTTCAGCAATATGATACAGTTCTGCATTTCTGAAATCGCTCGCATCCTGCATAACAATATTTATTTTATAAGATGCCTGGTTTTTATTTTCAGTATTTAAACTGAAACATTTAATTCCCCGCACACTTACATTAATCATCTGCGATTCAATTTTTTTACAGATTTCTGTTTCTACTTCTTTTGATAAATCGTCAAGCTGAATGGCTCCAAGAGCACCAATATCATCTCCGCTTTCATAAGAGACATTGATTTCAGCATCCTGGTTTTGGTAAAACGTTCCATTCCAGCTTAAAACACTTGACGTGCTGTCAGGTATTTCCTGATTTGCAGATTCGTCCGACGCGTTTACTTCCTCCATATTGTTTGTGTTTACGTCTTCGCCAGCGCTTTCTTCCCCGCCAGCAATATCAGCTTCTATAGCTTCATTGACTTCATTCACTTCGCTTGCCGCATATGCCGGTTGCGATAACAGCATAACGCTAGCCATCAAAAGCGAAGCGACTTTTTTTAATTTCATTTTTATCTCCTCCTTTTATCAATATTATTTATATCTAATATGAAGAAAACCGCAAAAATTGTTCAAAATTTCTGCGGTTTGTATATTAAGACACTCTTGTATATGTATCAGCCACATTGTTTGGCATAGCCATACTGTTAAATTCATCGCCGTCAGAGTTAGCCCACGTTCCAGCAAGGCCGTAAACAGTACCGACAAATGCGAATTTCTCACCAAGGGAAAGCGTCTTCAATTTATTCAGATTTGAAAAAGTCCAGTTCATGTTTGTTACATTTGTTGTATCGAAGCTTGAAATATCTAATGACGTAAGCGCATAGCACAAATTGAACATATTACAAATATTTGTTACGCAATGAGTGTTAAAATTTGATAAATCAAGAGATTTTAATTTTTGGCATCCATAGAACATCTGCTGCATGTTTGTCACATTCGACGTATTAAAATTAGATACATTTATAGATTCAAAACCGCATCCTTCAAACATTCTGCTCATATTTTTTACATTTGATGTATCAAAAGATGAAACATCAATAGATGTAAGTTTGCTGCATCCGCCGAACATAATACCCATATCGGTAGCTTTTGATGTAACAAAATTGTTTACATTCAATGATGTCAACCTTTTACATCCATAAAACATCATTCCGAAATTCGCTGTATTTGATGTATCAAATCCAGAAACATCAATACTTAACAGGTTTTCATCTTCAGCAAACATTCCGACAAACGTTGTTACTTTTGACGTTTTAAAACGGGATACATCAAGATTTTTTAAAGCAGTACAATGAAAGAACATATAACCCATAGACGTTACGCTTGAAGTGTCAAAGCCAGACAAATCAAGTGTTTCAAGCTTGTTGCAATAATTAAACATATCTCCCATATTCTTTACTTTTGCCGTGTTAAAGCTCGATACGTTTATTTCTGTAACGTTTATACAATTGTGAAACATAGAGCTCATATATTTAACATTTGATGTGTCGAACGAAGATAAATCAATAGATGTAAATGAATTGCAGCCATCAAACATGCCAGACATTGCGTCGACCTGTTTTGTTACAAACATTGATAAATCTGTATTCGTTAAATTTTTACACCCCTGGAACATATGCGCCATTGAAGTCGTATTGGCTGTATCAATATTATTGAATTGTATATTTGTCAAATTTTTCTTTAAACTGAACATATCTTGTGTTGAAGTATTGAATGCAATCTTTATTCCGTCAACCTGAGTGGAAATTTTCAAGCACTGATTGTCAACCCACCCGACAACTCCGCCATCACCGTCAGCATCCATATCTATCACTGATACTCCATCAGGCATTTCTTCATCAGTAAATATAACCGATGTGACATCATCAGGAATCAGCTTGTTTACATCCGGGCCTTGTTTCAAAACAAAAGTAGCAGACTTTGCATACAAGTCAATATCTTTATCAATTTTGACAGATGGGATACCACTAGACGACACTTTTACCTGATTTACGCATTCCGGTTCTGTATACCATAAGACATATGAACCTTTAGGCATCTTGTACTGGCCGCTTACGATATCCTTTGAACTGTTAAATATCATTTCATTTTCAATGGAGCCGTCAGCAAATTTTAAGCCATTACTGTGGAATGTTACCGTATATCCCCTCACATCTTTTCTTGGTTTTGCCGTACTGATTTCAATATCGGGAACAGGCCTGTTATCATTTAGTTTTCTGTCTTTCCACTTTTTTGTAAAGGTGACCGTGCCTTCTTTTTTGGCATCCTTAAAGTTGTATACCAAATTTTCATCACTTCCTGCAGCATAAGCCGGGCTGCCACAAAAGCACCCGGCTCCAATCCCACAGGCAAAAAATATAACCGTTAGAAAAACTTTATTTTTTTGTAATCGCATTATCCCCCTCTCCTTTTTATTTGACTAGCCCAGGCCGTTTAGCATAGGACTGGTCAGTATATTCAGTCTTATTTCGTTTCTGTTACTTCCACTGACACCTTGATACTTTCCGGTGTCAGTTTCTCTGGTTCTCTTTTTCCTTCCTGCATTAAATATCCGGTAATGTACTCCATGTTATTACCAAGCTTAAACTTCATATCATAGCTTCCATCTAATTCAAATTCAGACTTGATATCGGACATCTCTTCCGCATCCCTGACAAAAATAATATCTGCCTTTTGCGGATTCTTTGTCCACTCACCGTTTGCCATAACATTAGCCTCAATCAGCCTGGACAGGGACATACCTTTTGAATCGCAGGTTCTGCCTACACGTTTCAGAACACCATTCAGTCCTCTTGATGCTACATTGTTCATTGCCTGCTCGTTCATCCATAGGATTTCACGGTTGACGATATCAATCACATAAGGAGAAGCCTGTGTGCATTCGCTGTCAAGTACAAAGCGGTTTACAACAGTTGCGGGCTCAAATACCTCACCCATATCGTCAGATGTCCTCTTCATAACACCAAAGCAGGTATGAGGCTGCTCAGAAAACTTCTGGCATGTATAACTGTTAATCTGCGGGATAAGATACATAACACCGTCATCCTTCAGCTTATCAATATCCACATCGATAAACTCACCGCGGCCTTTGCCTTTTGCCGGGCCGCCATCCTGCACATCACCGGAATACACAAAACCGTTTCCGTTTTTGCTTCCATTCCATCCGCAGAACCCAACAATATCCATGTTCTTATCGCAGAATGCAACCGTCAGGTCAATATCAACCCTTCCATCATGATATCCTGTCTTGTTGTTGATGTTAGTCCAGCCAACAAAGAAACGCATCTTTTCCCAGCTGTCATCAATCGGCATCTTGGAGCCAGACGTCATATTGCCAATCGCTCCGGAATTATCACGGATATCAACAGGGATTTTCACGTCATTTACACCTTCAGCCATATAGACCTTACCCATGCTGTCTTTTCCGGCAAACTTTTCAGACATTCCGTTCATTGCAGCATCAACAACATTTTTAATCTGTTCTTTTGTGAATGCTTTTCTGTTCTTGTCTGTTGTTTCAACAACCTTTCCGTTTTTGCCTTTGAAGTAACGTTTTTCGTCGTCATGGTCACGCTGCTCAACATTTCCGATTGTTCCGGTTACAGTCGCGATACCAGCCTTTGCCGCAACTTCTTTCATAGCATTTACAACAAGGTCTTCTTTCCCCTGTTCAATTCCCATACGGTACAGCTTATCAAAGCGGCGCATAAAATCACCAGGCATTCTTGAAGCTTCTTTTACGGCTGCTTCAACATCACCGGATTTGATTGCCTCTTCAATACGTCTTGCCGGGCGGTCAATCTTCTCTTCACTCTGGATAATGATGATTGCACGCTTAACGTTATCGTATTTCGGTTTTGCCCAGGCCTTATCTGTGATATGAAGAACGTTAAACAGCTTTTCCCATTCTTTGTCATGACCATGCATCAGGTTAGATAGTCTTTCCCCACTACCCTTGTCCATTGCTGCCAGACAGTCCATTACAAAAGCACGGTCTTTTCGGCCAAGTTTAAATGATGGCATTGTCTTCGCGTCATCACGCAGAGGGATTGCTTCGTAAGGGTCACGGGCAGAGCCGTCCTTGCTAAGAGACTTGAATGCGGCATATCTTAAAAGGTCAGCAGGCTGTTTCATAAATGCGGCAGTATGGATTGCATTGCCTGACAACTCTTCTACCATCATCGCGCATGCGACAGCATTCTCCCTGTTCTTTGTTGATACATTCTCAATCAACGCATCAATGCTGCCAGGGTTTTCTTTTACATATTCCATAATGAATTCACGCTGCTCTTTTGAGTATGCGATGGCAGATTTGACCGCCATACGGAAAGTTTCATCAAGGTCTTCCTTGCTGCCCTCAATCAGGATTCTATGCATAGGTGTACCGAGAAAAGGATAAGTCTTTTTCTCTTTCATATAAACAGACGGTTCAAGTTCAAGACCTGACAGACCATAGATAATCTGGTCAAGAAAATATTCTGCATAACTTCGTTCCATGCAGCTTTCAGGGAAGTCAGGATAAAACGGAGTAAGTTTCTTTCCAGCTCCAAGCACGTCAGAGAGCATTTCGTAGTTTGTCTTAAAAAATGCAATGATATCATCCTTATCGGCTTTAGCCAGATGTTTCGTCTGCTCTGTTGTCATCGGGAAACCGATTGATGCAAAATTAGCCGCAACGGATGCTGCCAGCTCAACATTGTTATTGTCTTTCTGTTCCGGGAGGATTACCTTGCCCTGCATTTCATAGTATTTTTTTAAAATATTTTTATTCATTCTTTTTCTCCTTTTCTAATATGCTCTTAAGCAGCAAAGCAGCCGCTTTACGGCTGCCGGCAGAGAATTTTTCTGCGAGATATGCTTCGTATCCCGAAGCTGCAAGCCGCTTTTTCTAACGGTTAGAAAACCGTCTGTTTTTGTTGTCAGATACAATATGCTTAAAAAAATAAAAAGGAGACGTATTTTTGCGGATTTTTTTGCAATTTTTTTTTATCCCATCTGCTTCGCTGGACGCGATGCCGACTTTCAGCGACATATTCAGGCCGCACCTGCCGGCATTATTTTGTAATCTTATATTTTTTTGCAAAAAAATAACGGTTAGAAGATTTTCTAACCGTTAGATTTTTTAGCATCCGAATTCTTTTCTCAGTTCTTCCAGCTCGGCATCAAGCTCCTCATCTGTTCTTCTGACTCTTCGTCCAGTAAGTTTCTTGCCACTGAACATTGCAATGTCTTTTTTTCTCTTTATTTTTTCAAACCTTCTGCTCTCTCTTGCCTCCCACTGATGGCGATACCTGCTTCCGGAGTTATCTTTCCAGCCGGTGGAGTGGTATCCTCCAAAGTCTTCATCAGGCCATATACTTTTGAATTCCTTATCCTTGGCTTTGACAAATTCCTTATATTCTTCCTCAACTTCCATACCATAAGCAGCACGTGCTCGATGGATATATCTTGAATCTCTGCGCCATGGATAACACTTATGCTTGGCTCTGCCCTGGCGGCTCTTAATTGAAGCCATAATACTGTAATTCCATTCAATATGGCTAATATTTTTTGGAATAAACAAGAACGCAGTATCAACCTCTTTCTTAAATATCCTGACGTCAATGTTTGGCTGTTCCGGCGTATCAAGCCAGAACAGAAACTTGTTTACCTTCCAATCCATGTTGAGCTCAGTAACATGTAAAGACTCATCTATCACATTTTCATAACGGCTTTTCCTTGAAAAACCATTAAGCGCCTGGTTCTCCATATACTCATTTCTGAACTCTCCACGGATAGGTTTGCCGTTCCAATTTACAACCTGTTTATGTGCACGGGCAAGAAACCTTATCAGCTCTTCTTTATTACCAAAGAAAATATCATTCGAAATGATATATATTTTATTTTCGGGGCCGTATCCAATAACCTCTGACAAATGAATTTTCGGCTGTTCGACTGTATAGATTTTCTGCATATTTTTCTCCTTTCTTTTCTGCATTTCTGTACATGTAATATGCAGGATTCCATAAGAAAACAAAACATTGTCTTTTTTTAGACAAAAATGTTTCACGTGAAACATTTTTTAACAATATTCGACATTAGGTTAGGTCAGAAAGATATATTATCTATCTTCTCCTCCGATATCTGGCATTTCCATATCTTTAGTTTTAGTTTTCGTAATATCTTTTACTTTTTCTTTCATATCATGGTCTCTGAACGCTCTTACTGTAGCCCCTGTCATCATTCCTATATTAATCGCGTTTTTCAATGCTTTATTCGATAGTCTTAAAGGTTTTCTTATAGCCTGTTCAGCGTCAATTGCAAACCCCATGCCTTTTTCCAAGTCCTGGCCATCATACATGTCACTTCTTTTTCCCCCAACAATTGTTGCCGAAGTCTGCATCAGTTCATTCGCGCTCTTTCCCATGGCGGCTGCAGAATGGCCAAGCTGCTCCATAGCAGCTCCTGTATGGCTTGGTCTTGCAGCCCCACTTTTTACCAAGTCTGAAAATGTCTCAGCGTCAAAATTTTTATCACCATTTTCCCTGATATCGTTAAGTATGTCTTTTTTAATTTTAGCGTTCATCTTAGACTCATCGACGTCTCTTTTAATGGCACCTGGAATGTTAACAACACTTTCAACAAGCCGGCTACCTCTTTTTACAAAGTTTCCAGGCGTATTTGTTACACCTTCCATATGCATATACGCTCTTCTAAATTGCTCTAAATCCATATAAAAATCCTCCTCGTGCATAGCACAATACAGGTTTTTCTAACGGTTAGAAAAACCTGTTATTTTTTCAGCTGACTGATTTTTCAGCCTGCTTTCTTACAACATTAACTTTACCCCCTTTCTCAACAATGCATTTCTCAACATCATCTTCGTCAGGAAGATTAAACATGGAATCTTTCAAAATTCCCTCTAATATACCTCTCAGGCCTCTGGCTCCGGTTTTTCTTTTAATAGTTTCTTTTGCGATATCTTTTAACGCGTCAGGAGTAAACTCCAGTTCGATTCCGTCATACTTAAAGAATTCCTTGTACTGATTAACAATACAGTCTTTAGGCTCTGTTAGAATCTTGACCATTGCTTCCTCATCTAACTCATTTAATGATACGATGACTGGCAGACGTCCGATAATCTCCGGGATTAATCCGTACTTCACAAGGTCGTCTGTTTCCACCTGGCTTAATGCCTCACTGATAGATTTTTCTTTTCCTTTATCTACATTTGCACCAAAGCCGATAGATGTATCTTTTGCTGTTCTTTTATTGATTATTTCTTCAAGTCCTGGAAAAGCTCCGCCGCAGATAAATAAAATATTCTCTGTATTAATCTGAACGTATTTTTCATTTGGATTGCGTCTCCCACCGTTAACCGGAACGTTAGCAATAGTGCCTTCAACCAGTTTCAAAAGCGCCTGCTGGACACCTTCACCTGCTGGGTCTTTTGCAGCCCCGGAGCTTCCACCGGATTTTGCAATCTTATCAATCTCATCCAGGAAGATGATTCCACGCTCTGCCTTTTCAACATTTCCGTCAGCAGAGCGGAGGAGCTTTGTTAAGATGGTTTCAACATCATCACCAACATACCCTGCCTCTGTAAGGGAAGTGCAGTCAGCGATTGCGAAAGGTACATCAAGCATCTTCGCAACGGTCTGAGCCAGCAGGGTCTTTCCGCTTCCGGTTGGGCCAATCAGCAGGACGTTACTTTTTGACAGCTTGACGTCTGACTTAATGTCCATTCTTTTATAATGGTTATAAACAGCAATAGCAATTGAAATCTTCGCGCTGTCCTGGTCAATAATGTATTTATCAAGTTCTTTCTTGATTTCTCTTGGTGTCATTTTTTTATTGCGTTTTTTTGCTTTTGCCTTTCCATCTGATTTGCCTCTGACATCTAAAGCCTGTCCAAGCAGCTTTACACAATCTTCACAGATATAATTTCCATTAGCAGAAGAACGGAAGCCCTTCTTAGGTGGAATGATTTTAGTGTTACAAAACTGACAAATTGCTTCTCTATTATAAGCTGGCATAATTATTTCCCTCCATTTGTTTGTTATTTTGTGGGCGGTTTTATCCGGCCGATTTCGGTTTTTTGCAAAGACTTTTTCTTTGCTTACTTCTAATATGCATGAAATCGCATAAAATGGGAAATTTTTTGCGGATTTTCACGACAGGCTGGAAAGTTAGAGAATTTTGTCGATTTCTAACGGTTAGAAAATCCGATACATACAATTCTAACCGTTAGAAAAATCATCAACGGACGGGAAACCGCAGTTAAACTTGTTTGCCCGTCGGCCTGAATGTAATTGATAATTCGCCGTTGCCGGCTCGTTACCAAGTCTCGCAGAGGCTGACAAGCGAAGCCATGAGGCTGAGTGAGGTGTATAAACATGGGAGTCGGGAATCCCGTCCGCTCAGCATCGCAGATTTTCGTCTGCTTCGCGCGCATGTCGTGCTATACACTCCGACTTCGTCGTCGTTTGTCAGCCCTTGCGGTGTACGGCACTTGCCCTAGCGGACTCGTTTGTCAGTGGCAAAAGCCACTTGGTGCAAGCGAGCGTAAGCTCGCTGCATCATCTGTTTTTGTCCATCTCATCAATAACACTTTTGACTGTTACATACTCAGGCTGTAACTTTTCTGGTTCAAGTCTTGGAGCTTCATTATTTGCCGCACCGGCATTTGCAGTATTCGCAGAAGTATCGGCAGAAGATGAGACAGCTTCATTTTCATCTTCTTTTGTCTCTTCTTCGCTATCTTCATCCGGGTCACTGTCATCTGCCCCGAAATCAATCACATCCATTTCGTCATCATCTGCATGCTTTGCAGCATGATATGCTTTAAGTCTTGCTGCTGCGTCTGCCCGCTGCTGTTCAGTCAGTACTCGTTTCTTTTCCCTGATGAGGAGCAGGTCTTTTGGTGCTTCATATGTTTTTGACACGACTTCGCCGTGTACCATTCCAACTTCAACAATCTTCCAGTTTTCGTTATTCTCAACATACCTGTCCAATTTTTTCATGATATTATATTCAGTTGTATAAATCTTCATTTTGTTTGAGCCGTGAACCATATTGATATGGGTTTCACGTTCGTCATTCAGTAATTTTGCCATTGATTTCTCTCCTTATTTTTTTTATTTATTACAGTATGCTGAATTTTATCGGAAACAGGACGGCTTTTTTCTAACCGTTAGAAGAAAAATTCTGGCATCATCGACGGACGGGAAACCGCGGTCAAACTTGTTTGCCCGTCGGTCTGAATGTAATTGATAACTCGCCGTTGCCGGCTCGTTACCAGATTACGCTTCGCTTCAATGGACGCGTACGCGGGAGTCTGAAACCCAGTCCGCGTCTGGTGCAAGCGAGCATAGCTCGCTGCATCATCACATATATGTATCCCTCTGACATTTCCTTCTCCTTTCCTGTTAGTATGGCTTAGTATGGCAATTCCCGCATCTTCCACCTGTGGGCGGGCGATAGCAGCGTGTCTTTTTTCAGAGATTTTCGTTTATTAAAATTGTCATAAGTGACCGGGTCAGCTCCATGATAGAAAGATGCCGCTGTTGTATTTTTCTGGACAGGAACAGGAATTTCTTTCGGGCTTCTGTAATATTTTGGTCTCCAAATATAGCCTGCCATTACTTCACCTTCGGCAGAAACACTTTTATCCTGCCGACTAGACGGTAATCAGGATTTGTTTTTCTGATTTCTTTTTCTTCTTCTGTCTCATTTTCTGGTTTGATTCTTACCTTGATACCGCGGTAATGCGTATCTGTTTTTGTTAAAATCTCGTCAACGGTTCCGTATGTAAGATTGCCGTTTTCATAATCTTCTTTCAAAAGAACAGCCACGCGCTGTTTTGGATGTACTTTACTTCTAATCTGATAATTTTCCATAGTTTTTCCTCCTGCTTCTGATGATTAGATTCGGTTATGCTACCGCATCGTTTTTTTAATCTTTTCTATCTCTATCTTGATTCTTCGCCGTCCAATCCATGTTTTTGCGTAGTCACTGCGCCTCATCTTTTGGAGTTCGGCAATACGTTTGTTTGAATCGTCTTTTCCCTGCATCGGCATAACCTCCTTTTTGTATATATTTAATATGCTGAAAAAAATAAAAACTGTAACGCAAAAATATGTAAAATTTTCTGGCTAATGCAGCACCAGCCCGCAGACAATAAAAAACCCGCAAAAAAATCTCTTTCTATAAAAAATTCTGCATATTGTATGTGAGAAAAAAAAGAAAAGAGGGAAAGTGTATGTTCCAGTTGTTCGACCTTAAAAATGATACAGAAACACCGGCAAGACCTAAAAAGGAGGGGAAAAAGATGGAAGAAAAAGCAAGGATTCCTAAAAAAGAAGAGAAAACAGAGCAAAAAAAAGAAGATGTCAAAATAAACAAAACACGGCATCGCCAGAATATCTATGTTAAGGCAATCGGTATGATTAAGCAGGTAAATACAATGCTTGATACATTTGAAGGGATTGGCCTAAAGATGGATTTTGATGATGATAAAACTCCTGTCGGGAAAGTGATGAACGTAATGTTACAGAACCCGAAAGATATTGCATGTGAAGCCCTTGGCGTTGAACTGCGGGAAGAGAAAGGGTATAACGTTGGAATCAACGATGACCATCTGCTGCCGGTAACACTTGAAGTATATTACCCGGCAAGCGGAAGAGTGGAGTTTTCAATCACTTTTGAAAGCCTGTGGGATTTGCTTGACCGGGCTGGTCAGGATGCTGAATGTGCAAAGAACATTTGGGACTGCTTTGTGAATGAAAAAGAAGAAGCAAGAGAAATGCTTAAAAATAAATATAATGCGACAGGCTTCGGGGAGGTTGATGAGAAGTGAGATTTTGGAAGAAAAGAGAAAAAGATGGCGAAAGTGCCATGTGGAAATATGCAAAATACGCAGTTGTTGCAGTATGCGTCATTGGAATCGGGGCTAACAGTATCAGTGTAATCCCGACCGGGTATACCGGGGTTAAATCAACATTTGGAAAAATATCAGAAAAAGAATTAACAACAGGGATTCATATTTCTGTGCCGTTTGTTCAGCATATTCAGACAATCAGTAATAAACAGCAGGACAGAAGATGTGAGGGGAAAATCTGGGGTGAAACTTCAGACAAGACGCCGGTATATGGTGAGAACGTCACAGTAACATACAGTATTTCGCCTGAAAAATCTGCGTGGTTGTGTGCAAATGTAACCGATACGGACAATCTGATTAAGGGAAGCATGGTTGCTTCTGCAATGAAGGCAGCGATGGCTGAGTTAGCGCCTGAAGACGTAACTAACCGAGGAAAGATTGAGCCGCTGACGCAGAAGAAACTGGAAGCAGTGCTTAATACAAAATACGGAAAAGATGCGATAACGTTGTATCAGGTAATCATTGAGAACATGGACTTTGAAGATGAATACAACGCGGCAATCCAGCAAAAGTCTATCGCTCAGCAGACTGCTGCAAGGCAGGAAATTGAGAACAAAACGGCGATTAAAAAAGCTGAGGCAGACAAGACTGTAGAAATCAAAAAAGCCGAGGCAAAAGCTGAAAAAATGAGAATTGAAGCTGAAGCGCAGGCTAATGCAAATAAAGAACTGGCCGACAGCATTTCCGATGCGTTAATTGATTATCAGAAGATTGAAAAATGGGATGGAAAACTCCCGAAAGTCACTGGCAGCAATGCGATTGTAAGTCTGGACGAAGATGAGAATGCTGCGGATGCAACTGGCTCAGGAGATTCTGGAAATTCAGAGAAATAAAAAGAAGAAAAAAGAGAGCTGCGGCGCGAAGCGCCGCGGCTCTTATTGCATAAGGCTCTTCAGATATTCTACTGTAACGCCTTTTTCTTTCATCAGCTCTGTAAGTTCTTTAATTTCCTCAGCCTGTTTTTCTTCGGCTTCTTTTGCCTGTGCAAGTTCAAGTTCTTTTTTTAACGTTCTTCTGGTTGTTTTCATCTCCTTGATAGATGCGGCTGCTGTCTGAATGTTTTCCTCAAGCTCGGCTAATTCTTTTTTAATTTCTTCTGTAGGACGAATTACTTTGATTTTTGGCATTATTAAATCCTCCTTTTTTGTTAAGAAGTATATTACATTTTTGCCGTTTTGTATATGTTTTAAGCCAAATTTTTGTAAAAATTTCGGTAGGCAGAATATATGTTCTGAAAAATGTAATTGCCTGCTGGCTGACTATTTGCTTCTGCGTTTTTTTTGCCGGCAAAAAATCAAGCATATTGTAAATGTAACAAAAAAAAATAAAATAAGAAAGGAAATTAAAAAAATGAGAGATAAAAAAATCGTAAACATTCAGTTAACAAAGGCAAAGTCGGTTGCAGCCGTAGAGATTGGGAAAAATGAATATGTTGATGCGGACGGCGTAACATACAAAAATATTGATTCTGACTTGATTTCTGATGCAGATGATGTCTCTGAAGAAGAAAAACATACTTTTAAGTATCTGTCATCATTATATGATGACATTGCAGGGTTGGAAGAGCAGAAGTGTGCAATTGATGCGAAAATCGCAGCCTCAAAAAAGGAAATCAAAAGAGCAGAATCTGTCATCAGAAACCTGCAGGGCAGAATGACTATCGCTGATTTCGCGGAAGAAGTTGGTCATGCACTCCCGAAAGGACTGTTTGATGAAATGATTAACAAAGATTTCTGGTGCGACACGGTACTTCCTGGCGAGGGAGTGGATGAAAATGTCATGTATATTTTAAATGTCCGAGGAATAAGATTCAGAAGGTGCGGTCTGGAATCTCTGCCGTTCATGCATTGTGAAGAAGGCAGAGACTGGGAGATGTATGAAAACGCTGCAGAATACCTGAAGTATCAACGTATGGTTAAGACATATAGAAAATCACTGTCGATTAATGCGGAGTATATCGCCAAGTTGTATTACGACAATGAAGATGGTCTGCAGTGTATTTCAGCATACAAAATCAAGCTGGAAAAGAAACTGACAAAAGAATATGCGAAAGAAATTGTCGCAAAGTTAACTGATGGATTTGTGTACGGAAAGTAATGATTGCCGGCTGTAGGAATACAGCCGGATTTTTTTTGTAGGCGAAAATCCTGCATATTGTAGTAAACCAGAACAAAGAAAGGAGATACAAAAAAAATGCAAAAATATATTCAATTGGAAGGCTTTGTCAAATCTAACAACGAGGCGATAGAAGTAGTTGTTCAGTATCTTGCAGAAAAATACAAGATTGAAAAAGAAGAGGTAAAAAAATACGTTGATGGAGCCACTGTCAACCCAGATGAAACATATGATTTTCTCGACAAGGTATATGCGTTAACAAAAATAACCAAAACCAAGAAAAAGCAGCGGCTCGTATACGTACATATTGCCGAATATTGTATTGAAAGACTTGCAGAGTTAGGATAACAAGCGGGAATCCTCAGTAATTCAATTACCGAGATGAAAGCATTTAAGAATAATAAAAAATATTGCCTACAACTTTTTAAATCTTCGCATTTTTCATGCGAAGATTTTTTTAATTTTCTCAAAAATAATCCGCTAAAAATCGTCTCGTTTTGGATTTTTTCAGCATATTAAATATGTGAAAAAAATACACCAGACGAGGAGGTGAATTGGATGTCAAAGGCACGTAAGAGAAAAGATACTCAGTTTAACAGCAAGATGTCCAAGTGTGTCTTTCTGTATGGAGAGCCGACTAATGATAAGGCAGTAAAAATCAAGAAGATGCAGGCTGAATTTGTAAAGCTTATCAATAATTACATAAAAGCATTAAATGACAATACTAAAATAACGCTCCAGCTTGTCAAATCTGATAATAAAGACAGTCAGATGCGAGCCTTTGAGAAAAGTATCAGGCCTGAAAAGGTCAATGCATCATACTGTCAGAATGCGTTCGATATGGCAGTGATTCATTTATCTAACCGGCTTGATAATATCAGGCTTGATATGTGCAGGGAATGCAAAAGCATCTTCACCACATCAAAAGTATTATTTGCAATGTCAATTGACGGAAGAAGCAAGACAGAGATGATAACAGCTATGCAGGACATTGCCAAGAGTGCCAAATCAAAGAAAGATACTTTTTTCTATGATGACTGTGCAGAGGAGTTGAAATCAATTGAAGATTCTGAATTTGAGTTCATGCAGCAGGAATTCCGTGTCATTTACGACATGGTATCATGTGAGTACAAAATCCCATACGTTACCCGCAGCCAGATTCCACTGGATTCCAGGATTATGACGATTGAACCGTCAGAGAATATTAAAGCTCCGTATGTAATCGCAATTTCAAACATGCTTGATGTCGGAGGAGGCAGGATTGTAGTTCCATTAAATACAACCAAGCATTCCATCCATAAGATTAATACCCACAAAATGGCCGGTATGGTATCCATATCCATGGATATACAGAAATTTCTGAAGGTGGACTGGAGCTACAAAAACTGTGTATCACAGCCAAAGACATCCAAAATCATAGGCGTTGATACCGGTATCTCGGATGCCTTTCATACATCTGAAGATAAGGCTATTGGGTCAATGAGCCCTGTGATTGATTTTTATAAGAATGACGTGGAGAAATCTTTTGCGTCATTATCAGATATGCGTAACAAAAAGAGAAAAATCAGCCATTACCTTAGACGGCATGAAAATCTTCCTGAGGATGTGAGACGTTCTCTCATCCAGAAGATGGACAGGCTTGACCAGATGGTTCAAAAGGCTGAAGCACCGCACCGCAAAAACAGACGCTATTACGGAATGCTTGAACATGAAATAAAATCCAGCATAGACAGCTATATCAAATCAATTGACCATGAGACATTGACGGTGCTGGAAAAACTTGATATCAAAGAATTCAATAACAGCCGCAAGGCTAATGGAAAGAGGTCTATGTTTGCGAGAGGACAGCTCCAGAAGAAACTGATGGAGACGTTAAACTGGAAGGGCTATGACTTCAAAGAGATAGAACCTGACTATACGAGCCAGTGCTGCCCGGTATGCAGTTATACCGATAAGGCAAACCGAAACAATAAGAGTTTCAAATGCCAATGCTGCGGATATGAAGCAGATGCAGATTATGTTGGGGCATTGAATATCAAGGCAAGAGCTGAGGATACAGAAATCCTTGATGTGTGTGAGAAGTATAAGTACAACCATGATGAAATGCAGAAGCATATCAAGATGGTATATCATGCACGCAATGAAAAATACAAAGCAGCAGCAGGGAAAGCTATGCAGCAGAGCGAGGGCTCCGGTTCTCGTGACGCTGCATAGTGGAACCTGCTCATAGGAACCCCGACGTGTCCTGCTATGGCATGCTGTAGCCGGGCCTCTGGAAAGGGATGCATCGAGTATATATGCTTGCATATATATTGGTTGTATTTCTCAAAGATAAAGTTCGATTGCGTTATTTGAGTGTCCTTCGGGATGCTTGATAATTCAATTGCCGAGGGATTCACTAGATATTGTTGCAGTAAGCTATAAAGAGACGATATAATCGTCTCTTTTTTTGCCGCCTGCAAAATCCGGCATATTGTATATACAAATACAAAACAAGAAAGGAAGAAAAAATAATGGCAAAAATAATCAAATTAAAAGCGTATGACAAAATGGTATATGCGGTGCAGGTGGAAGATAACCTGTATATCGACGAACTTGGCGTAAAGCATTTATCCCCGTCTCCGGAAAACTGCAAAAACACCAGAAATGTACCTCCGGCTCTCCGTACGGCGTTTGAGCACCTTGCAAAAAACCACGCAGCAAGAAAGAAGGTAGAAGACAAGCGCGCTAAATTCCTTAAAGAAATCAGCCAGCAAATGCATGAGCTTGAGACAGACGAGTGCACGATAATGAAAGAACTGCGTGAAGCAAAAGGTGTAATCAGCAGAGATGAGTTTGTTGATGCTTTCTATGAAGCACTGCCTGACAGGGTGAAAGATGCAATGAAACAGTATGGATATTCTGTCGGCAGCACCCCATATGCTCTTGGATACGATGACAATCATATCTACATCATCAGAAATGTAATTGCATATAAATACAACAAAAGCATTCCGTATGCATATGAAGAGTATGACGGCAACTGGATGATGTGTGACGAGGCTGAAGAGATGGAAGCATACAAAAAAGACATCAAAAAGAACGAAAAACTGCTCCCGGTATCTATTCCTATTAACAGTTACATGTGGACAGGAGATAAGTTCTCAACCTGGTATTCCGGGGTGTATGAGATTGCCATTGAGGGTGATATGACAAAAGAATACGCAAAAGAACTTGCAAAGAAATTTGCAAAATAATGCCTGATTTGCCGGCTGCAGAGATGCGGCCGGTTTTTTTTGTGTGTTGAAAAATCCGGCATATTGTAATTGTAAATATAAATTTTGTATACAAAGAAAGGGGAATTAAATATGCAGTTTGTAATTTTGAAAGACGAGTATGAGTTGGACCAATATGGAGTTGAAATCAAACATAAGATTGCTACTGAATGCAACGAATATTTGCAGACAGGAGAATGCAGCCTGACAATCAGGCCTGCCGATAGTCCTGATGTGGTTCACGTTGATGAGAATGAGGTTCCAGATGATGTGAAGACTGTGCTGAAAACAGCTTATGAAGCAAGAGAAAAATATCTTTCTCCTGTATCCAGAACGACAAAAGAAGGAGCAGCAAGACTGAGGGCTGATTATGATAATGCGATGAAAGCACTTGATGAGTTTTCGCATAAGGACGAAATTTCACTCTTAGATTTTGTGAAGGAATTTTTTAAACATGTTCCTGATGAAATCAAAAAAGAGATAATTGACAACGAATATAAGGTGATGACGAATTTTTCTGATGTGGATTTTTCCTGTTATGAAGAGTTTGCGAAGATTTCGTCCAAAGAATTAAAAATCTCTCGAAAGAAAATAGCTGCAGATGATGAGGATGCGGTCAAAACTTGTGATTTGGAATTCAATGGAAAAATCACTTATACGACAGACATTAAGGCAATGAAGCTGAGAATCAAATTGTTGGAAGAAAATTCAAAACCTTTACCTGTTCCGTGGAAAGGAGAGAACTATATCAAAAAAGAAATCAAAGCAGGGAAGCATGTAATGGTTGTATATGATGAATATATCATTCCATTCTACGGCATAATGACAAAAGCATATGCAGAAATGCTGGCAAAGTTGTTTCTGAACACTGATGGAAGTATGAAACGATGGCAGGTATGCAATATCAAGAAAAAACTGCACAAGAAAACTTACAGCATCCAGTAATGGGTGCTGTTTTTCGTGCAGAAATCCGCAAAAAAATACGGAAAAAATAAAAATTCGGTATATGGGATGAAGAAGGGGAGAGATGGAATATGGGGAGCAAAAAGAAAAAAAATAAAGAACAAAAAGAAAGAAATAGAAAAAGAAAGCGAAATGTTGGAAGCCATAAGATTGAGACCGGCGCCGAAGGCGCCTTGACGGAAGGTTGTCGCAAACGAAAGGCTGAGATTTGCTCTGTAAAGAAAGATGGGGCGGCGGGAGATTGTTGGCCGGCTGATGCCGGAATGAAAGATGTTGGCAGCCGGAAAGCGTTGTGCCATGTAAAGAAAGCAGCCGGAAGAGCGCTGGCCGGTCAAGCCGGGAGGAAGGTTATTGGCTGACGGAAGATTTACGAAAAAATGCGTGGCGGGAGTTTGACGGCGAAGCAGATTAAGCTTCGCATGTCAAGACTGTTCTGCCATGTCGGCAGACGAAACTCTCTCAGCCAGTTAAATCCCGCCGCAATCACAGCAACCCCTGCCGGCAGACATAAACAATACAAAAAAAAGAAAGGATGAAAAATAATGGCAAAAATACTTCTCAGTATATATCCGGAATATACAAATGCAATCTTTTCCGGAATAAAAACAGCAGAGTTTCGCAGAAAAGTTGTAAACGAGCTGCTGGAAGGCGGAATCCATACTTTATATTTCTATGAGACAAAAAAGAACGGAGGAGCCGGAAAGATTGTGGGTCAGGCAGACGTGAAAGAGGTGCTCGTGACGCTGCAGGCTGTATATATGCCATCAGGTTTACCGCAGCTTGACGGCCTTTCAGTTGAAAAAATGCAGCAGATGTATTTGTGCTGGTGCAGACAGAAAGCGAAAGCTCATGCCAGATGGTGGTATAGTGACAACGATTTTGCAGCTTACCGTAAGCTTATCGGATGGACTGGAGACCCGAAGCATTATTACAATTATGTGTTGAAGCTTGAAAATGTTCAGAAATACGATACTCCGCTTGATGTTTCCTGCTTTACATATGAAAGCGGCAAGACGATTACCCGCCCGCCGCAGAATATGTGTAAGTGCTTGCCTGCCTGATTTCGCCGCGGCAAAAATCCGGCATATTGATTTTGTAAAACAAATAAAGAAAGGAGACTTCAAAAATGGAAGCAAAAAAAATTTACGAATCAGGAAAGTTGCATGGTGTATACCGCTGCGGGAAAAGAGAGGAATTAGTAAATAAAATTCCAAGGATTGATAAGGAAGGTATGCCTGATGTTACCGGTATCGTTATTTCAGGAATTATGAATTTCGGAAATGATGCTGATATGATTAAGGCTATGGCAAAAGATGTAATTGGATGCAAAGCGGAGGATGTTAAAATTCCATACGATGAATCACAATTTGCACGGCGCCGGTTCATCAACGATGTGATTGTTGGTAAGCTGACTGGTTCTGTCAGATTCAGCACTCAGGCGCTGATTGATACTTTTTACGAATTCCTTGAGATGCCTACGGAAGCGACAAAGCAGATGCAGGCTAAAGATGATTTGAGGGATATTGAAAGGTATCTGAATAACGAGACCAGAAGACCGATTGTCCTTGGTCATCCGATTATCAATCTCTGTGGAGCCAATTTTGAATGCCAGATGGATTTCGCATTCCTTGGCCCGCATATCGTAAAGACCAATAAGCATAAAGAAGGCAGAAAATGGGTTTACGATGAAGAAGAGGTTTACCTCGCTGAGGCTGTAAGGATTTTTCCAAATAAGCCGGCTGTCAAAGAGACATCAAAGATACTTGACGTTGGAATTGGAACAAGACTTGAACTGTACGTCATGATAAAAGAGATGCAGAAATGGGTTGACGCGCATAAATGTACTGGTGACCAGCCAATCCTGCTGCGTGCAAGCTATTACTACCTTAAAAAAGACAGGGAAGACGATAAGCATTACAGCGATAACTTCTTTGATGGAAAAGGCGGCAATGTCATCTCACTGTCTGTTATCTATTCAGAAGATACGATGAAGGCGATTGATGACATATATGCACCAAAGCTCAGAGAATTTCTGAAAGGCAATTCAGTCCTTTCTGGGGAATGCAAGAATTGTTCTTCAAGAATGCTCTGCGGGTACCATGACGCATCAGTACCGCTTACAGAAGAGGAAAGACCAAAGCCAAAAGCTCTGCCTGTCTTAAGTCCTGACCAGGAAAAGGCAGCAAATGCTCTGGATGGCAATATCCGTGTTATCGCGACTGCCGGAAGCGGCAAGACAACTGCGATGGCATACAGGATTATGAATCTTCTTAAAGCAGGAGTAAGCCCTGAAAAGATTGGATGCTTTACATTCACAAATGCCGGAGCCGGAGAGATGCGTGACAGAATCAAAGGTTTCTGTAGTATCGCAGGGATTGATGTAGATTTTGACAAAATCACAATATCTACTATCCACTCATTTGGTGATTCACTGCTGAAGCAGTATTATAACCTGCTCGGGTACAAAAAACCGCCAGTACTTATTAATGAAATCCAGCGGACAAAAATCATTGAGGCAATCCTGTCCAAGAACAGCACTATTGAAGAGCTGGCAGACAAGTATAAAAACTTTTACCTTGATATGTTCCGCGCTAAAGGAATTCTTGAATTAATGAAGGGATATTTTTCCGATATCATGGACGGAATTTCGCAGGAAGACTTTCAGGAAAAGACACGTCTTGAAAATGAAACGGTTGAAGCTATATATCGCATGTATATGCAGTATGATAAGTACAAAAGTGAAGCATGCCTGATTGAACATAGTGACCAGGAGCTTGGCGTTCTTAGACTGCTGAGACTGAAACCAGACTTGTTTGACGAGGTTGGAATTGAGTACATCTCCGTTGACGAGTATCAGGACACATCAAACATACAGTTTAAAATCATCAATGAAATGAGAAAGGCTAAATGCGTTAAATCATTGTTTATCGTTGGTGATGATGACCAGAGTATATATGGATTCCGTGAAGCAAACGTTGAGCTTATCAAAGATTTCTTTGTTATGATTGGCGATAAAAACGGTACTGATGTTCGGCTGATGGAAAACAGACGTTCAACAGTCAATATCGTTGATTTTGCAGCAAAGCTGATTTCGTTTAACGAAGACAGAATTGACAAAAAGCCTGTATCTACAAATGGATTTGGAAAACATGTAGAGGTTGAAAAATGCCGTACGAAAGACGAAGAACAGGAATACATCATAAGGAATGTTGAGGCTTTGATAAAAGAAGATGGCAGAAGCGCAAATGAAATTGCAATTCTTGCCCCGACAAATGCCGAGCTGGTAGAATATGCAGATTTACTGCAGAAACGCGGCATTGAGTCTGTTAGTATCAACCCAGAGCCGATTCTGGAAAATCCACGTGTTCTTGGCGCTATTGGACTTGTGAAGTTCATGCTGAGCAGCAGCGAGCTTAACGGTACCATGTATATCAATGCCAGAGATAAAGGCAAGGCAATGACAATGACAGAAGATGAAATCAGGAAAAGTATGTTGGAACTTCAGAATGAAGTGAAGGAAATTTCTGATGTATCAGCGCTGTTTGAAAAATTCATGGCTCTTGACCCTGATGGAAATGATGAAATTTACCAGAGCTTTCTGGAGGACATTAATACCGCGAAAGAGGAAGCAGTAAGAAAAGAAAACCTTCCGGAGGTATGCGAATATATCATTGATTTTGACCGATTCGGCCAGAAGCAGACCGCAAGGAAAGAAAAGGCATACAATGGAGTTGTACTTTCCACAATGCACTCTTCAAAAGGTAAGGAATGGCCAGTCGTGTTCTGCTCTGTTACAAAGCTGCACGGCAGGGATTTGAAACCGGAAGACATTCCGGAGAAGAACAGACTTTTGTTTGTTGCCTGCACCAGAGCAAAAGAAGAACTTTATATTTCAGGCGTCACTATCGCCGTCAGCACTGCGGCTGAAGATGTTGAAAACCTGTTTCTCAACGAATGCTTACAGGTAGCAGGCGAGATGTATGGCGATGAAAAAGAAGAATTCGCTTCCTGATATGTATAGCCCCGAAAAGAAATTTTCGGGGTTTTTTTTGTGTATGACTTATAGAAAGACAAAAAAGAACTAACAAAACAAAAAAAAGAGTGACCAAATCGGTCGCTCTTTCCTCATTTTTGAGTAAAAATTAGATTTTGAATGTCTTTTGATTCCCTCCTGCGTTATTTATCGCATTAAGCAGATAAGCAGTAGCAGAGGTCATTCCAGCATTCTCAACCTGCGGCAGAATTTTATTTATTGCCGTCGTTGTCATTAAATTAAATTTCAGGAACTCAACAAGGCCGTCTTCATCTTTTTTAGAAATATATCTCTTTGTAATGTTCGTTGCAATACGGCGAAGATAAGTACGGATTTCGGAATCCTGATTATGTCCATAAATCTTGATTGCCATATCCTGTTTAACCTCAATGTGTTTGGAGTATTCGCCTGGCTTGCTAATAAAGTTTTCGTCTTCTACGACTTCGGCAAGCGTTTTGTAGTTGAGATTGTGCTGAAGAACAGACTTATCATCAGATTCAAGATACATCGGGAAAAATAACTTATTTTGTCCATCTGTTATTTCGACAATATTAAATGAGTCATCATACTGCATTCCATTGTCTGTCTTTAGAATAGCATGAAGGAAATATGCTGGCAAAATACCTTTAATATTAACGCGCTTCACCCCTTGAAAAGAAAAATCGTGTACTTTTTTGACAGATTTTGGAATTGTAATTTCAGTAAGATTACAACCATTAAATGCTCCTGGCCCGACATTTTCGAGCCCTTCATTGAGTATTACGTTCGAAAGATTCCTGCAGCCTTTAAATGCATTGCTTCCAATCGATTCTACATTTGACGGGATTTCAATACTGGTTAAAGCATTGCATAAAAAGAATATTGAGTCATTTTCTCCACTTCCAAGATTTTTAATTCCGTGGCCAAAATCTATCTCTGTCAGTTTTTCGTCTTTGGAAAAAGCAAGATTCCCAATGCTTCTAAGACTGTCAGGTAATTTTAACTTTGTAATGTCAATTTTGGAGCAGGAGTAGTCAGCAATATATTTAACCCCTTCAGGAATTATTAATGCTCCTGTCTTTTTGGATGGACAACAAATCAAAGTGTCTTTATTGCGGTTGTACAAAACGCCATCGTATTCAGCACAAAACCTGTTTTTATCTGATAACTTAAATGCTTTTGTATTAATAGCCCTTAATATAGATGAATCAAATTCATCATTTTCAAAATCCATATACAAAACATCGCATGGAATATCACATCCACTAAAGAAATTTCCAACATTGCTAGTAATGGCTGAAATAGATTTCTTGGAATGTATTGTGATTTTATCAAACCGGAAATTTTCAGGAATATCAATTCCCGAAATTCTTATATCCTCAGGAATATCAATTTCTTTTGCTGTCGTATCGATATCGACAATCATTCTATTAAAACACTTCACTCCATTTGTAAAATCTCCGCCAATATGGAATGCAGAACCTGCAAAGCTTTTTCTGCTGAGAGTTGTTATGTCATCTGTATTAATGACATTTGTACTCATACAGCCTTCAAATGCATAATCTTCAATGCTAGATACATCTTTCAGGTCAATTTCTTCACCTGGCTTCTTGCAGAAAGTATTCAGCAGTTTATACTCTATGATATTTCCCTTTGCACTTGTTGCTACAGCCATCAGGCAGCCATTACGTCCAACAAGCTTTTTCGTTATGTATCGTTTTGATGAACACGCCTGGACTGTTATATGTGTAACGTTTGGAAACATGTAATTGGAGATTTCAGCACTTGTAACCCGTCCTCCAAAGATAAGGGTCTTCACATCCGTGAACTGCTTGTTGACTTTTTTTAACTGTACCTCGCCAGACACGTATGGTGGTAGACTATTACCAATATCAAGAATGACTGTGTCGATTCCTGGCTCAACATCAATATCGGTAATAATCATTGTGCTATATGGCGATGAGTTGTTTATTGTCAGTCTAACTCCATTTTTGCTTTGTCCTTTACTCATTTTTTTTATTTCCTTTCTTTTTTTTTGTATTTTTTTACATTTTCAATATGCGGGATTTTGACAGTGGCAAAATAAGGAATGTTTTTCTCTTTGTTTTATCTATCTATTTTTTCAGCATATTTTTGTAAAGCAACCTTATATACAAAGAAAAGCAAAAAAATATATATAAATTCAGGAGGAAAAAACAATGAAACATTTTGAACTTGGCCAGATGCATAAGGTCGATATAAATGAAGGATTTAAAGAAATTAAAACAGCGCCGGAAAGAAGCAGCAGGTCTATGTCTCAGGAGATGGAAGAACAAAAGAGACGGGAAGCTGAGAAGAAGAGGAGAGACCATGAAAAATATGGTAAGCTTCTTGACCGTGAGGATTCTATTGAAGAAAGCAAAGATGATTATGATATTGGTGATGACTACAAAATTGGAAGTGAGATGGATGACTTAGACAAGAATGACTTGATTCGCGATGATGAAGAGCATGACCTGGAGGAAGAGCAGGAAGAGTATAAAATTGGCGATGAGTTTGATGATTTGGATAGAGACGATGAAATTATTGACGATGATTTTGACTACGACGAAAGCGAAGACCTTGATAACTGGCTGGACGAAGAAGATATTGGAGATGATTTTATGCTGCGGCAGCAGTATATCAATCAGAACAGAGCTGACAACCTAGACCATGGCTTTGGAGGAAGAGATGATGACGGATTCAGAGGTCTTGATAGTGAAGACGGATTTGGCGGCCCATCGGCATCAGGATTTGACTTTGATGAGTATGATATGGATATGGAGATTGAGTAAATGACACAGAACGGAACCCCGCAGAAGGTTTTTCTGCGGAGTTCTTGTTGTATTACAAAAATTTGTCTGTTGAAAACATAAACAAAAAGTCATATGTTGCCATTAAAGCATCTGTTCTTTCTTCCAAAACGAAGCATGATGTATCGCGAGGCATTATCGCCTGACGCCTATGCTTTCCACCATTCCTCCACTGGTGCTCGGCCTCGCATTGTACAATATCTGATTCCAGCTGTTTTTGTATCTGCCAGTATGCGTCATGCCGTTCTTTTTCATCCTTGATTGTTCTTGCATACAAATGTGCAGCCTCATATGCCTCAGTGTTCCGAAATTCAAATGGTACATCCTGTATCTTAACTGCTCCGGATTCCAAATCCAAAGTACACTGCGTATGGAATCCGTCTTTGATTAGTTTCGCGTAATATGCGTATTCCATTTTTTTCACCTCCAGTATTGTTTCTTAAAATCAAAATCTTAAAAATAATATTCAAAAAAAACGTTAAAAAAATTCAGCATTCTTCATATTACATATATGAAACTAAAAAATGATATACTGAAAACAGGAGGATTATCTATGATTAATAAAAAAATATTAGCCGGAATCCTGGCGGCGTCACTTGCCACGGTTCCGTTGATTACAACATATGCAAGCATGCCGGATATTGAAGATGTAAGTTATACGTCAGATGACGAAGCAGAAGAGAAAACGCCGAAGGTAGATAAGGCTGCGAATTTCCAAAATTCAGTTAACCTTACTGATGAGGTTGCGAAAGGAGATGAGACATCAAATGTGATGTTCAGCCCTACAAGCCTTAACTTTGCACTTGGTATGATTGCGGAAGGTGCAAAAGGTGACACGAAAAAAGTTTTATCTGACTATCTTGGAACAGATAACTTTACAGAATATGCGAAATACTATTTGAAGGCAGCTAAATATTTCAACCCGGACAATAAAGAACAGACATACGGCTATTCTTCAAAATTGAAGATTGCTGATGCGTTATGGCTTAACAAAGGCCTGACGCTTAAAGATACCTTTAAGAAAAGTGTATCTGACAATTTCAACGCAGAAGCACAGGTTCTTGATTTTTCAGACAAGAAGAAGACATGCAGTACAATCAACAAATGGTGTAATGAAAATACTGAAGGCCTTATTTCAGAAATCGTAAAGCCCGAAGCGATTAACCAGGACAGTCAATTATTCCTGACAAACTCTTTATATTTTGAGTCTGGATGGTCTTCTCCGTGGGAGTTATCAGACAAAGAAGAAAAATTCGGGGCAAAAGAGAAAACAAAATACATGGAAAGCAAAGGCGATGTTTATTACGAAAATGATGCAGCAACAGCATTTGGGAAAAGCTATGCTAACGGCCTGGAATTTATTGGCATCCTGCCAAAGAATGAAGATGATTTCACACTTGACAGCCTTAATATTAAAGACTTGTTAAAATCAGAGCCGGAGTATGATGAAGTATACTGCAAAATGCCAAAGCTGAATTTTGAAACAACAGCTGAATTAAGTGATATCTTAAGTAACATGGGACTTAAAAATATCTTTTCAAATAAAGCAGACTTCTCTGGTATCTCAGATGAAAAGCTGAAGGTCGGTTCTGTGTTACAGAAGACAAAACTGGAGCTGGATGAGAACGGAACAAAAGCGGCAGCAGTGACTTCAATCTCTATGGAGACATGCTCAGTGGCTGCTCCTGACCCGGTTGTGAAGAACGTAGACCTGACAAGGCCATTTGCATTCTTAATCTATGATTCCACAAATGATGAAGTGTTGTTTATGGGAAAAGTTGTAACAGTGCAGTAATTTTTTTTGCTGACAATTTCCGTTTTGCGAAAAATACAGCATATTGTAAGAAAAACTAAGATAGGAGATATGCAAAATGGAAAGAACTTGTACAGCAATCACTTCAAACGATAAAGATGCGGTTATGCATCTTGAGATTTACGCGCCAGAGGACAAAAGCAATCTGAAAGGGATGATACAGATATGTCATGGAATGACAGAATATGTGTGGAGATATAAATCCTTTGCTGAGTACTTTACATCTCGTGGATATATCGTCTTTGGCAATGACATTATAAGTCATGGAAGAAGCAACACTTCAAAATCATTGGGCTTGTACTTTAATGACTGGAGAAATGTTTATGACGATGCGGAAAAGACGAGAGCGTATGTTCAGGAAAAATATCCTTACCTGCCGGTGTATATTCTTGGCTTTTCACTTGGTTCTTATGTCGTAAGAACAATGGGCAGCCTGCTTCCATATAAAAAGGAAATCCTGATTGGAACGGGAGACCAGCCGGAGATGCTGATGAAATTTATGCAGAAAAAAATCAGTAAAAAATATGCTGGAAAAATGGCTTACATCTCTGATGACATTGGGGAGCTTTTATTTGGCAGTTATGCCAAAAAATTTCCTGGAAAGCAAAAAAACTATTGGCTGCTGACCGATGATGAAAAACGCAGGGAATATGAAGAAGACAGGCTTGTAAAAACAAGTGTAACACCAGGATTTTTCTGTGAGTTTCTGAAAGGAATGGAGCTTGCGAGTATTCATTTAAAAATGCCAAACAATACTATTCCGACAATATTTATGTATGGTGAGAATGACCCGGTTTCGGGATTTGGAAAAGGAATACAAAAAGTATACAGAAAATATAAGAAATGGAATCCAAATACGGAGATTATGTCTTTCCCGGGCACCCATGACATTCTGCATGATGCTGGATGCGAGCGTGTGTTTGAAGAAATTTATAAATTTATTGAAAGCTGAAAAAACGAGCAGGCGGTTATCGCCTGCTCATTTTAGTTTAGAGTTTAAAAGTTTTAGATGAGCCATCAGACTGGCTGATTGCGTTTAATAAATAAGCTTCTGCTGATGTGAATTGATGAATTCGGTCGTCTGCAAGAAGTTTTTTCATTGAAGGTAATGACATAATGTTCAATTTCAGAAAGTCAACCAGCTCGTTTTCCTTTTTGGAATCAAGCAGTCGGTTTGTCAGGTTTACTGCAGTCCTTCTAAGATAAGTTTTGATGGAAGAGCTGTTGTTGTACTTGTAAATGGCAATGGCCAGATTCTGTTTGGCTTCTGTATATTCTGCCATGTCAAGCATAGACTCCACAAACTTATTGTCTGATGTAATATCGGAGAATTTACGCATATAAAATGTATCATTCATTTTTGCGATATCCCGTGCTGCTATATAACGTGGGATGAATAGTTTGTATGTTCCATCTGTAATTTCCACAATATCATATATATTATCAGCCGAATAATTATCTTCTGAGTTCAATATGCATGACTTAAAGAAATCTTTTGGCAGATAACCGTTGACATGTATCCTTTTTACTCTATCAAGGCATTTGTCGGCAAGTTTTTGTACTGTTGCCGGGATATTTATCTCTGTGAGAGCTTTATTATTTGAAAATGCTGATTCTCCAATGAATAACAGCCCTTCGTTAAGCGTAACAGAGGACAAGTTATTGCAGCCAAAAAATGCACGTTCACCGATGTCTTTAATCTGAGGCGGAAGCGTTACCTGCTTCAATGATTTGCAGTACGAAAACGCGGATTCGCTGTACATTCCACCGATTGAAAAAATAGAATTTCCGAAATCAATACTCTCAAGTTCATCACAGCAAAAAAATGCGCGGTCTTCAATTAAATCCAGTGAATCTGGAAATTTAACAGATTTGATATGGCATGATATGAAGGCAGCTTCAGCAATCTTTTTTACACCTTCTGGAATTACCACCTCATCCTTATAGTAATTTACAGGACATTTAACCAGGATAGTTCCTGTTTTGTCATACAAAATACCATCTTTTGATGTATAAAATACATTAGAGGCAGAAACTTCTACTTTTTTAATGTCCATATTCCTCCAGTTTGTAAAAGTCATCATAGTATCAAAATCTACATATAACACTTCTGCACTGAACTTGTAAATTGCACCCATATTTTCGTCGCTGGTGATGGTTATTTTTTCAAATGTAACACCAGCCTGTGACTTAATACCTGACATTGAAACTCTAGGCGGAATCACAATCTCTTTTGCTTTTGTGTCAACTCCGGCGATAACGTTACCGCAGACCAAAACCCCATTGGTAAACGGGCCAAATGAAGCGGGAGGGTAGTTTGCAAATGCATCCTCATCTATATACCTGAAATTTCTTGCAGATATGAATGACGTTGACATGCATCCCTCAAGCGCATTATCCCCTATTCGTAGAATATTGCTTAAATCAATCTTGTCGCCTTCATGTTTGATAAACATGTTGCGCAACTTATAGGGTCCGACTCCACAATAGACAAGTCTGCCTTTGTCAGATTGATAATTGCGGTTGTAAGAGACTACGTCTTCCACGTTCGGAAACATAAAGTTTGATATTGAAATTGATGCAATATTGTTTTTGATGATAAGCCTTTTCACATCCGGAAATTGTTTTTTAACATCATACAAGTCTACATCAAGACATGTATCCCCGCCAAACGTAACTTCCTGGACTCCATCGTCAACGTCAATATCAACGATTGCACTATTTTTTGGATATGAACGTTTTTCTACTTTAAACTTTACATTTTTACTCATTTTACTCTTCCTTTCTTGTTTTGTTTTCAGATATAGTATGCTTGATTTTGACATCCAAAAAAAATAGCAGCCGAAGCTGCTATTTTTAAATTCTGAATGTATTTGACTTTTTGCTACCTGCTTTATTAATTTCGTTCAGTATGTAAGCGGATGACAATGGCATTTTCTCAGGATTCATATTCTTCTGGAACTTTCCAAGAGTATTTGCTGATGTAAGACCAAACCGTAAAAATTCAACAAGCCTTTCGTCATCGTCGTTATTTACAAAACGCTGTATAATACTTGAAGCTGCTCTTCTGAGATATGTCCCCAAGTCCTTATCGTGATTGTATCCATACAGTAAAATTGATAAATTTTGCCTCAATGGAATTAACGAAATATAGTTTAAGATTTTGTTTTCGTAACTGTCCTTCGATGCAATATCAGAAAACCTGGCAAGATAAAAATCATGTGCATAATCGTCAATAGCATTTCGGCCAAGGTATCTTGGTAAAAATAACTTATATTTACCATCAGTAATCTCTACAATGTCATACATATTATTTTCCGATGGTGTGTCAGCCACAAAAGCAGCATTAAATAAACCATCAGGAAGATAATCTTTAGTTATGATTTTATTTGCCTTTGAGAATGCGTTTTGATACATGTAGCGCAATGATTCAGGAAAAGCAATAGTTTTGGCAGATTCACACCATGAAAATGCAGATTCGTCAATCATCTCAACCCCTTCATCAAATATTATCTCCTGTAATGAACTGCAGTTTGAAAAAGCACTAGAGCCAATAGACTTAATATTTGAAGGAATATGAAGCTTCTTTAATTCATGACAATCAGAAAATACAAACTTATTTCGTGCGCTATCTCCAATTTGTGATAAACCTTTACCAAAATCAATAGAAGATAATGCTTTACATCCCGAAAAGGCCTGTTCCCCTATGAATGTAAGACTGTCAGGGAGGATAAGCTCTGTTATATTAAGATTATTGCGGAATGCTATTTTAGCAATATATCTTGTCTTGTCTGGGATAGCAATTTTGCCTCCACGTAATTTTGGACACAAAATCAGCATTTTTCCTGAATAGTCATATAAAAATCCATCGCGGGTTGCATATCTGTTGTTGCCTGCAACTTCAAAGCATTTGGACTCCATAATATTAAGGCGGTTTGTGTCTATGTATCCGTCATAAGCTATACAGATAGTATCACATGACAAACCGGTGACATATGAACATGATTCAAGCGATTTTGCACTATTTATAATAAGTTTATTGCACTTAATTTTTATGCTGCCGCTAAAATCTTCGCTGATAACAACCATTGTAACGTTCTTTGGGATTTCAACAACATCAGCGTCTTCGTCAATGCTTAAACAGATATCCCCGACACAATTTGCTCCGTTGACATATTCAACAGATGACATATACGGATATCCATGAAAGGCATACTGCTCTGCATATTGAAGCTTGAAGTTGATAATATTTTTTGACAGACATCCTTCAAAAGCATAATTGCTAACAGAAATGACATCTTGCAGGTCTATGACCTCATCTGTCTGTTTACAAAAGGTATTTAAAAGCTTAAAGCCGTCATAGCCGTGCTTAATCAATACATTTCCTGATTTGAAATCCTGATTATTTTCAGATATCACCTCTTTTACATTTGGAAACATAAAATTGGAAATCTCCAGAGTTGACGTTGATTTTCCGATAATAAGAGTTTCAACACTCGGAAACTGTTTTTTCACGCTTCTTAATTCAACATTAGGTTCAGCATCATTGAAATCAACGACTTTGACTCCATCGGCTACCTCAATACCAATAGTGGCTGAATTCCATATGTTGATACGGCGGTTTTTAAATCTAACTCCATTCATGATTTAATTTACTTCCTTTCTTTATCGTTTTTGATAGTTTCAGAATTAATATGCCGGATTTGGAATTGAGTAGAAGAAAAGAAATCCGCAAAAAAAATACAAAAAGAAAACAAATGCAGCATATTGTAGAAAAAGAAAACGGAGGATTAAGAAAATGACAAAAAGAGATTTCAAATTGTACGGGTCGTTGATACTGTATGCCCTGCTGCCGTCAGTGTATCTGCTGATAAGAATGCAGATTGTGGCGGTTAACGGAGTGAATATAAACATAATGGGGCAGATAGAGTGGTTTGACCTTATCGATGAGGTGCTGGTGACGGCGCTGACGGTTCCGTTATATTTTCTGCTAAAGCCGGATAATGGAAAGACAGCACCGAAAAAGAATTGTGCTGCGTTTCTGGTGTCGATTGCAGTGTATGCAGTATTTACAGTAGTCGTAATGCTGAAAATTGGAAGCATCGCGAAATTCATGAATGCAGAAAATGCAGTACAGTACCTGTTTATACAGGCATTGTCAATGCTTGCGGGATTTGTCGGAACGTTCATGGTGATGGTATTTACGCTTAATGACGATGACAAGCTGGTGAGGCGGCTGCTTGTAAGCAGGCTGTGCCTGCAGGTTGTGGCTGACTGGATTTTTATCTCCAGCTTCAAGGATGTCGGGGCGGCATATGCCGAAATTGCAGTTAACGCTTTGATTGGGCTGATTGCCGTATTGTCTGCATATGGTAAGGGATATCTGAAATTTGCGATGCCTGGGAAAGATTTTCTGAAGGATTGGTGCAAGATTGGAGCGTTTGCCGGCATTCAGATTTTTCTGGACAATTTTATCTACGCCGTAATGGTCTGTAAGATGGTTAATGCGGTATCGGAGTCCGGAAACTACTGGGTGGCAAACAACTTTATCTGGGGCTGGCTCCTGGTGCCGGTTACCTGCCTTGCGGAAGTCATCAAGAAGAACGACAAAGTCCGCCTCACAATGAAAAACTGCTGGCGGTATCTTATCATGATTTTTGCGGTATGGCTGATTACAATGCCAAAATGGAAATCTTTCATCAGTGGCCCGATGGCAAGCGATGGTGATGTCATCATAAAGATTGTGCTGCCACTTATTCCGTTCTACATTACATATATGATTTCTGCGGTCATTGATGGCTGGTTTGTATCTCATGGAAGGACAATATACAATGCGATAAACTCCCTGATTGTCAATGTAGGATATTACGGCGTCATATATTTTATGTTTAAACGCGGTATGTTTGCCGAGAACATGATGTTTATCATCGGTATGTTTGGCTGTGGCATGCTTGTCCATATGGTGGCCTCAATTCTGATGTACAGACTGGAAGTCATAAGGATGCAGGCGATGCCGGCAGATTGCCAGAAGAAAGCGGTGTAATGCAAAACACAAAAAAAATATACACAACACCCAAACAAAAAAACACATCCACCGAAGGTGGATGTGTTTTAATTTTGGTCATATGTAAAACATTTTTGACTTTAACAACTGACCCGGAATCCTTTAGTTAAAAGGAATTTCCTCGTCCTCTGCGAATGGCAGAGGCTCAGGCATTGGCATTGCATCAGTCGGTGCAGCAGCTGGCTGTGGAGCGGAAGGTGCAGGAGCAGAAGCAGCAGCTTCTTCGGAAGCGCGTTTACTTTCAGCGAATTCCTGGTCTTCTACAATTACTTCTGTAGTGTAGATGCGCTGGTTTTCCTGGTTTGTATAGCTGCCTGTCTGAATACGTCCGGAAATTAAAATCTTAGTTCCTTTGCGGAAATATTTTTCTGCAAATTCACCAGTCTTGCCAAACGCAACGCAGTTAATAAAATCTGCGCTCTGGCCATCATTGCCAGTGCGTCTGCGGTCAACGGCAAGTGTATATCTTACGATTGCCATACCGCTATCGTTAGCAGCATATCTTACCTCCGGGTCTCTAGTTAAACGTCCCATTAAAATTGTTTTGTTCATAATCATTTTCTCCTTTTCTTTATTTTTTTTGTTGATTTATGAATCATATATAGTATGCTTAAAAAAATCAGCGATAAAAAACGAAAATGGAAAAAATTTTTTATTTTTTAAATTGAATTTTTCACCTGTTCCATATATGCTGCAATCTTTGGTGCAGTTTCGGCAAGACCTTCTGGGTCTTCAAGGCTTAAGCGGAAGGCTTCGGCGAAATATTCCTTATTGGTATCAGTGTTTATGTCTGATAAGTCGTATTTTTCTTTTAACGCTGGAAGCTCTGCGTCATATGAGTCTGTCACTACCGGGTCGTCAGAATAGAATCTTCCCTGGTCAAATGTCTCAAAATCTATGGCATGTCCAAGCTCATGAATGACTGATGTTTCAAGTGCGTTCTGGTCTGCACGCAGATACATTTCATGAATATTGCTGCCTACACATGTAAGGCCGTCTATCAGACGCCCACTATCTGACTTTACATCGCCATCATATGACATCTGTGGGCTGTCAGTTACGCATATATCGTATTTCTGTAAGATATTGATATACTTTTCATCAAGCTCGTTGAATTTACCGTACACAAGCCCTACATACCGTGAGGCATTTTCCGAATCGCTTCTGACTGGCAGGTTATATTTATACTCTTTTGATAAATATCCGCCCCATACATAACCTTTATCGGTTTTTGCCCACGTACCGTCATCGCTTATAATACTGACCTTTTCTCCTTTTTGGTATTTTCCTATAACTTCACTGTTTTTATCTGGCTCCTTTCTGATATTAAGATTTACAACCGCATATCCTGCTTCCTCCTGGATTTCCGGTTTCTCTGGTTCATAAACCGCTACAAGACTGATGTCTGAACATAACGGTTCTGCCGCAATTGGCATTGCAAAAAAAGAGGAGCATAAAAACAGACTTGCTGTGAATAACTGTTTTTTCACCTGACTTTTCTCCTTTGGGTTTAGTAAAATATTTGCAGTTCTTTCGCCTGCACGTGTACCCATTATTTAATATGCAAAATAAAAAAAATCGCAAAAAAAATTCCGCTCTGTATAGAGCGGAATTATGTTTTCATGCCCGTAATGTTTCATGAAGCTCTTTGATATCTCCAAAACTGGCACCCTGACGATTAAATTTGGAGTCATCGGCGATGCCAGTCTCGTATTCATTTTTCGTAATATATTCGCCTTCAAACTCAATGCCCGGGTTCTGTTCCTCACAAATCTTGCCGGATGCCTCAAGAAAACATTTGAGTACATTTTCTGTTACTGGTTTCGTAAAATCAAAATTCGTCGCCATGTAGAACTTCACATCCGGATGACCTTTTGGCCAGAATGCCATGAACAACTGCAGATATCCCTGAATTTTAAAATTTTCGCTTACTCTCATAAAAGCTGTCTCCTTTCTTTTTAAACGGCTTTGCCGTATAATCATTACAAAAATAATATGCTTAAAAAGAGAAAAGAGAAAAAGACAAAAAAAATGCTGCAGGACGATTCCTGCAGCAGTCGTAATCGGCAATTAACCAAGCATTGTTAAGCCAACTTTGTATTCAGAAGCACCTTCACCGTCTACGGTGTAGTAAGCTGCCTTCTCGTTGATATTTAAGTAAATCTTGATATCGCCCTTAAGCCCTTTCTCCAACGCGTCTTTCTTTACTTCCTTTTCAATATCGCTTACAGATACGTTTACTTCCTCAACCTCAAGTACAACGTCTGAAACTTTTGTTCTTACAGCCTTAACAGCGGCTTTCGCTTCCGTGCTTGCTGTCTTTGCTGCCTCTTTTGTGTCTTCTTTAATCATTTTTGCTCCCTCCTTGATGTCAGCTGCTGTGCTTTTTGCTTCATCAGCAACCTTCTGTACGCTTTTCTTTACTTCTTTTGCTTTCGGTGTGTCTGCAATCTTAACTGCCTCGTCAACGGCTTTATCAACAGCCTTGTCAATAGCCTTTGATGCTGATTTTCCTGCAGCTTTGACTGCCTTTTCTACGATGCTTGAAAGTGAATCTGTGTTTTTTGTGTTTTTTGTCATTTTATTTTTTCTCCTTTTTAATTAGTTTGCGTAGCGTTCAACCAGTTCAACGTTTAGCGTATGCTCTGGCGGCGCTGAAAGTTTTCTGTCGTCGTTAACTGATATAACGACCATGTCAGGATGTTCCTGCATTACGATACCGGTCACTTCCTGCAGAAGCTGGGCGGCGGTTCCGGAATATCCTGGAGTGTGGACTTTTGGGATGGTCTCCTGGTATGCGGTGAGGATTGCGTCCGGCTCGTCTGTGTCGATATTGATATTACAAAATGCAAGGCATTCAGTTTTGTCGATAAAATTAATTGTCAGTATCACATAAAAACTCCTTTCCTGAAACTGAGCACTTTCGGCTCGTATACACAAGCGCTTTTTCGCTTGCATATATAGTATGCAGGATTTTTCAGAAAAAGTAAAACTTTTTAAAAATTTGTTTTTTCTACGAAAAATCCGCAAAGTTTTGTCGGCAAATTTGGCATATTGTAAGTAATAAGAAAAAAACAGGAGGGAAAAATATGCATAAAAAGGCGATGCTGGCGGTTGCGGTCACGGTTGTGGTATTGTTTGCAGCGATGACGGTACAGCGGCATGGAATAAAAACACAGCTGGAAGTGTATGGCCAGAGATACGAAAACGCTGAACAGAATTTGGATGCCGAGAAAGACAGGACAGGGAAGATTGATGACGAAGCTGAATATATGAAGACTGATGAGTATGTTGAGGGGGTTGCAAGAGACCGACTCGGGCTGGTGCATGAGACGGAGACGGTGTTTGTTAAGAAGTAGAATGAAAGCGCTCTATAAAAAAATAAGAAAGATTTGTTCTTGAACGACCCCACCCGACTGACGTCGGATGGGGATTCTACGGGCTGGCGCCCGTAAAACCCCGATAGTCCAGCTACGGGTATTCTGATATGGTTTTACAGCTTCTCATCCGAAGAATCAAGGCAACAGGCCTATATCAGCGTAAGCGCCCGAGTATCCCCGTCCATCCATATACCTGCCGCATCATACTATTAATACGTGCAAGAGGTCTTTCCGAAGAAAAACTTTTCGTGGTAAGAATACCCGGAAGGTTAATAAGTTACATTTTATGTAAATCTATGTTTGTTAATCAAAATTAATAGTAACAGGCCGTCCATCCTTTCATCTCTGCAGCAATAACACTCAAAGATTTTGGTTTCTTCGGCTTTCCAGTTTTTGTAAGTTCATCCCCCTTTTTATATTCATACGGGATTGAACGGTAAAAGCTGTGAGTATATATTCCAGACAGCTTACCTGATATGTATTTCCATATTTTCATTAAGCCATATACATCTTTTCCATTTGATAATTCTTCTTTAAGATGGTCTGTCAAGCGGGCTGCCATCTGTTCTTCGGGGATAAGTCTGTCTCTTAATCCCATGCCTTTTAATCCAATCACATATGAAGCTGCTTCGTGTATTGAAATACCAAGTCTTCGCATATACAGAATTTTTCCAATCTGGCTTGTGTATGCCGGATTTATCTTAATGATGCCGAAGCTTCTGCGGTATGACTGGTTTTCAATGCAGTATTCCATTTTTCTGTATGCAAATACAGAAGCGTGACGGTTACCCTTCGCATTTCCATATTTCATGCCATGTTTTGATATTGTAGTATCTATGCCTTCCATAACAAGCGGTTTTCTGCGGTCTTCGCAATACTGTCCAACCTTTGATATTATACGGCCTATCTCATCAGAAATCTGCTCACTCGTTTTGTTCTCAGAATTGAATCTTAGTACCTCGCCTGATATTCTGTTTCCATCTTTGTCAATATCAGTTAATGCGACGTGGTCATAGTTTAAATCAATAGAAACACATCCGTTTTCAAATGACTCATTACAGTATGCATTTTCCAAAACCATAGTTACAGATGGAATGAAATACATTCTTCCATTTTCATCACATTTTAACTGAAAATTATAACATACAGGCTTTCTGTTCTCAGGTTTGGCATTCAGGGCATCAAGCCAGAGATTGTTGTCTCTGGAAAGATGGAAGTCTAAAAGAACAGCTTCTTTTCCATCCATACATGTAATAATTAGTGCCTCTTTATGTCCGTCAAGTTCTTTTCTGGTAGCAAAGTCAGCTGCAGAAGCCCTTCGTACAAGAAAATTACAGTTTTTGGATGTATGGCGGCCTGGAAGGCTCATTGATGCATGTCTTTTGTTAAAGAACTTTTGCTTCCATGTCTCGATATTGATATCTTCAGAATCCTTCTCTGTATACATCTTTTTTGAACCAAAGATAATGCGTTTCGGAGAATGGGTTTTAAGACAGTCAAGCTTATTCTGCGCCCTGTTTCTAGCAGAAACCAACAGTCTTAATCGACTCTTAAGCCTTCTTATATCAGCTTCAATGTTTCGCTCGTATGTATCAACATCAACCTTTTTACTCCCAGGAAGAGTAACGCTTTTGCCTGTCATTTTTGTCTGACACCCAGGATAAGGCGTTTTCCATTTTTGGATTTTAGCATACGTCACAAGGGAATCTTTGATTGCCTGTTTCTTTTCAAGCTGTTCGATAGTAGAAGCTATCTTTGTATCCCTGGCATCAAGGTCTGATTTCTTGGTTTTTATATACAGTTTGTTCAGTTCATCTTGAGAGGACAGCATTCCGGAAGCAGATGCATATACTGCACAGTTGTAATAATCACTGGTCTTAAATGTATCTTTGCACCATTTAGAATATGTGTCTTTCATAAGTATGCCGGCACTTTTATATTTTTTATCGTAAAGCAGGTTATACATCTGTATTTTCATATCATTAAACCTGTGCTCTGTATCAATAAGAGAGCCAGGATTGATGATAAGGTTCTCATCAATATAATATCTTTTATCTGCATTTATTGTACGTGTAATTTCCATATATGCTCTGTCACCTCGCTTTCGGTTAAAATTCATTTTTATATTGAATAAATCTTTTGTTTATATTATAATTATACCATATTTAAAAGCATAATGCAAGCTCGGTTGAAATTTATTTAGGAGGGATTTTATGGATAAAAAAGAAATTGATGAAAAGTACAACAGACGTGCACATTCTGTATGCTGTTTAACATATCATGCGGTATTTGTCATTAAATACAGAAGAAAAGTTATAGATAGCGAAATAATGGAGTTCATGAAGAATCATACAAGATATCTGATTGAAGACAGATTTCACGGGAAAATGCTTGAATTTAATGGAGAGGAAGACCATATACATATATTATTTGAACTTCCGCCGTCAGCAGCACCTTCTGTAATAGTATGCAGCTTAAAGACACAGCTGTCTAAGGAAGTACGGAAACGGTATATGGAACAGATACAAGGAAAATTATGGAAAGATTCATTTTGGAGTGACAGCTACTTTCTTTCAACCACAGGAGGAGCAAGCCTTGAAACCTTAGAAGAATATATCAAACAGCAGGGAGTAGAAAAGCCAGAGCGGCCAAAACGAAAATACACTAAACGAAAACGAAAGTAAAAGTCAAGAACAATTTGACTTCGTCAAAGCACATTCATCCCCACCCGACTACATAACAAGGAATATTGTTATTTCGTCGGATGGGGTTTTCTGTGCTCTTATAGATAAAATTAGCCGTCGCATGCTTGTGACTTTGATAACTCATCGGCTACGCCGAATTCGTTACCAGATTTCAATAGTCATGAGTTAGACGGCTATCGTCTTTTAAGTATATAAAAATATCGTTTACCATAACAATAAAAAAGAGTAGTGTCGTCACACTACTCAAAAAACTCATTGTTTTTTGTTACAATATGCTCAACCCGACTGTTATAAAATCTCATCATCATTCAGATGACCTCTTTATAATCACATCTCAATACACATATTGCCTTGACCCGAGATACCACGAAATAATAAACCAGTACAACGCCTGGATTATTAAATACTTTAATCTCTAAAAAAATGAATATTAGAAATAGAAATCGTTGCTCTTGACTCTCAATTATTACTAATCGCATTTCAAGTCGCTACATCATCCTTTATGATTATAAATCATACTACAACAGATATGATTTGTCAATATGTCGGGAGTGAAGTGCCGGCCAGGCTTTCAAAATTGTTCCCAGGCTGCAGCACCGCCGCCGGCTGCGTTCTGCCGGATTATGTTTTCTGCCCGCAGGTTTTGTTTTCCATAGATTTCGGCATATTGTAAACGATACGAATTACAAAGAAAGGGGAATTTTTTATGGATAACTATATTGTAAGAACTACGGAAGACCTGCTGTCTGATGATATTTGCGGCGAAGTATTCTTTGACTGCACGGAGAAAATCATCCCGGCAATCCTTGACCGCGCGATGAGACGGATTACTGCTTTTAACGTAAGCGAAGAAAATCCTTATTATACTTCATATGAAGGGATTTTGTATTCCAAAGACGGCAAAAAAGTAATCAAAAGCCCGGCAAAAAAGAGCGGCAGTGTAAAGCTGCATGACGGTACAGAAGATATCTGCGAAAATGCATTTGCTTTTTCTGATATCCAGTCTGTCACTTTTCCTGATTCATTGAAGAGAATTGAGAGGAGCGCTTTTGATAGCTGTTATGCTTTAACAGAGATTGATTTTGGAAACGGTATTGAACATCTTGGTGAAAATGAAGACGGTTATATCTTCAACTCATGTGACAGCCTTGAAGTACTTAGATTTCCAAAACAGTTAAAATCAATCGGCAAATCGGCATTTGCAAACAGCGGCGTGAGGGCTATTGCATTTAATGAAGGTCTTGAGAGCATTGCGACGCGTGCATTCTACGGAAGCCATCTGGAAAAGGTAGAGCTGCCAGCTTCATTAAAAAACTGCGGCAGCCTGTGCTTTTCAACCGTGCAGCGTGTAATCTTTAATGGTGATACACTCCCGAAAGGTTTTATCAGTGCAATCACGCTTGATGAGTTTGATTCAAATGACGGTGTGGAAGCGGTAAAAGTATACTTAAAAGATATAGATAAAACAATCTATATTCCAAAGCAAATGTCTCAAATCGGTATTGAGACTGCCATTTTTCACCTTGAAGGTTGCAGCCTTGCTGAAGCTGATACTTACCTGTTTGATAGCGCTTACCGCTTTGCCAATGTTGCTGATTCAGCGTTCCTTGCAGCGATGGAAGAATGCTTCACAAATAATAACGAAGAAGCAAAAGAATTTTTAAAAAAGAATTCAACACGAATCGTTGATAAGCTGCTTGAAGAAGAGGACGAAAGCGGACTGGAAAGAATATCACGTCTTGGCGTAGTCAGTGAAGAACAGTTAAAACGCATCGGCGAACTGGCTGAAAGGAAAGAATGGGCCGCATTGTCGGCGTATGTCATGAATCAGGTTGATGACTCTGATGATGAAGATGTGTTTTCGTTGTAAAAAAAATAGTTAAATTGAATTGCCCGGCATCTTTGATGCCGGGTTTTTGTTTACGGGCAAAGGTCTGATGACGCCGGCAAAAAAATTACCCGGGAGGCTAAACCTTCCGGGTGTGTTTATTTCTTACTTTTTGTTATTAATCTCGGCGAAACCGTTGAAATTGATTTTCAACTCAATTTCTTCACCTTTTTTCAGCTTTTTCCATTCGGAAAAATCCATGTTGTATTTTTCTGTCTTGGTCTTGCCTTTCTTATCCTGATATGTAGTGGTCACGAAATAGTACTCTTTTTTACTGCCGGCTCTCTGGCCGTCTTTAAGCTTTAACTCCGGCCAGGATGGGTTCTGGTCATGTCCAGAGCTTTTTGCGGCATCAACAACAGTCCATCGGTCTATCTCGTAATAATATTTCGTATCATATACTGGCTCCTGCCGGTAAACCGGCTCGCTAGAGGTTTCTGTATAGGTCTCTTCCTTATATACAGGAGCCCTTTCAGTCTTTTCTTCGAAATATCCATTGCCAAGGTCGACATGAGAGACTTTGTCTTCGTAATGGTCTACTACCATCCTTGTCTTTGTTTCCGAGACTGTCTTATAGTGGTCGACAACATTTTTATATGACCTGATTTCCCTTTTTGTATATTGCAGCCGCGCGTCATCTGGAAGCGTCCAGCCGCTTTCATCATAGGTGACGATTTCTTCAACGTCAATCGTTCGTTTCCACTCAAAATCATCAATCGTGACGTTTCTGACCTTTGGCGAAAAGCATGATACCAACCCAAAAATGATAAATGCGATTGCTGCAAAGGTTCCGATAAGAATCAGTATGTTTTTCAAAAAAGAATTTCTCGGCTCTTCTGAATCACTTTTCTGAGAAGATGCTTTTTGTTCTTCTTTTTTCTCTTCTTTTTTGCGTTTCTTGTCCTCTTCCTGCTTCCGCATTTCAAAATAGTTTCGTTCAGATTCATCTTTTGTAGCGCCGCAGTTCCTGCACGAATCCATGTTGTCGCTGTTAAGACTACCGCAGAAAGAACACTGCCAGTCAGGGTTGCGGCTGATTTTTGCCGCCTCTTCATCTGAAACATATTTGATTTCGTCCGGCATGTAGAATTTCGTATTTTCGTCTTGCGGGTGTCCACAGCTCGGGCATGTCTTTTGCCCCGCCCTGATTCGTTTGTTGTCACAGAATGGACAATCCCAAAGTCCTTCAACAAGTTTTCCCATAGAAATATCTCCTTTCGTATTTGTTGTATACATATAGAATGCTGAAAAAATATGGTTACAAAACAAACATGCTGCCGTTTTTGCCGGCCGCAGCGTCTTGCCTGGCCTGCAAAAAAAATCCGCAAAAATACACCGGCTGCTGAAAAATCTGGCATATTACAGATAAGAAAAATACGAAAACTCAAAAAAAAGGAGAGAAAAATAATGGAAAACATATGCGTAATTACTGGAGCATCATGTTTTGGGATGCATAAAGTAGTGCAATTTCTGGACGAGAGAGGCGTGTCACTGATAAACCTGCAGGGTGCAAGCGGGAAGAGGACTGAAAAAGAAGAAGATATTGTTCTCAGGTATACGGCTGAAGATGAGACGAATATTATCTTAACCCGTGAGGACATACGACACCGCATGCTCGTGCTTACAACCAAGCAGACAGAGCTACTGATGCAGTCGGTGAAAGCAAGAAGTAGGAGTGGAGCAGACAATAGACTGAATGTGGTTCAGTTTGTCTTCCCTCCGGCAGATAATATCTCGGGCATCGCCAGCCTTGCGGCGTTTGCTGAAGGCGAGACGGAAGAAACTGCTAGCGAATACATTAAGAAAATGACAGGCAAGCCGGATGTCTATATCATAAACGCTGATAAAAACGCTGATGCGGCCGGGGAATATATCCTGAGAATGCTTGCGTATTACGAAAATGAGAGCGAAGCTGGGCCGCTGGCATGTAAAATGTTGAAGGCCGAACTTGATGAGTTCATGGAAAGCGAAATGGAAAGGCATAGGGCAGAAGAAGAATCAATGTACAGCAGGGGAAAGTTTGACCCTTACGAATTGTTCAGGAATAGCTATCAGATTTCCCAGATGCAGTCCTTAAATAAGAAACTTTCAATGATAACTGACCCAAAACTGCAAAAGGAAATCGTGGACTACCAGAGGAAAAACCGAGACCTTCTTGCGAAGATGACAAAAATAAATGGAAATGCCGTCATTTCCGGTGATGTTTCAGAAATCGCAAAGATGCTAAAATACTTTCTGGCTTTCAGGCTCGCCAATAATCGGCCGAAAAGCCTGGAACTGAAGATAGAAGAGGAGTAAGGAGCCGGCGGCGGATGTCAGCCCCGCCGTAAAAACACAAACAGGAGGAAAAAATATGTCAAAAAATATATGCGTGCTAACCGGAGCGAGAAATTCCGGGATGTGTAAGATATACGGATATCTGCGGGAAAACGGAGTAAATATAACTGGATTTCATGAAAGGTGTGACTTAATGGATGACAGCGAAGCAATTATGTCTGAAGGCGATTCCGTAATCACGAAAAAAGATACTGAGAATAAAGTAATTATGCTGACGACAAAGCAGGCTGAAACGTTGACTGAAAAAGCCAAAGAAAAAGGCCTGACAGTCGTGCAGCTTATCGTCCAGCCACCGAAATACAGCCTTGGCAGGATTGTAAATATGTTGCCAATTTACGGAAACGAGGGCGAAGCCGAAGTCTCAGAATATATACGGAAAATTGCGGGAAAGCCTGATACGTATATCATCAACGTAGACAGGAATACTGATAGTACCTATAAGTACGTGTTAGATATGGTTAAAAATATCATATACGAAGACGATATTAACAAGGCATTTCAAACATACATCAAAAAAGAATTCGAAACATACAAAACAAATATGACTTCATCTGATACTACCAGAGGAGCATATGCCGTATTTGAAAAGAGCCTGGAGGTCTCACAGGTGAAAGCCCTGGCAGAAAAATTGCCAAAAATTACAGATGATGGTGTAAAGACTGAAGCTTTGGAATACGAAAAGAAGCATGGAGACCTGATGATAAAAATGGCAGCCAGATATGGGAACTGCCTGATTTCCGCTGACGTAGAGCAGATAGAGAAAAAAGCAAAAAATATGCTGAAAGAAGTGCTCCAGGGAAAAACCGAGCTGTAGTTCAGTTTCCGGCGAAATTCGGCATATTACAGGAAACGGCAATGCCGAAAAAAGAAAGGAAAAATGATATGAATACAAAAGTAATAGCAATTCCAAAAGCCGCATACGGCAACGGGCTCCAGGAGAACGGTCAGGACGGAGTGGTCTTTACGATGCCAGCTTCCAGAAAGAAGTCTATGTCTGTGGACATAAGTCCTGATATTGACACCTTGGTTTTCAGCCGTGAATTCATGACATACAATCTTATGGACGAAAACAAGGTTTTTCCAAACATCAGGAAAATCTACATTGAAAACGGAGTGAGGGGAATTAAGATTAAAAACTCTACGTTTCCAAATGTGGAGCAAGTCGTTTCTGAAAGCAGTTCTTTTGCCTCTGGCGAAATGCTTATAGAAGTGGGGCTTTACAATCAGTACACATTAATCAATACGTTCATTAAAAAGCCGACAGACGTTTTAAACTTGGCAGATATCACATTTATCGCAGACCATGCACTTGATGGATGCCTGGCTAGGATTAAGAAAATTGATGAAAATATTTCCGTAGTCTCTGATGCTTTTAAACGATATTTTAAATGGAATCAGCCTTACGTTGATGGTGTCAAGATGATTGACAGTCTGATTATTGACATTGATAGTACCGCCGAGGTAATCACCATACCGTCAAATGCACGGAATATATGTAAAGACCTCCAAAAACTCAGTAATGTAAAAGATGTGAAAATTAACCGCCTGAGCAGACTGCACATAATACCAAGCTGGAATAAGGTAAACAAAGTGTGCCTTACATCAAAAGAATATATGGGATTCTCAAATCTGCCTGATATGCCTGAGGTCAAAGAAATTGATATTGAAGATAATCCATATTTCAAATCAATTGACGGCATTATCTACACAAAAGACGGTGAATCACTCGTGCTGTGCCCATCCGGCAGAACAAAAAAGGTTGTGATTGCAGATGGAACAAAGAGTATAGAAACAAGTGCATTCAAAGATAGCAAGGTCAAATCTGTCATTTGCCCGGACTCACTGCAGAATATCTGCTGCCTGGCATTTAATGAATGTCCAAAGCTTCAGCATGTAGACTTCGGAAAAGGTATAACCCTCCTTGGAGGCATGCAAAGACCGGTATTCCACAAATGCGATTCGTTAAAAAATGTTGAATTTCCATCACAGATTAAATATATCGGTGAAAACCTGTTTTCAAGATGCTTCAACCTGTCAAAAATCATTTTCCATGAAGGACTTGAAAAAATAGGGCCAAACGCCTTTTCGTCATGCAAAAACGTGGATACGGTTAAGTTTCCGGCCTCGTTGACATATGTAGGTGATGGAAATTTCCAGCAGGTAAGCCATTTTGTTTTTAAGAAAGACAGGCTACCAAAGAATTTCTTGCGTGCGGTTACAACGTTTAAGGAATTTGTATACGGTTCACGAAATATCTTTGAGGTTGATACCCCAAATATCAAATTTTATATACCATCATATATGGACAGCCCGGATATTGCCAAAGCAGATTTTTACATGTCATCTTACAATATAGACTACGAATATGCCGCGTCACTATTAAACGTAGCCAGCCATTATGGCCAAAAAGAGGATATCGCGTTAAAAATGTATATCCACTTTGCCAAAAATGGCATCGCCATACCTGCAGAGCTTTCGCTGTTCCTGTCAATGTCTGGCGGCGGCATAGCAAAAAGGCTTGCCGGCGATAAAAATCGTATAAATGAATTTGTATGGATGTTAAAATCAAAGTTTGTAAATGATAATGACCTGCAATGGATACTAAACGGAATCAGGGATGACGCCGTCCTGACGGCTTATGCCCTAGACGCGATAAAAGAACGAAAAACAGAAGACTTCCATATCTAAATACCCCGGCTGCCTGCGGCAGCCGGTTTTTCTTTTCCGCGAAATACGGCATATTAAAAATGTAATAAAACAACAACACAAAGAAAGGAAGAAAAAATAATGGAAAAAATGGTTAGGTCTTATGACTATGATACAGGCTGCCAGCGGTATACAGGTAACGGTATGTCATACTTATCTCTGCATGCATTTAGCAGCAGCCAGTATCTTTTTATCCGTGATATTGATATTGAACCAGGAATTAAGGAAGCTCGGTTTGTCTGCCCGGATGGCGAATATGCAATGCAGTTTCTGCTGGAAAAATGTATGAAACAGTTTCCGGATGTAGAGAAAATCTATATTGGTCCTGGTGTAAATTCGCTTCATTTCTCAAATTTTATGTTCCCGAATGTAAAATATGTAGAATCAGACAGTAAATCGTTTCTTTCAGGACAAATGCTGGTATCGACAAGCAGCTCTCTGTACAATGTGTTCTGCAGGAAACCGGAAGACGTGATTGACCTGAATAAAGTTATGTTTATTGAAGATAAAGCGTTCGCCGGCTGTATGTCCACAAATATCATCAACACGGATAATGTGAGACTTGTTGACAGCAGGGCTTTTGATGGCTCAGCTGTCAGCATGCTTGACTTCAAGAACGGCGTCGTTATGGTTGGCAATAATATAATCATCGATGTCAACGAAGATGCAGACGAAATCGTTTTGCCGCGTGATTGCGTAGTAAGCCACGCTATAGAAAAACGGCATTTGAAAAAAGCAGTAATAAAAGATATGAAAATGCTCTCTGACCTTCAGCTTAACGCTGACACTATCGTCATTGATGACGACAATGAACGCGTCAAGGCATCTCTGGCGAAATATGGACTGGCTTATGCTAAGACAATAGAACTGACAGAAAGGACACGGTCTATTGGTTATACTGATATTGATGGCATTGTATATTCAGCTGACAGAAAGATTCTTCTTGTATGTCCGGGAAGAAGAACGAAGCCTGTAAACATACCGGAAGGGACAGAAGTAATTTCAGCATTTGCGTTTGCGGACTCAATGATTGAATCTGTATCCATGCCTGACTCATTAAAACAAATAGAGCAGCATGCCTTTAATAGCTGCAAATGCCTAATGCATGTTGATATTGGAAAAGGGCTTACTAATCTTGGCGAGCCATTCAGTTTAGGAGCTATGTTTAACGGATGCCGAAGCTTACAGCATATAGACATCCCGGAAAATATTAAATCTATCTCTTCAAACTGTTTCAGTAACTCAGGCCTTACTTCCGTGACTTTGCATGAAGGCCTTGAAACGATTGACAGCGGTGCGTTTAACTGCCCGATTCGGAATGTGGAAATTCCGAAATCTGTTAAAAATATAGGCTTGTGGAATTTCCCTGTACTTAATGAAGCCAATATCAAAACGCACAGCATACCGGTTATTGCAAGCATTGTCAAGTCGAACTGCCAGAAATGGAACTGCAGAAGCAATCTAACTGATTTAAAAATCAATATTGACGGTATGGCTTATCCTATTTTCGTGCCGGCTAAACTTACAGAAGCCGGATTGAGAAAGCTAAGAAGCCTGCTTGATACAGTACTGTTTAAGGATACCGATTCTGACGATGTAAACCGGACGACATTCCTCAGTATGACATCTGACCCGAGGATAAAGCAACGGCTTGCATTGAAAATGTATGACGCCGTAGAATGCAATGAAATCAAAACCTATCTTCGCCGGGCGGGAAAAAGTATTGCTGAATGGATGATTCTTGATAAGGATGAAGAGGCTTTAATTCAGTTCCTTAAAAAAGATATCATAACAGCCAATACTATTGACAAATTAATGCCACAGATGGATGCTGCTGAAATGATTAACGCCAAGGCATATGCACTGGAGTACATAAGAAAAAACACAAAAGAAAAAAGTTTCCGTATTTGAAAAAAGCGCCTGACGGCGCTTTTTTGTTGCCGGCAAAAAAATCCGACAAAAATTTGCGTACACCGGAAAATCTGGTATACTATATATATAAGAGATGAGGAAGATGAGTCTTCCTGGTACATAAGACGGATTCGCCGCCGAAAAAATTCCTTTCTTTGTTTAAATGCCGCTGCCGCATGCAGCGGCATTTGTGTTTTCTTGGATAAAGAATTCGGCATATTGTAAATGACAACTTTTGGCGGCAAGACGGAAACGGCAGACTGCCTAGTACACATATAATAAGAAAGGAATGGTGCAATATGCCAAAAATTACATGCAGCAACATACACTGCCAATACAATGAACTCAAAAAATGCAGAAAAAATAACGTAAAAATAAATGACAGCGGAGCCTGTAGTTCGTACAAGGCCGGGTTCTCGTATTATTTTTTCTACTGCGCCGAACACATGCAGACAAATTTCCTGACTTCCGTTGATGTAAAACTGCATCCGGAATACAAATACAGCATATATTACATGATGCGATGTCTTCCGGTTGTATACACAATAGACTATATCAGGGGGATGCTGATAATGTGTCACAAAGAAACAAAAGAAATTCTCAACTCAAATGACCTGCTGGCTCTGATGGAGACTGATTTGGACGAAGATGCATTAAAAAAATGTACTGAAGAATTTAATGCAAGCGGCCTGCCGAAATATGAAGAGAAGAACGAGCCTGAAACTGAAGCAAAAGAGTCTGAATAGAAAGAATACGGCTGGCTATCTCCGGGAGGTGATTTTCATCCGGCTGAGTGGGGATGCCATGAGATGGCAGCACAGTGGCTTTGCAGGGAACTTGGTATAGACAGTGGATATCGGATGTGCAGAGATATCCTTGTAGAGCATGGATGGTGCCTTATTGATGACCCGTATGATTCCGGACAATACTTCGTAACGCATAAGAAAGACCTGACCAAAAAACAGAAAGACTTCTTATATGGATATTTTCTGGACATGGGCATGAAGAAGCGGGCAGAAGAATTTGTAAGAGATGATGTATAATATGGCAATAAGCTTAGCAGCGAGACCGAAGGTCTCGCTGCTTTATAATAAGGAGAATGACAATGAGAAATGATAAAAAGCAACATATAAATAAACATACTTTTCCAAATGATATTGCAGAAATAATAAAGCCAAAACCAGGAATGGGGCCAGTATTCGATAGCGATAGTAAGCCTCTAATGCAAAGATTAAAAGAAGCAAGAGAATTAATCGAAAGCGGCAATCTAACTGAAGAAGAAAGAATGATTCTTGAAAAAACTGGTGAAGTGATAGAAGAAACCGCCGAAGACGAATTAAAAGACATTCAAAACGGAGCATTATTTGATTTGGAAAGAGGGAAGAACTTTAATGATTTGATAGAAGCGTATGAAGATGAAAAAGAAAATCCTGACATCTTTGGCAAAAGATAACGCGTAATACGGCAATAAGCTTAAAAGCGAGACCTTCGGTCTCGCTTTTTTGCTGCATTTTCGCCTCATTTTTCCAGCAAAATAAATTGTGAAAATTCAGTGAAAAAAAATTTCAAAAAACGTTACATTTTTATTTTTATTTTGCATATTAATTCTGCGGGCATAAAACAAGCCTTGAAAAAGCGGCGGCAAGATTAGGATGTCGCGTACAGTAGTGACGCGAGAGGAGAACTAAACGCCCCTGCCAGAGAGCTGATAATACACCCGCACAAAAAACCGCCAAAGGCAATCTCCAATCCTCAGGAGACGGCTGAAGGCTTTCCGAAAAACCCGGAAAGCCGCATAAACAGCGGTTTTCAGGAACAAGTTGACACGAGGACACAGAATGGTCACAAAAAATTTCTTTTTTTTAAATTATTTTGCATATTATATATGATTGAAAAAATCAATCACATAAAGATGAAGGCAAGCGAGTGAAAATGAGCTTCCCGAATCGCATATGTAAGCAACAAGATGTTTACATATAACCGCAAATATGACCGTTCCTCGTAGCCAAAGAAAAGGAGATGCGATGAAAAAAGTTTCAAGAGTCATTATAGGCGGAACACTCATAGCGCTTGGATGTGGATGTTTTCTTTATCCGAATTTCAGGGAATGGAATACTCAGCGCGAAGTCGAGTCTGTAATACACAAATTCGATGAGACTTACAGCAAAGGTATTGATTCTGATATTACATCAGAGCCGGTAAAGACATCTGATAAATCAGATTCTGACAAAAATGATACGGCAGACGTAACAGGCCAGCCGGCAAATGAATCTGATAACAAGTCAGAAACTGCTGATGACGATAAAGAAAAAACTGACACAGGCAGCAGCAAAAATAATACAGTGACAAATACTCCTAAACCAACGAGTCATGAACTTGCAAGCAAAGGAGATGACAAAGCCGAAGCGGAACAGCAAACCGCAGGCAATACAAACAGCACTGAAAATACCTCTGAAGATTCAGAAACCGCTCTCTCTGGAAACACAGATTCGGATTCTGATGCATCAGATGATGAAGAAAGTGCTACCCGTCCATATCAAACTTTATATGGTGAAATGGAAAAGTATAACAAAGATTTGGCCACAAATGGTCAGGACATAGTAGACGCATGGAGCTACGAGCAGCAGCCACTTGACCTTTCATCTGTAGACATTGATGAGGACAATCCGGTAATCGGATACATTGAAATCCCCGATATGAAGATTCGTCTTCCCTTAATGTTGGGGGCTTCAACAAAAAACCTTGAAAAGGGTGCAGCAGTTTTATCAGAAACCAGCATGCCGATAGGTGGTAAAGGTACAAACTGTGTAATTGCGGGACACCGCGGATGGGAAGGAAGTGCATACTTCCAGTTTATTGAAAACATGAAAAAAGGTTCAAAAGTATACATAACAAACCCTTGGGAAACGTTAGTGTACGAGTGCACAAGCACACAAGTCATTTATCCCGACGACGTTCAATCCATCCTGATTCAACCAGGGAAAGACATGGTTACCTTATTTACATGTCATCCATATGTACTTGGAGGCGGCCCTTACAGATACCTCGTATTTTGTGAAAGAGTCGATACCCAAAAACGGAAGGAAGCAGACGGAATATTAAACCCGGATGCGACAACTCCGGCACCAGCAGAAGAAGCAGATAATGTTGTGGTTACAGAACCTGAAGAAGCAGAATCTTCAGACGACAGCACTTCTGAAAGCACTGATGAAGATTTAAGCGTAGAAAACCCGGCACAGACCCCGGGCAGCGATGACGATTTATCAGTAGATAAGGAAGAGCAGTCCACTCAGACTGAAGCAGGAACAGGCAATACTACAACGGACATATCGCCAACTCCTGCAAAAGAAACAACATTAGACGAAAATCTGGAAAATAACCCAGAGGTAAAGAAAGCAGAAGAAAGAGGCAAGCGCCTGCTTGCATTGGAACAAACCCTGAGGTATATGCTTCCAGTCGTCTTAATCGCTTTATCTGCGATAATTATTCTGTTTAGAGCAAATAGTAAGCCTAAACGAAGGAAAAGAAAAAGAAAAAATACGGTCAATAGAAAAACAAAACCAAGACCGAAAAAAAAGGAGAAATGAATATGAAATTTAATAAACTTTCTAAGACATTAAGTATGACTGCATTAACAGCAGCTATGGCAGTCGCTCCGGCAATCAACGTATTTGCCACACCGGAAGATATTATCGATACAACAAAGAAAGCTTCCCTTACAATTCACAAATATGATATGACAGCTGCACAGCAGGACGAAATTAACGTAGACGAGTTCAAAGAAAACGCAAACGGTAAGCAGGACGCAACTGCAGAAACAACATTTGCAGATTACGTAATCAAAGGCGTTGAATTTACATACGCTAAAGTTGGTGAAATCAATACAGAAAGCATCAACGGAAAAGTTGAAGTAGTATACGATGTTCCAAAGGAACTGGCTACAATCTTAAATCTTCAGAGTAAAGTCGGAAGAACAAATGACAAATATTCTTCTGATGAAATCAATGAAGCTATGGCAACAGCACTTGTTGACAATACAGCAACAAAAGGAAAATTGGAAGATTATATTAAAACAGCAGCAGGCGCAACAGCAATGCCTATGACAGACGCAAACGGTGTAACATCTGCTTCTAACCTGCCACTTGGTCTTTACCTGTTAGTTGAAACAAAAGTTCCAGCAAACGTTAACACAACTGTAGACCCGTTCTTCGTATCCCTGCCTATGACAGACAGAGAAGGTGAAGCTTGGTTCTATGATGTAACTGTATATCCGAAAAACCAGACAAACATTCCTGACCTTGACAAGCTGGTAAGACAGCATGATGATGCTGCATATTACAACCAGGCAGATTATCACAACACAGCAACTGTTTCCGAAGGCGACAAGATTGATTATATCCTGGTATCCCACCTGCCGAAGATTACCAGCAAAGCAACATATCTTACAAAATATGACTTTACAGATAAGATTTCCAAAGGTCTTGTATACCAGAGAGATATGACCCTCTACTTCTACGACAACGAGGCAGATGCTCGTGCAAACAACACAGCTAATGCTGTTGTTACATGGAAGCAGGCAAAAGAGAATGAAGTTGGAAAATTCAAAACAACATACAATGCAGCTTACGACAAAGCAAGCCAGGTAACAATTTCCATGACCGCTGAAGGTCTTGCAGACATCAATAAACAGAAAGCAGGAAGCCAGGAATCCGAATTCTCCGGAAGATGGGTTGTTGTATCTTACAGCACAGTAATGAGCCAGGATGACTTCCCAATCCTTGGTGATAGAGGTAACACAAATGATGTAACACTGAAATGGCAGAGAACCAATATGGATGACTTTGATGAACTGGAAGACAGAGCAAGAGTATTCACATATGGTATCCATCTGACAAAGAAATTCAAGAGCGACGACCCGAAGAAAACTGGTGACCCAACAAAAGTTAACTTCGTTCTGTACAACAAGACAAACGGATACTATGTTAAAGCAACACCAGGCACAGGCCCGAACACAGGTGTTTACTTCGTAACTGATGGTACACAGAAACTTGATGGAACTGATGACTACTCTCTGAGAGCACTGACAGAAGAAGGCGGTACAGTATTTACACCTGGTAAAGACGGTACTTTCATCATCAAAGGTCTTGAGGCTGATGAATATGTCCTGACAGAGCTTCGTACAGATGCAGGCTTCAACCTGTTAAAAGAGCCTATCACCATCAATATCAAGTGCACAGAGGATGACTTCACACCATCCAAGACAACACTGTATGACAGCAAAGACAAAGCTGCTAACCAGAACAAACACATGATTGAGACAAACGGTGAAAGAGCTAAAGCTACCGTTGATGGCAGCGAAACAAAGATGGAGGAATCCAAGGTTACAGTTGAAGGCGAAAGCGCTAACTCACTTGCATCTACTAACTCCCTCGTTGTAATGCAGGTAACAAATACACCTGGATTCAAACTTCCGGCAACTGGTGGTGCAGGTACTATTGCATTCACAGTAGCAGGATGTTCAGTAGCATTTGCAGGTATTGCAATCGCAACTAAGAAATCCAAAAAACATGATGAAAAATAATAAACGTTAAAAGCAGGCTGGCGAAGCCAGCCCGCAAAAAAAACGTTTTTGTGTCCAAACGATATAGAAGACCGGGCGGGAGCTATTAGGCGCCCGCACCGGTCTTTCTTTTTTGTTTAAACACAACCCGCCGTATTTCCGGCAAAAAATATATAGAAAAGGACACTATTTTATATGTTAAAAAAAATCGGGAAATTCTTATTAGTGCTTGTGGTACTCGGTATATCAATGGGACTTATACTATATCCGTTTGTATCAAATTACCTTTTTGAGAACAGAGCAGATGGTATTATCGATACGGTAGAAAAAACAGCAGATGATGCGGATGAAGAGCAATATAAAGAAGAAATAGAAGCAGCACAAAAATATAACGCAGAGCTTGCAACTGGCCATGTAGTGTTAAAAGACCCGTTCGTTGAAGAAAAACTTGACGAAGATGCAAAAGAATACAACTCACTGCTGAATATGGCAGATGGCGGTGTTATGGGATTTATCAAAATCCCGTGCATTGACGTATCACTTCCAATTTATCACGGTACATCTGCCGAGATACTGGAACTTGGAGCAGGACATCTGCAGGGTACATCCCTTCCAATCGGTGGAGAAAGCACTCATTCAGTAATCACCGGCCATACAGGTCTTAGCAGTGCAAAGCTGTTTACAGACCTTACAGAGCTTGAAGAAGGTGATATGTTTTTTCTGCACGTTATGGGAGAAAAGCTTGCCTACAAGGTAGACCAGATTTCAGTCATCCTCCCGGAAGAAATGGATAAACTGACAATTGAAAACGGAAAGGATTACTGCACGCTTGTAACATGTACACCGTATGGAGTTAATACACATCGTCTCCTGGTCAGAGGAGAAAGAACAGAGTACACAGAAGACAAAGAGGAAGAAGCCGGAACAGAAGTTAAAAAGACACAGTCTAAATGGATGGAAGAGTATACAAAATCAATCATTATCAGTTCATCTGTTCTTGCAGTTATGCTTATTGCACTTCTGATATGGCGACATTTCGCAGGCCGTAGACGCCGAAAGAAACGTAAGAAAAAACAAACAAGAAATAATCAAAAACGAAGAAAAAAGAAAAGCAGCGCGAATACTAACGGAAAACGGGAATCACCTGACCGACAAAAAAGTGAAGCGCGAGCTGGAAAGAAAAAGAGAAAACCAAGAGAAGAGCCTGACTAATGTCAGGCTCGCATAAAAAAAGGAGCCTCTTCTTACGAAGAGCGCTCCTTTTTGTTTATTCGTCATCTCCTTTCTTTAAGATGCCGACACGAATGGCTATAAAATAGACCATAAAGCCGGCAATGCCAAGCTTCAACAGCACGTTAAAGAACGAACTGTAGAAGCTTAAATCCAGCATGAACAGAACCGCGAAGAGCGGTTTGTTTTTCCGCTGGCTGGTTAAAATGCAGCATGCCAAAATGGGTAAGCATAACCCAAACCAGCACTTTCCTCCCCATTCCGGGGAGTTAAGGAACAGCATTACTGCTGCGATTGCAGTCACAAGGTGCAATACCTTGCGACCAAAAGAACATTTACCAGTTACCAGAGCCTTTATAACATATCTCATGTTAGGCCCTCCTTTCTTTTTTTGCTTATTTTTTAGTTACTTTATATAAATCCACCTGCAAGCAGGCTTCATAAAAAAAGTAAATCTATAAACGGCCGTTTCCCTGATTATTTTTTACGGCCTTAAATGGAAAAGAAAGAGAGGTAAACTCCTAAACAAAAATAAGAATTTCCTCTCTTCATCAAATATTAAGATTATGTATTTATAAGATGACAAAAAAAATATAAAATAAAAATCACTTTCCATGTTTTTTCCAGCATATTAAATGTGAGAACAAAAACACAGGAGTGATTTTATGGGAGATAATAATATTGAGACAATTGATTTAAATAAACCCGGCATAATTGATATGGATTTTTTTATCAGAACAGAAGAACAGGCAAAAGCAATCATGAAAACATGTGAAGCAGCCATTAATATTATAGGTAAATCGGTAAGGGAAATGGTCAACCTGGCAGGGCTTGACTCCGTAGACTTCGCGCTCTTTAATATAAGCGCAGTAAAACAGAATATTGAGGAAAACCCGAACAAGCTTCCGGGGCTGATGATATTTGCGGGAAGTGATGACACATACGAATACAGCATTTCAGCGACGCCAAGCTATTCAGGTAAGAATGAATACCCGGAAGAGGTGATGGCACTGCTGCTGCGGAAGAATATAGAAAATCCGATAGACGATTTCTGCGTATTCAATTTCAATGATAAGAAATGGGTAAAAGCAGACTTCGCGGCACATCTCGGGCTGACAAGAGAGCAGTACGACCTGTTCTCAAAAAACCAGGAAGACCCAAGATTGCCGCTATTTAACATATATAAAGATTTTCATGGCCCAATGTCGAATGAGGAATTTGACGAGTTCTTTGAGAAAAACCAGCAGATAGTTGAGCTGCATGAACTGACACGGTATTATACTGATTTTGATTACTTTCTTATGAATAATGGAATCATTGCGTTATGTCCGCTGTCGGAAGATGTAAGCGATGGCTTGTCAGTAACATATGAAGATGGATATTACAGCCTTAATATCACGACAAAAGGCAAGATTTTAAAGTCTATCGCAAAAATAAATGATGTTGAACAGATGGCAGCGGTGCTGTCAAACTTTCTTGACAGAAAATTCCCGAAAGATATGCTGTCATTTGTCCCTCTGTCACTAAGCACTGCCGCTGTCATACATGATTCAGGAGTGTGTGAATATATGCATCCGTCAGATGAGTCTAACAACGCACAGATAAGCGATGAAGAACGGAAAAACTTCAAAATGTATATTGAAGCCTGCACGCATGCAGCTCATGCCATGGCAGAACAGCTTCAACCAAAAAATATCAATACAATAACAATTCCAGATAAAAAATAAGGAGACAAAAATATGAGTAAAAAAAATGACAACGATAACATTGAAACAATCAACCTGACACCAAGAAAAGGAGTAATTGATTTAAGCTTTTTTGACGACCTGACAGACCAGCTGAAGTTTAAGACTGAAATATGTGAAACGACAAGGGATTTCGTGAAAGACGCCCTGGAAGATGCCGTGTCAAGGTCTGATATTGGCCATGTGGATTTGAGTATGCAGGATGCAAGCGAATTTGAAGACGGCCTGGAGTCTGACGACAACAGACTGAACGGGGTCGTATACTCCGGTGAAGATGACAAATATACATATTTTGTCTCTGTCATGATGGGATATGACGATGAAATGGGAGAAGACGAAGAAGAGGATTACAGCGACCTTGAGGCGATGCTTGATGATGATTACGATGATGAAGACTACGATGAAGATGTCGTTGATGCCCCTGACTCCACATGTGTCTGCCTGATAAGAAGCGAGAAAGAGAATAAAACCGTATGCCAGCAATTTGATTTTGAAAAAGAAGAGTGGGTTCATCTTGATTATGAAGATTTCACCGGGCTGACATCAAACCAGGTATCAATTCTCTCAGCAGGTGACGACCCTGTAAAATCAAACATTCTGATGATGTACCGCAATGAATACGGCAATATTGACGACAAAGATTTCAATAAATTCTGCAACGACAATAAGGCAATCATTGAACTGTTCAAACGTGCTGACCGCTTTACTTACCTTACCGTTTTTGACAAACACAAGCTCGTCCTGCTGCCTAACAGCAATTATGACGGCGGCATGGTCATTTATGAAGACGGCTTTTATTGTCTGTGTTCAAGCTTCTTGTGCGAACCGTTAAAACGGGTGTATAAGACAAAAAATATTGACGATATTCTCCTTACTATGGCAAACATCTTTGACAAATGCTTCTACGAAGATACAATTGCGGTAGTCCCGCTGTCTGACCTTGCATTTGCCGTATTCCGTGGAAGTGGCAATATTGAAATATTCTTCCAGAACACCGGAAAAGAGAGAAGTGAAATGACCGCGCAGGAGCAGGCGGTTGTTGAAGAGTATATCTGTAAAATCAATAGTTTCACAGACAGCTTATAATTGTGAGAAAAAGTTTAGCTATTGCCAGCATCGCAGCGATTGGAGGATGCTCCCTTATCGCTGCTTCTGCTGCTAAACCACCGCTGATGGTGCTGGCATATAAATCTTCAAGCTTTGCCGCTGATTACGACAGTATAGCTGATAAGGATTTAATCTCCGGTAGATGGCGCGGTGTACTTAACGATGAGGGTGTAGAACTGTCATTAAACAAGAATGGAAGCCTGAAAGCCGTATACAACCACAAAAAAGAAAATGGAAAATGGGATTTAAAAGAAGACCACCTGGAGATGGAGATAGGTAATAAGAAATATACATTTACGTATGATAGAGCGCAGGACGCAATACTCTATGATGGGAATTACATATTCAAAAGGCTAAGTGACATTGCCGAAGATGACAATAATGCGGAAGTAAGGATTGATGCTGTAAGCGGTGAATTTCTTGGAAAATGGAAGGCTGTGAATCTTGAAAACACAAAGGGCGAGATATCGGTGTACCCTGATGTCTTAAAAGCAACAACTGTAACACTTGAAATAACAGATAAGAAGACTGAGAAAACCAGCATGTCTTCCGAAAATACTGAAGACGGATTAAGTATGGATTTAAAAATCCATGGAGACACTGACAAGTCAACTATTTCAGGTATCAACTCAACGTTTACAATGGGTGCCATTACGTTCCAAATAGCAAATCCGATTGAGTCAAGTATAATTGAAACTGGCAAGCGGTCGGATGGAAAGGTATTCCTGCTTGAAAACGGAATGCTGAGTATGACGCTGACGGATGGGGAAAACAAAACAACTCTATATATGACAAAGGAGCCGGAAGAATAGATGTTCTCTCGGTTCCTTTTTTTTGTTTTGCCGACAATCTTTCATATTATTTGCGTACATATTAACGCCTTAAAAAGGCAGCAAAAAAGAAAGGAACAATGTACTATGAAGAAAAACGAAACCACAAAAACAAACGTAACCAAGAAAGTAACAGGAATGCTGATGGCATTATTTATGCTCATCTGTTCTGTCCCTGTACCTGCAGCTGCACCGAATAACTTCGTCATCTCAGATAATGGAATTGTCGGTGGCTGGACACGTGAAGACATGGTCATCGGAAACTGGGAATGCCCGGCTGCCGGTGTATCAATGACCATTGATGAGAAAGGAGGTTTTGTTTCATCTTCAGCTGCTGGATGTACTGGCGGAAAATGGCTTCTTGAAGATGATTTCCTCACCCTGAATTCTAAGACAGGCGACAGTAAAATGTTCGCATGCAAGGGTGAGACACTTGAAGAAGTCGGCGGTGACTGTCTTATCTTTTACAGTAAAGACGAGTTAAAGAAACCGTCAACTGCTGCAAAAAAAGTTTCTGCACCCAAATATGCTGGATACTGGAAGGCTTCTGAGGTGATATCTCATGACGAGTTGATGTTTACCAAAATGTTCTTATATGCCAATAAAAAGGGCCGTATGAACATCTACATGCAGCAGAATTTTGGCGTCACTAAACGTGTTGCCAAAGCCGTTAAATTAAAACTGTCTAAGAAGAAAGACTGCGTATCATTTAAGACACGCATCAATAGAAAGACAGTGAAAGGTGTCGTCTATTTAGATAGAGGCACTGCTTATGCCATCATTGATGGTGGCAGAACGGCAATCCGTTTTGCGCGAAGCTCCAAAGCAGAGCTCCGTGCAGCAACTGCATCCAAGTAAGCACCCAGAGACTGCGTAAGCAGTCTCTTTTTTTTATTCTTCTTTTTCGTTGTCATATTATTATTGCAAACAATAATGTACCCCTCTTTGAGGGAGAGAAAGAAAGGGAAAAGAACTATGAAAAAATTGATGAAAAAAATGATGGTCATGATTATGGCCATCGCAATGGCACTGACAACAGCAGCTATGCCGGCATTCGCAGCCGCTCCACAGGGATATACCATCACCTCAGGTGGTGTATGCAGCAGCCGCCGTATTTCCGATAAAGTTGTCGGCTCTTGGGCCGGTGACTATGGCAGGATGGTCATCTTTAAAGATGGTCGTTATACCGCAATGTTCGGTTCCTCAATGCATGAGGAGACTGGAATGTGGGAGTTCGACGGCCGCAACTGTTTGATGTTGTACCGCGAGCAGGAAAGTGTATTGCTGTATTACAGCAATAAAACGCTTCGCGGAACAATCAACGGCAGACGTATCGTTTTTTATGACGACACAAAGGCCATGATTCCAGCTTACAACCGCCGTGCTAAAGTCAAAGATTTTAATGGCTTCTGGCGTGTAAAGACTGTAAGCAGCGGAAGCGCCATCGCCGCACCTTCTAAGGAGATGTATGCTTACGCTTATGGACGTAAGATGTGCATGTCCTGGAATGACTGGGACGGCTCCAATGAAGAGAGCCGCTGTATGTCGTTCACAGTAAAGAACGGCGTTGGCAAGTTCTCAGTACGTTTTGGTGGAAAGAAATATTCCGCCAAGATGTACCAGCTGCTGGACGGGTCTTTGTATGTGGTATATACCAACAAGAAGACCGAAGTTGCTGCACGTTATGTGGCAGCAGTTGATAAGTTCTTACAGTGATTTTTCTTAAGGAAGCTTCGGCTTCCTTTTTTTATTGCTTTTTTTTGCTGTTATTTTTGCGGATTGATTTGCTGTTGTGTCTGCAGGGATTGGCTAAAGATGTAATGATATTGGCTACCGGAAGGCTGAGACTTGCTCTGTAAAAAAAGATGACGGCTGTTTGAGAATACTGGCCGGCTGACGCCGGAATGAAGGCTGCTGGCTGAAAAAGCAAAACGTAGTTTTGCGATGCAGCCCAGGCTGCAAGCCTGGCGCGGGGTGTTTGCGGGACACGAAGCCACGCATATATTTGCCCGCTGCTCACCGTGTTTTGCTGCCGGCAAATTTTTACCAGCAAAAAAAAATCGCAAAAAAATATACTCTTTCTTTAAAAATTCAGCATATTGTATGTAATTACAAAACTAAAAAAACAAGGAGAAAAAAAACAGTGAGAAAAAAAATCTTATCAATAGCGCTCGCGGTGATGATGGCAATTCCGACGATGCCTGTAATGGCGGCCAGTGACAAAGACGTGCTCGGAGATTGGTATGCAAATATTTACGGTGTAGGAATCCAGGTTACGTTCCGAAAGGGTGGCTCATATTTAATCTCTATGGACGGAGTCAACAACGGAGACCCGGAGGAAGGAACCTGGAAGATGACAGGTGACGCAATCACTCTTGACGAGGGAGAAGAAAATTCAATGAACCTGACAGTGAAAGGCAACAGTATTTCTGCGGACAGTGGGGAATTCACGCTGTCAAGAGAGGAAACGGAATATGATGGATATACTCCTGCGAAAGTAGTAGATGCAGATGAAAAAGACTTTGACGGAATCTGGAAGGCTGATTATGTATCAACCGGAAATATTACAGCCCCGGTTGATGTGTTCGGCATTTCCGGAGTATTTATCTCCGTAAAGTCAGAAAAGCTGGAGTTGTTTCTCAATAGTGATGTCTATGAAAAACCGCTTGATGCAGAAGACCTGACAGTGGAATTTAAAGATAATACATGTACATTTACTTCTGAAAAAGATGAAGAAAAAGATGCTGTCAGTAATGACGATGCCGGCAGTGATGACGATGAAGAGAAAACAGATACTTCCGTAAGCGGAATGCTCCAGATACAGGAAGACGATATGGTCAAAATGACAATCAACACCGGCGGAAGCGATATGATATTCTACCTAGAAAAGAGCGATGCGGTTGAGATGAAGGCAGCGAAGAGGGCAGCTGAGGAAGAGGCCGCGGCTGCTGAGGAAGACACTGAGACCGAGCTCGAAACCGAAAAAGATACAGAAAAAGAGACAAAAGAAGAAACAAAAAAATCTGAAAAATAAGTTGCCGGCAGACGCTGGACTGGTATGCCGATTGGGGCAGGAAAGAGAGTGAAACATGACAGAAGATGGACTGAAAAGCGTAATTGTTAAAGTAGGACTGACTGCGTTAGTGTTGGCGTGTGTGGGAGATGTAAGAGATAAACCTTCCGATAACCGTAATACCACTGTGCAGGTTGTTGAAGCGGCTGATGAAAGCGCTGATAAAGAAAGTGAAAGCTGCAATGATGCCATTGGAACATATTGTGGGTTTGTTGATGGCAATGTGGCTAAATTAAACTTGATGGAAAATCAGAAATTTTCAATGTCTATCAGCGACGACAACAGCAAGACGTATACCACCACAGGAGAGTATTCTATTGCAAATGAAACGCTGAACCTGAAAGAAGAGTCAGGAAAGGAATTTGCCCTTGCATTTGATGGCAAAAATGCAATACTGAACACCGAAGAAACATACATGTTATTTTCTGCTAATACAGCTACTGGAAACGCAGGGCAGGCATAAGCCTGCTCTGCGTTTTTTTTGCCGTTTTTCATTTGACAGCCGGCTCGTCATATTAATTACGTCAAATTATTAAATTTTTTTTATGCCGGTTAAATCGGCAAGAAAGAGAGGAAATTATGAGTAAAAAAATGAACAAAAAAATGGATAACTTCAAGTGTCTCGCTGTCATCCTTGCACTGACAGCAATGGTGGCTGGTGGTGCAGCGCGTATGGGCAGTCTTGCCGGCGACTATATCGTTGCCGTGCAGGCAGCCCAGCAGGCCGAGGACAGCATGAGCGGCGTTTATGGAACCTATTACGGTTTCGTAAACAACAGACCGGCTACTCTTGTGCTCCAGGATAACCAGAGGTTTTCTGTGTCTATCGATGGCACCAAAACCGAGACCCGCAAGCTTGCAGGCCAGTACTCCGTCGTAGACGGAACATTGAACTTGCAGGACGAGGAGTCCGGCAGAGAATTTGTTCTTGCCTTTGATGGTAAGAACGCCGTAATGGATGCTGGTGAAGCGTCTATTCGATTCTCTGCAGACCCGAATAATGCAGCAGCCGGAATGTTTCCGGTTGCGTAATCCGTTTCTTTCAAGGAGGCTTTGCCTCCTTTTTTGTTTTCCAAAAAATTCAGCATATTGTAATAACTACAAAAAAAATGGAGGAAAAAATAATGATAAAAAAAGCAAAGAAATGCTGCCTGCTTACAGTTGGCGCGCTTGGCCTGGCTGCAGTTGTGGCGACAGCAGTAATATTAAAAAAAGAAGACATTGAATTTGATGAATGGTGCAAATCCAGAAAATAAGAGGTGATAACTATGTTTACAGCATTGTTTGTAATTTTTGCAATATGTGTTTTTGGAGATTTGCTATGGCTGTGTATTAAGCTTGCATGGAGTGTCTGGAAGGTTGTCCTGACGCTTGTCTGCCTTCCACTGCTGATTGTTTTTATGGTGCTTGGCGGCATGATGGCTCTGGCGCTGCCGTTGTTGGTGGTTGTCGGAATTGTAGCGATTATTGTTTCAATTTTCAGGTAAGGAGAAAAAATAATGAGAAAAATATGCAGAACAATATTGGCTGCCGGATTGATGGCTTGTATGATGATGCCGGCCGTAAATGTAATGGCAGCAGACAACATCGTCGGAAACTGGCAGGCTGATGAAGCCGGAGTCGGATTCGCAAAGATATCTGCAAGCCTTGTCGGGCTGGACGGGCTTTGTATCAACATTAACGAAGATAATACTGCCGATATAATCTTCGCCGTGGACGGAGATGAGACAAAGGCAGTTAAAAACGTAAAAATAGAAGAAAAAGAAGGGGAAAAATATTTCGATGTCAAGATTCCAGATGCCGATTCTCCATCGCTCTCGGAAGGCCAGAAAAAGCTCGCTGAGATTGCTGAGAAATTCGGGCTGGAAGGATTTGGGAATATTGCAGTTGATGACGATGGAAGGCTGAAGATTCAGGCTGAATTTGAAAATTTCGATGCAGATTTGTATCTCTCCAGAATTGAAGAGCAGCCATATCTACATTGCTGGGACAGACTTCCGTCGGAATTTCCGGAAAAATAAACGTAAAAGTAGCAGGCAAAGCCTGCTGCTTATTTTTTTGCTGATTTTGCATATTGTATGCAATGGAGGTGATGACGTATGAGGCTGATGAGACGGACAAAACAAGGCCTTACCGCTGCGGCAGTGCTCGCCCTGATTTCAGGCGGCGGCGTGACCGTGTTGACAAATAATGCGATGACTCGCCAGATTGACCAGATGGCGGCAGAGTATGGAATAGATTTAAACACAGCCGAGACAGGCCAGATGTTAACTAATACATTCAAATCTTCGTATGCCAAGGCATGCGGGGTGCTTTCGCAGTTTGGGATAGTCCCCGAAGACATTGCAAAAAAGGCAGCAAAAGAAGCGGCAAATTTTTCAGCGAATATGTATAATGCGATGCCTGACAGGCAGAACGTGCAGAATCAAATGCAGAACGCTGTGGACGGCGTGGCGGACGAAAGTGAAATCGAAAAACAGATGCAGGATATTGCGGACGTGGTGCTGAAAGAAATGCCGGCAGAAGATGCGAAAAAATAAAAGCAAAAAAATTCTTTTTTTTAAAATATTTAGCATATTAAATGTGGAGCAAAAAAAGAAGCTCAAATTTTGCAGCGAGCGCGAAGCGCGAGCTGAAAGACTGTAAAGGAGGATATGCTTATGTTTTGCAAGAATTGCGGGCAGGAAATTGATGATAAAGCCGTAATTTGTCCACATTGTGGAGTGTCTCAGAAAGACAACTCTTCAGTATCTGACAGCGGCAGTATTGGATGGGGCTTTCTTGGATGTTGTATTCCAATTGTTGGCCTGATTCTTTTCCTGGTATGGAGAGATAATAAGCCAAAAAATGCAAAAGCAGCCGGAATCGGAGCACTTATCTCTGTTGGATGCTCTATCCTGTATTGGGTACTTGTAAGCTGCGTTGGAATTGGAGTTGGATTCCTTGGAGCTTAAATTCTTTGGCTTTATAAACAAATGGATGCCTATCGTATTTGGATGCCATTGCAGACCAGACAGGTCTTTTTTCTGGAAAGGGAAACAGTTTCCCGTTTGTGCAAGATGCACCGGGGAGGCTGTTGGAATGCTTATCTGCATTCCATTATTCCTTTTCTGGCGTCCAGATATTCGCATATCTTTCGCTTTGATGATTCCGATGTTGATTGATGGTTTCACTCAAAAACTAACCACTTACGAAAGTACAAATTTTAGACGGTTTATCACCGGTTTTCTGTTTGGAATCGGTCTTGTTGGAATCATTGCAGTTATGACTATATTTTGTTTTTCCAGTGGTGTTAAATACGGAAAAGCATTAAGAAGTCGGCGTTAAAAAAATATAAAAAAAATATTTTTTTACATACCATTTTAAATTTTTTCAGCATATTGAATGTGTAACAAAAAAAATGAGATTAAATCGGCCGCCAATTTTACGGCGGCGTAAGACTACATAAAGAACAAAAAACAGTGAGCACCATGAGGTGATTGCTGTGTAGCTATCAACTCCGTAATCCCTACATAGAGATTACGATGTGGCGTTGATGTGTTGTACAAAGAAGCAGTGTACGAAAGGATGCCTGTGGAAATGCATCGCGTCAAATTGAATATAGAGGTGTCACCCCTACCAAGGGGGCGCTCAGAGATACAAAACAGTGAGTTTGTTCGGCACTGGATGCAGATAAGATGAAGCGGGGCATGAACCCTGCGATTAGTTGACATCGAGACGGAGAAGAAAACGGAACCGGTATAGGATACGGTAGCCCCAATTGTTCCAGACCTGCAATCTGAAGCGTGATGAGAACGAGACATATGCCGCAGTAATGCGGAGCAAGCGCCGGGGCTTAGGTGTGTCGGCTGGCTAAAAAAACGTTAAGTGTTGCATTGCGGAAACAGTATTGCAGGGAGCTTAGAAAACCGGCTTTGGTCTTGGGCTGGTGGCTTCCAAAGAGGGTGTGGAGCGTTTCAGGCCCTCAGCCTAAGGCGTAGTTGTATGCGCTAACGGTACAAGTTGTTGTACTGGTTAAATGTAGGACGCGGGGGAGTACGTGAGTAATCCAAGAGTCCTTAATACTTAACTTAACTTTGATTTGAATAATATATAATAATAACATAATAACTTACATAGCTTAGATTACAGGCACGAATGCACAGTCAGCTTTAGGGCTGACGAGAACAGATGCTTGACGGAAACGTCATGATGTGAGGGATGTGCAATAAGGTTCAGCCTTAGACCACGTCAGGTGATGGCAGAGATGCTTAAACCGTGCATCTGGTTATATTCAGGTATAACACTATCAAGACCGCAGATGAGCGATGGCCCGACGTAGACGGACTACATATTATCTGACATAGTTTCTTTCTTCTTCCGCGTGGACGCCCCGCTATAGGGGTAGTCTGCGCCTGATGCAAAGGAGAAACTATGCCAATTCGCTCCGGCACCTCAGTTCCGGACTGCATCACCGCGAACGAAACTTTATGGGTAAGATTGAGATTTACTGGCTCCAGAAGTGTATTGGCGGCCAACGCCCCCGAAAGGTGATGAAGGCAGGAACGGAAGAACGGGATGTAGTACAACTGTCAACGCATAAAAGGGTATTGGAAAGCCGGAGCGAAATCGCGAAGTGATGTAGTACAGCAAAGGCTTTATAAATCTTAGGTGACGCCGTGAAATGACTGTCTGGTGGTACAGCAGCGGTTTTGCATAGGCTTGGAAATGCTGGCGATACCGTAAATGCGAATTGGCAGCGCCGAGCGCCCCCGAAACGCAGTACTTTTAAGGCGTCCGATAAGGTTTAAGTAAGCGCCTCGAGCAAGCAGGACGGCGGATATCTTAAGGGCGCGTTAGGCGGCAGCGACAATCCCTCGGCCGTAGCGTGGAAAAGAGTATGCGGCAGCGATAACCTTCAGAGCGTCCGGGAGAGACGGAGTAGAGGGATGGAAATCAGCGAGAAAAAAGTCAGTACCAGAGTTCGAGGCGCCGCATGGCGCCGAAAAGACGCGCCGAAGGCGCGGGGTGTGTCTTTCCCTGAAAGACACGGAGGAGTGGAAGAGAAGAGAGATAGAAGAGAAGAAAGAATAACACGAGGAAATGCCAGCAGGAGAAGAGGGATGTAAGCACACCTGAGAAAATGCCTGTATGGACAAAAAGATAAAAGTGAAATATAACGGAAAGCTTTGGAAAGCCTGAAGCTTATTTTTTTTATGTATAGTTAATATGCTATTGTTACATATCATTTACCTGTTGCTTCTTTTCGCTATCTATTCTTCGCTCCGAAATCTGGTGCAGTATCTTATCTCTTCCTGACTACAGGTAAAACTACGGGAAAACACACCGGTAAAAATTCTTAAATATTTTTTGCAAAAACACGTACATTTCTGAAATTATTTTTCATATTAACTGTGCAGACAAAACTGCAGAAAAATACATTTAACAAAAGGAGATAAAAAAAATGACTAAATTAACAAAGAAACAGGTAAACCGAATCGCTGCTGCTGCATTTGCGGCTGTTATGGCGACATCTATGACAATCCCGGCATTTGCTTCTGGAAATGTTCTGGCTAGTGAAGCTCCGAATGGAGTTTATTCAAGCACAGCAGGTAGTTCCAGCCTGTATTCCGATTATCAGAACAACCAGGTTGGTTCAAGTGAAGGCAGCACTTCTTTCAGAATTCCTGAAGCTGGAAGCAACTCCCAGAGTAGTGGTGAAAGCTATGTAACTACATTTGATAAATTTGGCGAAAGCAGTGACCCGTCAGAAAATGTTGGACAGGACTCTTACGTATCCGTGATTCCTCCGGAAACTTCAACTGGTGCAGTTGATTATTATGACGGATATGATTACGATGCTGATTACAGTACAGGTGATGTAACAACAGAAGATGCGGGTGATATGACAGCAGAAGACCCGGTTACAACACCAGCAGAAGCAAGTGCTGAAATTGTTGGTGAATGGTTTGGTGTGCTGGGAAGCAGCCCTGTAAACCTGACGCTTTCCGGAGATTATACTTATAACCTGAATTTACTTGATATTGGAGAGACAACCTCTGGAACATATACCACAAATGGAAACCAGGTTGCACTCCAGCTTAACGATGGAATCGTTATGACACTTGAAGTTGCTGCTGATGCAAAGACAATGACTGCTGTTGACTCTGTTGAGGGTACCCTTGCGAAGGCATCAACTACAAATACTGATACTGTTGAGGACACAACGGCAACTGATGCTGCTGAGGATACAATAACAGAAGATTCATTTGAAGGCGCATGGCAGGCGACTGACGCGGTTGTAACCTCAAAATTTGAAGTAACATTTCCTGGTATTGATGAGGGATATGGCTTCCAGGAAAGCTCTAAGTCATATTCACTTACAGATATTGACGATATCTCACATATGACTGTATACATCCAGGACGGAACACTTGATGTTTATATCAATAAGTGTGACGGCTCTTATGTAAGCTTTGAAGGAATGAAAGCTACGCTTGATGGCGATAAGCTGTATTTTGAAAATTCAGGAAACATGACAAAGCTTCAGGGATATGTAAAAGACTGCGATGATGGCACAGGCAAAGATATCGTATTTGAGACCGATGGAAAGGATATCACCTTCCACCTGACCGTAGAATGCAATGATGCAGAGCCGCTGGAATATGCAACTGACGACGTAATGCCTGAAACTCAGGAAGACGCTTCTATAGACGAATCTGTAAGCGCTGACGAGGTTCAGAACAACGGCGGATATATCGTCCAGTCTTTTGGATATCAGGACTGAAAAACAAAAAAAATAACAAAACATATATTGCAGGAGCAGGGCGAAAAACCCTGCTCTTTTTGTATTTCTGCCGGCTGCGAATTTCAGCATATTAAAAATGTCAATAAAAATAACCTCAAAAGAGGACTAAGAAAGGAATTAAAAATTATGAAGAAAAGAACAAGCAAGAAACTGATTAACCTGATGATGGCGGGAATGATGGCTGCAGGCGTGATGATGGCTCCGGCAAGCACCTTTGCTGTGGATACAAAAACATGCAATATCTGCGGGCATAAGTTTGATACCTATGACGGCATTGTCAGCTCCTGGTACAGCAGAAAGGACGGCGTATCACGAAGGCTTGATATCTTTGAAGACGGCAGCTTTTCTATTGTGTATACATCCTTTAAAGAATACACCGGGAAAAAGATTATCGGCGACTGGAACCGGTCAATGGATGGAGAGAATACCTTTGACCTGGTGGAACGTGATGGTGATTTCATCCAGACTGTAAAGCTGTCTGATAATGGAAATTATCTGACAACTTACATTAACGGCGAGGAGTATATCTTCTATAAAGACAACGCCGAAATCAATATCCCCTTAGGAGCCAATGCCGGCGCTGATGAAGAATCATTTGGCGGTACCTGGGTGACTGAATATGAGGGATATAACATCCTGCTTACCGTAGAGGATGGCGATGTAAAGTTTGACGTCCTTGAAAGCCCTGGCAATAACGCTGAAGCTTTTGGCCGGTCTTTTGTCAGAAGTGAAAGATATGGCTCAGATACAGCCTTCAAAAGGTATTACTATGATTTCAAAATCAGTGACCTTGAGGTTGGCTGGGAAAATATCCCGTGCCATATGTTTATGATGGAAAACGGGACAATCCGGCTTGTTGCTGGAGATAAATTTAAAAGATATTTTCTGATATTTGAAAAAATCTGAGTTTCAAGGCCCTGCAGACTACGTCTGCAAGGTCTTTTTGTTTTGTTCTGATTCTGCATTTTATCTGTATATGGAAAAACCCGCAAAAAAATAATGGGTTTTGGAAATTTCCGGCATATCGAATGCAACAAGAAAAAAATATGCCGAAAGAGGAGCGAAAAATAATGAATCAGAACAAAAAAATATATAAAACAGAAAGAGAAGGACAGATTGAAAGAGTAATTACAGCCAGTAAAAAAGATTATACCATCATTGACAGATGCGTTGATGAAGATACAGAATATTTTAATGGAGAAAAATGGAAAAAGATAAAAGACTATAAAAATGGAGAGAATGTACTTGCTTGGTATCCTGATGGACATGCCGCTATTGAACTTCCAAAAAGATATATTAATAAGCCAGCAGATGAACCGTTTTTCCATTATGTATCAAATACATTAGATATGTGCTTATCAGGAAGCCATAATATTGTTTATGAAGTAGAATATAATGTAAAAAAACATCCTTTACGAAAAAAGCCTTGCTATAAAGTGTTCGAAAAATGGAATAAAGTTTCAAACGGATTTAGGGGAAGAATTCCACTTACATTCTCATTGGAAGAAAAAGTGAAGATAAGTGAAGATATTCTTCGTGTGGCAATAATGATTAACGCTGATGGTAGCTATAGACCAAAGCGCGTTACTATTGATGGTAGTTGCAAAAACCCTAATAATCCATTACATTTAAAACATGATATCTATGAAGTTAGAGTGTATAAAGAACGTAAAATTGAAAGATGTAGAAAATTATTAAATACTGCAAATATTGATTTCATAGAAGAACAAACTCCAGCTAGAAATGAAGGACTTCAAGGTGTTTTATTTCGATTCAGGTTTCCTTTTAATGCAAAATATTTTCCTAAAGAGTGGATTTATTTATCGAAGCATTTAAAAGAAGTGTTTTTGCAAGAACTAATGTACTGGGATGGGAGCATTTCAAAGCATGTAATATCTTCTGAAGAAATGGTATTAACTCGAAGATATTCTTCATCTAAAAAAGATGATATTGATATTGTGCAAATGATTGCTCATTCTTGCGGTATGTCAACACGTATTAGAGAAGATAAGCGAGGAAAAAACATAAATTACCAACTATCGTTAAGAAGTAATTGTTACACAAAGATGACAAAAGAAAATAAAAATCTACGAGTAATGCATACAGGTAAATTTACACAAGAAGCAAAAGAAAGAAAATATTGTTTTGAAACAAATTCCGGATATCTCGTCCTTCGCAGAAATAATAAGATTTTTATAACAGGAAATTGTTCTGGAACAGGAAGCCTTGAAACTGTATTCATTGGATTGAAAGGCAGCCAGGCGCTGAATTAAGCAATCACTGCGTGGTAAGGACATACGAATATTACGAATAAAAGAGTATTATATCTCTCATATCAAAAAGAAGATGTTTAAATATCAGCTGATTAAATAATATCTGATGTTGAACCTGGCTGCGAATTTCGCAGCCAGGTTCTTGTGTTGTGGTCAATCTGGCATATTATTTTTGATTTCTTAATACAAGGAGAAAAGAGAAAATGAACAAAGAAGAAAAACTGGCAAAGGCGATTGCTTTTGCAGCAGAAAAGCATGCAAATCAAAAGCGTAAAGATGGAACACCTTATATTTTTCACCCGCTGGCAGTTGCTGAGCTATTAAAAAGATATGATTACGATATCGATTACCAGGTAGCCGGAGTCCTGCACGATGTTTTAGAAGACACTGATGCGACTGACGAGGAAGTAAGAGCATTTGGAGAAGATATTTATAAAGCAGTAAAGCTTGTCACCAGACCAAAGGGTGCAGATGAAGCTGAATATGTCAAAAATATTCTTACCAACAATATGGCTGCAGTAGTAAAAAATGCAGACAAGATTCATAATATGTGTGACATAGTTACTACAAACGACAGGAACGCAATTTTAAACTACGCAAAAAAAGTAGAAAAGTATTACAAAGAAAAATTTTCATATGCATTGGATAATGCCATTGATAATGCATTGTATATGAGTGATTTTTGCAATATAAAAAAAGAAGTGAGATGCTGCATTCCTGATTTCACGATGAAAGAAATGAAACTCTACTCAGATAGGAGAAAAGAAGCAAGAGAGAAATCATATAGGCTTTACAAGACAAATAAAGATATACCGAACCTTAATGATAAGGAGTTAAAGTTTGCGGTTGTGGATTATGTTGATAGAATGTACTGCTATCTTCCTGGTGAAGCATCCGCTATCGGTAAAACATGGGAACTGACAAAAGGTGGATGGAGAAACAGACTCAATGACAATGGAAATATCTTCACATGTTATGGTTTTGATATTGATATTATAACAAAAGAAGATTTCATAGAATCAATTGATTATCTGTTTTCCAAGAACTGGTTTTATGACTTTGTCAAAAAAGAAAAAATTCTTTGTACAGCAGAATCCAAATGAGATTCTGCTTTTTTTGTTGCCTGGACAGACAAAAAACGAAAGAAAATCGTAAGCAAAAATACTTGCAAATTTCCCATATTTTTATCCCTCTATTCCTTTCTGCATACTAAAAGTATGAATGATTTGCTTGACAAATCGCAAAAAACAAGAAAGGAGATTCGAATTATGAGTAGAATCATTAGAACAAGTTCAGGAGTAAAATTTCCATCAAAGGAGGATATTTTTTTAGATGAACAGGCAAAAATTGCCGCATCAAAGAAACTGTCAATGCTTGCAAGAGAGAAAAAGGAGCAGGCAGAATTTGCAGAGAAATGCGTATGCTACGCAATCCCGCCGGAATTTTATGGCCTTGGCTGTCTTTCCGAGTTAAATGAGTATTTCATGCTTGTCGGCTTAGATGGTAAAAATGCAAAGCTTCGTGGATATGACCGAAGCGGCAATGAAAGAAACATTGACGTGCAGTTTGAGGAGGCTATGGATATGGTCGCACGTCAGACAAAAGCAGAACTGCATGAGGTTGCTGCAAAAGCAATTATATTGTATGCAGATATTAAATCATGCAGTGTTAGAAATGATGTTAGACGCGAACTTCGTCATATCATTTTGACAGCAGAAAATGCAAAGAAGCTGTATAACAACAGTATGACAGAGATTCTTGAGAACATGTATCTACCGTCATCAATGCTTCGCGCCGGATGGTATAGTGGAACCAATAAGAAGATTCTTTATGAACTGGTTTCATACAGACTTGACGAAGACGGAAAAAATTTCATTCTTGAAAATGTCTGCAAGTCATCCGTTGACCCGACTAGATTCAAAAAGGTGTCTTTTGAAAACCTGAAAAAGGGTCTTATGACTTATGCGGCTGACATGATGGATGCTGAAGCACTTGAGCTTATCGGCAACATGAAAGATGTTGACAGCTTCTGCTCTGAGGTGTCAGTTCCTGTATCACGTGCAGTAAATACAGCACAGGTGCAGCAGCTCTCATTTTTCTAACATAATCTGAAAACAGACTCAAAAGAGTCTGTTTTTTTTGTTTTTTGGAAATATTTTGCATATTGTAGTTGTTAAGTTTTTTGGAGCGAAAAACAAAGACGGAAAATAAGGAGGAAAAGAAACGTGAAAAATAAAACTTTAACAATAATGATGTCTGTACTGGCAGGCATGACTGTACTTCCAATGCAGGCGATGCCAGTTTTTGCAGAATCAACAGAAATCAGAAATACAACCGAAGATGGTTCTTCCTTCGTGGGAGACTGGTCATGTGGGGCATCTGGAAGCAAGACAATGACAATTAACGCTGATGGCACTTACACCGCAAAAAATGGAGACAAGGAAGAAAGCGGTAAATGGAAGATGCAGAACGGAGACCTGATGCTTGACAATGGCGCTACTGATGCCACAAGATGCACGCTGGACGGAGATATGATTAATGCGTATGTCGATGGAAGCGTAAGCGTGTACAGAAAAGGCGGGATGATGAAGCAGACCAAAAAAGAAAATACGGAAGAAAATGAGAAAACTGATGAGAAAGCTCTGATGGCTGGTCTGGCAGATGATGAAGACAGCAAGAGTACAGATAAAGCTGTTGAAGCGAAAGAAGGAAATATCGTTGGGGATTGGATAAAGAGGATAATACAATTGCTGCTGCGATGTAGCTGATTAATCGTCGTATGCTTGCAACTTTGATAACTCATCGGCTACGCCGAATTCGTTATATTTATTCTGGTACCGAGCCGGTAACGGCGAGGTATCACCAGATTTCAATAGTCATGAATTAAATGGCTCTGCTTTTTAATTTTTTGCAGATTCCTCATATTGTATATTAAAACCAAAACAAGAAAGGAGCTTACAATATGGCAAAATATGGTATTAAAATTACATATTCTAACGGAGACGAGGAAGACGGCCTGTATGGAAATTTTGCTTCCAAAGAGGAAGCGTTCAAAGAAATTTGCGTTCTTGCAGCAAAAGAAGCATATGTTCAGAACGAGGATTTCGATGAGCTGAAAACTTGTTCAGTTTATTTTGATGCATATGAATATAAGGCTGATTTGCATTATAACGTAGATGATACATGGTGCTATTACCGTGTGCAGGAGATTCCCGATGCTGAAAGAAGCAATGACCGCATCAGAAGCATGGACGAAGAATTTGTGATGTGATTTTTTTCTCTACTCTTTTGGGTAGAGTTTTTTATTATTTTTTTTGTAAAAACCGTCTGATATTGAATTTTTTTAGCATATTAAGTATGGAGAGGATTGGGCGAATATATTAATTAACGGCCTTTGCTAACCGAATAAAGGAATACTATCAGTGTAAACAAAAACTTCAAGTATTCTAGGAACATTGTATATTCCATATGTCAACACCTCCTTGCCTGGTCTATACATACACTTGTAATAATACTTCAGTGTATGTAAGTGACCAGACAAGTGGCAGAAAAAACGCCCAACCCCTCCATATCTAATTATAATAACAAAAAACTGAGTTGTGCTCAATCCAAAAGTTTGTTCTATACAAAAAACCTGTAATTGTTCATGGCTCTTTTTTTGTTGTCACAGTTATCCATCATATTAATTCTGTAAACAAAAAAATCTCAAAACAAGAAAGGAAGACGTTTATGTATTACAAAACATTAAACATTACAACAATCGAGGAAGAAAGAAAACACCTGCAAAAAACAGAGGACAAAGACCTGAGAAGATATCGCCTTAACACATTTGACGGTTTTGTCGAATACTGGGGAATTGAATATTTTTTCAACCCTGAATTCAAATGGGATTTGCCTTCAATCTGCGATAAGCTGCCCGGATTAGACTCACTTCTCGACCATACTGCCGCTTTTGTCGACGAAGATGGTAACTGCTTTTTACTGCTGCAGCCGTATGGCGGTGACCCGGAAGTATTTTGTACAAACAATGATATCTCAGAATATGTTTCATACGATAACGACGCATATCATCACAATGAGGCTCATTGCGTAATCATATCTGGAGATTTCCTGACCTACGTTGATAGATGTATTTCGGAAGGAGAGACATGGATTAGCAGAACACCAGACGCTTCGTCAGAAGATGCTATAACTACGATTGATGATGTGATGTAATCTTTAGAGAGCGATTTTTCGCTCTCTTTTTTTGCTGTAAAAATACAAAAAAAATCCGCATAAAAAATACTTTTTCCAAAAAATTTCAGCATATTAATTATACAACAACAAAAGAGCGGTGAAAACGCCGCATAAAAAACCTGACAGGAGGAAAAATATATGAGATTAAAAATTACAGGAAAGAATATTACATTAACAGAAGGGATTAAAAGTGCTGTTAAAGATAAAATCAAAAAAATTGAAAAACTGGTAGGAGATGACGCTGCGGTTGATGTGATGCTGAGTGCGAAGCATGGAAAAGCAAAAGGACAGCGTGCCGAGATTACCGTTAAAACTAAGAGCAGCGTAGTGAGAGCAGAGGTGACAGATGAAGACCTTTACCGTGCAATCAATTCTGCCGTTGACGTAGTAACAGGAAGACTTAAAAAAATCAAAGAAAAAAGCAGGAAAAGAGCCGGCAGTGACAGCATCAGAGCAATGGAAAGAGAAAGAGAAGATGATGCTGTTATTAAGGAAGAGTTTGAAGTCGGAGCAGATGAGATTGATGAGTTTGAAGTAAATGGCGGAATCAGCAGGGAAAAGATTGTCTCAGCGGAAAGTATGACAAGAGATGAGGCTTGTGTGGAAATGGAATTTACAGACCATGATTTCTATGTTTTCAAGGATTCCGAGAGAGATGATATACTGTGTGTAATTTACAGAAGAGAAGCTGGCGGATATGGAGTGCTGGCGGTATTGGAAACAGTATGATAGAAAAGAGACCGGGATGTTAGTCCTGGTCTCAATTTTTTTTCGCAAATTTGAATTTAAGCGGCAATATGTTTTTTCATCTGCTCTGTCAGCATGTCTTTTCTCTGGATTACAAGCAGCACACTTTCGTCAAGCAAATTCTGGATACCAATCAGCGTTCCGTCGCCTCTGACATCATTGACGATAAATTCTTCCGGATTGATACCAAGTTTTTCCTGCATGGCTTCAAGGATTTCGTCATCTGTTGCGTCGTCCTTGATAACAAGGTTTTTGCAGATAACGGTATCAAAGAAGTGCACAGTATAAGTATGCCGTGACTCTTCGTAATGAATTCCTGTATCAATGATTGACATGGGATAAAAATCATAAATGACATAATCCAAGTCAATGTAATAACAGTCATCATCATCCATTGCATCAGAATCCTGATACGCACATAAATGTTCTGCAATTTCTTCCTCTGTGAATCCAGCATCCACCATGCGGTGCAGGGTATCCTCAAGAGCGCCTGAAACGTCCATGTGGTTAATGTCGTCAGTTTCCGGCCCGATAAAATAAACAGGGCTTGACGCACATCTTGTTAATTCGTAAATACACTCGCATTCACATAATAATTCTTTTAATTCTCGCATAAAAAAATCCCCTTTCTTGAAATGTTTTTCAAATTCAATATGCAGAATTTCTAACGGTTAGAAAAATCCGCAAAAAATGAACCCCTGAAAAAAATTTCCAGCATATTAACTCCACAAAGAAAAAAGCAGAAAAACAAGCAAAAGAAAGGTGGATTTATATATGGAAAATACAAAAACAAAATGGGAAGGACAAAATAGAAGTTTTAAAGGTGATTTAAGATTTGGAAAGCTCTGTGAAGACATTATCAGAAGATTTCTCTTGCATTATGTAGACGTTGATGATGTCAGGGATATCAGCAATTCAAACCGTGGCATTAAGGATGATATTGATTTTGAAATCGTATACAGTGACGGTCATACCTCAACAGCAGAATTAAAGTCTGACATGCAGGCTCACAGAACCGGGAATATCGCATATGAAGAACTGTCACATAAAAATCCGGGATGCTTTGCAAGAACAAAAGCAGACCATATCATTTATTATCTGACAGAGACAGGCGTGGCTTACGTGCTGAACCCTCATAAACTGAGAGCATTCGTAGCAGAAATGAAAGCAGATGAGAGAAAAGCCGCAAGTCTAAGAGTAAGACCGGCAAAGATGGGAGAGGGCGCTTTTGGTTATCTCATCCCGATTAGAGTGCTCCTTAATAACACAGACATTGTTGAAGCCACAATGATGGTTGGAGCAATTACAGCTGAGATGATAACGGCAGCATAAATAAAAACAGCTGGCAGGATAACGCCTGCTGGCAGATGCTATGTTGAGATTTTTTCGGCATATTGTATGTGAAACAAAAAAAATATAAAAGACGGAGGTGAGAATATGAGTTCTCAGATGGAACAGTTTTTTAAAGTGCTGTTATGCCTGGTTATGGTGGCTCTTCTTATCGGAGTTGGGTCAAAGTACCTGGAATCCAATTATGCAAAATTTGATGTAAAGGATACCGTTGATACTGAACTTGCAAAAAAGTATGGAGACAAGGCAAGTTATACGGATACAAGCGATATCGAGGATGAGAATGACAATACAGATTCTTCTGATTCCGAATAACGCGAATTAATTCGAACTCTCTCCGGGTTTTGTCGTAGAAAGGATGGTGTAATATTATGTCAAAAAGAACAACCAAAAAATTCAACAGCAAATTTTACGGGATTGATTTTTACGGATACGAGCATATCAATAAGGTCTCTGAAAAGGAGCCGATTAATTGCGAATTGCGTGGACAGATAACAAAAGAAATTGTAAAAAAAATGCAGGATAACTTTGGGTTTATGAGCATAAACGGGTTTGAACTGGATAATGAGCCGGGGATTGTATATGGGCTTAAAGGTCTGATGCCGCGTGGAAATGTTGAAAAGGCAAAAGCTGCATTGAAGGAAGATAATATCTATATGAGTTATGAAAGGTATACTTCGGTAAAATTTCAGAACGGTGAATATTTGTTTTCGGGATGGAGAAGCAAAGTCAGAACAAAAATCAAACCGGAAGACCTGCCAGAGAGTTATGTAGAGCTTCACAACTATAAGAAACACGGTTATCTTGAAACGGCTGGTGTGGCAGATGTAGCATATAAGCCATGTCTGTTTGACAATCATGCCTTTAAGGATGATTTTCTGTGTATAACGTATAAAGATAAGTCAGGAAAAATGTTTGGCGATAAATCCAAACTTGACGAGCTGACAGATGCCAGCGATGAATATATTTTTGGAAACGATATTTTAAGGGTAGTTGAAGGCATTGTGAAGAACAATCCAGATAACCAGGAACTGCGGAAAAAAATGCTTAAAATAAAAGAACGTATGGTTGAGAAATATAACACATATGTTGAAGAAGAAAATCGGAAATGGAATCATGGACTGAAAAAGGTTGATAGCTTTGAAGAACTTTTTGGATGATGCTCAGTTAAAGGCTCCAGACCGGTAATTTGCCGGCCTGGAGCTGTTTTTGCAATAAGAAAAGGAGGAAGAAAAAAAATGAAAGGATTTGAAAAATTTAGCCGTCGCATTTTCGTGATTTCAGTCGTGATGCAGCGAGCTTGTGCTCGCTTGCACCAAGCCCGCGGGGCTGACAAACGACGACGAAGTCGGAGTGCGGAGCACGGACGGGGTTTCTAATTCCCTTGTACGCGTCCATTGAAGCGAAGCGTAATCTGGTAACGAGCCGGCAACGGCGAGTTATCAATTACCCTCAGGCCGACGAGCAAGCAAGTTTGACCGCGGTTTTTCGTCCGTCGATGAGCTAGACAACTCTGTTTTTTAAGTACATAAAAATATCGTTTACGACGTTTTATTGCTCTACGTTTCGGCGTAGAGATTTTTTTTATTTCCATCAATTTTTTTCGCAAAAAATCGCCTCGTTTTTAATTTTTTCAGCATATTAAAGATATAAGAAATTTATAGAAAGGAGATGTACGATATGGCAAATTCAAACAGAAAGAAAGTCCGTAAATTACAGGCTGCCAAGAAGGCGAAAGCTACCGAAAAGGATAAGGCCGTTAAGAAGGTAAAACCCGCCGAAGAAAAGCCGATAAAGTACACTGTCACATCAGAACAACAGGCTGACGGTACTTTTGAGTTTCTCGGAGGCAAAGGCGGATTCAATATCATTAAGCAGAAGAATAAAGCATTAGAGCCTTACGGAAAATGCATACATAATTATGGTGTCCTTTTAGAGCTGATTCCGGGAGATAAACAGGCTGCGATTAACCAGCAGATAGGAAATGCCAGGGTCGTACATAATGATTACCTTTCTAAACGTGAGGAAT
>OFMA01000058.1_pt1 | contig 75928 bp, 55 predicted proteins | sample 1541011 | NCBI WGS metagenome assembly OFMA01 (sample SAMN04209225, study PRJEB22552) | human gut metagenome | biome: gut; material: feces | host: Homo sapiens | place: USA: Oklahoma
ACCGATTGCTTGTGCGAAAAGTGTTATATTTGCCATAGGAAGTAAAAGAGGTGGTACTCTTTGCTAAGGTAGTTCTTTCTACCTTAGCTTTACTTCCTTTTTTTGTTTTTATCGAAAAACGTTTAGGACAACATTGATGCCGATGTGGAAAACAGCCAGACGCGACTCATTCGTGTAGCACGAACGAGTACGTTTGGCTGTTTTCTGCATCGGCATTTTGGGGAGGAGTTAAGTTTGCCCCATCAGCTTATGCAACAAAGGGCATGGTCTACAAACGGCGCACGGTGCCTTGTCGGCTGGATGACACTTCGACGCGCGATTTGCCGCTAATTTCCAAATTGCCGCAGTTCTCGACCGAACCTTCAAGCAATTCGTCGGCATGACACTTGAGCGTGCCCGAACCGTTGACATTTACCTTGACACGTTTGGCTTTGAGCTGTGCGGCATTGATAACGCCCGAACCTAACACACTGTAATTAACCGACTCGACACGGCCCTTTAAGTCCATGTTTCCTGCACCCTGCACCGAGGCATTGAGCGTGGCAAGGTCTACATCGTCGGCTTCGAAATCGCCCGAACCCATCAAACTGATTTCGGCATTATAGGCTTTGATTTTCTTCATATCGATGTCGCCCGAACCCTGCAAATCAACCTTCATTTTGTATTGGCTGCAAAGCATACCTTCTGACGTAACGTCGCCCGAACCCAACAAACAGATGTTCACTTCTTTGGCATCGGCTCCCTGGTTGAAGTCGATGTCGCCCGAGCCTTGCAGCTTAATGTTAAGGCTGTTCTGACAGCGCAACGACTGCAGGAAGTCGATGTCGCCCGACCCTACGAGTTCCAGCTGCAGATTGTCGGCCTTGAACGAACGCGCAAATTCGATGTTGCCCGAACCCTGTAATTTCACTTCCGAAAGGTTTTCCACTTCAAGATACAGCAGCATGCGTCCGGCTTTGTCTGCATCGAAGTATCTGCCTTTCTGTGGCTGAATCATCAGTCTGTCGTTATCTACGGCTAAGCGCACCACGTCCTTCCAGTTGTCGTTGGTGCGCAGGGTGAGCCTGGGGCTGCCTTTTTTCTGCGTGACGATGACATGAAAATTGGCCACCACTTCCAGTTTGCTGAATTTCTGAAGCGGAATTTGGTGTTCGTTGCCAACCGTTGCCACCTCGGTCTGTAGCTTCGAAGCCAAGGGGCTGCTACACGAAGCGTAGAGGGGCTGAATCATCAAAAACGAGGCCAGGCAAAGGCCCGAGGTAAGGATGCGTTGAACAAAGTTTTTCATAAGGCGTAAAAAATTAAAGAGTTAGTACAGAAAAAAGTTTTATTCGCCCCACGAGCCGCGGTCGAGGTTGCGATAGTTCACAGCCTCCTTGATATGGCGTTCGAGCACGGCTTCCGAGGCATCGAGGTCGGCAATGGTGCGGGCCACTTTGAGTATGCGGTCGTAGGCACGGGCCGAAAGGTCGAGGCGGTGCATGGCGCGTTCAAGCACGGCGGCACCGTCGGCATCGGGGCGGGCGTAGGTTTCGAGCATGGCACGCGTCATTTGGGCATTGCAGTGTATGCCGCGAAAGGCACTGTAGCGTTCGGTCTGCCTTTGGCGCGCTGCCACCACCCTTTCGCGAATCACGCTGCTCGGTTCGCCGGCGGGGGCTTGCGCAAGGTCGGCCACACTTACGGGGGTTACTTCAACCTGAATGTCGATGCGGTCAAGCAGCGGACCGGAAATGCGATTTTTGTATTTCAAAATTTGGGCAGGCGAACACTTGCATTCGTGGGTGGGGTGATTGTAGTAGCCACAGGGGCAAGGGTTCATCGAGGCCACAAGCATGAAGGAACAGGGAAGGGTGACGGTGTATTTGGAACGCGAAATGGTGATTTCGCGGTCTTCGAGGGGCTGACGGAGGGTTTCGAGGGCAGTTCGCGAAAACTCGGGCAGTTCGTCGAGAAACAGTACGCCGTTGTGCGCCAAACTGATTTCGCCGGGCTTACACGAGGTGCCGCCGCCAATCAGGGCGACGTCGGAAATGGTGTGGTGGGGCGAGCGGAAGGGGCGTTGCGCCACGAGCGAGGTTTCTGCGCCGAGCTTGCCGGCTACGGAGTGAATTTGGGTGGTTTCAAGGCTTTCGGCCAGGGTGAGCCGGGGCAAAATACCGGGCAAACGCTTGGCCATCATGCTCTTGCCGCAACCGGGGGCACCAATGAGCATGATGTTGTGTCCGCCGGCAGCGGCCACTTCGAAGGCGCGCTTTACGCTTTGCTGCCCTTTGACGTCGGCAAAATCAAAAGGGAACTGTGATTGGGCGGCATAGAACTCTTCGCGCGTGTTGACAAGGGTGGGTTGCAGGCTGTCTTCGCCCTTGAAAAAGTCGATGACCTGCTGCAAATGGTCGGCTCCGTAGACCTTGAGTTTGTTGACCACGGCGGCTTCGCGCACATTGTCGCGGGGCACGATGAGTCCTTCGTACTGCTGCTCGCGGGCTTTAATGGCTATGCTGAGTGCACCCTTGATGGGGCGAATGGAGCCGTCGAGTCCGAGTTCGCCAACGAGTACATAGCGCGACAACTTTTCGGCGGGCACCTGCCCTACCGATGCCATGAGTCCGAGGGCAAGGGGCAAATCGTAGCCCGACCCTTCCTTGCGCACATCGGCGGGGGCAAAGTTGATGGTGAACTTCATGCGATCGGGCAGTTTGACGCCGCTGCTCAACAGGGCATTTTCGACGCGTAATTTACTCTCGCGCACGGCATTGTCGGGAAGCCCTACCATGAAATAGAGGCTCGTGGCATCTTGGGCATGGAGTTGCTGACAGTTGACTTCCAAAAATACGGGCATGGCCGACAGCCCGTTGACGGCTGAGGTGTTTACTTTCGAGAGCATAATGAAATAAGGGGTTAATACGTCGAAGGGTGAAAAGGGGTGAACAAACTGTTTGGCATGGGCTGTTCGATAGCAAATTTACGCAAATTCGTTCGGTGCAACAAAGATAAACGGTATTTTTAGACAAAAGAATTAAGTAAATATTCAAATGATGCAAAAAGCATTTTCAAGGTAAAATGGGCGATGAAATGGGCGTTTTTTTTACATTTTAAGGGCATTTTATGTATGCGATGAAATGATACTTTTCAACATGAGGCTAAAAAGGTCAAAAGATATTGGTTGGAATGTGGTAATTTTGCCACACATCAATGAAGCAACAAATTCAAGTGTAACGCTACGCGCCTTTGCAACCTTCCTATTTTAACCTCACAGAACATGGCGCGCAGGACCTCCATACTTACCCTACACATAGGGAATAGGAGAATAAGTTACCATGCGGAAAAGAACAGAAGCAACAGTTCCGTTTCAAACACAGGACTCAGATTCGGGGACTGCTTGTGCAATGTTTCTTTTTTTTTCAATCCCTACTTTCCGCTTACAAACACCTACGAACGGCAAATATGTTCGCTGCGTCACACTTTGATATTGTACTCCATACAGTTTTTCCTTGACTGTATGGAGTTTTTTTGGCTCAGAGGGAATTGGGTGGGTAAACGTGGGTGCTTCATACGTTTTGGAAATCGGAATGCGATAAAATGTTATATCCGATTTCATTTTTTTTAGAGCCATGAACACAATAGGCCTAAAAAAACCTGCGGCTGTCATATAGACAATCGCAGGCACCATGACAGTTTTCTTTAGAAGAAAAGAAAGGAGAATGTCAATAATGGAGAATTATGAAAAGTGAAACGATCTTACTTTTCGATTTCGCTCAAACCGATAACCACACGGTTTTCGTCGTTGGCTTTGAACGGTTGAACGGTGTCGCCCTTAAACGAGCTTGAAATGCGTGAAGCTTCGATGCCGTACTTCTCGGTGAGGAGCTTGGCTACCTTGTTCACACGCTTTTCTGAGATGCGACGGTTAACGTCGGCCGTACCGGTTCCGGCATCAGCGTAACCCACGAGTTCGATTTCGGCCTTGGGGTTAGCCTTGAGCCAGTCGGCTACTTGCTTAATCTTGGCTTCTTCGCTGGCACTGGGAGTAGCACTGTTAATCACGAAGAACACTTCGAGACGCTTGGTTTCCTTCTTCACCTCGGGCTTGGGCTCGGGTTTGGGCTCGGGAGCAGGTGCAGGAGCCGGGGCGGGAGCAGGTGCAGGTGCGGGGGCAGGAGCCGGAGCAGGAGCAGGTGCTGCTTTCTTCTTCTTGAAACCAAACTTGAAGTTCAAACCGAGCATGGCCTGAAGCTGCCAGTCGCCCTTGCCGTTAACCTTTGAGTTGAAACGGTCGTGGAGGTTGTTGGCCGTTACTTCGAGGTTCAAACCTACGTTGCGGTGAAGCTCGGCTTCGAGCTGCATACCTACGCGGAAGTTGTGAACGAGGCGGTCGTCGGCCCACTTAAAGTTGAGGTTTTGCTCCGTGGCCTGGCTCATCATGCCTTTGAGGTCGTCGTTGTCCCAAGCATAGCCCAAACCTACACCACCAATAAGGTAGGCGTTGATGGTATGATTTTTATTGGGCGCAAACACGTTGCAAAGGTTAAGCATCAAGTCGAGGTTTGAGGTCACGAACTTGTAGTCGTAAGTTTTGTTCAGGCTTTTGAGTCCGCCCTTTTCGTTAAAACCGCTCACATGGATACGGGCACCGACAGCGGGCGTGAACATGCCGCCTACGCTGAAAGCACCGATCGGAGTAATGAGCTTCGATGCCTTGTAGTTGGTAAACGTCACTTGGCCACCACCTTGCACACCGATAAACATGTGCGGATAGTCTGCCTTTTCTTTCTCGCCATTGCTTTGAGCAAAAGCAACGGGTGTTGCCAGCATCGCTACACAAAGCGAAGCAAGCACCTTCTTTACATTTTTCATAATGCGTAGATGGTTTTGTTATTATTGTAATTTATGCAAAGATAGTGAATGTTTTAAAATCCACCACAAATAAGGGGGTAATTTTCCGCATCTTGCTAACAAAGTGGTCGATATTTCGCGCCTAATTGCACATCGGTTTAGGATAGTGAGTAAAAATAGCGTAAAAAAAATCCCCTCGCAGGCATGTAGCTGCAAGGGGATTGAAATGGGGTTATAATTTTACGCGTGGCGAGAAATGCTACTCGCTACGGAAAATATTATTCTTGACGGGGACGACGGGGTGCGCGACCTTCACCGCCTTCGCGACGGGGACGACGTGCGGGACGTTCTTCCCATCCTTCGGGCTTTTCTTCGAGTACGCGGTGCGACAGGCGGAACTTGCCGGTCTTTTCGTCGATTTCGAGGAGCTTCACCTGAATGTGGTCGCCTTCCTTCAAACCGGCTTCTTCAACCGTTTCAAGACGCTTCCAGCTGATTTCAGAGATGTGGAGCAATCCTTCCTTGCCCGGCATGAACTCTACGAAGCAACCGTAAGGCATGATGCTCATTACCTTGGCATCGTAAACTTCGCCTACTTCGGGAATGGCAACGATGGCGCGAATCTGTGCGATGGCTGCGTCGATGCTTTCCTTATTGGGACCCGAAACCTGGATTTTGCCCACACCGTCTTCTTCTTCGATGGTGATGGTAGCTCCGGTTTCTTCCTGCATGCCCTGAATAATCTTGCCGCCGGGGCCAATAACTGCTCCGATGAATTCTTTGGGAATTTCGAAGGCTTCGATGCGAGGAACGTGCGGTTTGAGTTCGGCGCGGGGTGCATCCATGGTTTCAAGAATCTTGCCGAGGATGTGTTCGCGAGCCTGCTTAGCCTGAGCGAGTGCCTTTTCAAGAATTTCGTATGAAAGGCCGTCGCACTTGATGTCCATCTGCGTAGCGGTCAAACCCTTGGCCGTACCGGTGGTCTTGAAGTCCATGTCGCCGAGGTGGTCTTCGTCACCGAGGATGTCGCTCAACACGGCATACTTTTCTTCACCGGGGTTCTTAATCAGACCCATGGCGATACCGCTGACGGGAGCCTTGATGGGCACACCGGCATCCATGAGGGCGAGCGTACCGGCACAAACGGTGGCCATTGACGACGAACCATTTGATTCGAGAATGTCGCTCACTACACGTACGGTGTAGGGGAAGTCGGCAGGAATTTGTCCCTTCAATGCGCGCCATGCCAAGTGACCGTGACCGATTTCGCGACGGCCTACGCCACGCTGAGCCTTAGCTTCGCCGGTTGAGAAGGGAGGGAAGTTATAGTGAAGGAGGAAGCGCATGTAGCTCTTGTCGAGTACATCGTCAACCATCTTTTCATCGAGTTTCGTACCGAGTGTTGCGGTAGCCAAAGCCTGAGTTTCGCCACGGGTAAAGATTGACGAACCGTGAGGCATGGGCAGGGGCGACACTTCGCACCAGATGGGGCGGATGTCGGTGGTTTTACGTCCGTCGAGACGCTTGCCTTCGTCGAGGATGCAACGGCGCATGGCATCGCGTTCCACGTCGTGGTAGTAGCGGTCAACGAGCGCGTTCTTTTCTTCGATTTCGTCGGGCGTGAGTTCGGGGTGAGCGGCAGCATAGCGTTCTTTGAAGTCTTCGCGAATTTTGGTGAAGGCTTCTTCGCGCTGGTGCTTGTCGTGGTCGCCGGCCTCAGCAATGGCGTATGCCGGAGCGTAGCACTCGTCCTTTACTTGCTGACGGAGTTCTTCGTCGTTGATTTCGTCGTCGTACTCGCGCTTCACGTCCGTGCCGAGTTCTTTCGAAAGTTCCTTTTGGAGCTGGCACATGGGCTTGATGGCTTCGTGTGCCACCTTGAGGGCTTCGAGGAGTGCGCTTTCGGGCACTTCGTCCATTTCGCCTTCCACCATCATGATGTTGTCTTCCGTAGCACCTACCATGATGTCCATGTCGGCCTGTTCGAGCTGCTTGAAGGTGGGGTTCACCACGTATTCACCGTTGATGCGGGCCACACGAACTTCAGAAATCGGACCGTCGAAGGGGATGTCGCTGGCAGCCAAAGCAGCCGAAGCGGCAAAACCGGCCAATGCGTCGGGCATGTCTACGCCATCGGCCGAGAAGAGCGTGATGTTAACGTAAACCTCGCAGTGGTAGTCTGAGGGGAAGAGGGGACGGAGTGCACGGTCGACCAAACGCGAAGTAAGGATTTCGTAGTCGCCGGCACGACCTTCACGCTTGGGGAAGCCACCGGGGAAACGACCTGCGGCACTGTATTTTTCTTTGTAATCGCACTGGAGGGGCATAAAGTCTGTACCGGGCTGTGCGGTTTTGGCAGCACATACGGTAGCAAGCAGCATGGTGTTGTTCATACGCAGCATAACTGCGCCGTCGGCTTGCTTGGCCAGTTTGCCGGTTTCGATGCTGATGGTACGTCCGTCAGGCAGCGAAACGGTTTTCGTTATCACGTTCATCTGAATTGTGTATTAAAATTTTGATTTTATTTTCCACTGTAAATCACGCAAAAGTAACAATAAAAAACCGAAATACCCAAATTACTTCGGGGCTTTTTCCATTTGTGCGGCGCGAAATGAGTTTTTTGAGCTTTGGCGCGCTTGTTTTGCCGTTTTTTACCAGACATTCACACACACCTTGGGCAAAAAGCGTAATTTTACAGCCCTAAACTGCCGCGAAGCCAAGGTGTGAAATATCGGGGTTCCGTGCCGGTGCTTTTTGATTTCAAATTTTTGCTTCACCATGAATCATTGCTTTTGCCATACTGTGCCTGACGCTGCTTGCTGCAGCCAGCCTGGTGCTTGCCACAAGCCCAATTCTTATCACAGATTTACCCGTTATTCTACATATACTCCTTCTGCATCTACATATACTCCTTCTACATCTACTCCTTATTATATATATAGGGTCATCACTTTTTGCTTACTGCTCCTTGCGGCACATGCACTGCCCCTCTGCGCCCAACAATCCGAAACGCTGAAGGAGCGAACCGAACGCTTGTTTGCACATTTCAAGCAGGCTTCGCGCTTCGACTACAACTATCCGCGCGAAAAGGTGTACTTTCATTTCGACAATTCGGCCTACCTCGAAGGCGACACCATTTGGTACAAGGCCTACGTGGTGCGGGCCTCGACGCTGCAGCCCACAACGCTGAGCCGCGTGCTTTACGTGGAGCTGCTCAATGCCGACGGGCAGCTGATGGAGAAACAGACACTGCGCATCGACTCACTCGGTCAGGCCGACGGTTCGCTGAGCCTGAACTTGCCGGTTCGCGCCGGTTACTACGAGGTGAGGGCCTACACCCGCGCCATGACCAACTGGGACGACGCGGCGTGCTTTTCGCGCGTTTTCCCGGTGTTCACCACGGCCAACCCGCAAATGGGGTCGCCGCGCAACAAGGATTTGTCGCTCAACGAACTGGCCATTCCCGAACCTACGCCCAACAAGCGGGTAACTTACGGTGCACCGCGCCCTTACGTGCAGGGAGATAGCACCGAAAAGTTGCTTTCGTTCTTTCCCGAGGGCGGACTGAGGGCCAAGGGGGTGGCGCAGCAGGTGGCTTTCAAGCTGACGGACGGACGGGGCTTTCCGCTCACCGACACGCTGCTGATTTGCAACGAACGGGGCGAAGTGGTGAGCGAGGCGATGGTGGAACACGAGGGCATGGGGTCGTTTGTGCTGCCTGCCGATTTTGCCGGGGGCTACGCGCTCCTTAAAGAGGAACAGACGAACCCTGCGCCCAACAGCCTTGCGGCAGATGGCGGTCGGCGTGCCTTGCCGCAAGGTGCCTTTGCACTGCCCTCGCCTGCTTCGGCCTATGCACTGCATACGCAATGGACGCACGAGGGATTGTTTGTGAGCATTGCGGCCAACGATTCGGCTGCGGCCGGGGGCGAATTGCTGGGACTGGCGGCTTTTTGCCGCGAAAAGGCTTGTTTTTTCGACACGCTCTCGGTTTCTTCCGACCCGGTCGAGATTCTGATTCCCGAAAGGGCCTTGCGCCGGGGGGTGAACCGCATCGAACTTTTCGACCTTGACGGACAAAGCCGGGCGTCGCGTCTGGTGTGGTGCGAGGGGCACGAGGCTTCTATGCAGCACCCTATACAGGTGGAGGTGCGACAGAACGAGGCGGTGTATGCGGCGTTTTCGCCTGCTGTTCTTGAGTTGAAACTTACCGACAGCCAGGGCAAGGGGGTGAGTACTACGGTGTCGGTGGCTGTGCGCGACGAGGAGGGGAACTTGATTGAAAATGCCGACTGCAACATGAGCACGGACTTGCTGCTGGCTTCGGAACTGCGGGGCTACATTCACCGCCCCGAAAGCTATTTTGCGGCCAACGATGCCTTGCACCGCCGCCGGCTCGACTTGTTGCTGATGGTGCAGGGTTGGACGGCTTCGGATTTTGCCACGCTATGCGCGGCCGACACTTTTCAGACGGTGCAGCCCATCGAGGACAAACTGATTGTGAGGGGTACGCTGTTCAAGGAAAACAACAAACGCGAACCGCAGCCGTTCATGAACTTGCAACTGCTGGCTTATTCGCTCAACGGCGACCGCATCGAGGGGGAAACGCGTACCGACAGCCTGGGGCGTTTTGCCTTTGAGTCGAACATCGACTTCACGGGCGACTTCATTGCGCAGTTCACTTCGACCAACGATCAGGGTAAGCGCAAATGGGGACGTCTGACGCTCGACCGCTGGTTTGCACCGAGTCCGCACGCATTTACCGGGCCTGAACTGGCGCTTACTGCACCGACCGACAATGCGTCGCGCCGTGCAGCCGGGGGCGGAGCGCACCTTCGCGAACCGCTTACCTTTGCATGGACCGACACCATTCCGCGTACACTGCCTACCATGCTGGGCGAGGCGAATGTAAAGGTGAAAAACAAATACCGGGGCTTTACGGGCAACCGCTACACTTGGCGTGGGGGCGAGAAGCACGGCATGCAGCGGGCCACAAAGTTCTACAACATTGAGCAGGAGTGCGAACATGTGAAGGATATGGGGCTGGCTCCGGGCTACATCAACGACTTGCTGGCCTTGCTCGAAAGCAACTTTGAACACAGCCGTTCGGCCTCGGTGGGTGCTGCCCTGGCTTCGCAGGCTGCGGCCAGTGCGCAGTCGGCTCGCGATGCTGAAAGGCACATCACGGGCAATCCCGACGCGACATCGGGGGCTCCCATGCCGTCGGTATCGGGCGGCAGCGGGGAAAAGGGTGCACAAATAGGGGTCGACCCCAAGGATATGATTGCGCAGAGCGACTTTGCGGGTCGTGCCTTGCAGCCCGACTGGACGTACCGGGGGCTGCCCATCGTGGTGTATTTGAACAATGAATTGCTCGGGCCGCTCGTGCAGCGTTTTCCTGAACTTTACAGCGACATTCAGGCCGAGGAAATCAAGTCGGTAAGCATCGTCCACGAAAATCAGCAAACCGATGCGGTGAGCGGCAAGACCAAGCGTTTCAGCCGCGAGAAGTATAAAATGTATATGTACGAAAACCCCGACCACGCGCGTTACCGCTCGACCAAGGGCAAGGAAAAGCGTCGGATTCAGGGCTTTTCGCACCGCCGCCGTTTCTATGCGCCCAATTACCGCAGTTTCGACCTCCCTTCGGCTTCCGACCTCCGTCGCACGCTTCACTGGGCGCCTTCAGTGCGCACCGATGCCAACGGGCGCGCCCACCTCATTTTCTTTACGAATGCGCACGAAAAGCAGGTGCTCGACATTTCGGTGCGTGGCATCACGACGCATGGCGAAACCATCGATTTCGACAATCGCTGACCGCGCTCTTGTACTGTCTGCACACTTATGCACAGCATGCAAGCAAAAGGCTGACGGCTTGTTTAGAAGTTTGCAAGCAGCAAACAAAAAGCATTTACATTCTGACATTCCCGGGTCTGTTTTGAAAGTCATCTATCTGAATTTTCAAAACAGACCTTTTCGTTTTTATTTAAGAGAGAGTCCGAATAAAAATTGTATTCTTATCACTATTGCCTGTAAGAATAGGTATATTTATTCGCTTATTTATTTTTTTAATAAAAAGTCTACAAATATTTAAGCAAAACTTTGGTTCTATCATAAAGTTTTTGTAGGTTTGCCACCGAAAATACACATAATTACACTGCGCGCTCATTTTGCAACCAAAATAACAGTATATGATAAATAAATTACGCTATTTGTTAGTGATGTTTTTGACGTTGCTAACAGTTGAAACGTACGCTCAACAGAGCACAAACGTGGGCTACTGCGTTGACAACAACATCAATGAATCGACGCCCACCATTTCGTTTGACAAAAAACTTAATATCCCCTTTCAGGCTGCCATTAAGTTTCCTTCTGCACGCATGATGCCTTATAAAGGTGGCATCGTACGCAAAATCAGAGTCTACACACGTCCCGGCATCGAGAAGTTAGCCGTTTGGCTTCGCCATTCGCTCGATGGCACAGCCATTCCCGGTTCATTCGTACGCCCCGGTGGCATCACCACCGAAGGTTGGGTAGAAGTTTTGCTCAAAACGCCTTACGTCATTACGGGCGAGGACCTCATTGTGGGTTACTCGGGCACGGCACCTGCCGGCAAAGGCATTGTTTGCGACGATGTGCCGAATGCAACCAACGACTACAGCTGCCTTGTCAAGCTCCCCGGCATGGATTGGACCAATTTCGCCAGCGATTACGGTGCACATGCGCTGCAAGCTGTAATCGACCTCAACGGCGAAACGGCCAACGACGACGTGGCTATGGCAAGCTGCACCTTCAATACCGACTTCTACAAGATTGGCAGCGAGGCTCAAATGTCGCTTACCATTAGCAACTACAGCACACAAGCTGTGAATATGCCCAAGGTTAAATACAGCCTCAACGGCAAAACCACGGAAGTTCCCACCAATGGGGGTAGCATTGCAGTGGGCAATTCGCAAAAACTCACTGTAAAGGTGCCGACGGCTGAATGTGCCGAGGGCGACAACGCATTGAAGGTGTGGATTGAATCAGACAACGCTTACAAAGGCAACGACACTCTTTCGCACAAACTGGCCTGCTACACCACCAGCTTCCCGCGCAAGGTGCTTGTTGAACATTTCAGCACTTTGGCCTGCGGTAATTGCCCCTACGGACATGCCCTGCTTACCAAGCTGCTCAATGACCGCGACGACTATGTATGGGTAACCCATCACATTGGCTACGGAAGAGACACTCTGACTGTAAATGATTCGTACGAAGTAGGCAATTTTTTAGGATTGCAAGATGCTCCCAGAGCCAGCTTCGACCGTCGTTTCCTCGAGGTATCCGATCCTAAGTTTGCTCCTCTGATTGGTATTGGTTATTCATCGCCCACCGAAGGTGTGGCAATAGTTAAACCCAGCTACCTGCGCTGTGCCGAAACCGCTGCTTTCGTTTCGGTAAACATTGACCAGCAATACGACGCTGCCACCCGCACGCTGAAAGTGACCGTATCGGGCGAAAAGAACAATCTTGTTGAAAAATATTACAAAGATAACAGCCTGACCGTGTTGCTCACCGAGGACAAGGTGGAAACCGAACACGAACAATCTGGTAGCGGCGAAAAGATACACTTCCACGTGTTCCGCTGCACGCTCACCAAGATGCTGGGCGATGCCATTGAATGGAATGGCAATACCTACAGCCACACCTTTACTACCACCATTCCCCAAAAATGGACGGCAAAGAACCTGAAAGCTGTGGCCTACATCAATGGTTCGACCACCGACATCTATCAGGCTCAAATTCTCAATGCCAACGTCGTAAAGGTTATTGACCCCACCGACACGGGCATTGATGCAGCCGAAACGGCCGATGCACAGGTGCTCAGCCGCGAATACTACAACCTCAACGGACAGCGCGTGGCTCAGCCCACCACTGGCGTTTACCTGCTCAAAACCACCACGAACAAGGGGGTACAGGTAAAAAAGGTCATTCTGTAACTCACTGAAGCAACATGCTTACTCCGTGCAGCAAGCCGCCACGCAAAGCGGCGCATGGCCTCGGGCCGTGACGGCTTGCCGCATGATTTACCAACAAGAATACACCAATCTTTAAATACCCAGAGAACTATGAAGAAAACTCTACTTACATTGGCTTGTGCATGCCTCGCTGGTAGCACCCTGGCTCAAACTCCCGGTGCAACCGATTACAAAGGCAATCAGTTCACCAACTTATCGGCCAACGGTACTTGGCTCATTCAAAGCGGACTTGAATCGATCCGTGTCTACAACACCGAAACTGGAAAGTTCTACGACTACATTGGCAACGAAGGCGAAAACTATTCTGCCGGCTTAGGCAGCAGCGTTATCACCGAAAACGGTACGGCAGTTGGTGCAAGTGCCAATGGTGCTGTTATCTTCAAGGACGGAAAAATTACGCCCCTGCCCATGCTCACGGGTCAAGGTAGCACCATGAACGGAGCCAACTCCATCACCCCCGACGGCAAACGCATTGTGGGCTTCCTGGCTTACGATGGTGCAGACATGGGCGGTGCCAACATGATGACTTACCCCGTTATCTGGACGCAGAAGGAAGATGGCAGCTACGAATGCAAAGCACTGCCCTTCCCCAACAAAGACTACGTAGGTCTGGAGCCCCAGTCAGTTCTTGCTACTGACATTTCGGCCGACGGCAAACGAATCGTTATTCAGGTTACCAGCAACGATGGTTTCGTTGTTTACCCCATTCTCCTCACCGAAAATGCCGATGGCACCTGGCAGCAGCAGCTCAAGGGTACCAGCAAACTCTGGAACGCTGAAAAACTGGCCTTAATTGGCAAGGCTCCCGTTGAGCCCAAAGAACCCAAGGCTACCGACTACTTTAGCGAAGAGGACTATGTGACCTACAACAAGGCCATACAAGAATACGCTCAAGCATACGAAGACTATCAGAACGGTTTGATTGGTTTTGAAGAAGTACCCCCCAACCCCGAATACAACCAGAGCAACTACATTAGCGATCCTGCTAAGAAAGCTGAGTTCACGGCTGCATCACAGTCTTACGAACTGGCCAGTTCACAATATTGGGAAGACTACTATGCTTTCCAGGAAAAACTGAAGGGAGTTACTTACGGCACATCGTATGCCTACAACAATGCCTTGATTTCGGCCAACGGTAAATATTTGGGCAGCACCCTGCAGTGGTCTGACGAAAGAGGTTGGGAATCAAGCTGCACGCCTGCTGTCATTACCCTCGACAGCGAAAAGGACAACGTGAAGGAGGCCGACCTCAAGAATAACCTCACCACCTGCATCACCAACGACGGTATGCTCGTGCATGCAGCTCCCTTCAACGAACCTACCCGCAGTTCGTACATCATGCCTGCCAATGCCGATAAGTCGATGTCCATCGACGAATGGCTCAAGGCTGAAGGCCGCGACGACCTGAACAAGTTCCTCGACGAGAACTACCGCTTCACTGTCGAAAAAATAACTGTTGACGAAGAAAACAATCAAAACGTCACCACTGTCGAAGACAGCCTCGTGTCGGGTACTTGCTTCTTCACCCCCGACGGCAAGAAGATGGTTAGCTTTATGTACGATAGCTTCAGCGACCTCAACAACTACCGCAGCTACACGCTCGACCTCACCTCGAAGCCCTCGGGCATCGAAGATGCTTTGGCCAACACCGAAATCGAAGGCGAAGTGATTGCTCGCGAATACTTCAACCTGCAGGGTCAGCGCATCGCTGCTCCCGTCAGCGGTCTGTACCTCGAAAAGGTTACTACCACGAAGGGCGTATTCACGTTCAAACGCTTGAAGTAAACGCTTAACGTCAGGGACTCCATACCTTGCCCCTTGGGCCATTTTGCCCTGACAACCTTATACACCACGGACGATGAACGCAGTGTCGCAACTGCTTCATCGTCCGTTTTTTTCATTCAACCCTAAGTTCAACCTGTTCAAGGATGGGGAGAACGCGTTCCAAGGGTCTTATTTTTAACTCTTTTTTTATTGAAACTAGCTCGGAACTAATTTCAACTAGCTCGGAACTAATTCAGACAAGCTTGGAACTAATTTCAACTAGCTCGGAACTAATTCAGACAAACGCGGAAGCTGCCCAAATGGGCTTGAAATAAAAGGTATTTTACCACCCCATTACGTTTAATAACACTCCTGCAACTACTTCACGCCGCCCTCATCTGCGGGCAAGCACCGGGTCGCGCTTTCCACCTATTTCCATTTTGCTTCAAAATTACACCAAAACTCAGAATTACGCATTTCAGCTAACATAATGGTTGCATATTACCAAAAATATCATTACATTTGCCAACACCTACTCATCATTACTAACTATTAAAACCTTACAATCATGAAAACAAAGAACTTGAAAGCCATGTGTGTCGGTAGTCCTCGCATATTCACGGGATGGAAACAGTGTAATCGTCGGTATGAGCGCACGCTGCGAGCATAAAACAGAAACTCCAACGATTACTGAAAGCAAACAAATTCGTCATAAACATTCATTATGGAAGATAAAAAAGATTGGCTAGGTATAGCATGTTTATGGATTTTACTCCTACAAAAGATGACCGATTTCAAATGGTTATACCACATCATTTGGCCCTTATTATTATTTTGGGCTTATTATACCGTCAAACTTTTGCAGGCTGAGCTGAAAACGGAAAATTCACTAAAAGGAGTATGCAAATATATATGGAAGAACAAAAAGTGGGATATTTATTGGCTTTTGTTCTTCATAATCTTTACCGTAGCCTATTTTGCCGGTGAACTCAACAAATAGGAATTTGAAAAAATGACGTATATGACTAAATTCGAAGACAGGAAGGACACGTTGGATATGCTGCGCGACATTGTATGCCTATTGATTGTGATAATCCGCTCTGAATGGCTGCTCATTTTGTTTTGGCCGGTATATATAGGTTGGGCCTATTACGCTTGTAAGCAATTACGCACGGAATGGGCTGCTGAAAGTTCGGTAAAACAAGTAGTCATTCACATCTTAAAGAAAAATAAGTGGGATATGCTGTGGCTAATACTTTTGCCCGTCTTGGCAGTAGTGTATTTCGGAGGATTCCTCCCATTCGGAAAGCAATGACCATTCCTTACCAAATAATGCAACAAAGTGCCCATAAACAGACATTTTTTCATCAATTTATAAAATTATTCGACAATTTATTTGACAAATCAAAAAAAACAATTACATTTGCCAACACCTACTCATCATTACTAACTATTAAAACCTTACAATCATGAAAACAAAGAACTTGAAAGCCATGTGTTCGGTAGTCCTCGCACATTCACGGGGTGGAACAACTGTTAGCCCCCTATATCGGAGAGTCAGAAATATATTAAATCCAATAGATATGCCTTATTTTTTAAAAAAAGAAACACTGGATGATATATGGATCGGAGTATGTATTTTAATCATAATAGCATCGCATAGTCAGCTAAAATGGCTTTATCATTTGATTTTTCCGATATCAGTAATTTGGGCAGTTTGCTTCAGCTTAGTGCTTTTTGCAGAATGGAAAACGGAGAACTCAATTAAAAATGTAATGCTGCACATACTCAAGAAAAACAAAGGAGATATTATTTGGCTTTTTAGTGCCGTACTTTTCACAATAACCTATTTGAATGGCGAAATCTTCAAATAGCACATTCAAGCCTATGAAGCGCAGTAACTACAGCTGCAAACATATAACTAATATTTGCACCTATATGATTGAAAAATGGAAAGAAAATAAGGAGTGGCTGTTTATGACAATGCTCTTTTTTTATTGGTTACAGCGCATAACCGACATTAGATGGCTATACCATGTGCTTTTGCCTATATGCTTATTTTTTGTGTATTTCACCTGTAGGGTTCTGTATGCAGAATGGAAAACGGAGGATTCAATGAAAAATGTAATGCTGCATATACTCAAGAAAAACAAATGGGATGTTTTTTGTGTGATTGCCATGGTGCAGTTTACCATAGTATATTTGAGTGGCAGACTGTTTGAATAGCACACTCAAACCCGTTGACCGCAGTTGTGCTACAACAGCAAACCTATGACTCTATAACATTTAAAACACTACATCATGAATAAATGGGAAGACAAAAAAAATACATTATTGCTGATATGGGGCTGTTTAATGTTATTTAGTAAGATTACCAAATACGAATGGCTACATCCTGTCATTTTACTTGTCAATCTGATTGCGCTTTACTACACCTGGCGTTTCCTTTCAACCGCATGCGAAGCGGAAACATCGTCCCGAGGAACATTGAAGCACCTACTGAGGCATTACAAGTGTGATACGTATTTTCTCCTACTGTACCTCCTTAATGCTGTGGGCTATGTGCTTTGGCTTTGCTTCAAGTAGCACCTCCGCCCCATCGCAATGCGAACAGACGGAAGGTTAAGGCGGCGACATACAAAAAATCCCCGGAAAAGAGCCTTCCTCGCTCTTTTCCGGGGATAAATGTTTTGAAGTCGTCTAAACTTTTCTGACGAAGATTTGATTTGGAGATTTATCTCTTCTAAATTCAAAAGTTCAGACGACTTCATTTTAAAAAAAACGAGGTCGACGCGTGTCAGGGCACTGCGGCATATTGGGCGGTGCGGGCCGTAAAATCGTCGATGGCAGCCTGAGCAGCAGCATCAGTAAGGGGCGTTACGCAACCGGGCTTCACCCCGTTGAGCGAAGCAGCCACCAGCTGCGAAAGCCGGGCATAGCCCATGCCGTAAAGGTGCGAGGCGCAGAACAAACGCTGATCGGCCACCTCGCCGCTAAGCATCGGGGTGTAGCAGTCGACGTAGTTCACGCGGTCGGCATAGCCCAACCGGGCAATCATGGCCTTAACTGCGGCATTAAAGGGAGCGACGCGGCCGGCATTGCGCGCAGCGTCGTGGGTGGGTAAGAGCGAAAGCACATGAATGGCGGCATGGGGGGCGGCGGCATGCACCTTGTCGAGCAACAGGCGGTACTGATCGGCCAGTTCGCTGATGGGAGCCGAGCCGTTGGCATCGCGCGCACCGATGTAAAGGCACACCTGCGCCGGAGCTTCATTGTCGGGGCGTCCGTTGAAAATCACGTCGATGGTTTTGGCAAGGTCGGCAATCGTGACGCTTGCATATCCCCAACCCAAGCCGCGGTTTTTGACCCGGGCAGTATGGAATATTTCGTGCCATTCGCCTCCGTGCATCACATCGTCGCCAATCATCAGAATGTCGTCGGCCGCAACCTTCTGCATACCGAAAGCACTGACACGCATGCCAAACGAGCGAGGCAGCCCACCATACTGCAGGGGCGCGTCGGCCGGATAGGTGCAGGTGGCACCCTGCCCATTGACGTAGGGCGCAATGGCGTTGCACCAGGCGCGGTAAGCAGCAGCATTGGGGTGAAGTCCGTCGAGCGAAAAGGTTTGTCCCATGGTAATGGGCATCATCAGTTGCCAAAGGTCAATATAAGTGGCCCCCATTTCGGTGCAGAGTTCGCGGAGCAAGGCATTGGTGGCCTGTTCGGCTTCGAGGGTGCGTATGCCCGACTTACTTGGCAGAATGCTCTGCACAAAGAGTTGGGTGGCAGGCGATTCTTTTTGAAAGCGGTTGAGCATGTGGCGCACATTGGCCGCCACACGTTCAGGGCGGTTAATGCCCTGCGTGCCCAAGTCGTTGGTACCAATCATCAGGAAAGCCTTGGCGGGTTTTCCGCGCAGAATGGCTTCGAGGTTGGCCAAAGTTTCGTCCGAAACAGCGCCCGACACACCGCGGTTAATGACCTTGGGGTTATCAAAGGCTTCGCACCAGGCGTGCATGTTGGTAATGCTGTTGCCGATGAACACAATGTGGTCGGACGCGACGTCTAACACCTTGAACGTGTCGTACCGATGATTTCTAAAGGGTAAATCGGCAAACACAAGCACCGTACTTGCAAGGAAGCAGGCCAGCAAAGTGGCAAATCGTTTCATGTCTTTTTCAATCGTTGTTTTTAAGGGTTGAATTGTATTAGATATTTATGCAGCAAGGGCTGCGTATTGTTTGAATGTATTTGGCAGAGGCAGGCTCTGACGCAAGGAGCATACAAAATTAGGAATTATTTCAATCTGTCGGGTTTTTCGCGTGAAAAAGAATTCGTAAGTTTGGCGCGCCGTTTTTAAAAAGAAAACACTACAACGTTCTTTTTCGATTCAACACATCATTCACTTATGACATTCAAACTACGCTTTTCATGGGTACTGGCAGCCCTGTTTTTTATCACCCTGCAAGCCGTGGCACAGCAGCAAATGCTATTGGGCTACTGCCCCGACGAACTGACAGCAGAGGCCGAACCGGTGATGCTGGACAAGCATAACAATACCTTATTCAAAGCGGCCATTGTGCTGCCCGAAGCGCGCATGAAACTGCTGAAGGGGGCAAAAATCACTAAATTCCGCCTGGCCACCGACGAGGGAACCCGGCAAATTGGGGTGATGCTGCGCCATGAATTGACGGGGAATACCATTCCGGACACGTATGCCTCGCTGCAAGGCGAACAAACCCGCGGATGGAAGGAGCTGACGCTCAGCACGCCGTACACGGTGACGGGCGAACAGCTGGTGATTCTGTGTGAAGGACTGCTGCCGGCAGGCAAAGGGCTGATGACCGACGGCACACCGCACCCCAACGGCTGCTGGGTGACAACGAACGGGGTGGAATGGACCAATGGGGCGGACATGGGCTACAAATCGCTCTGCATGAAGGCGGTGGTTGAAACTGATGGTGAAACCAGCCTGGAGGATGTGGCACTGAACGCACTGACGGTTGAGCAGAAACAGGTGAAAAAAGGCAACCAGGCGCACCTTAGCTTTAGCATCGGCAACTTTACGAGCCAAACCGTTCAGGCTCCGACCGTGCGTTACTGCCTGACTACACAAAGCACGGACTCGGCCATGAAGGCGCACACCGAGGGGGAAATTGCGCCCGAGGGTGTGGCGGAATTTAAACTGGAAATGAACACTGAAGCGTGTCGCGAGGGAAAGAACGAGGTGATGGTGTGGATAGACTCGGACAACGGACTGACGGCCAACGATACGCTGCGCGCCACGCTGGCTTGCTACATCGACAGCTTTAAGCGCAAAACACTGATTGAAATGTTCTCGACCTTGCCCTGTGGCAACTGCCCGGCGGCGCACCGATGGGTGAGCAAAATGGTGGCCGGACGCACCGACTACGTTTGGCTGGTGCACCATATAGGCTACAAAAGTGACGAACTGACGGTGAACGATTCGTACGAACTGGAAAGCCCACTCACGGCTACGGCTACACCGCGAATGGCTTACGACCGCCGCGTGCTGCCGTGCAGCCTCAACGACCGAACGCCCATTATCAACACTTACAACCTGTTCGACAGTCAGCCTTACTTTGAATTCTGCGTACAGCAGCCGGCTTTTGTGAAAATCGACATCGAACCAACTTACAACGAGGCTACGCGCGAACTGCAACTCGCGGTGAGGGGCGAACGCACGACTTTTGGCGCGGAAGTGTATCCCGATGCACGGCTCACGGTGCAGCTGGCTGAGGACAGTGTCGAAACGGTGAGGGCGCAAAGTGGTTCGGGCGAACACGTGCAGAACCATGTGTACCGCCAATCGCTTACGCCGATATTGGGCGACGACATTCAGTGGGCGAACAACCGCTTCAGCCGCTCGTTTACGCTGACGGTGCCCGATGCGTGGAACCCGAAGTTTCTGAGTGTGGTGGCCATGGTGAACCGTCCGGTGGGCAACGACAGCCGCGAAATCGAGATTCTGAACGTGAACAACGCACCGGTGATGCGTCAGCAAACGGGCATTGCCGACAACACGGCTGCTGACGAACGCGTGATTAGCCGCACTTACTACAACTTGCAGGGCATTCAAATGGCTCAGCCCACGAAAGGCATTTACCTCGAAAAAATCAGAACGACCAAGGGCGAAACTACCATCAAGCGTATGCGCTGATGCAAATTTGCTTTACTTTATGCTGCGGCAAAGCAGGAAGCTTCATGGGGAAGCCGGCTGCTTTGCCGCTTTGACTTGGGTAATTGTTTGCCCATACCGCAACCGCTTTTTTTCAGAAAAAATTTGGAGAACGGGGCCTTCGCTTTGTATATTTGCGTCGCGAAGTCAGGCTGCACCTCAGCATAGCTTTTGAGAGCCAGCTCTCATCGCTCTGCATTCAGATGAAAAAACAGATTTTCCGAATTGATTCATTCCGCGTTCTTTGACATGATGTTACCACAGAAAGTAAGGCAGGCAGGCCTGTCTGAAACCCGCGATGCGTCGTTGAGTTCTACCCCACACTTTTGCGACTAAGCTCAAGTTCGGCAGGCTTTGCTGCCAACAAGTCGTTTTTCAGCGTCTATTTTTCGAATATGCGTGAAAATTACCGTAAATTTGCAGAGTGTGCCCTATAGGCACGCACAGTTTCTGAAAAATACGAGTGTGTGTGCCCGGCAACACGCCTATTCTTTTTTCTTTTTTCCAAAAAATGACACAACTTCAGCAACCCGCATTCCCCCTTCGCCGTCCGGCACTTTTTCTGTTTATGGTGTGTATCGGTTCGCTCTTTCTTTTCTTGGGCGAAACCCTGTTCAACACACGCGGCGAACCGCGCGAGGCCGTGGTGGCACTGTCGATGTTGCAGGACGGCAACTGGATTCTGCCCATCAACAATGGTGTTGACATGGCTTACAAACCCCCATTGTTTCACTGGCTCGTGGCGCTGTTCTCACTGCCGCTCGGCGAGGTGACGGAATACACTTCGCGACTGCCGTCGGCCGTGGCACTGACGCTCATGGTCATAGTGGGCTATGCCTTCTATGCCAAACGCAGCGGTACGCTCACAGCACTGCTCATGGGGCTGATTACGCTGAGTAACTTCGAGGTGCACCGCGCTGGCGTGAATTGCCGCGTCGACATGGTGCTCACGGCCATGATGGTCGTTGCGCTCTATCAGCTTTACCGCTGGACAGAGGGCGGCTTCAGGCGTTTGCCCATTTGGGGCATATTGGCACTGAGCGGTGCGTTCCTGAGCAAAGGGCCGGTGGGGGCTGCCCTGCCCTGCCTGGTGATGGTGGCCTTCTGCACCCTGCGCGGCCACGGATTCTGGCAATCGCTGGGCCGATTCTTTGGCATCGGTCTGCTGTCGTGCGTGCTGCCCCTGGTGTGGTACGTGGCGGCTTGGCAACAGGGCGGTCAGCGTTTCCTCGACCTGGTGTACGAGGAAAATGTGCTGCGCCTACTGGGCAAAATGAGCTATGCCAGCCACATCAACCCGTGGCATTACAACGTGATGACCGTGGTGACGGGCTTCGTGCCTTACACGCTGCTGGTGCTCATGTCGCTCTTTGTGTTGCGCTACCGCAAACCGCAGGGCAACCTGTCATCACTCTGGAACAAACTGAAGGAACACGTGCGCCGCGTCGATGATGTGCGGCTGTTTACCTTCCTGAGCTTTGCGCTGATATTCGTGTTTTACTGCATACCTAAGAGTAAACGCAGCGTGTATCTGCTGCCGGTTTATCCGTTCCTGGCCTACTATCTGGCCACTTACATGCTTTGGCTCGTGCGCCGACACCGCCGCGTGGTGGTGGCCTTCGGGTGGGTGGTGGCCTCGCTGGCCGTGCTGCTTCCGCTGGCGTTTGTTGCGGTGCGCTGCGGGGCTGTGCCCGAAAGCCTGATGGGCAGCGGAAAACATGCGGCACAGAACGTGGCCATGCTGGCTGCCCTGCGCGACACGCCGCTCAACCCGCTTGAATGGTTGGGCTTTGTGGTGCCGCTCATTGGCGGTGGGCTGTTCGTTGTTTGGCGTCGTCGGCCCGTGCGCGTTGTCGGGGGTGTGGTGGCTGCGGTGTTCAGCATTTTCCTTTCGCTCGACGGACTTTACCAACCGCTGGTGCTCAACACGAAGAGCGACAAGCCGCAAGCCGAAATTGTGCGGAAATATGTGCCCGAAGGACGCGTGTATTCGTATCGTACGCACGTGAATCCGGGCAACCCGCTTCACCCGTTTACCATCAATTACTACTTGGGCGACCGCGTGGTGCCGTTCATTGAATTTATGCCGAACGAGGGCTACTTGCTGGTGGGCGACAACGATATCGAATCGTTCTACGAGCGTTACCCGAACTACCGCGTGACGGAGGTGGTGGACTTTAATCACCGCAGCTGTGACGACCGGCGTATGCTACACTTTTACCACTTTCAACGTCAATAGCCATGAGCTTTATCCACAAACAACTGCTCATTGAAGCTCTGCGCTTTGCACTGGTGGGGGCGGTGGCCACGGCACTGCACTACGGACTTTACTTGCTGCTGCTCGCTGTGATGCCGGCTAATGCGGCTTACACGTTGGGCTATGTGGTGAGCTTCGTGGTTAACTTTTACCTGACGGCTTACTTTACCTTCGGCACGGGGCCTTCGTGGCGCAAGTTGGTGGGCATGGGGGGTGCGCATGCCGTGAATTACGGTTTGCACCTGTGTCTGCTCAATGCGTTTTTGGCATTGGGCGTGACCGAGGTATGGGCGCCGCTCCCGGTATTTGCCATTGCCATTCCGGTGAACTTTCTGCTGGTTCGCTTCGTGTTTAAACGCGGAAAAAAGGCGAAGCGCAGCGAGGCGAAGCACAACAAAGCGAAGCGCAGCGAGGCGACGGAGCAATAGGCACCGTGTAACAGCGCGGCAGGCTTGATAGAACTTTTCTCTTCAAAAAAAAAAACGAACTTTGCTATGAAACTCATTCTGGTTGTTCCTTGCTATAACGAAGAAGCGGTGCTGGCCGAAACTACCCGGCAGTTGAGCTTGATTTTAGACGAGCTGAAAGAAAAGCAGCGCATCGACGAGGGGTGTATTCTTTATGTCAACGATGGCAGCAAAGACCGCACCTGGGAACTGATTGAGCAGTTTGCACAACAAAATGACTATGTCGAGGGACTGAAACTGGCGCACAACGTGGGACACCAGCATGCGCTGTGGGCCGGACTGGAATGGGCGGCTGACAGGGGCGATGCCATCGTGACCATCGACGCTGACCTGCAGGACGACGTACGCGCCATCATCGACATGACCGAGGCTTACCTGAAGGGAAACGAGGTGGTGTTTGGCGTAAGGCGCGAACGTAAAACCGACACCGTGTTTAAACGTACCACGGCACTGGCCTTTTACCGGCTGATGCAAATGATGAACAGCAACACGGTGTATAACCACGCGGATTTCCGCCTGATGAGCCGACGCGCCGTGAATGCGCTGCTGAGCTACCCCGAACGTAACCTGTTTCTGCGCGGCATGGTGGCTTCAATGGGGTTCAAAACGGAAGCCGTTTACTACGACCGCACCGAACGCTTTGCTGGCGAGTCGAAGTATCCGCTACGCAAAATGCTGGCCTTTGCGCTCGACGGCATTACGTCGTTCTCCATCCGTCCGCTGCAGCTCATCACGCTGCTCGGACTCACCTTCATGCTCATTTCGGTGGGCGTAATTATTTACGGCATTGTCAAGCACTTCGAAGGGCAAACCATTGAGGGCTGGACGTCGCTCATGGTGTCTATATGGTTTATCGGCGGAGCTATCCTCGTGGCCTGCGGCATCATTGGCGAATATGTGGGCAAAATTTACATCGAAGTGAAACGGCGACCGCGCTATTTCATCGAAAAAACCACTACCGACGACGACCCTTTGGCCGACCCGTATGCCGACATTCCCTACTGATGCCCCGGGGTAAACGCAACAGCGAAAGGAAACCGCCGTTTCAGTTTTCGTTACGGCATCTTTTTACAAGTTAGGCCTCTTTTTACATCACATCTTTTTACTTCGCATCTTAATCACACACTTACATACTGAAACGCTTATGAAGCACATTCTGCTTACCTCGCTCCTGGGCCTCAGCGCACTGACTGCCGCGGCACAGTCGAACACCATCTGGTTCGACGAGCCGACTTCGTTGAAGGGTAGCCAATGCTGGTGGGGAGGACATCCCGAAAAGTACAACAAAACGCACAAACCCATCAATGCGGGCGAAGGCGCTCAAAATGCCGACCCCGAATGGGAACGCCGCTCGTTGCCGCTGGGCAACGGTAGCATCGGCTGCAACGTAATGGGCTCGGTGGCTACCGAACGCTACACGCTGAACGAAAAAACATTGTGGCGCGGTGGACCGAACACGGCAAAAGGACCGGCCGACTACTGGAACCAAAACAAACAGTCGGCGCACTTGCTGCCCGAAATACGTCAGGCTTTCGTCGACGGCGACTTCGACAAGGCCGGACGACTGACTTCGCAAAACTTCAACAGCCCCGTGCCTTACGAATCGTGGCGCGAACCGCAGTTCCGCTTTGGCTCGTTTACGACGCTGGGCGAAATGACTTTCGAAACCGACATCAACGAAAAGGGCATTCGCAATTACCGCCGCGCACTTTCGGTAGATTCGGCTTACGCCACGGTGAGCTTTACCACGGCCGAGGGCATCGGCTACGAACGACGCACGTTTGTGTCGTATCCGGCCAACATGCTCGTCACGCGGTTCACGGCCACGGAAAAGGGCAAGCAGAACTTTACGCTGAAGTATGCGCCGAACCCGCTGGGCGAAGGTAACTTTGCTGCCGACGGCGAAAACGGCATCCTTTACACGGCACGCCTCGACAACAACCAAATGGAATATGCCGTACGCATCCACGTCATTGCCAAAAAGGGTACGGTGCAGTATGCCGACGGGGCCATCAAGGTGACGGGTGCCGACGAGGTCATGGTGCTGCTCACGGCCGATACGGACTACAAGCCGAACTATAACCCCGACTTCAACGATCCGAAGGCGTATGTGGGCGTTGACCCGAAGGCCACTACTGCGCAATGGATGAAGGCGGCTGCGAAACAAAACTTCAAGAAACTGCTGAAAACGCATTACAAGGATTATGCTGCGCTCTACAACCGCGTGAACTTTAACCTCGAAGGTCCTTCTTCGGCTAAGCCTACCAACGTGCGACTGGCCGACTACCGCAAGGGGGTTAAGGACAACGGACTCGAAACGCTTTACTATCAGTTTGGCCGCTACTTGCTCATCGCTTCATCGCGTCCGGGCAACCTGCCGGCTAACTTGCAGGGCATTTGGCACAACAATGTCGACGGCCCGTGGCGTGTGGACTATCACAACAACATCAACTTGCAAATGAACTACTGGCCGGCCTTGTCGACGAACCTGGCCGAGTGCGCCGAACCTTTGACCGACTTTATCCGCCTGCTCGAAAAGCCGGGCGAACGCACGGCCAAGGCTTACTGGGGTGCACGCGGATGGGCAGCCGGCATTTCGGCTAACATCTTTGGCTTTACGGCGCCGCTCGAAGGGGCTGACATGTCGTGGAACTACAACCCCATGGCGGCTTCGTGGCTGGCTACGCACCTGTGGGACTACTACGACTACACGCGCGATGCCGACTTCCTGCGCAACACGGCTTACCCGCTCATGAAGGGCTGTGCACTGTTCTGCGAGGATTTCCTTTGGCGCAAGGCCGACGGCACGCTGACGGCTGCACCTTCCACCTCGCCCGAACATGGACCGGTTGACGAGGGTACCACGTTTACGCATGCTGTGATTCGCGAAATTCTGACCAACTGCATCGACGCGGCCAAGGTGCTCAACACCGATGCTACCGAGGTTGCTAAATGGCAGCAAATACTGACGGAACTGGTGCCTTACAAAATTGGCCGCTACGGTCAGCTGATGGAATGGAGCCGCGACATCGACGACCCGAACGATCAGCACCGCCACGTCAACCACCTGTACGGTTTGCACCCGGGCCACACCATTTCACCGCGTACCACGCCCGAACTGGCCAAGGCTTCGCGCATTGTGCTTGAACACCGCGGCGATGGTGCTACGGGTTGGAGCATGGGTTGGAAACTCAACCAGTGGGCACGTCTGCACGATGGCAACCATTCGTACCTGCTCTTTGGCAACTTGCTCAAAAACGGTACGGGCGACAACCTGTGGGACATTCATCCGCCTTTCCAAATCGACGGTAACTTTGGCGGTACCGCGGGTGTGACCGAAATGCTCATGCAGTGTCACATGGGCTTCATTGACTTGCTGCCTTCGCTCCCCGACGCCTGGGCTTCGGGCAACATCAGCGGACTGCGTGCGCGTGGCAACATCGGTGTCGACATTGCCTGGAACGGTGGCAAACTCACCGAAGCGCGCCTCACGCCCACTCACTCGGGCAACATCGTGGTGCGCTACGGCAATCAGGAATTGCAGTTCATCGGCACCAAGGGAAAAACCTCGCGCGTATTCCTCAATAATGGCAAATTGGAAGTGAAGTAAAGCGTCACAACTTCACAAAAAAGACACTTTCTGTTTAAATCATACACACAAAAGAGACCCCAACTCCTGTTGTTCAGTCAGGGAGTTGGGGTCTTTTTTTATATCTGTATGCTGCAATCAAACCTCTGTATGCTGCAATCAAACCTCTGTACCGCAGTCAAACCTTTGCGCAGCATCCAAAGGGTTAGTTCTGGTCGTAGGCGTGTTTCGGATAGTCAGTGGTGTAATGCAGTCCGCGGCTTTCCTTGCGCTCGATGGCCTGTCGCGTAATGAGGTAACCCACGTTAATCATGTTGCGCAGTTCGCAAATGTCGCGCGTAGCCTTCACGCGCTTAAAGAGTTCCTCGGTTTCCTCGTAAATCAAATCAAGGCGCACCCAAGCCCGCTTCAGTCGCAAGTCAGAACGCACAATACCGACGTAAGCCGACATAATCTGTTCCACCTCCTTGGCATCCTGCGCAATGAGCACCTTTTCCTCGTTCGAGAGCGTACCCTCGTCGTTCCATTCCGGCACACGGGTATTAAAGTCGTACTCATCAAGGTGTTCCAGCGAATGACGGGCAGCAGCTTCGGCATACACCACCGCTTCAATCAGCGAGTTCGAAGCCAGGCGGTTGCCGCCATGCAGTCCCGTACACGAACATTCGCCAATGGCATACAAGCGGTTAATCGACGAGCAGGCATTCAAGTCGACCTTGATACCGCCGCAAAGATAATGGGCGCAAGGAGCCACAGGAATGTACTGTTTAGTGATGTCGATGCCGATGCTCAAACACTTTTGGTAAATGTTCGGGAAGTGATGCTTCGTTTCCTCCGGATCTTTGTGCGTCACATCGAGGCAAACGTGGTCGAGCCCGTGAATTTTCATTTCCTTATCGATGGCACGCGCCACGATGTCGCGCGGAGCCAGCGAAAGTCGTTTGTCATATTTCTGCATGAACTCCTCGCCGTTCGGCAGACGCAGAATGCCGCCGTAGCCACGCATAGCCTCAGTGATGAGGTAAGCAGGATGCGTTTCACCCGGGTGAAACAATGCCGTGGGGTGAAACTGAATGAACTCCATGTCCTTCACCGTAGCTTTGGCGCGATACGCCATGGCTATGCCGTCTCCCGTAGCAATTTCGGGATTCGTGGTTGAAGCATACACCGCTCCACAGCCGCCGGTGCAAAGCACGGTGACGCGCGAGAGGAAGGTATCGATTTTCTGCGTATCGGGGTCGAGCACGTAGGCACCATAGCATTCAATGTCGGGCGTACGGCGTGTTACTTCGATGCCCAGGTGGTGCTGCGTAATGATTTCAACGGCAAAATGGTTTTCGAGCACGGTGATGCCGGGATGATTACGCACAGCCTCGATGAGTCCGCGCTGAATTTCGAAGCCCGTGTCGTCGGCATGGTGCAAAATGCGAAATTCGGAGTGTCCGCCCTCGCGGTGCAAGTCGAAGTTGCCGTCGTCTTTTTTATCAAAGTTCACACCCCACTCCACCAGGTGCTTGATGCCCTGTGGGGCCTGTCGCACCACCTGTTCCACGGCGCGAAGATCCGAGATGTAATCGCCCGCAATGAGCGTATCCTTGATGTGTTTGTCGAAATTGTCTACCTCGAGGTTCGTCACCGAAGCGATGCCGCCCTGTGCTTTGGCGGTATTAGCTTCTTCAATCGAGGTTTTACACACGAGGGCCACCTTACCTTTGCCCGAGGCGGCCACCTGAAGGGCGTAACTCATTCCGGCCACTCCGGAACCAATTACCAAAAAATCGAATTTGCGTATCATGATTGTCGCTAATATTCAGCTCTTTAATTTAGCTTAAATGCAGGGGAGTCACGACAAAACGCTACCTGTTTCTGCATTCTGCGCACAAAAATTACTGCAAAACTACAAATGTTTTTTCAAAAATACACGACACCTACATATAAATCATTATTTTTGCTGAGTGAACTACTCGTTACAGCGCGCTCTGGCTGCCTGCAACCCAAGGAAAGTTGAAAATAAATTCAATTTTTTCATACTTTTGTGTAGCAAATCACAAGGGAGTTGCGTCTAACCTGCATCAACGCCCCTTTTCCGGAAAGAGCCCAAGTTTTTTTCAAGAAAAATCAAGATCGGCCTTTTCGGAAAATAGAGAAACGAAATAACCAATTCTAACTCATATCATTATGAACAAAATTAAATCACTCCTTCTGTTGCTCGTGGCATTCATTACGCTGCCTTCGGTAGCGCAGCAACTGCCGCAGCTGCCCATCGACAAGGACGTGCGTTACGGTAAGCTGCCCAACGGCCTCACTTACTACATTCGCCACAACGCCTTGCCCGAGAATCGCGCCAATTTTTACATTGCGCAAAAGGTAGGTTCGGTTCAGGAAGAAGAGAACCAACGCGGTTTGGCTCACTTCCTTGAACACATGTGCTTTAACGGAACCGACAACTTCCCCGACAACCGCATCATTAAATACTGCGAAAGCATCGGTGTGAAGTTCGGTCAGAACCTCAATGCCTACACCTCGACCGACGAAACGGTCTACAACATCGACGATGTGCCTGTAACCGAATCGAACGTCGACTCATGCTTGCTCATTTTGCACGACTGGTCGGACGGACTGACGCTCGACCCCAAGGAAATTGATAAGGAACGCGGCGTTATTCACGAAGAATGGCGTATGCGCAGCAGCGCTTCGGGCCGTATGTTCGAACGCAATCTGCCCACCCTCTTCCCCGAATCGCGCTACGGTCACCGCTACCCCATTGGTTTGATGAGCGTAGTCGACAACTTCAAGCCCGCCGAACTCCGTGCGTACTACGAAAAGTGGTACCGCCCCGACCTTCAGGGTATCATCGTTGTGGGCGACATCGACGTCGACAAGGTTGAACAGCGCATCAAGGCCATCTTCTCGCCCATTCAGATGCCCAAGAACCCGGCCGCTTACGAACACTACCCCGTGCCCAACAACAATGCACCGATTTACGTCATCGACAAAGACAAGGAGCAAACCAGTGCCGTCATTCAGCTCTTCTTCAAGCAGGACCCCATTCCCGCTGAACTCAAGAACACGCCGGTTTTCTTGCAGATGAACTACACCAACACGCTCATCAGCACCATGCTCAATGCCCGCCTCGAAGAACTGGCCCTCAAGGCCGACTGCCCCTTCATCGGTGCTGCTACCAGCTATGGCAACTACATCATGACCAAGATGAAGGATGCCTTCGTTGTGTACGTACTGCCGAAACCCGGTCAGGATGCAGCTGCCGTACAGGCTGTGATGCAGGAGGTAGAACGCGCCCGTCAGTTTGGCTTCACCGCCACCGAGGCTGCGCGTGCCAGCGAAGAATTCATGAGCAGCATGGAACGCATCTACGACAACCGCGACAAGCAGAAACACGACTTCTACGTGCCGCAGTACGTGCGCCACTTCCTCGAGGGTCAGCCCATTCCTGACATCGAAACGGAATTCAACATGTACAAAATGATGGCGCAGCAGCTGCAACAGCAGAACATGCTCACCACCCTCACCAACGAGGTGTTCAAGCAGTACACCGCCAATGCCGACACCAACTTTGTATGTCTGGCTTTCTATCCTGAAAAGGCCGACGTTACGGTGCCCACCGCCGACCAGCTGAAGCAAGCCATCGCTGCTGCCAAGGCTGCCAAGCTCGATGCTTACGTCGACAATGTGAAGAACGAACCCCTCGTGCCCGTTCTGCCGAAGAAGGGCAACATCAAGAAGGAAGAAAAGGCCGACTTTGGCTACACTTGCTGGACGCTTGCCAACGGTGCACGCGTATTCTTCAAGCAAACCGACTTCAACGATGCCGAAGTGCAGTTCTTTGCACAGAGCTTCGGTGGTAAGAGCCTCGTAGGCAACAAGGACCTCGTCAACCTCAACATCTTCGACGCCGTGATGAGCAGCACCGGTTTGGGCAACTTCAGCTCAACCGAACTGCAAAAGAAACTCGCCGGCAAACAGGCCAGCTGTATGCCTTCGTTGGGCAACACAACCGACAACCTTATCGGTGGCTCAACGCCCAAGGACCTCCGCACGCTCTTCGAACTCATCTACCTCCGCTTCCAGGCTCCGGCCAATGACGTTGAGGGCTACAACAACGTGATGAACTACCTGAAGTCGAACCTTGAAAATGCCGACAAAGACCCCCAGACGGCTTTTGCCGACTCGCTCCGCGGTACGCTCTACAACCACAACCCGCGCATGATGCCGCTTAAGTATGCCGACCTGGCCAAGGCCGACTACGAAGCTGTGCGCCGCATCTATGCCGAACGCTTCAACGCTGCCGGCGACTTCGACTTCTTCTTTACCGGTGCTTTCAACGTCGATTCGCTCCGCCTCTTCGTTGAACAGTACATCGCTCCGCTCAAGAGCATCAAGAAGCGCGAAAACTACAACGCCAAAATGTTGCCTGAATATGCCAAGGGTGTGAAAACCAACCACTTCTTCCGCAGCATGGAAACGCCGCAGGCTCAAATCGTACAGTTGTGGCACGGCTCGAATCCTTACAACATGAAGGAAGCCGCTACCATCAGCGTATTCGGCGACATCCTGACGAAGCGTTACCTCAAGAGCATCCGCGAAGACGGTGGCCTGGCCTACAGCGTAGGTGCCAGCGCCAGCGCCAACTATGCTCCGAAGGAAGAATACATCATGCAGGTGTACTGCCCCGTGAAGCCCGCCAAGCTCGACTCGGCTCTCTTGCTCATGAAGCAGGGCATCGAGGACATTGCCAACAAGGGCGTAACGGCCGACGAACTCGACGAAGTGAAGAAGTTCGAACTCAAGGACTTTGCCGACAGCCAAAAGAAAAATGGCTACTGGCTCAACCTCATCACCACCAAGGTGCTCTACGGTCGTGACCTCCAAACCAACTACGAGGCTACGATGAAGGGCATCACTTCGGCCGACATCCAAAAGTTTGCAAAGTCGGTGCTCTTGAAGCAAAACAACTGCATCACCGTGAGCATGCGCCCCACGGACATGACTGAAAAGGAAAACACGAAGTAACGCGCGTTACTCGCTGACCTTACATACAAAGGCCGGTTGCTCTGTTCGGGCAACCGGCTTTTTTTTGCACACCGCCTGCCGACCCACATTACGCCGCCAAAGGCTCCGATTCCGAGCCTCTGGCTTTTAACTCTTTTTTTCGCAAAACCGATTCAAACCTTGTTCAAACTAGCTCGGAACTAATTTCAACTAGCTCGGAACTAATTTGAACAGGCTCGGAACTAATTCTGACAAGCGCGGAACTAATTCCGACAAGCGCGGAACTGCGGTAAATAACACAAGAAATAAACACAGCAAAAGGTTTGTTAGGAAATAATCACACACCCTTCGAAAGCTCGGAAAACCGCTTTTTTCCTAAGGAAAAGGCTTGCCCATGTCGCGAAAAATGGCGAATATTGTAGAAAAATTCATCACATCTCCTTACATGACACACACTCCCACCCCCGACGAAATAAAGCAATGGCGCGAAATGCCCACCGACCGCCTGGCCCTACTGCTGGCCAAACGCACCGATGTCGATGCCCCCTACGTGCTCCAGCAGGCCGAAGGCTGGCAAAAGCTGCGCACCAAAGTGCCATCGTGGGCAGCTGTCGATGCCCTGCAATATCCGCACCGCCTGGCACTCGAACAGTGTTCGGGCGAAGCTGCAGCACGCGCCAAGGCCGAAATCATTGGGCGCATTGCCACCCGATTACGCCATGCCGAGGGGCACGAAGCACCGCTGACGTATGCCGACCTCACGGGCGGACTGGGCGTTGACTTTTCGTTCATTGCTCCACGCTTTGACCGCGCGGTCTACGTAGAACGACAAGCCGCGCTCTGCGAACTGGCCCGTCATAATTTTCCCCTGCTGGGTCTGGAGCAAGCCGCTGTGGTGTGTGCCGACGGAACGGAGTATCTGCACAGCATGGAACGCACCGACGTGGTGTTTCTCGACCCCGCGCGGCGCGACGGAGCCGGCCGCAAAACGGTGCTGATTACCGACTGCGAACCCGACGTGTGCAGCCTGCAAACACAGCTGCTCGACATTGCGCGCTGCGTGGTGCTGAAACTCTCCACCATGCTCGACATTGCGCAAACGCTCAAGGAGTTGCAGGCCGTGTGCGAGGTGCACATTCTGAGTACGCGCGGCGAGTGTAAGGACTTGCTCGTGGTGATGAGCCGCGATGCGGCACTGACTGCCGTTGCACCCTGCGGTCCGCTCATCACGGCACACGACGACGGCCTTTCGCTCAGCTTCACCGCCCAATCTGAGGCCGAAGCACAACCCGAATGGGCCGACTGCGTCGATGCCTACCTGTACGAACCGGGTGCAGCCGTGCTCAAAGCTGGAGCGTTCAAAACGGTGGCCGTGCGCTACGGGTTGAAAAAGCTGCATCCTCACTCCCACCTGTACACGGGCCCGGAATACCTCCCCCACTTTCCCGGCCGCAAGTTCAAGCCCGAAAGGGTGTTCGGCTTCAGCAAGGCCGACTTAAAGCAGCTGCGAACCGACTATCCGCAGGCCAACCTGACGATTCGCAACTTCCCCTCGTCGGTCGATGCACTGCGCAAAAAGCTGAAACTGCGCGAAGGGGGCACAGCCTATATTTTTGCCACAACCCTTGCCGACGGCAAACACGTCCTCATCGTGTGCCGAAAGGCGGAAAAGGGCGAGGAGTAAGAAGGTGCTAAAACTGTAAATTCAAACAACGAATGACTGAAAAATACATCGACTTCGAAGCCCACGAACGTGTGGCAGAACCGCACAAACGTGAGCGGGCTTCGACATGGCGTACGGCCATCGGCCTGCAAGATGTCGACGGACTCAAAGTGTCGGACTACCTGAAACAAACGGCAGTCAAACACATTGAGGGCGACATTACGATTGACGAGGTACGCGAACTGCTGAAGTCGTACTATGTCAGCAAAACTGCACACGACGATGGAAGCACAGAAAAGGAAGAAGCCGACCGCGTAGCTGCCAACATTGCCAAACTCTTGAGTGAAAAGTCTTTCTCGTTTACTGCATTGGAGTTCTTGAACATTCACCGGCACTTATTTGCAGGTGTGTTCAAGCATGCCGGTGAAGTGCGTACTTACGACATTAGCAAAAAGGAATGGGTGCTACAAGGCGACTCTGTGGTATATGGACGTGCGGCCGACATCATGATGGCTTTACGCTATGACATTCAGCAAGAAAAAGATTTTAATTATAGCGGTTTGTCGACAGACGAAATTGTTGAACATATTGTAGATTTCGTTACGTTGCTATGGCAAAATCATCCATTTTGCGAAGGCAACACACGAACTACAGCAGTATTTGTTATCAAATATCTGCGTTCCATTGGTTTCAATGTCGACAATGAATTGTTTGCCCACAACTCCTGGTACTTTCGCAATGCGCTTGTGCGTGCAAACTATCGCAATCCTTTAAAAGGCATAGAGCCAGACAAGTCATTCCTCATTCAATTTTTTCGCAACTTAATGTTGGGCGAACTTCATGAACTGAAGAATCGCTACCTGCTGATTGGCTACAAACAGCCTAACGACACCCCCACAAGTACCCCCACAAGTACCCCCACAAGTACCCCCACAAGTTCAAAACCAAAGTTCAATGATTTGTCTGATGCGGTGAAGCGTTTGGTACTTTTCACTGGGAATGAAGAAAAGAGCGTTACTGAGATGCTGCATGCATTTGGTTTGAAAGACCGCAAAAGTTTTTTGAAATATACGCTCACACCTGCTATTGCCGAAGGCCTGGTGAAAATGAAGTATCCCAATTCACCACGCCATCCGCGACAAAAATATTTGCTGTCCGTAAAAGGTTTGGCCGTTTACAATTCATTCAGCAGCAACTACTAAGCCCCCAGGAATGCCGAAACCGCATGTTCGGCATTCTTTTTTTTACGTTTTTCGTTCAGTCGTTAACGGCTGAAAATCAATGCATTCCGAATGCACCTCAATTTTTTTTGAAAAAAAATGACCGAAAGCGTGTAACTTTTTCGCCACTTGTCCGTCTTCATTACAGAGAGCCTCAACATGAACACCATAGATTTTCGCAACGATCTGCTTCCGCTAAAGGATAAAATATTCAGAATGGCCCTTCGCATCACGCTCAATGCGCAGGAGGCGGAGGACCTGACGCAAGACACCCTTGTGCGGGTTTGGAACAAACGCTGCGAATTGATTGGGGTGAACAATCTCGAGGCTTACTGCATCGCCATTTGCCGAAACATGGCACTCGATGCGGTGGCAAAAAAAGAACACGCCAACCTTTCAATCGAAACGGAACATGCCGACGCCTGCGATTCGGCACGTACGCCCGAAGAACAGTTGGAATACGACGACCGCCTGCAACGTGTTCACTCGCTCTTCAACGCACTCCCCGAACGGCTTCGTACGGCTTTGCAGCTGCGCGACATCGAGGGAATGACCTATCAGGAGGCGGCCGAGGCTATGAATATGAGCGAGGAAAATTTTAAAGTAACGCTGCACAGGGCACGTAAGGCTCTGAAAACGCAATACGAAAAATTTGATAATTATGGACTATAAATACATCGAACAACTCTTGGAACGCTACTGGGAGTGCGAAACCTCGGAGGCCGAGGAAAGCATTCTGCGCACGTTCTTCAGCCAAAAGGACATTCCGGCTGAACTCAAGCGCTACGAGGCCTTGTTCAAGTATGAACAGCGCGAAGCGGAGGTCCATCTGAGCAACGATTTTGACCAACGCGTGTTGGCGGCCATCGGCCTTGATGAACCGGAACCGGCCATTGAGGCTCCCTTCCGTCAAGCGGTTAAGGCCAAACGCATTACACTGTCGCGCCGTCTGCAACCGCTTTACCGCGCTGCAGCGGCAGTGGCCATCGTCACCTTGCTTGGCACGGCAGCACAGCATTCTTTTACCTCGGACACTGAACATGGGGCATGGGACTATAACCAGTCGGCCTACAAGGATTCATACGAGGACCCGCAAAAGGCTTACGAAGCCGGCATGGAGGCTCTGCAAATGTTTAAGGAAGGACCGCAAACGGCTGTAGCCGACACCATGCCGAGCAACCGCTCTCTGAAAAAATAATGCCACCGGCAACCTGCGGCAAACCGGCGCGTTACTCCATTTACTTACTCACCTGCGACCAACATGATTCAAAGTTTGAAATACATTCTGCTGACGCTCATCACTTGTATGCTGACGCTCACGGCTTCGGCTCAAAAGGAGGAGGACTTTGCTTCGCGCTACATGACGCTTTATGCACAAGGCACTTCGCTGGAATGTACCACACTCAGCCCCGACATGATGGAGTTGATTCTGGGTCTGCCCTCGGTCGAGGGAAACGGACTGGCTAAGGAACTGCTTTCGCAACTGAAAAGCATCAGGGTGGTGAAAAATTCGGCTAAGGCCGAAACTGCCAAACTCTTCGGACTGGCGCACAGCCTGGCGCAAAAAAATGCCAAACGCTACAAACTTTTTGCCGAGGAGGGCGACAAACAGATGTATATCCGACGGCACGAAGGAAAAATCGTTGAAATCGTGATGTTTATGCACAACGGACATTTTCAAATGCTTAACGTAACGGGTAACATCAGCGAATCGTTCCTACAGCAAGTGCTGAAAATATGAAACAATCGGGCCTCACAAGGCCTTGCCTATAAAACAATCTCCCCTTACAAATCAACTTTTTGCATAAAGTTGTTTTTGTAACCCAATGTTCCGCAACGGAACTCCCTTTTAGTAAAACAACCGCTCTTTAAAACAATCAAACTGCTGCCCCGCGCCTCGTATTTTGCCTTTTACCCGAGGTGCTCAAGGTTTCAGTTCTCTCTCTCGAACTTTGTCCGGTGGGACAATCTCACAAAAAGATACACGGGAAGCCTCTGCTCCGATTTTCAAAAATCGTCGCAGGTGCTTCCCGTTATCTTTTAATTATCAGCACATGTTGCAAACCCAACTCGCTGCAAACCAACCTCAAAACCAATATGAACTAAGAGCCTATTTAAATCTTGCCAGCAGATGTTCTATATATGTTTTTCCCATCTATTTTTCAATGTGGTCTGTTATCCTGTTTTTATTCGTCACATAGCCCACTATGTTCCTCATGAAAATAGAAAATCTCAATAATATCGACGCTATTTTTATAACTAAATTAAGCTTTCTGATAAATCTATACATTTTGTCGTTTTAAACGTTGCAAACTATCAAACAGATAGAAAAAACACCATAATACAAAAAAAACAAGCTTAATACTTGTTTCGTAACAACTAATTTATAAATTTGCATCGAAATCCATAAGACTTTTCACCATGTGTTTAATCATTGGTAAGTTCAAAGCAACATGCTATCTCTAACTCATACATAAACTTATGAATAAACAATTGATATTTGATATAGGTTTTCACAAGGGAGAAGATACGCGTTATTATCTCTATAAAGGATATAATGTGGTTGCTGTTGATGCAGCTGAAAACCTGATTATGGAAGGCAGAAATATGTTTCGAAAGGAAGTTGAGTCTGGTCAACTTATTCTTGAACATTCCGTTGTATCTTCTCAAGATAACAAAATTTCCACATTCTATATCAGTCCTAACAGTCTTTGGAGTTCAGTACATAAAGACGTAGCAGAGCGAAAGGGTCTGAGTGCTAAACAAATTCTTGTTCCAAGTTGTACCTTACAATCTTTAATTCAAAAGTATGGTGTGCCATATTATTGTAAAATAGATATAGAGGGTAATGACATCATAGCATTGGAAAATCTTAAGGATAGTGTAGATTTACCTCACTACATATCTGTCGAAACAGAATGTTTAGGCGACAATTCACAACCGAATGATGTGAGGTTTTCAACGCTTGATATGCTGTATGAATTAGGCTATCGTAAGTTTAAACTGGTTGACCAAACTACCTTATCAGTTTTGGGTATTGCTCCATTCTATTGCAAAGAAGCTTTACCTATACACTATATAGATTCTTATTATTACGCAAAAAATATTTTAGAAGAAGATGGACGTTTCCAAGACTTCTTCCCTAATAGCAGTGGCCCATTTGGTAAAGATTTAACGGGTATTTGGTCCGATTACGAATCTGCCAAATCGCTTATTAAATTTCATAGCAAAGCTCAACGGAAATTAGGACTCGAAGTTTGGAGTTTTTGGTGTGATTGGCATGCCACTTTCTAAAACCATAGTTTAAGTTTAAGAATATCAACCTACCTTATTAAACAAAAAGACCATGAAATCTAATATTGAAATAGCCAATCATTTGATGCTTAAGAGCATAGGCATTTACGACATAAGCCTTTATCATGGGAAAATGGGACTTGTGTTGGCATTATATCTCTATGCCCGACAAGAAGGAGCCACACATATCAGCGACTATGCATGGGATTTGCTCCAAGAGGTTCATAAAGGGGTAAACGAAACACTGCCTATCGGTTTGGAATACGGACTTTCGGGCATAGGATATGGCATAACGCTACTTAAAAAATATGATATTTTCGATTGCGACCTAAATGACATACTCGGTGGAATCGATCAAAAAATAATGTGTTATGATCCTCGCAGAATAACCGATCTTTCTTTTCGGAATGGTGTTTGTGGCTTAATCAACTATATTCGCCTACGGATTGAGGTGGAAGGCGAGATTAAATCTTTTGATGTACAATATCTTCATGAGTTACAGCAAAAGGTTACGACTTTCCCTGTATTACAAAATGGGATACCGCATACAACATTGTGGAACGACCTGCATAGTCCGGATTGGAACTTATCAGATTTTCACGATAAACCTTTAGGTATTGATGAAGGTCTTGCCTATTTTTTAATCAAAAACCTTAATCTACACTGAAAAATGAAATATTTTATTGTAAACAATACAAGCAGAGCTGCAGTTTATGGAATAGGAACCTATGTTCGCCAACTGACCAGAGCATTGAGCAAGCATACCTTTTTGCAACTTTATTTCATTGACCTTTACTCAGATAATAAAGAATTCACCGTTGAAAAGGACGAGAATGGTTTGACACATTACAAGATACCGATGGCTTATTCTCGTATTGAGGACGATAGATATTGCCATGTAGTTTATTATCTGTTGTATCCTTATCTACCTGAGAATGAAGCAGCTATATTCCACTTCAATTATTACCAGCATTATTCATTGGCTTTGCTACTTAAAGCCTGTAACATTCATCATTGCATTTTTTTGAGTATTCATTATTTAAATTGGTGTTTTGAATTGAATGGCAATGTAACCAAGTTCAGGAATATATTACAGGAGAAAGTCATTGAAGCTAAATATCAACCACTGGTTGATGAGTATCGGGCAACTAAGCATTTTCTGCATTTGGCAGATAAGGTGCTTGTACTTTCGCGCTTCTGCAAGGACTTGCTTAAGTCTGATTACGAAATTTGCGAGCATAAACTTCATTTAGTTTATAATGGATTGCAAGAAGAACATTTTTCTGTGACCGAAAAAAAGGGGAATAATCCGATTATTCTTTTTGTAGGCAGGTTAGACCCTATTAAAGGTGTAAATTACCTGATTAAAGCTTTTCGCCAAGTGCTGCAACGGCATGATGCACAGTTGGTTATTGTGGGCGATGGCGACTACAACGAGTATCTGAACCTTTGTAAAGGAATTTGGGAGAAAGTGACTTTCACCGGCAAAATACCACATGAAGAATTACAGGTTTTTCATCAGCAAGCCACCATTGGAGTGATGCCATCCTTTCACGAACAATGCAGCTACACTGCCATTGAGTATATGATGCACGGCATTCCTTTTGTGGGTACCACATCAACCGGACTGAGCGAAATGCTTGACTGCGTTCCGCAACTTCGCGTGCCTATTCGCGAAAAAGACTTTTCAGAAGAAGAATTCATCACCGACCTGGCAAACGCAATTTGCCTTCTGTTGGGAAATGAAGCTGTACGGCAAAAAGCCTCGGAAAAGATGCTGGCTCAATTCAACGAAAAATACTCGCTGCAAGCTATGCAGAAAAACCTTGCGGAATTGATAACACCTGAAATCCAAAGTACAGACATTCCGCTTTCATCAGCCTTTCTTGAAGAATTGGATGATTATATGATTTCGTTAATTCATGACAAGGCCGATATTGATACTGATTTTTACGGTATGGCCGGTATAGGTGTTTATCTTTGGTGGAGAATCAGTCAGCCGAAAATGCTGACTGATGAATTTAAGGTGTTTAAGATCAAAGAATATCTTATCTATTATATAGATTGGTTCTATGAAGCAGCTTTGTATGAAAAAAAGAATAGCTGTGAGCCGGCTTTTGCTTTGATGCTGCAAGAAATGTATCAAGCAAGGTTTTACACCACCAAGGTAGGCTCTTTGATGGAATTGCTTCATTGCGAACAAAAAGGAGAATGTATGAAAAATATATCCTCGCTTGAAATTTTGCAAAATGCGATGCACATGTTTATAACCAAAATATAAAGCCTTATGAATTCACTGCTTACCATTGTACTGCCAGTCAGAATCGACTGTCGGGAACGCTTGGATAACTTAAAGGCCGTGCTGACATGGATAGATAAGATGGAATACCCCATTATTTTGCTGGAAGCCGACCGAAGTCCTAAGACAAACACCCTGATTGAAGCATTTAAGCACATAAGGTATCATTTTGTGGAGGACTGCCAAAAAGTATTTCACCGGACCAAGTATATCAACGACTTGCTGCGCATGGCTGATACTGAATATGTGGCTGTATGGGATGCCGATGTCATATTACCCTATTCACAAATTGAAGAAGCCGTTGAATGTTTATGCAGTAAAACTGTTGCCATGGTTATTCCTTATAATGGTACGTTCTATATGTTATCGCCTCAACAATCAACACGTTTCCGCGAACAGCATGATTTACTGAGTTTACAATACGAAAAATTATTTTCGCCTATGGGTCGTACAGCCTGTGGTGGAATTTACCTGGTTCATCGCAAACGCTATCTTTCGCTGGGTGGTGATAATGAAAAATTCATTGGTTGGGGACCGGAAGATGCCGAACGACTTCATCGGGTACAAATAGCCGGTGAAAAGGTGGCATGGATTGATTCCGGGCCACTGTATCATCTACATCATGAAAGGAATGATTGGTCGGATGTAAGTTTACAGCAAAATTTGCTAGCTATGCAAAAAGAATTTGTCAAGGTTTGTGGTTTTACGCAAGCGGAATTATGGGCTTACATTCAGGCTGAACTTTTACCCTCTTCCTCACAGCCATGAAAAATGTATTTATCAGATTGCTGGAAGCATTATCCATACCTTACACGTATGATTTTGCCGATGAACTATACACAACACATCCTAATAAGGATAATATGCTCGGACTTTACCAAATGTGTGAAGTTTACGGCATAGCCTCCAAAGGGGTAAATGTTGCGGACAAAAATTGTGACGAACTTTCAATACCTTCGGTGCTGCATGTTGGTGGTCAATTTGTCGTTCTGACCGATTTGACAGACAGCGAGGTTACCTACGATTGGAACGGACAGAGAACGACACAAAGCAGAAGCGACTTTATCCGTTCATGGGATGGCAATGCACTTATGATTGAAGCGGATACGGGAGCTGCAGAGCCTTCGTTTACCGAGCACCGCAAACAAGATAGGAGAAAACATGCTCAGCTGGTCATTACGATAGCTTTGATGCTGGCATGTGGTGGAATACTGTTTTTTCAGTCACTCAATTCTCCTCATTTACTTTCGTGCATATTTGCTGTAACAGATGCTTTAGGCATTGGCATTTGTTGTCTGCTTTTGCAAAAACAAGTATTCAGTTCCAGTGACATCGGTGACAGGGTTTGTTCCTTGTTTCACCAAAAGGACTGTAACAACCTTCTTTTCTCAGATGCATCGAAAATTTATGGTTATTCGTGGAGTGAAGTGGGTTTGGGCTATTTTGCAGCGCATTTTCTGATTGCCTGTATGCTTCCCGATGCGTTGCCTTTACTTTCCGTTGTCAGTTGGGCTGCCATGTGTTATGGTTTTTGGAGTATCTACTATCAGGCTCGTGTGGCAAAGCAATGGTGCGTTCTGTGCGTATTTGTGCAAATACTTCTTTGGGGCAATGGCATCGTTTCAATGTTCTTTGCTGATTCGCTAATAACTGTTACCCTGACAGAAACATTATTATTGGCACGTAATGGTATTTACTTACTTACCATGGCAATGATTACAATATTTGTCACCCATCAGCTTGCTGCTGCTGTTGCTACCAAACAATCCTTGCGCAAAAGCATGTTCCAATATCGCGCATTGAAATGCCATGCTGAAGTATTCAGACAATTGCTGCATCAAAGTCAGTTTGTGGAGATAGGAGTAACAGACTCTGCCATACTGTTTGGCAATAAAGAAGCTTCCATGCGAATTTCCGTTTTGACAAATCCTCACTGCAACCCTTGCTCGAAAAAACATAAAGAAATTGATGAACTGATTGCCCGATACGGTACACAACTCTCCGTTCAATTTCTGTTTCTGGCTTTCAACGAAACTTTGAAGCGAAGCAACCGCTTTCTGATTGCTGCCTATCAGCAACAGGATGAACAGGCAGCACTTGAGGTGTATCGGGAATGGTATGAACACGGCAGGAACAATGCAGAAGCCTTTATGGCTGAACACCCGAACATTCGTGACAACACCTCTGCCGTAAATCAAGAAATGGAACGTCAGACTTCATGGATAAATAAAGCCGGATTTACTGCCACCCCAACCATACTGGTAAATGGCTACGTGTTACCCCCTGCCTATTCATTGGCAGATTTACCAATGTTTGTGGATATTCCGCTTTAAGATTGACAAGGTTTCTGAGTCTAATTTATTTGCTTCAAAATATATGAAATACATCTTATTCAAGAAATGCTGTAGCCGAAGCACTACGCTACAGGGAGCGAACGCAGGGTTCGCGGAAGAAGCAGTGTGTATTGTTGAACCTTTTAATGCGAATGCTTATGAAAAAGTTGAAGCGTTTCTCTGTTAAGAGCATGACCGTGTTGTCAAATCAGGAGATGGCACTCATCAATGGTGGTATTACAATTGATGCATTAGACCATTGCGGAGTTGATGATGTAGGTAAAAAATGTGTTTACCGAACTCATATCATTGATGGACATAATGCATACATTATCGGCACATGCCGCTTCACACACGCCTATCAAGATGGGGAATATGTGATAAACGGTTGTAGTTGCCAATAAACAATTACAATTCCTTGGTGTCGTTTGTCAAAAAGAGGCAATACGGCACCAAGGAATTTTTAATCTGATTGATTTATGAAAAATTACAGGCTACTTTTATTGTTCTTTCTGCTTCATATCTTTGTTTTGTCAGGCCATGCCCAGTTTCATCTGACGGGCACCTGTGTAGACAGTGATACATCAGAACCGCTTTATGACGTGAGGCTTTCGTTGTACAGCCCGGATAGCGTCATGATAATGTCCCCTGTCATATCCCGGCAACAATATGTGTTAAGAAACGGGAAACATCATGCCCGCTCTTTCTTTCAGTTTAATTTAGCCAAGCCCACGACTTCGTATCTTATCCGGGCACAAAAGCCGGGTTACAAAACATTGTGGCAAAAGGTGGTACTAAAAGGTGGAAATAATGAATATGAGGAAATTCCTACGCTCAAGCTGCAAATGAATGACCCGATGCTTGTTCATGCCAAACCCATCGAGGTTAAAGGAACGGTGGAGGATGCTTTTTTACAAAAGCCCGTTCCTGCCGTGAACATTGCCCTTACAGACCTTGACAGCAACTTGGTGTGCAATCCGGTGGTGACGAAATCAGACTTGTATCGTGTGTTTGGCGACGAGTCACCCTCGAGCGAACGTGAGGTTTTTTCATTGCAGGTACCGGCACTGCCGCAGTCGTATTACATACATGCCTACAGGGAAGGTTATGGCGATGTATGGCAAAAAATTACGGTGAAGGATACTGCCAATAAAGTGATGGAAATACCGACAATCAAGATGCGCAAGGTGAATTCGCGCAGTCTGGGCGAAGCCGTGGTGACTGCCACACGCGTCAAGATGTATTACAAGGGTGATACGATTGTGTATGATGCCCTGGCCTTCAATATGCCCGAGGGGTCATTGCTCGAAGACTTGATCAACCAGCTGCCGGGAGTGACAATGAATAACAGCGGCGAAATATTTGTGAATGGCCGGAAGGTCAATGAACTGTTGCTGTCCTCACGTTCGTTTATGAATGGCGACAAGAAGGTGCTGCTTGAGAACTTGCCTTATTACGCTGTGAAGGACATCAAGGTGTATGACCGTACAAGCGACAAAAGCGTGGCATTGGGCTATGACGTGGATGCAAAGGATTATGTCATGGATGTACGTTTGAAAAAGGAATACAACCGTGGCTACATTGCGAATCTGGAAGGTGCAGCCGGTACCGAAAAACGCTGGTTGGGACGTGCTTTCGGCCTGTTTTTTACAGAGCGAATGCGTGTTTCGCTGGTGGGTAACTTGAACAACCTGAGCGAATCGCGCCACATCGGGCAGTACGGATTCTGGACACCGGGTTCTACGCCCAATTCGCTGAAAGTAACCCGCAGCGGCAAAGGCGAAATTGCGTATTTTTCAGAGGACAACAAGGTGACGAACAGTTTCAATGCCGAATACACTTCTACCTCTGACTGTCAGCAGATGCGTCAGCGCAGGGAGCAAATCATGACGGGGCGCAAGCCTACCTCGCTGAACGCTTCGGTGAACAACACAGATGAACAGCATTTGTGGCTTAGGAACAACTTTAAATTTCTGAGAAATTTTTACCTGAACACGCATTTGGAGTTTACGTATGACACACGTAACTCATCGTCGAACGCTGATTTTCAACAGTGGGATGACAGCCTCACGGCATCAAACAGCTCTCGCGGATTTGGCAAGAGCCGTAACTGGATGGCAACGTTGAACACCAATGGTGCCTTCAACATTGGCCGCAAACAAAAGTTTATTGATTTCGTACTGTCGGTCAATTACATTCAATCGAAAGTGCAAAATGCCAACAGCTATATTACGCAGTATTTTGTAAACCCTTCAATCAATAAGAGCTACAATACAAACGATTGCTACTACCGCACGCTATGGGGAAATTTTGAACTGAAGCATAAGGTGGTTTTCTCGCCGCTCGTCAGTTTGGATTTGAGTAATAATCTGTCTTTTTACAATGGCAAGAGTCATGATTATATGTATCACCCCGACTCGTTGATGCTTCCTTCGAAGGCCGAATCCCTGCTGGCTACCTTTGATTCCAAAAATTCATACAACGACCATGAAAAAAACGTGCAGGATGCCTTGAATGCGCGACTGACCGTAAAAAGACAAACGCACAGAGAGAGTTACGACGCATTTATCGCAGGGTTCAATATGCCTGTATTGAAGGAGGAATTGGATTACCAGAGAGGGCAGATCGACACGCTGGCCCGGGCTACCACCCTGTATTGCAACCCTTATGCCTCATTTATGTACTACTGGAAGGAAATGCGTAACAGGGTATCGTTCGACGCAAGTTATACAGCAAGTTCACCCGACCTGGATGACAAAATCAATTACCGCGACGACAGCAACCCGCTCGTAGTGCAACTGGGTAACCCCGAGATACATGGCAGGGCTTACAGCAAGTTGCAGGTCAATTACCGATTCACGAATTTCCTCGGTCATGAATTCCGTGCCGGCACGAGTTTCAAGTATGGACACCGTGACATTGCACAGTCAACAAGCTACAATCCGCAAAGCGGTGTCTACACTTACCAGCCGATGAATGTGCGCGGTGCCTACGAAGCTTCGGGTGGGATCTGGTATAGCTTGGAAAAGCCGGAAAGCAGCTGGCGGTTCCGTGTCGGCAGCAATGTGCGTTACCATCACTCGGTGGATCATGCCATGCTTTCGGGCGAAACGGCAAGTCATCGGAATGTGGTCAACACCTGGACGCAGGGCAATAACATCTATTTGAGATACGGGAAAAAAGGATTTGAAGTGAGCCTTCAGGGCGATATGACGTGGCGCCGCTCGACAGGACAGATGCGCGATTTCACTACGCTCAATGTGTTTGACTACAAGTATGGACTAAATGTCTTTTACACCATACCCCGCCTCAAAACGACGCTTCGCGCAGATGCCACCATGTATTCGCGCCGGGGCTATGCCAGCCAATCGCTTAATACCGACGATTTTGTGATGAACGCCTCGATTAGTCAACCTTTCTTCAAAGGCCGCCTGCTAATCAACATTGAGGCTTATGACATTTTACACCAACTTTCTTCAACAACGTATGAGGTTAATGCGCAAGGACGAACGGAAACGTGGTATCGCACGCTGCCTAATTATGTAATGCTTCATATCGTGTATCGCTGGAGTAAAAATCCCAAGAAACTTTAAGCAAATCTGTGTGACATGTTGATTCATTCTTTTCCGCATTATCTGCAGCAAGAGTCGGCCGATTGCGGCCCCTCTTGCTTGCGGATGATTGCTAAATATTTTTGAACACCTACTTAAAGTTTCTCGCCATAAGTTCCTGCTAACAGAACCGGTGCCTTAAAATCATTTTCAGCACATCAGACAAATGTTGAAAATGATTTTAAGGCACCGGTTTATATGGGGGATTCACAGTTTACTGCATGCCCCAGTTGGAGGTAATGAGTTGGTCTTCGACGCTTTCTTCAACGTTGTTGGGCAAGTTCGGGAAGAAGTTGATGCCCGTTTTCTGCTCCAGACTGTTGACGGTGCAGGCATGCTTTTTGATTTCGGTCAGGGGAGCGGGGTTCTTGTAAGTGTAACCATAGTTTTTATGCTCCATCCAGAAAGCTACCGATGAATAAACGCCATTTTTTACCTTGAGCAGGGCCATGTAGTAATACTTGGGCACAGCCACACGCGTGCCGTTGGGGCGCGTCAGATGGGTTTTAACTTGATTTTCGGCTACGGTTCCGCCTTTGACTACATAAAGGGTGTCGGCAAAGGAGACATTGCGGCCGAGTTTTTGTACCAGCCCTTCGAGCGTTACCCAATAGCCTTGGTTGAAGGCACTCATCTGCGGCGACATGTTGCTCATGAAAAAGGTGAGTTCGTTGGCCTCGCGCGAGTAAAGGCGGTCGGCCGAGGCGCAAAGGTGGCCGCGGTCGTAGCCGCTACCAAAGCCGCGACTGCCGATGTGGAGGTCGGCACTGAGTTTGGGGTCGTCGGCAAAAGGTTCGTCGGAGCGCGACACATTGCGGGCGCGGGTGTCGCCGTCGAAACGGAAGGCTACCCAGCGCGAATGGTGCTGGCGTTTGTCGTATTCTAAACAGTAGGCCATGACCTCGCGTCCGCTCGAAGTGGTGGTGCTATGCTGCACGAGCTGCGTAGTGCCGTCGGTTTTTACTTCGGGGGTTTCCATGCGCGAGGTAATGTTGCGCGAGGGGGTTACTACCACTCCTCCACTACCCTGTCCGTTTTCTTCGCCAAACTGTATGTCGTTGTCGTCGCCACCACAGGCTGCAAGCAGGGCAAGTGTGGCTACCACCCCCAGGCGGCTAAAGAGAGAGAGTCTGTTCGTTTTCATTGTTTTTTTATTGAGCGAAAAAACTACCGTTGTCGCGCTGCTTTCCTATCCTGCACGAACTGCGTGCTGCCTGGAAATGTTGCTTGCGACAACGGTAGTCGTTTTTTAAAAAAAGAAGTAGATGCTGTTTGAATCTAAGCTGCCATGTGCAGCGTAGATGATTAGCCTACGATGCCACCATCGGTTGTGGTGAGCGAAGCATCGTCAACGAGCTTTTCAGAAGCTGTGGCGTACGAAGTGGTTTTGGGGTTCATCATGATGAGGTTCACCTTGGTTTGCTCGGTGAGCGTAAACTCATAAGTTACCTTAGTCCATTCGCCGGCAGTAGTCGAAGTGTAGCCGCCGTACTTATAGCTGTCGCCACCGGCAATCGAACCGTTAGCTTCCACAATGGCGTAACCCGGACGTACCTGACCATCGCCCTTGACATAGAGAGTGAAGGTGTAGGTACCGGCCTTGAGGGTGTATTCCTTCGAAGCGAGGCGCTTGTTCTGCTTTTCGTCGAAACCTACGGCTACGGCCAATTTTCCGCTGCGTGCCGTGGTGCTCTGCGTCAGTGTGGCGTTGCTGGCCGAGTTGGTCGACTTCCAAGCCGTGGGAGCATCGCCCGTCCAAAGTTCAAAGTCGGCATTTTCGAGCAAATTGCCTGCTTGGGGCTGGGCATCGCCTTGGTCACCACCCTGGTCGCCGCCTTGGTCACCACCTTGGTCACCACCTTCAACGATACCGCCATCGCTAGTTACGAGCGAAGCATCGTCGACGAGCTTTTCAGAAGCTGTGGCGTACGAAGTGGTTTTGGGGTTCATCATTACGAGGTTCACCTTGGTTTGCTCGGTGAGCGTAAAGGTGTACGACGCTTCGGTCCAGTCGCCGGCCGTGGTTGAGGTGTAGGAACCATACTTATAGCTGTCGCCACCGGCAATCGAACCATCAGCTTCGACAATGGCATAGCCCAAACGTACCTGACCATCGCCCTTGACATTGAGAGTGAAGGTGTAGGTACCGGCCTTGAGGGTGTATTCCTTCGAAGCAAGGCGCTTGTTCTGTGCTTCATTGCCTTCGACTGCCAAAGCGAACTTGCCGTTTCGTGCCGTGGTGCTCTGCGTCAGTGTAGCGTTGCTGGCTGAGTTGGTCGACTTCCATGCGTTGGGCACACCATCGGTCCAATCCTCGAAACCGGCATTTTCAAGCAGGTTCTTTCCCGTAGATTCAACGGGCTTGTCGCCGCCTTCACCTCCACCGGGGTTCTCTTCGCCATTGCCCTTCATCACCTTGAAGTTCTTCACTTCCCAGGTTGCGGCCTTCTTGGTTGTTTTGTAACGGAGTGCAACAGTTACGCTGGGCTGCTTCATCATTTCAGCCGGAATGCTGAGTTTACCCGTGTTGTACCAAGTATCCCAGTCAGTACCCTGTTCGGCCTTGAAGGGGAGTGCCGTCCAGTTGGCTTGCGTGGGCACACCATTGAAGTCCTTGCTCACGAGCACCTGATAATGGCTTTCGAGTTCCGAAGCATTGGCGTAGCGCAAGATGTAGTCGAAGCTTACATACGCGCTATCAACGCTCGTAAAGTCCATTTTGGGCGAAATCAGCCAGCTTTCAGCGGGCATGTTTTCCTTTTGTCCATCGCCGTCGGAATCAACAAACGAGGTTACCTGAGCGCAGCTGTAACTGCAATTCCATGAATAACTGCCTTCGGTGTTAATGGCTGAGAAATCGCCGAGCGAAGTAGAGAACTTTTCGTCAAGAATAACGCTCGAACCCGTATTGCTGCCGTCGCCGTTCACTTCGTAGGGAGCAGGAACGTCCTCGCAGGCAGTGAAACCCAATGAAAGGGTTGCCACGGCTAATGAAAGAAAATACTTTTTCATATAAATGTGTTGATTTTATTTTTTTAGGAAAGAGGTAAGTGCCTCATACGCAACTTACTTGATAATGTCGTTAACCGAACGGAGCTGAATTTGCCAGCCGCTGTAGTAGCTGAGCATACCCGTGAAAGTGTTTTCGCCCTGAGGCATTACGGTAAAGGCAATGTTGTTTTGCGTTGAGGTGCGGAGTGTCATTTGGCTCTTTGAACCGGCCACTTTGAGCGTGCGGTCCACCCCGTAACCGGGGTCTTGCAGTTCCTCGGGAGCAAAGATGGCAGTGCCGTCGGCTTCAGCCAGGCTACCCTTTACGCTGACCAGCTGGGGGCAGTTCATGCAGTTCTGGTTTTTGCTGTTGGCAATCCAGTCGGCATCGAGTGCCACGGGCTTGAGTTCAGCGCAGTTAGGGTCGGGGGTGCCTACGAGTTCCACGTTCGTGCGGCAAAGCTGCAGGAGCATGGGACCGAGGCGGAGGTTACCGCTGCTGGTGTAGTAGGGCTGACCGATTTTGGGAAGTTTGGAGTAAACACCTATGTACAGGCCCTTGAGGTTTACCTTTACGCGCTGTCCGAGGGGGAAGTAGGGCGTGAGCCAGGTGTTCTTCACGGCCAGCACGATGCTTTGGTCGCGCAGGGGGTCGCCCACCTCTTTCGTAGTGTCGATGTGGCGGAGCATGAGGGTTTGGTAAAGGTTACCTCCTTCGTCGTTGGCCACTACCACACCTTCGATGATGCGGTCGGTTTTCACCTGCTCAAAGGCATTGGTTTGGTTAAAGAGCGACTTGTTGTCGTTCTTGAGTTGGGCGATGGAATAATTCACTGCACCGATGTCGGTGAGGCTGGTCACATCGTTTGTTTCGGTTTTCGGGTCATCGTAGTCGTCCATACAGGCAGTCAACCCGAATGCCACGATAGCAGCCATCAGTAAATGAAAAAACTTATTCATAATTGTCTGTTTTACCCCGCTGTTCCTTGGTGCAAGCACCCGCGTCAGGTTGTGAAATGCCTGCGTCGGTGCGTGCTAAAGGAGCAGCCGGGGCAGCGATATTGCTGAGTGAAATATGTTTAGAACTTAAAGCCGATGTTCAGGAAGGCATTGAAGGCATTGGCATAGTAGTACTTCGCGTTTTTCGAGAAGCGGTATGCCTTAGCCACGCCCGTCTGGTAAAAGTCGTCGCGGTTCTGCTCGTAACCACCGGTGCGCATGTTGCGGTTGTTCGTAATGTTCTGCGCCGAAAGGTTGATGCTCAGGCTCTTTCCCTTTTTCAGGCGGATGAACTTACCGATTGAAGCATCGAGCATAAAGCCACCGTCGAATTTTTCCTGTTTGGCGGCGTAGCTGTCAACCACGTTGCCCTGCTTGTCGAAGAGCACACCACCCTTTTCCTTGAGTTCGGCCTTCGTCACGTCGTAAACGGGGGCTTTGTCGCTGGTTGAAGTGTAGTTCTTCAGGATGTTGCTCAAACGGCGGTATTCCGAGAAGTCAACGTACACGCGGTCGTAGTAGTTGAGGTTAGCCTCGAAGAACCATCCGTTCGTGTTGTATTCCACACCCAGACTCACTGCAGCGAGGGGCGTACCGTTCACGTGCATGCCTTCGGCAATGACGCGCAACGGCATTGAAGCGCCGGTCACGGGGTTTTTCCACACGTTCAGCTGCTTGATGGTCTGTGCGTTCATACCTTCGTAGTTCACTTCGGCTAAGGGGTTGTTTACATATTCAGCCTCGGCGTATGAACCCATCAGGTTGATGGCGAAGTTCGAAGTTACCTGATACTTAAAGGCTGCCTCGATACCGTAGTGTTCGCGGTCGACGCCGCTCATCGTGAGGTAAGTGAAGCGGCCTTCCTGATCGTTGTAGAAGGCGGTTTGTTCCACACCATTGTTGAAGCGTGCGTAGTAGCCGGTCACCTTACCCGAGAAGTTGCCCAGACGGAACTGGTACGAAGCCTCAGCGTTCACCACCTGTTCGTTGGTCAGGTTCTTCACAAAGTTGTTCTGCATACGCGGAGCCACAAAGCTGTTGCGCGCCAGCGGAGCGTTGCTTTCGGCACCGAAGTTCACGCTCAGAATGTGCGCACCGTTCGGGCGGTAGGTCAAACCAAAGCGGCCACCGCCGCCCAGGAACCATGCCTTTCCGCTCTTGCCATACGAGTTTTCGGGAGCGCGTCCGTTCTGCATCAAGCCTTCGCGTTCGATGCTTGTGCCTTCGGCCCAGGCCGACAAGCGGTAGTTGAACTTACCCTGATTCAGTTCGTAGTTGCCATAAAGGCGTGCCTTGTTGATAAAGATGTTGTAGTTGTAACCAAATTTATCGTCGATGCCGATTTGTCGGTTCGGGTTGCGCATATCGTTTTGCGCTTCGATGCTTCCCGGTCCGTAGTCGCTGGCGGCAAACTTATCAATGTCGGTGAATTTGCTACCGCCGAGCAAGTCGGCCATCGTTTTGTAGTGCATACCCTTGGTGCGGTTGTACGATGCGCCGAGGGTATATTTCTGCTCTTTGTTAACCTCGTGATTGAAAGCCGTGTTGAGCGCAAACACCATTTGGTCGTTGTGGCGGCGTTCCTGGTAGTAAAGGGCTTCGCCACCGGCTTTTTCGCTTTCGCGGTTCACGTAGTACATGCGGTCCCAGTTAATCTGTCGGTTGGCTTTCGACGAGAGCCAGAAGTCCTTCAGGTCGTTATACTGTTCGAGCAGGTAGGGGTTATTCTTTAAGTATTCGGGATTATTCTTTTCGGGATCCCACACGTCGAAAATCGACGAAGGCATATTTTTGTAATAGTCGGGACGGGGGTCGTAAGCATCGCCGCTCCAGCCCAATGCCGTTGAGCTATACATTGAGTATTTAAAGCCGGCAGCAGTGGTAAGTTTTTTATCGTCCTTGATTTTCCAGTCCCACGTCAGGATAGCCGTAGGTTCAAAGTCGTTTACCACGCGGGCATTGCGCTTTTCGCCAGCCTGATAACCCCAGTTCGGGTTGTAGTAGTGCGAATTAGCCAACCAGTAGGCTTCTTCGGTCGAAGCCCCCTGCTGTGCGCGTTCGGTGGGCGAACCAAAGGTTACGAGCGAAAGGGCATGGTTGTCGCCAAAACGCTTTTCGGCAGAAAGGAAATACGAGAAAGAATTGTAGAACGTACCTTCAATCACACCCTCGTTGGCCCAGCGGTAACCTACGAGTCCGGCAAAAGCCCAACCCGAAGGAAGCAGACCGGTAGCATGCGTAAACATGCCGCGTGCCACATAGTTGCGGTTCGTACCCGAAAGGGTCAGCTTGTTGCCTTGGGCAAACTGGCTGGCGCGCGTATTGACGCTGGTTGCGCCACCCACACCGGCCACACCGAAGCGGTTGAAATCGTAGGCCGACACACCTTCCTGGTTGCGCACGGCATCGTTCATACCGCCCACCATGCTGTAACCAAAACGTCCCAGCTCCAGGTCGTTGAGCTGAAGGCCGTTCATGTAGTAGCTGTTGTACATGTTGTCGTAGGCACGCACTTTAAAGCGCATGGGGCTGAAGCGGTAGCCTACTTCCGCATTGTAGGGGTCGTTCTTCGAACCCGTGATAACCGAAACTGCCTGTGAGGCATCGTTGTCCTCGTCGAGTTGCGACTCGGTAAACGTAAAGTCGGCATTGTCGAGAACCGCCAGGGTGTCGACGGGCTCTTGGGCCATGGCTCCTGAAGCCAAAAGCAGGGCGGCCGCCGTAAGTTTTACACCTTTTGTCATATTTCTTAAAGAATTGCATTTATGAGCTATGTAGACGAAGAAACAGGGGTAAAAGCAAAACCGCAACTCTGAATCAATAGGCATAAAGCCCGTCACAGAGTACAACGATGTGTTCTTATCCCTCGTTCATACTGCGTCAAAGCATAACTACTTGTAAACTTTATTATTTGCTGCAAAGATACATATAAAAAAATGCCTATGCCTTTACATTTCTATTAAATATCAAATGCAGAAAGCAAAATCTCAGTTTTTTTTTTGAAATTTGCAGCATCAAACATAAACCATACATTTTTATATGAAGAGAAATCTCCTTTCGTTGCTGCTCGTCTGTGCAGCTTTTTTTCAGATTTATCCACTTTCGCTGCGTGCAGCTCACACAGCACCTGCACCCGTCACTACCGAGGCGCTGCACGAAATGCAGCAAAAACGTTTTGCACTTTACGGGGTGGCGTTCTATAACCTGGAAAACCTGTTCGACACCATTCACGATGCCGGCAAAAACGACTACGAGTTTCTGCCCAACGGCCGCAACAAATGGGGAAAAATGAAATACGAGGCCAAACTGCACAACATGGCCCGCGTACTCAGCGAACTCTGCACCGACAAACTGCCCATGGGACCGGCCGTTATCGGACTTTCGGAAATCGAAAATCACCGCGTACTCGAGGATTTGCTCAAACAGCCGGCATTGGCTAAGCGTGGCTACAAGTATGTCGACATTGCCGGACCCGACCGCCGAGGCATTGAGTGTGCCTTCTTCTACAATCCCCGTCTTTTCAAACTCGAAAGCAGCATGCTCGTGCCTTTTTACTATGCACCCGATGGCAAGATCGACAGCCCGCTGCTCGGTTTCTACACCGACGAAAACGGCAAAGTGCGTGCCTACAACGAACTGAAGGGCGACACCACTTACATTACGCGTGGTTTCCTCGTGATGGAGGGTTTGCTCGGTGGCGACAAAACTTTCTGCATCGTGAACCACTGGCCCTCGCGTGCTGCCGGCGACGAAATTCGCCAACGTGCCGGATTCCAACTGCGTCAACTCACCGATGCGCTGCTGAAACAGGAACCCGAAGCTAAAATCATTGTCATGGGCGACATGAACGACGACCCGGGCAACAAGAGCATGACCGAACAGCTGGGCTGCTTTGCGGAACAAAAGGAGGTGAAGTCGGCCAACGATTTCTACAATCCTTGGTACAACACGCTCTACAAGGTGGGTCAGGGTACGCTGCTTTACAACGGTGCCTGGAACCTTTTTGACCAAATCGTGATGAACGGCAACCTGGTAGGCAAAGACCGCTCCACGCTGAAATATTACCAGCACGCCATTTTCATGCGCGACTACCTGTTCCAGCAGGAGGGCCGCTACAAGGGAAACCCCTTGCGTACGCATGCCGGCGGTGTATGGCTCAATGGCTTCTCCGACCACTTGCCTGTACAGATTTACCTGATGAAAGAGGTGAAATAACCGGGCTGCATTGATTCAGCGGTAAACGAACAAAATCCCCGACAGTTCCAATGCGAACTGTCGGGGATTTTTATATGTTTCTATTTCTCAACTCCGTCCGTACAACATCCCCATAGGTATTCCTTATAAATGATTACTATCATTACCACCCACACTATTTAGCATAGGCACCAAATTTGTCTCCAAGAAAAACATATTGATATAAATATTCTCATTATATTTGCAAAATAGTACATACCCACCTATTCATACAAGCAAAGCGGCATATCTTTTACGAATCACATTGCTTAACCCTACTTTTTCATCAACAATTTTACTCATTCATAAAAAACAAAGGACATGAAAAAAATTACACTTTCTATTCTTTTTGCAATCTGCGGATTAGTGGCTTCATCGCAAACCCTTACGCTGAAAAGTACAATGCCAAAAGGCGATGCTGTAAGACTTTCAATTGCTGCGACAGGAGGTTCGGTAAGCATTGATACTGGCGATGGAATAGCCAAAGATTATGAAGTTTCAGCCGATGTGTCTTCCCCAACATTTCTACCACTTACGGCTACAGCTTCTAACCCTACTATTATAATTAAGGGAGATGTTCTAGGCATAGAGTGCTCATCGATTAAACTGACGGAACTTGATTGCTCGGAGGCTAAGTCGCTATTAGTGCTAAAATGCGACATCAACAACCTAACAGAACTCGATGTGTCAAAAAACGCACGTCTGGCGCGTTTGTACTGCAACGACAATATGCTGACCTCGCTAAACTTAGGTACGGGTGCAGAATTGCTACTGATTTACTGTCAAGAAAACCAACTCACTTCGCTCAACTTATCAAACTGCACCAAACTAATTGAACTGGGATGTTACCGCAATGCGTTTACTGAAATTGATTTAACGCATTGCCCGAAACTAGCAGTAGTAAATTGCAGTAGAAACAAGATTGCAAGTCTGGATGTATCGAAAAATCTAGAACTTACTCAACTGTACTGCGAAAACTGTCAAATTAGTGAACTCAACGTACAGAATAATCTGAAGTTGACGCACCTATACTGCGGTGATAACAAACTGACAGACCTAAAAGTTGACAAGTTGACAGAACTGACACAACTGAACTGCAAACTGAACCAACTGACGATGCTTGATTTAAAAGAAAACAAAGCATTGGAAGAGTTGTATTGCTTTAGTAATAAACTGACAGGGCTAGAACTGAAAAACCAACAGAACCTAATGGTACTGAGTTGCGGAGACAACAAACTGACGGATATAGACTTGTCGGGAAATTTATCATTGAGCGAAGCTAGTTTGAGTTTCAACCAACTGACAAACCTTAACTTAAAAGGGAACTCTACGATAATGGCCGTAGCTTGCGACCATAATGAACTTAAAGAACTATCGGCCGAAGGTTGTGACAACTTACAAATGATGGTGATAGACCACAACAAACTGAGTACAGAGAGTAGCCAGCACTTTGTTGAATCATTACCCAAATTGACAGAAGAGGGTGGTATCGTGTTCTACAATCAGGCAGAATATCCAGAAGCTGATGCGAACGTAATTTCAACTCAAACTATTCAATTGGCTAACAGCAAGAATTGGTATATATTTGATGGAGAAGACTTGCTTACTACGGCCATTCATGATGTAACAACCGACAGCAATAAGGGTTTCAACATGACGAACGATGGTAGAAAGATAAACTTTGCCAAAGGGGATACTAATTGGCATTTATTTACTTCAGACGGACTCCTTGTAACAAAGGGCTATGGACCTACAGCTGATTTTACCACGCTTGCAAAAGGATTTTACGTACTTAGCTTTGGAAATACTAAAAAGCAACAAGCGGTGAAACTCATACTGAAGTAGACGCTTCTGACCAAAAAGTCTAAATCATTTACCTCCTCAAACGAACAAAATCCCCGACAGTTCCAATGCGAACTGTCGGGGATTTTTTATATCATTTCCTTCAAAGAGAAAAAGCTGCACGGATTAGTACTTGTGGCCCTTGCCCTGCATTTCGTTGCGCGTAATGCCGGTGAGGTCGATGGCACGCCACGCATACACAATGTAGGCCAGTACAAAGGGGATAATCAGGCTGACGGCGGCCATGGTGCTGAGCGTAAATTCGCTGGAGCAGCTATTGGCCAAACAGAGCGATGACTGGGGGTCGGCAAGCGAGGGATAGTAGGCCGTGTGGTTCAGACCGGCGCAAAGCAGCAGGGCCAACACGGTGAACACGGTGCCTGTACCGGTAAACCAAATGCCGCGCACATGGGTGGCCGACAGCAGGGTGCGGACAATGCCGGTGAGCACTAACACTACGCCGAGCAGGAACAGCGCCAATACCCAGGGCAGGGCCAGCAGGTTATGCAGGTATTTGCCGCTTTCGGGGGCAAACTGGCTGGTGGCGGGGTCGTAGGTCAAACCGGTGGCGGTGAGCAGATAGCCGACAAAGGCGAGGAAAAGGAGGAGGAAGGGCACGGTGTCGACCATGATCATGCGGCGCAAACGCTGGCGCAGGCTGTCATCGTTGATATTGTTGATGAGATACAGACTGCCGAGTATGCGCGAAAGGAAAAAGACGGCAAGACCTAATACGAGGTTCCATACGTTGCCAAGGGCTTCAAGGCCGTGCCAGGCATTGGCCCAGGTGCTGATAACAGGCGAAAAACTTTGCACATCGGCCGAGGCCATGGCTTCGCGGTTCACCACAAATTCGGCACCGGTGAAGAAGGTGCCGACAGCGGCTCCCAACACGAAGGGGCCGACAAATCCGTTGAACACGAGGAAAGCGCGATACGCGGTGCGACCGAGCACATTGCCGCTTTTCGACTGAAATTCGTAGGCCACGGCTTGCAGCACAAAACTGACGAGCAGTAGCATCCACACCCAGTAGGCACCGCCGAAGCTGGTGCTGTAAAACAGGGGGAAGGAGGCGAAAAAGGCTCCGCCAAAGGTGACGAGGGTGGTAAAGGTGAATTCCCACTTACGTCCGGTGGAATTGACAATCATGGTACGTTCGGTTTCGTCGCGTCCCACTTGGAATATCAGGTTATTGGCGCCCTGAACAAACATGAGGAACACGAGCAGACCGCCCAATAACGACACTAAGAACCACCAGTATTGCTGAAGGAATGTATAGGTTATCATGTAATTTCGGTGAATAGGGGTTGGGGGAATGTTAGGCTTCGTGTTTGCTGATGGCGCGAGTCATAATGCGCACTTCGGCCACAAGGAGCACGGTAAAGATGATGAGGAAGAGGAAGAAGGTGGTCATGACGCTGGTGGGCGACAACTGCGACACGGCAGCTCCAACGGGGAGCAGGTCCTGAATGGCCCAGGGCTGACGGCCTACTTCGGCTACAATCCATCCGGCTTGTCCGGCTACATAAACCATGGGCACGGCGGCTATGCCCAGCCAGTGCATCCAGCGAGTGCGTTCGAGGGTGCCGCGGTGCTGCATCCACCAGGCCACGATGAGGAAGAGGAAGAGGAAACTGCCGAGCCCTACCATGAGGCGGAAACTCCAGTAGACCATGGGTACGGGGGGCACGAGTTCTTCCTTCGACTTCAAATAGCCGTAGCCGAAATAGGGCATGTGTTCCTCAAGTTCGGCGCGTGCCTTGGCGGCTTGTTCGGGGTTCGACTGGTGATGGGCGCGGAAGTCGGCAAAGGCGGCAATCGCCTTGCGTCCACGGGCTATTTTTTCGTCGGCCGAGGGGTGTACGGTGCCGTCGGGGTGGGTGTAGCCGTTGAGAAGGTTGTCAATGCCAGGCACATAGCCGTCGATGTCGTGTGTAGCGAGTACAGAGAGTACACCGGGCACTTCAATACCGGGCACAATGGAGAAGGGGGCGCGCTGTCCGCCTTCGTGCAAACCTTCGGCTGCAGCGAGTTTCATGGGCTGTTCGCGGGCAATGTTCACACCGCTCTTGTCGCCGGTTCCCATTACGACGAGGGTGGCAAAAAGGCCGGTAATGCTGGCCACCTTAATCGAGGCAAGGGCCATGCGCTGATTGCGTTTTTTGAGCAGGAACCAGCAACTTACGCCGACCACAAATACGGCTCCGGTCATCCAGCCGCTCGACACGGTATGGAAGAACTTGACTACGGCTGTGGGCGAAAAGGCTACGGCCATGAAATCGACCATTTCGTTGCGCACGGTCACGGGGTTGAACTCCATGCCGACGGGGTGCTGCATCCAGGCGTTGGCCACCAGAATCCACCAGGCTGAAATGGTGGCACCGATGCCGGTGAGCCAGGTTGAAGCGAGGTGGAAACCGCGACTTACTTTTTGCCAGCCAAAGAACATGACGGCAATAAAGGTGGCTTCCATGAAGAAGGCGAGGATGCCTTCAATGGCAAGGGGGGCACCGAAGATGTCGCCCACGAACCAGGAATAGTTGCTCCAGTTGGTTCCGAACTCGAATTCAAGAATCAAGCCGGTGGCTACGCCTACGGCAAAGTTAATGCCGAAGAGTTTCATCCAGAACTGGGCGGTACGTTTCCAAAATTCATCTCCCTTCACATAGTAAAGGGTTTCCATGATACCCATAATGAGGGCCAGCCCCAACGTAAGGGGCACAAACAGCCAGTGATAGCAGGCTGTGAGCGCAAACTGCGCGCGCGACCAGTCGATGGTTGCGGGATCGAGAATGCTGAGTAACTGCATACTGAAAATAAGGATTTAAGGGGTTCGAGAAATGGGGGATTTACGGGCAAGCGAACGGCCTGATTAACGCAGCAGTTCGGCTCCTACGGTTTCGCTTTTCTGTTCGTCGGTGAGGCCGCCTAACTGGGGCTGAAAAAAGAACAGCCGCAATATGGCAAACATCACAAACAGCTTGATGAGTATCAAAATCCATAGCGTGCGCCCCCAGGTCATGGCGCGAAATCCGTCGCGATAAAAGCGCCATACACTTTGAATAAGGTTTAGGGGATTATTCATGCACGCAAATTTAATTATTCTCACAAAAAAAACGCACCTTCCGCAGGGTTTTTGTCCTGCTGAAGGTGCGTTTTTTGTATCTGTTTGAATATGCTGTTTGATTTTTGCAACTCGCTGTCGAAAAACAAAAATCAGAACAGGGAGCGTGTCACGGGCTTTAGTAACCGCCGCCTTGCTGCATGGCCAGAAAGCGTTCGACGCCCTGGCGAATGGAGGCCAAGCCGAAGCGTGTGGGGTCGACTTCGGAAAGGGGTATCCATTGGGCGTTGGTGGCATCGTCGCGGGCGGAAATGCTTTGCAAACTGGCTACGCGACACAGGAAAAAAGCATCGGACGTGTGAACCACATGACCACAGAAGGGATAGGTGTTGGGAAAGGAAAACAGAAATTCATAGGCCACTACTTCGGCTCCTACTTCTTCCTGCACCTCGCGCACCAACCCTTGGGTGATGCTTTCTCCGGGGTCGACAAAGCCACCCGGCAAATCGAGCGTTCCTTTGGCCGGCTGACGGTCGCGCACCACGCAGAGCAACTCGCCTTGTTCGTTGAGAATAATGGCTACGGTTGCTGCGGCTGCATTGGCATAATACACAAAGCCGCACTGCATACAGCGTTTGCTGTAGGCATCGTTTTCGCGGAAATGGGCATTTCCGCACTGCGGACAGTACTTAAAATCGGCTAAAGGGTGCATAATTCTTCGGGTTACTGTTTGCAAATGACCGGGCTGCTACGGGGGCTGCCCTGGCTCGTGATTGGGCTGGTTATTGGGCAGCAGATTCAGCCGGTGCGTCGCCGGTATGTTTTTTGCGCGGACGGCGACGGCGACGTTTGCGTTTCGACACAGGTTGTGCCTCGTCGGCTGGGTCGGCTTTTACCTCTGCCGACTGCATGGCTTCGGCATTGGCCGATTTTGCAGCACGGTTTTGGTCGGCATTTTGCGACTTAGGCTTTTGCGGTTTCGGCTGCTGTTCGTGCTGTGGGGTGTCTTTGGCGTTCACCTCATCGGTCGGGGTAGCTTGGCCGTTTATGTTTATATTGCCACGCGAACGGCGCGACTTGTTTCGTTTGCGTCGGGCCTGTTCTTTGGCCTTTTCCTCGCTATCGCCCCACTCGTCTTCGGCTTCCGATTCGCTGATCTGGGGTTGCTCCAAGTGTTCCATGCCAAACACAAAATCGTCGAGCGTCAAATGGCGCATTTGGGGCAGAGGTGTTTCGTCGCTAAAAGCTGCGGCTTGTGCCTGTTTTTCCTCAATGGCATCCGCTTCGTCTGCTTCCTCCGCTTCGTCCGTTTCAACTGCGTCAAGGGCGGGAGCAGCGATTTCTGCATGCACTGATTGAACGGCTGAATCCAAGTCAAGTTTTACGCTGGCCTCTGCGTCGACTGCGTCAAGGGCGGGAGCAGCACTTTCTGCATGCACTGATTGAACGGCTGAGTCCAAGTCGAGTTCTACGCTGGCCTCTGCGTCAGCTGCGTCAAGGGCGGGAGCAGCGATTTCTGCATGCACTGATTGAACGACTGAATCCAAGTCGAGTTCTACGCTGGCCTCCGTTTCACAAGTATTGTTCACAGAGGGCATTTCAGTTTCCTCGGGCTTTTCCTCCGTTGGTTCAACGGGTTCAAGGTCCTTCACCACGATGAATCCCTTAGGTTTTTCGGCCTTGGCATCCGGCACTTCGGGCTCCGTAGGTTCAGCCACAGGCTTTTCAGCCGTTTCAGGTTCGCTGATAAGCACAGCCGTAGCCGTTTGCAAAGGTTCCTGAGCCGCCTCGCGCATAGCCTTCCTTTCAGCGCGGCGGGCTTTTTCTGCCTCGTAGCGTGCCTTTTGAGCGGCCTGTTTGGCCTCGAACGCCAAACGACGGCTTTCCTCAGCCTTGATTTCCTCCTCAAGTTCACGCATTTCGCGTTCATCTTCGGTCATCACAGCCGGTTCTGCCGAATGAGCATCTGCAGCATCAGCAAGCGGTGTGGCAGACTGCTCCTCGTTCGAAGAAACCTCCGTCACTTCGGCCGTATGGTTCAGTTCGCTGCCTTCAGCTGCCTCTGATTTGCGATTTTTGCGTCGGTTTTTCTTTTCCTTCGCCGCCGTTGGTTCGGCAGGTGTCACCTCGTTGGTATCAGCCACCGGGTTTTCAGCCTGAACATGGTCAGCCGATTCGTTTTCCGCACCTTTTTTCGCAAAGTCCTTCACAGCATCGTTCACTGTTTTCGGCGTGCGCTGCTTCCGTTTTTTCGGTCGTTCCACGGGCTGTTCCTCCAGCTCGTTTTCAAGCGGTGGCAGCGGCAATCCCCTGGACAGATAGTCCTCAGGGGTCAGTTCGTGTTCAACGGACGGCGTATCAATGACCTCGAAGTCGGCATTTTCGTCGTAGGCCGCATCATAGGCTGCATCCGAATCGATGGCCGCATAGTTAGCGGGCTTTTTCTCAAGCACCACTTCCTGTTTCGGTGCTTTTTTCGGCGATTTTTCGTTCGTGGTTTGCGTCAGGCTTTGTTCAATCACGTCAATTTTGGGCAATGCAAACGATTCTTCGGCCTCCATAGCCGTACGTTTTTCCTTGGCGCGGAACAAGCTGTCGTACATTTTAGCATCGCGTCGCATGCGGGTGAGTGCTTCTTTCGAAGCATCCTGCTGGCTCTCTTTTTTGGAGCGTCCGGCACCGCGTCCGGCCACGATTCCTTCAATCGTAATGACGGTTTTGAATCCCTTTCCTTCGCCTTCGCAGGCCACATCCTTAAAGTTGATGTTGATGCGGTTTTTCTGGCTCCACTCCAGGAGTTTGCTCTTAAAGTTCACCTCCTTCTGTGCCACGTTGTCGAGGTCGATGTAATGGCCGATTACGCGGTTGGCAATAAACCAATGGCAAAAGCGGAATCCGCGGTCCAGGTAAATGGCACCCATCAGTGCTTCGAAGGCATTGCCACCAATGTTTGTGTGCGACATGCGCGTGCCTTGTGCAGCCTGAATGAGGCGTTCCAGCCCCATTTCGGTGGCCAGTTTGTTCAGCGATTCACGTTGCACAATTTTCGAGCGGGTTGAAGTCAGGAATCCCTCGCGTTTGGTGGGATAATGGCGGAAAAGAATGTCGCTCACCACCGTTTCGAGCACCGCGTCGCCCAAATACTCCAGGCGTTCGTTGTTGAGGGGCTTCGTCGGGTTGTCATTGTTGCGGTTACGGCGTTCCTTCCCCTTGCGTTCTTTGGGGTTGAAATCGCGCCGAAACGAGAGCGATTTGTGTGAAAAGGCAACGCGATAAACCTCAATGTCGTGCGGATAAAAGCCCAATATATCGTAGAGTGCCGAAAGAAACTCCTTGTTTTTACGGAACGGGAGTTTCATGCGGTCCAATAGGTTCAATATCATGCGTCAGATAGTAAACAGGTGTGTTTTTGTTGCAGTCGGACAATCGGGGGTAAAAAAAATAGACGTTGTCGCGGTCTTTGCGCCACACCTTGGGTAGTGTCAGTCTTTGTTTGGGAATAAGAGGTTCGAAGTCGAAGCCTACTTAAAAAAAGCGCGCAACCCCTTTCCCGTCAAACCACTCCGGTGCAAACAAGCAGTTGCCACAAGCGTTCCTGGGGCAAGTGCAGATAAAGCTGGAGTTCTGACAGTAGAGAAAGGGGCTGCGCTTTAACGATTAGTCAACGTACTTCTTCAAGATGCAGCAGGCATTGTGTCCGCCGAAACCGAACGTGTTGCTCAAAGCAGCACGGATGGGGCGTTCCTGAGCCTTGTTGAAGGTGAAGTTCAGGTTGTAGTCGATGTTTTCATCCAAGTCGTCATCGGCATGGTTGATGGTAGGAGGCACGATGTCGTTTTGCACAGCCAAGCAGCAAATCAACGCTTCGACACCGCCGGCAGCACCGAGCAAGTGACCCGTCATCGACTTCGTAGAGCTGATGTTCAGTTTGTAAGCGTGTTCACCGAAGAGCTGAGTGATGGCCTTCACTTCCGAGATGTCGCCCACGGGGGTTGAAGTACCGTGTACGTTGATATAGTCGATATCCTCGGGCTTCATGCCGGCATCTTCGAGAGCCGAAGTCATAACGAGGTTTGCGCCCAAGCCTTCGGGGTGCGATGCAGTGATGTGGTGTGCATCGGCCGACATGCCCACACCAGCCACTTCGCAGTAAATCTTAGCACCGCGAGCCTTAGCGTGTTCCAATTCTTCGAGAATCAGGATACCGGCACCTTCGCCCATGATAAAGCCGTCGCGGCTTGCGCTGAAGGGGCGCGAAGCACGGGTCGGGTCATCGTTGCGCGTTGACAGGGCGTGCATGGCGTTGAAACCGCCCACACCGCAAGGCCAGATGGCAGCCTCAGCACCACCCGTTACGATGGCATCGGCCTTACCCAAACGGATGAGGTTAAAGGCATCGGCAATGGCGTTGGTCGACGAAGCGCAAGCCGAAGTCGTGGTGTAGTTGGGTCCGTGGAAACCGTACTGGATAGAGATTTGTCCCGAAGCGATGTCGGCAATCATTTTCGGAATGAAGAAGGGGTTGAACTTCGGTCCGTTCTCTGCATTCTTAGCATAGTAGCCAGCTTCTTCCTCGAACGTGTGGATACCACCGATACCTACACCCAGAATCACACCGATGCGGTTTTTGTTCACCGTTTCCAAATCCCATCCGCAGTCCTTGATAGCCTCCATGGCAGCAACGAGTGCATACTGTTCGTAAAGGTCCATTTTGCGAGCCTCTTTACGGTCGATGAAGTCGGTAGCCTTGAAGTTTTTCACCTCGCAGGCAAACTGCGTTTTGAATTTCGAAGCGTCGAAGTGTGTGATAGGTCCGGCACCGCTAACGCCGTTTTTGATATTTTCCCAAGTTTCGGGCACGGTATTGCCCACGGGGGTGAGGGCGCCAAGGCCCGTAACAACTACTCTTTTGAGTTCCATAAGGTTCGGAAATATGTATTAAGGGGGTAAAGAAAATGGGGAAACGCTGCGTACCATGCTGTAGCATGTTCCGGTTCGTGGTGGGTGTTCACCCAGCCTTTGCGCGGGGCACCCATGCGGTTTCGTCACACTCTTTAGCAGATTAGTACGTGCCGGGAATCAGTGTCCGCCCCACCCTGCTGTCTGAGCAGCAGGTTTCAGGCCACTTACTAATCTGCTAAAACGAACGTGCGGCTGAGCCGTTTTACCGTTCGGAATTCGCTGTGTGGCAGCAGGTTTCTGAAAAACACAATAACGTTTAACGTCCAGCTTCCATGCTCGCTACCCGTAGGCTGCAACGCGGACGCAGAACGTTAAACGTTAAACGTGTGTGTAGTTAATCGTCGTAGACAAGTTAAATTTCACTTGTTAGGCGTTGTTGTCTTATTTGGCAACGTTCTCCTCGATGTAAGCGATAGCGTCACCTACGGTAGCGATCTTCTCTGACTTGTCATCGGGAATTGAGATACCAAATTCCTTTTCGAACTCCATGATGAGCTCAACGGTGTCGAGTGAGTCAGCACCGAGGTCGTTAGCGAAGCTTGCTTCGTTCTTTACTTCATCTTCGCCAACACTCAGCTTGTCAACGATAATAGCTTTTACTCTTGCTTCAATATCAGACATAGTAGTTTCTTTTATATATTAAATATGTATGGTTTCTTAATCAGAATTGATTTTCAGGTGCAAAAATAATGCTTATTCCTAATACTGACAAACATTTATCGGAAAAATCTGCCTTTGCTATGCACATTTTTTAAAATTGTGTGCTATCTGCATTTTTTCCCACTCATTTTTAGTTGATTTCAGGAACTAACACACTTGCTTCACGGCAAAAAAAACCATACCGGCAACTCAAAGGAGTTGGGTATGGTTCCACGGACCGACTCAGAATATGACTGCACCCCCTTCACAAGGTGGTACGCAGCATGTTCTTCATCAAAAAAAAATGTATTCACGCCGTGTTTTGTATCTGATTTCTGTTTCCCTGATTCAACATTGCAACAGGGAGTAGCAATTTATTCAGCAAATTTTTCAGCAATACGGTCAGCAATCTGCTGCATTTCCTCAGCCGGAAGCTGCAATTTATCCTTGCGGAAGTCCATGTCGCCTTCGTTCTGCAGGGGCACCAGGTGAATATGAGCATGGTTCACTTCAAGTCCGAGCACCGCCATACCTACCTTTCGGCAGGGAAAGGCCTTACCAATGGCCAATGCCACCTTCTTGGCAAATACCGTCATTTCGGCCAGTTCGTTATCGTCGAGGTCGAAAATGTAGTCTACTTCGTGTTTGGGCACCACCAGTGTGTGACCCTTAGCCAGCGGATTGATGTCGAGGAAAGCGTAGAACTTATCGTTCTCGGCACATTTGTATGAAGGAATTTCGCCGGCAATAATGCGAGAGAATATAGTCATAATAAGGGTTTATTATTTACGCTCCGACACTGATTTTGAGAATTTCGAGGTTGATGATTCCCTGCGGAATTTTCACTTCAACCACATCGCCCACCTTTTTGCCAAGCAATCCTTGAGCAATGGGTGTGGTCGACGAAATTTTTCCTTCGCGCAGATTGGCCTCGCTTTCGCTCACGATGGTGTACTTCATCACCATGCCATTCTTCACGTTTTTCATTTCAACGGTCGAAAGAATCTGCACAATGTCGTCGCGCAGTTTGGTAGTATCAATAATTTTAGCTTCGGCAATGGTAGCTTTCAGGTTATTGATTTTCATTTCGAGCATAGCCTGTGCTTCTTTTGCCGCATCGTATTCACTATTTTCGGAAAGGTCGCCTTTGTCGCGCGCTTCGGCAATCGCTGCCGATGCCGCCGGACGTTCAACCGATTCCATGTGTCGGAGTTGGGCCACCATTTTATCGTAGCCCTCTTGAGTCATGTAAGCCATAATGTATTTAGTATTATATTTATTCGTTCTGTGGTTCTGCCGAACCGAAAGGCAACCAAGCAAGCGTTCACCAACAAGCGGTTTCACCACCACTTGTCCGGCCCTTCGGACGCATCCGAAACACGGCCTTTATTTTTTGAACACCTACTTAAAAATCGAAAGAATCCCAACTCGTAAGAGCCGGAATCCTTTCAATATTACCTTTAAGACTATTTCTATGGGCAAAGTTAGGCTTTTATTTCCATATTGCCAAATAATTGCATGAAATTAGGTCTTATGTGCCGAAGCTCCCTCCGAACGAAGTAACATTACAGCTTTCCGTACCCAGGCATGAAAAATGCCCAATATATTTACCGATGTATTTGTTATCCTCTGGTTTAACTTTCCAGGAAGTAGCTCACCGAGGTTACCACCCTGACATTCTTGATGTAAGGCGAATACTGGTCGCGGTCTTCAATCGAGAACACGCCCTGAGTGGCCTGCCGAATTTTGCCCAGGTCCGAACCCGAATCCTTGGCAAACTTATCAGCAGCTTCGCGGGCATTGCGCGTAGCCTCTTCAATCATTTGGGGTTTTATTTTGTTCAGGCTCTGAAATTCGTATTCCACGTTCGTACCATATTCGTTGGCCGAAATGGCAATGCCCTTTTGCAGCAGTTCGCCGACGCGGCTGATGAGCGAGCGCACCACATCCACTTTGTTCGAGGCCACGGTTACAACAAACGTCACATTATAGCGGTCGCGCAGCCGAGCGTCCGAACCGGCATAGCGGTCGGCGTGTACGTCGATAATTTGCGGAGCACCCAGGCTGATTTCTTTCGTTTCAATGCCATTCGAAGTGAGGAACTGACTGATGTCGCGCCCCACGGTGTTGATATGTGCGTGTAGTTTCTGCAAGTCGTTGCCTGTAGTTTTGTAAACGATGGGCCAAATCACGTGGTCGGCCTTCACTTCGCGTTCAGCCAGTCCGCGCACCGACACATAGCGATCCTTATTGGCAAAGGCGGCAATACCTAAGTAAATAAACCATCCGAGCAGGGCGGTGCCCAATGCTGTGCCGAGCGTAAGTATCAGGGCTTCTATCCGGTAATTTTTCATAACTTGATTATTTTTCATGGTGATTAGTTCTACGATTATACGCACTACCAGCGCAGTACACTGCTATACCTTTTACAAGGTAGTGAAAGGCGAGTGCAGAGGCAAATGAAAGCTCGGTTTCATTTGAATTTGCCGAGCCGCATCCTACTTTATACAAAGGTAGTGAAAGGCGAGCGCAATACTAAGCCAAAAGCTTGCTTTTGAGCGATGGTATTGCCGAGCCGCATCCTACTTTATACAAAGGTAGCGGTTTCAACGTTACCGCGCCAATAATTAACCATATTTATAGAGACTCGCATTTGAAAACCCCTAAATCTTCAGTTTAAGGGTTTTCAAATGCGAGTTTCTATAACAAATCGCGGCTTCTTACGCTTTCATCATCGTAAGTTGTCCGATCGATAACTGATTTAGTTTCTTTACCCTTGTGTAATTGCCAAGACAGTCGCAGAAAGAGCATATTGTCGTAAGTACGAAGACCCAATCGGCTGCAATTCTTGTAAAATGGAGTGTCAATTTGCTGTTTCTGATATTTATGCACACCCAAATGAAATGGTGGCAAATAAATAAACTGAATGCCAAGACGATTATTAAAGGCTGATTTCTGTACGGCAAAATCCATAGATATATTTTTACCCTAGTATTTACAAATCATTGGTGAACAGGATACCCCGCACAGCATGACATCTCGTTGTCGGACAAAAAATCTATGTTTGAACCTCATCATAGGCTATCTTTTAATAGTTATACCTTGTTCTTTACTGTCAAGCACTTTTCCCAAACGGATTTTACTCTTCGGATTTTTACGGAAAGTGTATCGAAGAATGAAGAAAGGCCGCAGATTCTGCTCTTTATATCGGGTTTCTACTGTTGAACGAAAAGAGCCATCGTTTGTTACAGTTTTAACGCGATTTTCACCAGTGAAATGTTGCAAGCAAATACCTATGTAAAAATCGGGCGTAAAATTATAATTCACTTGAAGCGTAGCTGTTGACGGACGGTAATACTGTGTATAGGCTATCTTTGTGTAACTGCGTGAGTTGTAACTAAGATTACCAAAAAACGAAAAGTTCTTAATGCTGGCGTCAAATCCACACGAGGCATAAGCCATGTGTTTGGCATGCTGATTCTCGTAATAATTAGCATACCAGCCACCTCCACCATACACTTGTCCCCATTTAAAACGGTAGCTCAGGTCTATTCCGGCAGCTGTTTGCGAAAAATGTCCGCTATTGGCGTATGTGTTGTAGTAAATGCCTTCGTGCGTATAGCCACATGCCTCAATCATGTCGTTGATGCGCTTGTAGTAAGCGTTTGGCATCAAATAGAATTTACCTGCATTGAACGTATAATTGAGTCCGACATAGTGCATCATTTGAGGTTTCAAATTCGGATTTCCCACTTCAATCACAAGTGAATCGGTCGATATATTGTAAGGATTCAGATTAGCCACCGACGGTGCCGTATTAGTCAGCGTGTAACTCAGCTGCAACGAATGATGCGGAGTTATGAGCCAAGTAGCATTGGCATTGGCTTTCGGGCGAAAATAGTGACTTTTTCGTCCGGCCGACTTTTGCCAAATACCTTCAATTCCAACTGATGCGCCATAGTAAACTTTGTCCTTTAAGTTAGCACTGTAGCCTACGTAAAAGTACTGATTAAAATAATCATGCTTAAAGCGTGTAGACTGCGTTGTTTGTAACTGCTGTACGTTGTTTACCTCGTTATACTGCATCAAGCTACTGCTACCTACAATAAATTCTTGATTATTTTTCAGTGTTTGTGCATAGTCAATGTTCAAGTTGACCGACTGACGCTCATTATCGAAAACTGAGGGCGTAGTGAATATTTGGTCGTCGTACGCATCTGTGCGTAAGGCATCGTAATTGTTTTTATTGTAATTGTAAGCCAAACGCGTTTCGAGTGTTTTGCTGTCATCAAACGAATGTTTGTAGTAAAGGCTTGTGGTTGCAATTTTGCTATCTTCCTTACCCTGAGCACTGAGTAAATACCGCTGAGCGAGTTTGTTGGCATTGGGCTGAAATAACCCATTTCCCATTTGGTTATCCTTGGTATCTGCCATTGTGCCATAGAACTGAAAAGCCAGATAATCCTTGGGAGTTGCACAATATTTAAAGAGCAGTTCGCCAAGCCAACTATCCATATTATTACATGCTTTTCGTTCAAAGTTTTGTGTATAGCCTGTATTATTTCGATTGACAGACGATTCGGTTTCAGAATCATGTGTATAATCATACGCCACACGGCCATACAAACTATACTTTTGATTGCCCACTTCGAAATAGCCCACACCAAATCCTTTATGGATGGGAACTTCATGCCGAGTAGCAGCTTCAAGCCACAAATAAGGGTGAGTTCTTTTTTTCAACCGAATGTTTACAATACTGCTTATCCCATCTTGCAGATAGCGTGCCGAAACGGAGTTGATTACTTCGACCGACTCTATATCTTCCGGTAATATTGGACTGATACCCGAATTAACCATATTGCCATCTATCAACACCAAGGGAACGCTGCCATTCTGTAATTTTACGGACGACGTATTAGGGTCGGAAATCAACAATGGAATTTCCTTCAAGGCTTGATAAGGGTTACGGAGTTTTTTGGCTTTAGCCGAAAGTACAAAACGCTGTCCGTTAGCCATGCGTTTGATACTTTCGCTTGCATCTGCTGTGATGGTTGCCTCGCTTAAATTAACTTCCAGCCGTTTCAGGCAATAAACCGTATCAACACTCCCGACTATATGCAAGGAGTCGACCAATGAAGCATATCCCAGTCCGCTAAAGTTAAGTTGATAGCTCCCATCTTTTTTATTTACGAATTTAAAGGCTCCGGCTTTGTCAGTTTGTACTGCATCAATTATTTTTCCTTCTTGAAGTAACACAACATATCCGTCGGCAATGGCTACCCTGTCGGTAGCAGTCAGTAAATGCCCCTTAATAGTATGCTGAGCAGACATACTCATTGTTGAGGCTGAACACAGGAGTGAAAAAACCAATATCTTAGTATGAAATTTCATTTTGAAGAATGTTATATTTGAAGAGATACATAAGGTATTCTTTTCTTGTTAGATTGAAGGCATCAAATATTATCTTTTTCTTGACAATTCTCAAGAATAATATTACAATGCAAATATAACAATATAAATTCAATACAAAAGTAAAATCCTTTTTTTTAATTTATGCCTCAAAAAACTCACAATGCATTGATGAGCCCGCTATAAAAAGTGGCTTTAAAAAATTCATCAGCACATACTATCGCAAGAAAGACTAACAGGATACCCCGCACAGCATGGCATCTCTTTGACGGACAAAAAATCTATGTTTGAACCTCATCATAGGCTATCTTTTAATAGTTATACCTTGTTCTTTACTGTCAAGCACTTTTCACAAACGAATTTTACTCTTCGGATTTTTAAGTGTATCGAAGAATGAAGAAAGGGCACAAATTCTGATCTTTACGGCATGTTCTATTTTCAAAAATCACTCTTACTTTGAGAAGTGTGGCTGCCTTCAAGCACACCATACAGCACAGCTCAAATCTGCAAATTTTTGCAAAAACAATGAGCGGCTTTAAGAGCCGTTTCGCACCGGGTGAGGCCAGCAGGCAAAGGGGCGATAAAATTTATTCCGAGATTGTGCGGTTTTCTTCCGACCTTGTTGAAATTAGTTCCGACCTTGTTGAAATTAGTTCCGAGCTAGTGGAAATTAGTTCCGAGCTAGTGAAAACAAGCTTGGAACTAATGATAATCAGCACTTTCAGAAAAATAACAAAATCGGATGCCCGAGCAACAGTTGCGGAGAAAATGTCCACAATCTAAAGTTCCTTACAATTAACAATCATTGCAGATTACGCATTCATTTAATATCCACACATTATGGCTTATAGGCACAAAAAAAGGGCTGTTTCGCACTCGAAACAGCCCCTACCTATGGACTAATCACCTATTCAAGCGGACAAAGCATATCCGCAACAGGTTTTTTCGTTAGTCAGAATAAGGAATGTGGAAAGAATGGGGGATGAAATTACTTCACCACAACCTTCTTGCCATTGATTACGTAAACGCCCTTTTCAGCCTTCTGTACGCGGCGGCCGTCGATGGTGTAAATCACCTTTTCGGTCTGCTCTCCGGCTTCTACGCCTTCGATGCCCGACTGCTTGCTGAGGGTTACAATGATGTAGTTGATATTGCTGGTTGCATTGGCCGTGAAAGTTACGGTTGCAGCTTCGCCGGTCCATACTTTTTCAGCGAGTTTGCCTTCAGAGGCGGTAACGTCGAGCTTCGTAGCGTCGAACTCTACCTTCACTACCTTTTGGTCGGCTGCGGGGGTTACGGTCATTGAACCACCTTCTTTATACATACGGATTTGCAGACCATTTTTAAAGTCGTTCCAAAGGCGAGTGGGGGTTGAACCGTTGGTGAACGTAAGGGTTACGTCGCCTTCCTTCACTTCGGTGATGGGGAAATCACCGGCTTCCTTCGATGAAACGGGAAGGTTCCATTTGTTTTCGTTGAAGTTGAAGAGTGCACCATTTTCGGGAGCTACGGGCGTAGCCTTGATGGTGTACATAGCCTTAGCCACGGGGCTGGCGTTGCCTTCAGCGTCAACGGCGATGGCCATAACGGTAGTGGTTTCGGTCAGGTCGAAGGCAGCTTCGTAAAGGGTTGAAGCGGTGGTGGGTTCCGAACCGTCGAGGGTGTAGTAAACTTTGAGGCCTTCAGCTGCAGCGATGCTCACGCTCACCTTGTCCATGTAAGTACCTTGCTTGGGAGTGAACACAGGGGCTTCGATTACTACGGGAGCCTTGTCGGTTTTAGCCTTTACATAGAGTTCTTTGATTTGCCAGGTTCCAGCAAATTCGGTATTCGAGGTGTAAGCAAAAGCCAACTGAATTTTCTTGCCGTCGTAAGCAGCGAGATTGGCCGTAGCGATGCCCGAAGTCCACGATTGACCATCAGCAGCTACGTTGTAGGCAAGGTCGGTCCATTCGCCACCTTCTTCCTTTACCTTGAGGGTGCAAGCAGCCTTGAAGTTGTCGAGACCACCAAAGAAGTTTCCAGTTTCGTTGAAACTAAGTTCAGTTTCCTTGGCCTGCGTGAGGTCGATAACGGGCGAAACGAGCCAACTTTCGGCTGCTAATTTTTGTCCACCAACAAAGGCTGAAGCTTTGATGAGGCTGCGCTTTTCATCAAATGACCAAACGTAAGTCAAGGGATCGTTCATGACCTTGTTGTCGATGGTAAAGTCGCCCTGTCCTACGTTGAAGAGTTCGGAAAAGATAGTAGCCTTTTCATCGGGCTGCGGTTGGGGGTCGGGATTGGGCTCAGGACTGGGAGTTACGGTACCTCCGGCAACAACAGTGATGTTGTCGAAGCAAAGCTGTCCGGCTTTGGAGGGTTTAGTACCTAAATCAGCCTTTTCGCCAACCGTGAAGGTTACGTCCTTGGCTGCGCCCGTCCAGGTTACGGTTTGGGCATCGGCATTTACCACTACTTCGCCCACATTGGCAGTGATTTTGGCCAACTGTTCTGTACCTTTTTGCGAAACAGCAAACACCACTTGCGTCATGTTCTCGCCCTTAGTAACCACGTTTACCGTACCTTTGGCATAAACGCGTGCATCATTTTTACTTGCATTGACAGCAGGAGCAGTTGTACCTTCGGCCTTGGCCAATGTCACGGTGAAGGGGTCCTGTACATACTGCAGCGTATTAGCTTCGCCGGCAGTCCAAGCGTCAGCACCTGCCCATTTAATTACTACTTCGTTCTGAGCCACCATGTTCACGGCTGCCAGTACGAAGGCAAACAAAAAGAGTAGTGTTTTCTTCATAAATTGAACGTTTTAGTGAGTGAATTTATTGATTATTTACTGTTTTCCACGTAAATGTGGTACAAAGGTACGGATAAAAGCTATATGTTACAAAATTTGTGAATTAAGATTTGGTAAAAAGAGAAAGAACTTATTCTTTTTGTTAACGATATTTTATATTTCTGCAATTTAGCGGTTTTCCCTTACCTTTGCCCCCACCTTTCACCCAGAATAAAAGTTCAGACGACTTCAAAAACATACACGCATGACAACCACCCATACCCCCCGGCGCTTGCTCCTGCCCGAAGCACCGTCGGACGATTTCGACTTCCATACCCACAACCTGATGGCTCCGCCCGGAAAAGCCTTGGTGTGTTTACCACCCGAAGTGTTGCTGCACCCCGAAGCGTTTACGGCGCGAAAGGGGGTGATGTATAGCGTAGGGCTGCACCCTTGGCAAACCGATACTCCCCTACTCGCCCGGCAACTGCTCGACCGTCTGCCTGCATGGCTTGCTCATCCGCAGGTGGTGGCGGTGGGCGAATGCGGACTCGATGCGCTGCGGGGAGCCGACCTGAAGGTGCAAACCGAATACCTGACAGAACAGCTTGCATGGGCCGAAAAATACGGTTTGCCCGTGGTGCTGCATGTGGTAAGGGCTTTCGACCGCGTGCTGCAACTGCGCAAACTGCTTTGCCCCCACACGCCCTGGACGGTGCATGGCTTCCGCGGCAAACCGGCTTTGGCGCAGCAACTGCTGAGGGCGGGCTTCGATTTGAGTTTCGGCAAGCGGTACAACCCGGAGGCTTACGCGCTGACGCCGCCCGAACACCGCCGACACGAAACCGACGATGCGGCCGACGCTGATGCACGTTTTGAGGCTTTCGGGAAGTAAAAAAACGGCTACATTGCGGCAAATCGGGGATAAAACTCGGTTTTTCTTCGCGTATCAAGTTTGTTATCCGTAACTTTGCACAAACGCTGGCTGCTTTGCTGCTTTGTCTTTGCCGAAAATGCGGCAGATAAAAGGGGGCGGCCAAACGTGAAATTGCATTTTAATCATCATTATATATATAGCAACTCATTCGATGAATTTTGTTGAAGAATTGAAATGGCGCGGCATGCTTCACCAGATGATGCCGGGCACCGAAGAATTACTTGAAAAAGAAATGGTGACGGCTTACGTGGGTATTGACCCTACAGCCGATTCGCTTCACATTGGTCACCTCTGCTCAGTGATGATGCTCCGCCACTTTCAGCGTGCCGGACACAAGCCGCTGGCACTGGTGGGAGGTGCAACGGGTATGATTGGCGACCCTTCGGGCAAAAGCGCCGAACGTAACCTGCTGACCGAGGAGGTGTTGCGCCACAACGTGGCTTGCATCAAAAAGCAGCTGTCGCACTTCCTCGATTTCGACTCAGATGCGCCTAACGCAGCTGAGTTGGTCAACAACTACGACTGGATGAAGGACTTCAGTTTCCTTGACTTTGCCCGCGAGGTGGGTAAGCACATCACCGTGAACTACATGATGGCCAAGGACAGCGTGAAGAAACGCCTCAACGGCGAAGCACGCGACGGACTTTCATTCACTGAATTTACTTACCAGCTCCTTCAGGGCTACGACTTCCTTCACTTGTACCAAACGAAGCACTGCCGCTTGCAAATGGGCGGTTCTGACCAGTGGGGTAACATTACTACGGGTTCGGAACTTATTCGCCGCACGCTCGGTGCTGAAGCTGAGGCTTACGCCTTGACGTGTCCGCTCATTACCAAGGCCGACGGCAAAAAGTTCGGTAAAACGGAACAGGGTAACGTATGGCTCGACCGTCGCTACACCACGCCTTACAAGTTCTACCAGTTCTGGCTGAACGTGTCGGACGAGGAGGCTGAACGCTACATCAAAATTTTCACTTCGCTCACGCACGAGGAAATCGACAGCCTCATCGAGGCTCACCGTGCCGACCCCGGCCAGCGTATGCTGCAAAAGCGTTTGGGCGAGGAGGTGACTTGCATGGTTCACAGCCGCGAGGATTACGAAATGGCGCTCGAAGCTTCGAACATCCTTTTCGGCAAGGCTACGAAAGAGAGTTTGCTGAAACTCGACGAGGACACGTTCCTCAGCGTGTTCGACGGTGTGCCCCACTTCGAGGTGTCGGCCGACCAGGCTATCGGTGCCAAGGCGGTTGACCTCTTTGCTGAAACTACGCAGTGCTTTGCTTCAAAGGGCGAAATGCGTAAGCTCACGCAGGGCGGTGGCGTTAGCCTGAACAAGGAAAAACTGACGGCTTTCGACCGCGAAATCACGACCGACGACTTGATTGATGGTAAGTACTTGCTCGTTCAGCGCGGCAAGAAGAACTACTTCTTGATTACCGTTCAGTAATTGGTCATTTATATTTAAGTAGGTGTTCAAAATTATTTTATATAATTCTATCGAAGTATTTTTACTTTG
>OFMA01000064.1_pt1 | contig 72298 bp, 67 predicted proteins | sample 1541011 | NCBI WGS metagenome assembly OFMA01 (sample SAMN04209225, study PRJEB22552) | human gut metagenome | biome: gut; material: feces | host: Homo sapiens | place: USA: Oklahoma
TGTTCTGCTGTGCATATTCCTCGGTGGTCGCCATCGCAGACGTGAGTTTGTAGGCGTTCACCGTGCCCACATAGGTAAACGGCACATAGTGCAGGGTGCTGTCCGGCAGATTGCTGTTTACCGTTCCGGGAATATTCATTGCCGACAGGTCGAAATAGTATCTGCCGCCGGGGGCGAGGGTAAACTGCTCGTCAGGCTGATTTTCCACCGTCAGCGTGCCGTTGACCTTGTTAAGCGAATACCGCTCGCCCCAGCCGGATTTGAGGGTGGCAGCGGGAACAACAGTGTAGGTTCCGGGCATATTGCGGGCAGTTGCCGCCGTGACTTCCTCGTTGTTTGCGTCAAGCAGTTGGTAGCCCAGAGCATTGTCCAGTACGGTATCCCGGTCGTCCTTGCGTCCTTCGCTGTTCAGCAGGCCGGTACAGGTCACAAGGTCTGTTGGCAGCGCATTGCCCTCGGTGATGGTTGCGCTGCCAGCCGTCACGGTGAGGGGGCGCGTACGGACAGCACCGCCGGTGACAGCCCCCCTGGAAACTTTAGACGATGCCATTGTCGTATCGGAAACATACAGAAAGTCGATACAAGTTACGCGTGCGCCTGCCTTGATGGCTCGGATGTGGACGGTGTAGATAGACTTCCCCGGTTCGCTGGTGGTGTCGGTGGTCTCTTTATAAATTTCAAACATCTGGGGGTCCTGTATCAGCGCGGACCAGACGCCGTTTTCACCGGGGTTATTCACCCGGCACGTGTAAGTATAGGTATCTCCGTAGAGCAACTCATCATCGAAATAGACCGGTCCCCTAAAGCCTGCATTGAGATACTGGCGCACGGTCAGCGGAGCGGAAATGGGCGCGTAGTCATCGCTGGTGATGGTGACGGTATAGGTCTCTGATTTGGGTACTGGTTCCGTGGTGTTTTCGGTTTTCGTGCAGTTCAGCGTACCGTCGCTGTTTACATTCACACTAACCGGAATGGAGGGAGAAGTAGGCGGCATGACCGCAGTGATTTTCGCTCCCTTTGGCGCCTTGCCCGGCTGGAAGAAATCCGCCGCCGTCCATGTACCATTTAGAACGTCATAGTAGCCGCCGCCATCAGAACTGAGGTGAATCCAGATCACGGGGTCTACCAGATCCTCCGCGCAGTCCGCGGCAAACGCCGTAGTCGGCACAAGGCAGAACAGCATACATAGGGCGAGCAGGATACTAAGTATTCGTTTTTTCATTTCTTGCTACCTCCGTTTTCGTGTATATCTGCTCAGTCAAGAGCGATGATTGTAACAGAGCCTCTGAATGAAAGCAGATAGGTCTTGTAATCACCTTGCTCCAGCGAAAATTTAAGTTCAACATCGTTTTTCGCACCGGTAAGGTCATATATTCTGTTGAAGCAGAGAGAATTTGATCCCCTGCTGCTTTGTTCTATCAGTGTAATATATCTGCAATAGTTATCATCGTAACCGTCAGTCATCCGAACAGAATGATATCCGCTTTTATCATTTGTGCTTGCATTGACCATGCCGCTTACACACACACTGTAGGTATGTCCTTTTTTCAGCCTGAGTGTTGTTCCGTTGTACGATATAAGCCCGCCGCGGTTATGCATTTCCCGATAGTACAAGGGAACTGCACCGTCTGAAAGATGGGTTGACGGTACATACCCCTCTCCGCAAAAATATCCCGAACAGCTACCGTTCTGACCGGGGTCGCCCTTGTCGCCTTTGTCGCCTTTTTCGCCGGGGTCACCTTTGTCGCCGGGGTCACCTTTGTCGCCTTTTTCTCCGTCAACGCCTGCGGCTTTCACTCCCGTATCGGTTTCTCCGATCCACCAGTTGCCGTTCTCGCCGATAAACGGGGTGTTTCCGTCTTTGCCGTCCCTGCCGTTTTGTCCGTTTGTTCCGTCCTTACCGGCGGCGCCGTCTTTTCCGTTTATGCCATCCTTGCCGTCAACGCCGTCTCTGCCATCCGCACCTTTTAATGCGGTAAGGTCGTACAGGTTCAGCCATATTTCATCGCCGACATAACGCCATTGCAGAATGTTTTCATTTACACGAAATTCCGGCGTTTTTCCGTTCGCTCCGTCCTTACCGTTCTGTCCGGCGGGGCCTTCTATATCGGCGATCGCCACAAGGTTCTGCCACTCGTCGCCCTCGTAACGCCACTGTATGTGGGTTTCGGCTCGCTGCACTTCTATATTTTTGGCGTCCACGCCGTCCTTGCCGTTGACGCCGTCTGTGCCGTCTTTACCGTTTTGCCCGTCTGTACCGTCAATGCCGTTAATGCCGTCTTTGCCGTTCGCACCGTTTATTCCGTTCTTACCGTCGGTGCCATTAGAGCCGTCTTTACCGTCAATACCGTTTTGCCCATCTGTGCCGTCAACGCCGTTCATACCATCTTTGCCGTTCGCACCGTTTATTCCGTTCTTACCGTCGGCACCGTTAGAGCCGTCTTTACCGTCTGTGCCGTTCTTTCCGTTTTCTCCGGCAGCACCCGTAAGTTCGGTAAGCGCCACAAGGTCGCGCCAATCGGGTTCATCTCTGTATTTCCACTGAACCGCCGTGCCGTTGTTCCGCACCTCCGGCAATACTGCGTCGGCTTTTGCCGTCTTGCTCCATCCTATGGCAAGCACGATGCAAAGTACCAACAAAGCGGCACAAAGCGCCAAAAGTGTACCTGTGAGTCGTTTTTTTCCTGTTTTCATCTTCTTACCTCCGTTCAAAATTCAAAAATGGGGGCAAAATCGGCAAGAACGGCACCCGGTCAGTTGTTTCAAAATTTCTAGTTATTCGTTTCTAACTTTACTGACCGTTCGTTCATACTCAGTATAACATAGCTTCCGGATGAAATCAAGAACTCTCTTATATATAATGGAAAAGAATCAAACCGCCTGTTCACAAAGCCGTCCACCTATCGGTTCTGTTACAGTGCGCTTTTTCCGATACACGCGCCGGCAAGTGGCAAAAAAATAAAACGCGGCAAGCATCGTAAAGACGCTTGCCGCGTTTATGGTCCGCCCGGAGGGATTCGAACCCCCGGCCTTCAGAATCGGAATCTGCTGCGATATCCAGCTTCGCCACGGGCGGATGTACTTGCCGTAACAGCACTTCATATTATAATTTGAAAAAGCGTTGCCGTCAAGGCTTTCTTGTGTTAAAATTAGAAAAAAGGCAAAATTCCTGAGAACGGAGAATAAATATGAAGTTGACATTCAAGAACGACACCTTTAAGATCCTGCAAATTGCAGATACGCAAGAGGGCCGCAAGGTCAGCCCGGACACCTTGGCGCTGATCAGCGCCGCCTTGGATCGAGAGGAGCCGGACCTGGTGGTATACAGCGGTGACCAGATCTGGGGGCGCGGGTTCCACGGTGATGTAAACCAGGTGCGCCGGGTGCTGAAAGAGCTGACCGCCCCGGTGGTGGAGCGGCATCTGCCCTTTGCCATCTGCTTTGGCAATCACGATCGGCAGGTGGGGCTGGACAACCGTGCCCAGTTTGAAATCTACAAAGAGATCCCCGGTTTTATCGGGGAGGATACCCCCGGCGTGGACGGTGTGGGCAACTGCGTGCTGGAGATCGCCGACGGCGACCGGCCCGGCTATCTGCTTTATCTGATCGACAGCCATTCCAGCCTGAAAGTGGGCTACGACCATGTGCACCAAAACCAGATTGACTGGTATCGGGGCGTACGCGACAGTTATGAAAAACAATACGGCCACACCATTCCATCCGTTGTCATTCAGCACATTCCCGTGTGTGAGGTGTTTGACCTGCTCACGCAGGTGAAAAAGTCCACCAAAGGCGCGGTACAGGGCTTCCGCACCCACGCCAAGGAGTGGTTTGTGCTGAACAGAAAGCGGGTAGACAAAGAGGGCTTTATGAAAGAATCCCCCGCCGATCCGCAGGAAAACAGCGGCGAGTTTGACGCCTTCTGCGAAAAGGGCGAAGTGAAGGGTCTGTACTTCGGCCACGACCACAACAACGCCTTCCACGGTGATATTCGCGGCATTGATGTGGGCTACACCCAGGGTGCCGGGTTCCATGTATACGGCCCGGGACTGGATCGAGGCGTGCGCACCATTGCGCTGCACCGAGACGGCAGCCTGTCCACCCAAGATCTGCGCTACCGGGACTTGGTAGGCAAAAAGCTGCAAGAGCCGCTGCATTTTGCTTTTTTCCAAATCATGCCCACCAATGTGTACGACGCCATTTCCCGAGCAGTTAAAATTTTTGCCGCCTTAGGCGGTATTGCCGTAGTGGCACTGCTGTTGGTACTCTTTCTCGGTAAATAAAGCATAAAAAAGGACCTCTGTGTTTGGCACACAGAGGTCCTTTTCTGTCTGTTTTCTTGTTTAATCTTCCATATCTCGCACAGCGGCAATGCAGCCCACGCTAATATAGCAGGCAAGAATATACAAAGCGGACACAGCCAGGCAGAACACCCGCTCTCCCGCCGAGGTAGCGCCCAGAGTGGTATAAATGGAAATGCCAAAGAGCACCAGCGGCACCACGACGGTCAGCGGCGGGCAAGCCCGCAGCACATCAAGTGGGCCGTAGCTGCCGTCATTGACCAGTGCCGCCACCACAATATGGATCAGCGTGGTCACCAAGAACACCGCCAGCAAATTCAAATACAAGATCTGCTGGGTGCCCATCTCCACCACAGGAAACAGGGACATAAAGTCCCAATGAAACAACCCCACCAGCTGGGTGTACACACCGGCCACCAGCTGAATGGCACCGATAAAATACAAGAAGATCAGCGCAACTTTTTTATTCTCCACGCAAAAAAGCCTCCGTTCCCTGCAAAAATGCGTCCATCTGTGCGTCGGTACCGATGGTAATACGCACATAATTGTCAATCCGCGGCAGGTCAAAATAGCGAATGTAAATATGTCTTTGCTTCAAATAGAGGAACAGTTCCCGCATAGACGCGCCATCCTTCGTTGCAAAAAGGAAGTTGGTGCGGGAGGGCAATACGGAAAAGCCCATCTGCTCCAGCGCCCGGCGCACCCGCTCCCGGGTGGTTATCACCGCCGCCGTGGTCTTGGCAAAATACGCCTCATCATCCATAGCAGCCGCACCGCACAGCAGAGACAAATTGTCCACCGTGTAGCTGTTGTAGGAATTCTTCACTGCTTCCAACACACTGATCAGCTCTGCGCTGCCGATGGCAAAGCCCAGCCGCAGTCCGGCCAGAGAGCGGGATTTTGAAAATGTGCCGCACACCAGCAAATTGGGATAGTCCGCCAGCAGCGGCACGGCGCTGACGCCGCCAAAGTCCGCATAGGCCTCATCAATAATCACCACAGCATCCCGATTGCCCTCCAAGAGCGCCTGCACAAAGGGCAGGTCCTCACCGATAGAGGTGGGAGCATTGGGATTGGGTAGCACCACGCCACCGTTAGGTGCCGCGTAATCCGCCGGATCAATGCGAAAATCCGCCGTCAGCGGGTAGGTCACAAAAGGAATGTGAAACAGCCGGCACCACACCGGGTAAAAGCTGTAAGTAATATCCGGAAAGGCAATGGGCTTGTCGCTGTTAAAAAAGGACTGAAAGGCCAGTGCCAGCACATCGTCCGAGCCGTTGCCCACAAATACCTGCTCCGGCGCCACGCCGTAGTGGCGGGCAATGGACGCCTTGAGCAGCCGGGCGTTGGCGTCCGGGTACAGGCACAGCGCTGCCGGGTCGTAACTGCGCAGCACCGCCTCCACGCCGGGGGCCGGTGGATACGGGTTCTCATTGGCATTGAGCTTGATCCGATCCGGGTCGCTGCTTTGCTCCCCGGGCACATACGGCTCAATCTGCCGCAAATTCTGTTTCCAAAGTTGCTCCATAATCAAATACCTCGGCTTTATTTTACCACAAAGTCTAAAGCGGCGCAATAAACGCAAAAACAAATTTTTTTGCATTTGCGGCACAATTTTGCAGCACTTTGCCGTACACAAAACCGCAGCGTATAAACGCAAATATCAAAATACGGCAAAAAACGCAAACAACTTGTCACACTTTGCAAGAAATGATACACTGTTACAGTAGTGGCACCCGGGTCGCTGCCAAATCAGAAAAAAGGAGATTCTGTTATGAAGCACCGCACTTCCATAGCGGCAGCACTATTGCTGCTGATGTTTTTGCTCAGCAACACCTGCACAGCCTATGCTGCAGAAAATCTAACATTAAAGCGCACCACCGTTGCGCTGGGCTTAGGCGAAAAAGCCGCTTGTATTCAATTCAATAATTCTCGTATCCACCCTACCGACTGCACCTATCGCTCAGCAGACACAAGCGTACTGGCCGTTAGCAAATCCGGCGTGGTTACCGCCAAGAAAATCGGTACAGCCAAAGTGACCGTGCGTTACGGACGCCAAACCGCCGCTTGTACCGTTACGGTTAAGGCCGCTCCCACCAAATTAGCCATTAAAGGCGGCGATGTGATTATCCAAAAGGGTGCCAACAACCATAAGATAAAGCTGCAATTTGCCCGTGGCACCGCAGCCTACACCGTTACATACAAAACCCGGGATTCTGCCATTGCCACAGTCACTCGGCAAGGCTACATTACCGGCAAAGCCAACGGCAAAACCCAACTGACCGTACGCACCTATAATGGTGTTACGGCACAGATTACCGTTCGCGTACAAAACAAGGCGCTGCCGCTGAATGCAAATGCCGCACAGTTGGCCTTAGACCACAACCATGTGACCCAAGTGGTTTATGGCAAATCCGTACAAAATCGCAATTTGGAAGGCTATATCATCACCCCGGCAAACGGCAAGTACAAAAAGACGCTGTTTATTGACTTTGCCATCCACGGCTTTGAGGACGATTATGCCAGAGACGGGCAGCGTCTGACTACCATTGCCAACCACTTGATAGCCCACTTTGCTTCCCACCCGGAGGAATTGGGCAATTACCGATTGGTTATTGTACCCTGCGCCAATCCGGACGGTGCCATTGCCGGCAAAAACGCACAACGTTCCGGCAAGAATGCCTTTGGGCGCTGCACCGCCGCGCATATTGATATAAACCGGGATTTTGGTCCGTTTAAGGGCAAAGAGACCCGTGCCCTGCGAGACTTTATTCTCCGCAGCAAGCCCCATGTGTACATCAATGCCCACGGCTGGCTTAACGAAACCTTAGGCACCAAAAAGCTGTGCCAAATCGTCAATCGCACCCTGCACTTAAAGAAAATGAAAGACGGCGTCTATGCCGCAAACGAAGGCTACGCCATCGGTTGGGTACACAAAAAGCTGAACATTCCCTGCTGTTTGCTGGAATACAAGGCTCCAAACGCCCTGCACACCAAGGACAATGTTCGTATGATACGGGAAATTATCAAAGCGTATGCGTAAAGCAAAAGGGCGTCTGCTGTAAGCAGGCGCCCTTTTTATCGGGTTTGTTCAGTCAAATAATTCCGGTACCGCTTCCGCTGCCGTCGGGTCGTCCAGGGTCTCCACCCGGCGCAGGTGCTTTTGAATGATGTCATTACGGTGATCCGCCTCGTCCAGCACCTTGCCGGCCTCATCCACCTTTTTGCGTGCCTTTTGCAGCAGGTCGCCGAACTTCTCATACTGCATTTTAGCAGCGCCCAGCACCTGCCACACCTCCGTGGCTTTGCGGTTGATGGCCAGGGTGCGAAAGCCCATCGCCAGTGCATTAAGCAGCGCTGTCACCGTGGTGGGCCCAGCCAGCAAAATACCCTGCTGCTGCAGCTTCTCCGCCAGTCCGCTGCGGCTGCCCAAGATCTGCGCATACAGCCCCTCGGTGGCCAAATACAGCACCGCAAAGGGTGTGGTCTCCGGGGCAGAAATGTACTGACGCACCAGCTTGGCCTCATCACGCACCCGCTGCTCCAGCGCCTTTTGGGCACTTTCCATGCCTTGTCGATCCCCGGCCTGAGCCGCTGCGGTCAAGCGTGCATAATCCTCCATAGGAAATTTGGAATCAATGGGCAGCCAGGCGTGCCCGCTGCCGTCTGCCGCCGGGATCCGCACCGCAAACTCTACGCGACCGTTATACTTGGGATTGGTGGCCACATTGGTATCATACATACCCGGCACCGTCTGGTCCAAAATATTGCCCAGCTGCACCTCCGCCCAGGTGCCTCGGCTCTTTACATTGGTAAGCACCCGATTCAACCCGTTGACGCTTTCCGTTACCCCGGAGGACAGCTTTTGCATTTCGCCCAGGCTCTTGTACACGCTCTCCAGCTGCTGGGACACAGTCTGGAACGAGGCATTCAGCCGGGTGTTCAAGGTGCCGGTCAGTTTTTCGTCCACCGTTTGACGCATTTGGTCCAGCTTTTGCTCATTGCTCTTTTGCATCTCGGCCATAAAGGCACCCAACCGCCGGGTTTGGCTGTCGCTTTGGTTCTGGACCAGCTCCAGCAGCTTCACCTGCTGACGGTAGTTATCCTCCCGCAGAGTCTGCACTGCCGCTTCCAACCGCTCTATTTGGGCACGGCGCTCATTGTCCTGGGCTTGCAGCTGCCGCGCCAGCAGCTCCGTTTGGTGCCCTGCATCCCCACTGCGGCGGCGCAGCAGCAAAATGAGGATCGCCACCTGCAGCACAAAAAGCACCGCAAATAAAATCAAATTGATTGCATCCATTCCTCTACCTCCTTGGCAAAAAGCATACCATAAAATGCGCCTGCATACAAGCTGCCGTCCGTTTTTTGGGACTTGCACACCCTGCGGCAGCTGTGCTATACTGGAGCCAAAGGAGCTCGCTATGATCACCACGATTTTTTTAGATTTAGACGATACGCTGTTCAGCTTTCAGCAAGCGGAACAAGTGGCACTGGAGGAAACCATGCGCCACTACGCCCTGCCCTATTCAGATGAGATTTTGGCTCTGTACAGTGCCGGTAACGACGCCCAGTGGAAGTTGCTGGAGCAAGACAAAATTCAACGATCGGAGATCGGCTACCGCCGCTTTGACCTGCTGCTGACTCACCTGGGCAGCGACCTGGATCGGGAGGAAGTGAACCACTACTATATGGAACGGCTGAGCAGCCGCCACTTTTTTCTCCCCGGAGCAGAAGAACTGCTTTCCGCCCTCCATGGGCGCTATACCCTGTGTCTGGCCTCCAACGGCACCGGCTGGGTACAGGAAGGGCGGCTGAAAAACAGCGGCATTTTGCCTCTGCTGGACCAGGTGTTTATCTCCGAGTACCTGGGCGCCAATAAGCCCCAACTGGGCTTTTTCGACGCCTGCTTTGCCAGCCTGCCGGGCGTAAAGCGCAGCGAGAGCCTAATGCTGGGCGACAGTCTGACCTCCGATATGCTGGGTGGCAAAATCGCCGGTATGCACACCTGCTGGTACAACCCGAACCGCCTGCCCCTCCCCACCGACGGCACCGTAGAATACCAGATCCACCGCCTACCGGATCTGCTCCCCTTGCTGGAGAAGCTGTGATACTGCACAATCTGCAGGAGTGGAACAAAAAACGCACAGGCAGTTTGTCTGTGCGTTTTTGTATGCCTGGGTTTGGAAGAGCGGAGATTGCATCTTGACAAAGGGGCGGTGAATTGGGTACTATAAGATTGGAAATTTGGCGCAAGCGCGCGGGAATACAGGAGGGGTTCTATGAAGATCACGGTACTTGGCGGAGGCGGTGTGCGCTCCATGTTCCTGGCAAAAAGCATTGCCCAAAAGGCAAAGCGGCTGGGGATCGACGAACTGTGTTTTATGGACAATGACGAGGAAAAGCTGCGCATCTACGGCGGTATGGCGGCGCATGTAGCGCGCCTGCTGTGCCCGGAAATGCGCTTTTCCCTCACTGCCGACCCGGTGGAAGCGGCACAGGACGCGAACTATGTGATCACCACCATTCGGGTGGGACAGGATGAAATGCGTGCCAAGGACGAGCGCATTGCCCTGGATCACGGGGTACTGGGGCAAGAAACCACCGGCGCTGCCGGGCTGTCCTTTGCCATGCGCAGCGTACCGGCGCTGGCTGCCTACTGCGAGCTGATTAAAAAATATGCGAAGCCGAGCGTAAAGGTATTCAACTTTACAAATCCGGCCGGGGTCGTGTCCCAAACCTTGCGGGATATGGGCTACGATTTTACCTACGGCATTTGCGACGCGCCCTCCGGCATGCTCCGCTCCTTTGCCCTGCTGTACGGGGCGAATCCGGCGAACATTACCGGCGAGGTGTACGGGCTCAACCACCTGTCCTACTTCAAAAGCATCACCATAAACGGCAAAGAGATTCTGCACGATCTGATTGAGAACGATGACGCCTACAAGAACAGCGATATGCGCTACTTCTCTAAAGAACTGCTGCGGGATCGGGGTGCGGTGCTCAACGAATATCTCTACTACTTCTACTACCGGGAACAGGCGGTGGCCAATATTCTGAAAGCGCCCCAGACCCGTGGTGAACAAATTTTGGATATCAACCGGCAAATGACCGCCCAGCTGCGCCAAATGGATATTGAAAACGACTTTGAAGGCTGCCTGGCGGTATTCAATAAATGGTACGGTATGCGAGAGGGCAGTTATATGGCCAGCGAGACCGGCGAGAAACGCAGCCAGCCCTGGCACTTTAATATTTATGAAGAAGACGACGGCGGCTACGCCGGTGTGGCGCTGAAATTCATAGAAAACGCCCAAAGCGGCCAAACCGGCCCCATGATCCTGTGCGTGCCAAACGGCAACGCCATTGACGGCCTGCGACCGGACGATGTAGTGGAGGTCACCTGTGAGGTGGGGCCAAAGGGCTGCACACCCCATCGAATCGGTGCCGTAGACGAGCAAAACCTGGAACTGATCCGCCGGGTGAAGAACTACGAGCGTCTGGCCTCCAAAGCCATTCGGGAGAAAAGCCGCGCCGCCGCCGTGCAGGCCCTGACCCTGCACCCGCTGGTGAACAGCTATTCCCTGGCCTGCGCCCTGACCGACGCCTACATTGCCCACAACAAAGACTACTGTGACGGCTGGCACTAAAATCGGAATACAGAAATAAAAGACCGAGTAAACACCCGCGCCTGTTAGGCGCCGGCAATACCCGGTCTTTTTCTATTCTTTTTCACTTATTCTACTGCGGTCAAGCGAACGATTTGATTATAATCGGCACCACGCACATAGACGGGCAAACCCACTTCCATGAGGAAGGCGCCGCCTTTCTTATACGCCACGCCGTCCAATGTAAAAGCATACGCCCTGTCCGGCGCCAAGCCCGCAAAGGGCAGGTTCATCTTTTTTTTAAAGAATCGGGTGCCCCGGGCACTCAGGAACAAAACCGCCTGCATTTTGTCCCGGCTGACATACTGATTGCAAAGCACCTCGTCCCGATCCGCATCCAGGATCCGATACAGGTCGCCGAACTGCACCAGCGGGCGGATCTCCTTATACAGCGCCACATTGCGGCGGCAGATCTCCAGCTCTTCCGGACTGTACTTCTCCAAATTACCGCCCAGGCCCAGTGCCCCCTGCATGGCGATATGGAAGCGGAAGTCCAGGGAGCAGGGCTTGTTGATCCCGGCAATATCCGTTACCCACGCGCGCATAGTCTTAATGGGGTGGAGCATGGAATAGCCTTTTTGTATGGTCATCCGGTCAATGCCGTCTGTATTATCGCTGGTCCACACCTGATCAAAGTGGCTGATGGCTCCTAAATCGCACCGACCGCCGCCGGAGGCACAGCTTTCAAACTGCACCGCCGGGTGACGGCGTTTCAGTTCATCCACGATCCGATACACTGCCATGGTATGCAGATAAGAATACATTTTGGGATCCGCCAAATTCTCCGCCCCAACCTGGGAGAACGGCCGGTTCATATCCCACTTGATATAGCGGATATTGTGATCCGTCAGCAGCCGATCCAGGCAATCTAAAATATACGCCTGCACATCGCTGCGGGTCATATTCAGCACCAGCTGATGGCGCAACTCATCTGCGTGACGGTGTGGGAAGTGATAGGTCCAGTCCGGGTGGGCACGGTAAAGGTCGCTGTCCGGGTTCACCATCTCCGGCTCCACCCACAGACCGAAATCCATACCCATGGCGTTTACATTGCCGATCAGTTCGTCCAGGCCGCCCGGGAACTTCGCCGGGTTCACAAACCAGTCCCCCAGCCCGGCACGGTCGTTGTTGCGGGCACCGAACCAGCCGTCATCCATCACAAACAGCTCCACCCCGATCCCCGCGGCAATCTCCGCCAAGCGGGTCTGGTCCGCCACATTTACATTAAATTCCGTGGCCTCCCAAGAATTATACAGCACCGGCAGCGTCTCTGCCCGGAATCGGGACGGCAACAGATGTTCCAAGCAAAAGCGGTTCATTTGGCGAGACATTTCGCCCAATCCCTCCGTCTTGCCGCAGTACACCGGCGGGGTCTCAAAGTGCGCCCCCGGCTCTAAAGTGTGCGAAAAATCAAAGTCGTTCATACCCAAACTCACCCGGGTAATACCGTACAGATCCCGCCCGGCAATCACCTTAAAATTGCCGCTGTACGCCAGAGAGCCAAAGTACACGGCGCCCCGGGTCTCCGTGGCACCGCGGTGGGCGATAAAATACGGCGACTGATTATGATTGGACGCGCCACGGTGGCTCTCATACACCAAATTGCCCCCATCCAGCACCGTGCGGCAGGGCAGGAATTCACCGCCCCAAGCACCGTTGGTATTTTCAAAAGTATACGGTTCCATACTGGGCAGAGAGAACCCGGCGCTAAACAGCCGCTCAAAGGAAATCGGCGCAGAACCGGTGTTCTCCACCTCCACCCAGCGCTTAATGATATCCAGCCCCGGATACACCCGGTAGCCCAGGCGCACCTGCAAGGGATAGTACGCGTCCGCAAACGCAACGCGCAGGGTATCGTCCTCCAGCCGATAGCCGGTGTAGCGCAGCGCCACCTCCCGGCAGCCGTCTGCAAACTGCGCCTTCAGGTCACAGGTGCGGTACACGGTGGATCCAAAGGGAGTCAGCTCCTGTCGGTATTCGTCCAGCATGGAATGATTGGAGTTTTCGTCACCGATCTCCGTAAAAGCATAATCCGCCGGGTCACACTTGGCACCCCAGTGCAAATGCCGATTATACCCTGCCGGGTCAATGCCGAACACATAGTGGGTGTTTTCCGTCTCCAGCACAAAAATGCGATTTTCTTCTAAGCAAAAAATCATCTTTCGCCCTCCGGGTTTTTTACAAGTATCTACACTATACCATACCTCCCCGCACAGAGCAATGGCAATTCTCCCACTTGCCACCCAAAAGATTCCACTATGTAAAGTCGTACAACCGTTTGGGATTGCAAATCAAAAACTTAGCAAAGTGCACAAATTGCAAGCCGAGTATTGACATTTTATACAAAATATATTGTAAGCAACTTGATTTTTTGTGCAATATGAGTTATGATGGCATTGGCCGTTTACGCGCAAAATTCGCCACGCATACCCTACTCGACCGGCACGACGGCTGATGGAGAAAAAATATGAAAGCAATCGGCATTCTGTTGGCAGTGACCGCCGCAGCGGTGGTGCTGCTGTTTTTCGTATGCGGCTTTATTTTTAACCAGCTGGTATGGCGCAAAACCGTGTCCATACCCCGCTGGATCACAGACCGCATTGCCGGCAACGCCATGCCGGACGCGTATGAAAAAAAGAACAACGCTGCCGTGGCAGCTTTTTCGCAGCTGCCGATCCGATCGGTGGAACTGCACACGCCGGACGGTGCACGACTGGCAGCCAAAGTGCTGACTCCGGAGAAGCCCAACGGCCGCCTACTGATCGCCTGCCACGGTGCACGCAGCAACGGCACCGGCGAATTTGCCCTTATGGCGCCTTATCTGTATAAAAAAGGCTATACGGTGCTGTTCCCGGATCACCGGGGCTGCGGCGAAAGCGACGGCAAATATATGGGCTATGGCACCCACGAGAGCCGAGACACCCTGCTTTGGCTGGACTATGCAAAGATCCATTATCCGGACCTGCCGGTATTTTTGCTTGGGGTATCCATGGGCGGTGCCACAGTGCTGATGATGAGCGACAAGGTGGACCCGGCGCAAGTAAAAGGCATCATTGCCGACTGCGCTTACACCAGCGCCTGGGCGGAATTCCGCTACCAACTGCGCACCTCGTTCCATCTGCCGCCCTTTCCCATTCTGCACATTTGCAATCTATACTGCAAGCTGTTTGCCGGCTATTCCTTCCACCAAGCTGCGCCGATTGCGGCGGTAGCCAAAGCCCGGGTGCCGGTACTGTTTATCCACGGCAAGAAGGACGACTTTGTGCCTTTCTTTATGCGGGATCAACTCTATAACGCCTGCCCCACGGAAAAGGCAAAGCTGACCGTACCGGCAGCCGTCCACGCCAGGAGCTACTACACCGACCCGACTGCCTATCAATTGGCGCTGGAGCGATTTACAGAGAACTGCCTGGCACCTAAAGCATAAATTACCGCCTGTGGCGGGCAATAATACAAACCGTTTCCATTCATGAAAAGAAGGGGGATATGCTATGGAACAAACGGAACTGAAAGAGCGACGCTATGTAGGCGTTCGCGAAACCCTGATCTACGGCGTTGCCAACGGCGGCCAGGTGATCGGCTATAACTTGGTGCGTATGCAGCTGACCTTTTTCCTGGTCACTGTATTCGGCATACCCGGCCAGGCCGTGTCGCTGATGATCTTCTTTATGGGGATCTGGGACACCATGAACGACCCGATCATGGGCACCATTGTAGACAAGACCCGTACCCGCTACGGCAAGCTGCGGCCTTATCTGCTATTTGTACCCATTCCGCTGGGTGTCGCCACTATCCTCTTTTTCGGCGGCGCGGAGTTTTTGCGCGGGGTGGAGTCTACCACCGCCAAGATCGTCTACATGTGTATCACCTATTTTATTTGGGAGTTCTTTTACACCATTGGTGATATTCCCTTTTGGGGAATGTCGGCAGCCATCTCGCCGAACCCCAAGGATCGCAGCCGGGTCATTACCTCGGCCCGTCTGATCTCCGGTGCCATCGGCGGCCTGGTGGGTCCGGTTATCTCCATCTTCATTGACCTGCAAAAGAGCGGCAAGATCGGCATGGATATGCGGCAGCTGTTCTTTATCTTGGGCATTGTGGCCGGCACATTCGGTATGGGCCTGTTCTCCCTGGCCGGGCTGTGCACCAAAGAGCGGGTGATGCAGCAAAGCGAGGAGCCAAAAATCTCCGACTGCTTTAAGTGCCTGGTAAAGAACAAGCCGCTGCTGCTGATCGTGTGCTCCAATGTGCTGGGCACGGTGGAGAGCATTGCAGACGCTTTTACCCAGTATTTTTATCTCTTTACCCTGGGCAGCGCCAGTCTGTCCATTGTGGCCGGTATTCCCGGCACTATTACCGGATTTTTGGCCTATACCTTTATTCCGGCGCTGGAACGGCGCTGGACCTCCAAGCAGATCGTCATTCGCGCGGTGATCGTCAAGGCTGTGGTATCCAGCGCCATCTTCCTGATCGGCGCCCACTGGTATCGTGATCCTCGGGTGATCGTGCCGCTGATGATGGTGTGGGGCGTGTTCAACTCCGCCGTAAGCAGCATAAAAATGGTGATCCCCACCAAAATGATCGGCGACACGGTGGACTATATGGAATGGAAAACCAAGGAGCGCAGCGAAGGCACCTCTTTCTCTCTGCTCACTTTCGTCAGCAAGCTCACCGGCTCTTTGGCCACCGCCGTGTCCGCAGCGCTGATCCCGGTGATCGGACTGCAACAGGTGAACCAGGATATGGTGCTGCCGGAGGGCGGCGAGTTGAATACCCGTTTCCTGCTTTGGGCCATTGTGACCATCATTCCCGCCGTGCTGAATCTGTTGTCCCTGATCCCGTTTATTTTCTACGACCTGGAGGGCGAAAAGCTGGACACCATCCACCGGGAGCTGGCACAGCGGAGAGAAAACCTGACCGGCGCTGCCGCAGACGCAGAATAAGGAGGAGCTTATGGAAAACAAATGCCCCAAGTGCGGTGCCAAGCTAAGCGTATTCTACTTAAAGCCGGAATGCCCAAAGTGCGGCTGCAATATTATGAACTACAATATGGAAGAGCGACTGGAAGCGGACGCCGACAAGGCGGAGGCCGAGTGGGCCAAAGCGGAAAAGTTGCTGGCCAAATTCAAAAAGAAAAAGAAAACAGATAAGGAGGAACCCAAAGATGAAAACCCTGCGTAACGCCCTGACTGCCCTGTTAACCGCCCTGCTGATTATGGGCACCCTGCCCTTTACGGCGCTGGCTGCGGACAACACGGCCGGCGCACCCCTGCAATTCAAAAACGGCAAATTCAAAATTTTAATCTTATCCGATATTCAAGACACCAACACCCCCCAGCAGGCCACCGTGGACCTGATGAATAACGCCATTGACCAAACGAAGCCGGACTTTATCGCCCTGACCGGTGACAACATTGCCGGTTGGTGGAAGGGGGTCACCCCGGAGGAGACCAAGGCGGCGGTGGATATTGTGGGCAAAGCCATTAACGACCGCAAGATCCCCTTTGCCCTGGTGTTCGGCAACCATGACCACGAGGGGCTGTGTGACGAGCAAAACGGCATGACCGAAGAACAGGCCAAAAAGCAACTGATGGCCTGGTTCCAAGCCTACGAATACTGTATGGCAGTGGACGGTGAGGAAATGACCGGCGTGGGCAACTACAACCTGCCCATTCTCAACACCGCCGGGAACAAAACCGTCTTTAATCTGTGGTTTATGGACTCCAATCCTTATACGGACGAAAGCGAGGGCGGCGGCTACGGCTATGTGCACAAGGATCAGATCGACTGGTACGAGCGCACCTCTAACGCCTTAAAGGCGGAGAACGACGGCAAGCCCGTCCCCTCTCTGCTGTTCCAGCATATTGTGGTGCCGGAGGTGTACAATATGTTTACCGAAGTGTCCAAGGGCACCAAAGGCGCCGTGCGAGGCAACGCCAACCATACCAAACAGTATTATGTGACCAACCCGGATTACATCGACGCCGGCCACCTGAACGAGGGTCCCTGCCCCGCCAACACCGCCAATGACGGCCAGCTGGACAGTTGGGTCAAGCAGGGCGATATTTTAGGCGCGATCTTTGGCCACGACCATGTGAACGACTACGCCGGTACATATAAAGGCATTCGCCTGTTGGCTGCGCCTGCCGTCACCTTTTACAGCTACGGCAATTACCGGGGTGTGCGCACCATTGACCTGGATGAAAGCAACCTGACTACGTTCCAAACCCAGGTGATCCCCGCCGACAAGCTGATGGATTATACAGTGAAGAACCCCTATATCCGAGAGCATGGCTATTATGAATATAAGAGTGTTTTTATTCCCGCACTGTGCGGCGGCATTGCCGGCCTGGCGGCGCTGACCGCGGTTATCATTGTACTGGTAAAAGTCATTAAAAAGCATAAAGCCAAAAAGCAAAATCAATAATATAAAAAAGCAGCAGCCATCGACCAAAAGCCGATGGCTGCTGTTTTACGCCTAAAATCAATCGCAATCCTTATCCATTCCCGTCGCAGGCAGGGGGGGCACTTCACAGGGATCGCAGAAATGCCAGCACCAGGTGGGCCAGTTTCGGACTGTGGACGATATAAGTACCGTGGCCCTCATGGGGCAATTCTTGCAGCCGGGCGCCGGGAATGGCGGCGGCAATAGCGCGGCTGTCTGCCGGGCGGATCATATCGTGGGCGCCGCACAACACCAGTGTAGGCACCTGAATACGCCCTAACATAGCCGGGGAGATCTGGGGCTGACAGAGCATCATTTTGGTCCGCGGTTCCCGGCACACCAGGTAACGAAGCGCCATACCCAGACGCACCGGCCACTTCAGCCCTGCCGGGGTGGTATTGGCGCCGCAGGCGATCAACGCACCTGGCAATTCCGGCGCCCGAATTGCTGCCAGCAGCGCCACAATTCCCCCATCCGAAAAGCCGCAGATCACCGGCTTTTCCAACTTTAATGCTTTTGAAAATGCCAGCACGTCTGCCGCCATTAAGTCATAACTTAAGGGCACATCGCGGCTGCTTTGGCCGTGGCAGCGGCTGTCAATGGTGTAAACGGTGTAATGAGGGGCCAATACTTCTGCGGTACGATCAAAAATGCGTCCATCCTCCCCATTGCCGTGGAGCAGCACCAGCGGCGGCCCGCTGCCCTGCTTTTCATAGTATAATATTACGCCGTTGACCTGCACATTCATGACTGATCCTCCAACTTACTGTTGACCTACAAGACAAAGCAAGATATAATAGAGTTACTCTTGCAAACGAGGTCTGTTTATGATTTGGAATGTATTCTTTGTGGTTTTTGCGATTCTTGTTCTGGCAGCCATTGTGCTGACCGTTTGGTTCTTAAAACTTGGCAAGCGCATTTTTCTGCTGATCCCGCTGCTGCTCTTGGCCGGCAGTGTGGCGTACTTTGCCGTTTACTACACGGCAGACAACAACTTTCCGCCTGCCCAGGTGATGATCGCCTCCAACTTTCCGTCCACGGTGGACAGCGCCTTGGTAGAGGAAAGCCTGCAAAAGGCGGACGGCAACTACACCCGCACAGATGAATACGACACCGGCACCGTGCAGTACACCCTGCGCCTGACCTCCGAGGAGCAGCAGAACGCTACGGCGTTTTTCGACGCCAAGCCCACCATCCGCGGTGGCGAATACACCCGCTCGGACATAAAGACCAGTCTGGCCATGAAGTACACGGACATTTGCGCCCAGCGCACCGGCGCTCTCCAGCTGCGCACCGGCCGCTTCCAGCAGGAGTTTTATATACGCGCCGCAGGCTATACCTGCGATGTGGTCATCACCTCAAACGGCAAAGACAACAAGGTGCTCCTCTCTGCTATGAAAAAAGAGCTGGCCGCGCTGCAAAAATAAAGATTCCACTGCCCGCCGGTATTTCCTGTTTCAGTATAGCGAAAATCCGGCGGTTATGCAAGACACTGCGCCAAAAGCCGCATCAATGCGCAAAGAATTTGCCATTTACAAACGCAGCGGATCGCCGCCGCTGCGATGATCCGAATTTTTTGCTGAGAAATTCTCAATTTTTCTTGACAACCTCTTCCGAATATGCTAATATTATTCAGCAATGCGAAACTGCTTTGCCAACTGAATATAGAGGTATAGTGTAACGGTAACACTCCGGACTCTGACTCCGTCATTTAAGGTTCGAATCCTTATACCTCTGCCAAGAGAAAACAGACATCCGCACGGATGTCTGTTTTTTTCTTCGATAGAAGAAGATAAGGATTCGAAGAATCGTTATTACGAGCAGAGCGAGTAACAAGGTTCTGAACGCTTGCGTTCAGGTTCTTATACCTCTGCCAAAGAGGAACGAGATACTCAAACGAGTATCTCGTTTTTCTTTTGTAAAAAGAAATTAAGGATTCGAAGAATCGTTATTACGAGCAAAGCGAGTAACAAGGTTATCGGAACCCATTCAAAATCTGTGATTTTGTAAATGGGTGATGTTCTTATTACGGGTTTATAATGCAATTAAACCCGTAACATCGTTCTGTCAAGTCTTTAAGGTGGAGATTTGCGAAGCAAATACGACCGTGACTTGACAGGTTGATATAATCTGCCATTACCTCGGAACATTCGTGTTCCGAGGCTTTTTTATGCCCGAATACTGCTTTTTATGGCGGTGTTCGGGCAATTTTTCTTTGCCTTAAAATATCGTGAGAGTCTTTGAGAGATTCTAAGAGACGGCAAAATTCAAAATCCCAAATCCATTTTAGTGCGATTTAGGGCATTTATGACTGAGACTTTTGAGAGACATCGCTCAAATCAAAATCGTAACACGAATTGAAATGGGCAAAAAATTTGAGAGACATTTCAAAAAAATAACGAGGGCTTAAAGTAATAAAACTTTAAACCCTCTCTTTTAAGTTTGCCCTTTTTATTGTTTATCCATCAAAAATGCAAAGGCAGATACTTTTTGATGTTGTTATCGAATTTATGTTTGTAATAGTTCGCTTTGGGGGACAATTGCTCTTTATTTGTTGACATTATGCTTTTTCTACGATATAATTAAAATTGTAATATTATAAGGGTTATCATACTGTTACAGCAGAAATTGATGAATTTATTGCATTTGTCAGAAATGGTGCAGAGATTATAGAATGCTTTGCGTGAGGAAAAATTATGACAACTAAGGAATACTTACAGCAGATAGATGATGTAATCACAAACGGGAAATATAAAGATAGTTGGGAGTCTTTATCCAATCACAAAACACCGGACTGGTATTATAAAGGCAAGCTCGGAATTTTTATTCACTGGGGAATATACAGTGTACCGGCTTATGGCAACGAGTGGTATTCGCGTTTAATGTACGATAAAAAATGCAAAGAATATTTATATCACAGAAAAAATTACGGGCCTCAAAATAAATTCGGTTACAAAGATTTTATACCTATGTTTAAAGGTGAAAAATTCAATGCAGATAAATGGCTGGCTCTTTTTAAAGAATGCGGTGCAAAATTTGTAATGCCCGTTTGTGAACATCACGATGGATTTGCAATGTATGATACGCAATTTAACCGCTGGAATGCCACAAAAATGGGGCCGTGCCGAGATATTACAGGCGAGATAAAGAAAGCGTGTGAGAATAAAGGCTTGACCTTCTGTGCATCAACACACAGAGCCGAGCATTATTTCTTTATGAATATGGGCAGAACATTTGACAGTGATGTAAATGATGAAAAGTACAGAGATTTTTACGGACCCGCTGTTTATTGCCCTGAATGGGACAGCCATACAATACACAAAACGACAGCCGATACGTATTCAATCGGTGCAAGTGAAGAATGGCTTGAGGACTGGCTCGTGCGTACCTGTGAATTGATTGATAAATATCAGCCGAAAATTCTTTATTTTGACTGGTGGATTCACAATCACTCATTTAAACCGTATTTAAAAAAGCTGTGTGCATATTACTACAATCGTGCAGACGAATGGGGCAAAGAAGTTACTGTTAACTACAAGCACGAAGCGTTTGCACCTACTGTTGCTACATTTGATGTTGAGCGCGGCGCTTTAACAGATATATCCCCTATTCCTTGGCAAACCGATACTGCGATAGGCAAACGCTCGTGGGGATATACAAAAAACAACGAATTCAAATCAGCAAGGCACATTATTACTGATTTAATAGATATTGTAAGCAAAAATGGAATGTTACTTTTGAATGTAGGCCCAAAAGCCGACGGTACAATTACAGATGAAGAAACTGCTGTACTGAAACAATTAGGCGCTTGGCTTAAACTAAACGGTGAAGGAATTTACAACACAACATTTTGGAAAACCTTTGGCGAAGGAAAAGTCAATAACAAAGCGGGATTTTTCCAAGATTCAAGTGAAAAGAAATTTACAAATAAAGATTTTCGATTTACATATAAAAACGGGTATATCTACGCATTTCAAATGCGCCCTAACGGTAAGGACGCTGTAATAAAAACACTTAAAAAGAAAAACGGACCTGATTTTATAATTAAAAATATTACACTTCTTTCAACCGGCGAAAAGCTCGAATTTGAAAGAAGCGATACTAAATTAACAGTTAAAGCAAACAGCCGATTTAGCGATAACTACCCTATTTGTTTTAAAATCGAAATTGATTAGGAGCAATTTATGGAATATAGTTTTGATATAAATTCTGAAACCGAAAAATTTGAACTGTATTATTTAAAATGTATATTTGCAGGCAGAGCACACAAGGGCTTTTATATTGTTTATCCATCAAAAATGCAAAGGTAGCCATCAAAAAAACTAAAGCGTTCTGTAATAAACAGATCGCTTTTTTACTTGCAATTCATATTAGGTCAAGTTAACATAACTTTAATTGGTTTTTCGTAGAACTATTACATCTACACATACTTATTTACAATAGTATAATATCACATTTTTATCTATAGGTCAACTAATATAAATGTTTAGTTTTTTCTATTCAAATACAGTTAATTTATCTCAAAACAATTATGTGAAATTTATTCTTATTTTAAAGTGAAAGGAGTAAATCAAATGTCCAAATATGGAAGCAGTATTTATAAACGAAAAGACGGCAGATGGGAAGGTCGTTATGTTGTTGGTTGCAAGCTGATTTCTGACCATAGCCCAGTTCTGAACCTTGCTGCCGTTCCATTTTTTTGTAAAGCTCCGTAATTCTGAGATAGAGCAATTTTAGCAATGCATTTTCATTTGGAAATGCACCTTTTTTGGTAACCTTTCTGAAGCTTGAATTGATGCTTTCAACAGCATTGGTGGTGTACATAACTTTTCTTACTGCACTGCCGTAAGCGAAAAGCTGCTCTACATCCTTGAAAATTGCTTTTGCACCTTCCTCAAGTCCTGATACACCATCCATACTGATAAACAGCACATCTTCTACGCCTCTTGTTTTCAGTTCGTCAAATATCTGCATCCACGTATGTTTACTTTCGCTTTCATTAAGCCATAAGCCTAAAATGTCCTTTTCTCCGTCTGTATCATAGCCTAATATCGTATATACTGCGTAATTCTTGCTTTCATACTCTTTTCTGATTGTGACATACATACAGTCAACGAATAAAAACGTGTAAATCCTTTTCAGAGGTCTGTTCTGCCAGTCACCCAGCTCATCTAAAACGCAATCCGTAATTTGTGATATCGTTTCGTGAGAGATTTCAAAGCCATAGATATCCTCTATCGTTTCGACAATATCCCGTTGGCTCATTCCTTTTTTGTTCTTTCTTTCATTGTAGCACACTCTTTTAAAAATTCAAAAAAGTGTGCAAGTTTTTTCTAACTTACACACTTTATTTTACAATCTCACAGAGTGAAACTTTCCGGACATGATGAGGCTCGCCTCATCATATCCGAATACATCAACTTCTACAACAATTACCGTATTCAAACTAAAACAAAACTGACTCCGCTTGAAAAACGAAATCAGTTTGTTGCTTAAAATTTAATTACTTTACCTTAGGCTTTCTTTTTTGTACTATCTGCACAATCTGGGGCAGTTCAGTTTTCTATCGAGCTTTTAGTAATTAGTATTTTTCAATTTGGATTTGATCTATTCTATAATCAATATAATCTTGAGCTATCTCCTCTCTTAATGACCATATTTTTTTATATAACTTTGAATTTTCCTTGCCTCCATCCTCCCATTCTTTATAAATCGACTTATATTTTTCATATTTTTCATTTATAGCTTTATTATCACTACTGAAACTTTGACGCATAATCTGTTTTTGTATATGGTATTGGTATTTGACAGAGGTAGTCATTTCTAAATGCTCTTTAATCAGAGCATCGCAAAAGGCATTGTTTTCTTCATTATCCGGCAAATTTAATTTTTCATATTGTGTAGTTATATATTCGATTTCCTTATTTTCTTCCGACTCGCTTAGTGAAAAGCTATCAGCCTCTGCCAATTGAACAATCGCCTTTTGCTCAATAGCCTTTTCAAGCGGTTTATTTGTATGGCTTGAATATTGAATTAAGCACAGTTCTTTGTTTGTAATATCAACATCATTAACGGCAGCAACAACTTTTCTGTCTGAATTCAAATACTCATAGCGAATACTTTCAAGCGTATACTTATCCGATGAATTATTGTGAACTATGAAATAAACGCCTAAAATAATACTAACAAAGCAAAGCAGAACAAGTACTACAATTATTATTTTTCTCTTCATTGATAAATGCCCTCCACGATCTAGTAAGAAACAACTGTTATGGTTGCCTGGTCAACACTTTGATTTTCGTTCCAAACAGTTTTTACAATATAATTATCGCCAATACTTTCAAAATTTTTTGCACGTCCACAATAATGCAAATCTTTTAAATCTTGTTCTTTTATTGACGGAACTTTAAGACTTGGAAAGTAAAATGTATCATTTCCCCAGTCGTAATAATCTCTTAAACTAAAAGTTGTTAACATAGTATACTGGTTCCCAGACTTAGTTGCAGTGGATTTAACCCCTATACTTACAGAATTGGCTGCGGCATGCCAATCCAACTGTGTATTTTATTCAATTTTTGAACCGATTTTCCAAATTGTGGTAAATGTAGCTGCTATTATAACCAAATAAATAGTTGTTTATAGATTAAATAAATAGTAGGGTGCATTAAGTTTTATTCATATCGATATTCTTTTTATTTGATTTTTAGCAAAAACTTCAAGCAAATTTCTCAACTATCTTTTCATAGGTTGGCAAATGGCGATAAGTCTTGGTTTTCAAGGCGTTTTCGCCATTTGTCATATCGGGAGAAACTTCGCATAACCTTGCGTCCCTCGGCACAACTTTCCGTCCAAAAGTAGTACGGTAGTAGTAAATACAGCGTTTATCAAGCTGCCAACCGTTCCATCTCTGCCTTTGCGGAGTCGTAGGTTGCGTGGGCGTAATAGTTCAAAGTCATCGTGATGTTGGCGTGACCCATAATATACTGCAACGCTTTCGGGTTCATTCCTGCATTGGCTAACCGAGTGCAGAAAGTGTGTCGGAGAATATGGGGCGTGATGTTCGGAAGCGGCTCTTTGTTCTGCTTATTGTACTTCTTCACAAGCCCCTTTAACATACCCTCATAATTGGCGGCTACTTTGGGTGTACCGTCCTGTTTGAGAAACAGGAAATCCTTATAACCGTCAACGCTGAACGGTGCTGCATTGCTTCGGCTTTTCATCACACGCTTTAACGCCTGATAGACTTCCTCGCTCATAGGAATTTGTCGTATGCCGTTCTTGGTCTTGGGCGTTTCCACATAGTAGCCTATGTCAGCATCACGCAGGAGCTGATGGTCAACATTGATAGAGCGATTTTTGAAATCCAGAGCCGTGGTAAGCCCGCAGAACTCTGAAATCCGCAGCCCCGTTCCAAGCAGGATAATTACCTCGTCACGGTACTTCTTATACACCGCATCCTGCTCCATAAAGGCTAACAGGCTTTCTTCCTGCTTAGGCGTTAGTGCCGCCTTTCGCTCCCTGTCATCTTCGATAACTGTATCAAGGGCGAAGTTAAAAGGATTTTTGCGGATACAGTCATCCTCAATGGCGGTGTAGAACGCCGCTTTTAATGAGCGTTTGTAGTTGCTGATTGACTGGAAGGCAAAGCCTTTTTCGCTCATTCGGATAGCCCATTCTTTTGCGTCTGACTGCTTCACGGTGTCAATGCTTTTCGAGCCGATAGGGTCGTCCTGCAATAAGCCCATCAGATATTCACGGCTTTTTTCTGTGCCGTGCTTCACATTCTTTCTCAGACCGTTCTGCTTGGCATAGAGCTGACATACCGTGATTTTCTTTCCTATGGTGTCGATGCCATCGTCCAAATCCCTGCAAATTTCCTTTATCTTGTCCCTTAACGCAGGAACATCACGCTTTCCCATTGGGGTCTTATCCGTGGCGACCAACTTCCACGAATAGACAAACTGCGGCTTGCCGTATGCGTCCGTATATTTATATGCGTATCTCCCGTCTTTTCTCTGGCTCTCTCCAGTCCTTAACACCCGACCTTTATTGTCCCGTCTTTTCTGTGACATAGTGTAAGCTCCTTTCCGTTCTGGAACGAGCCTCGATACGACATACCACTATTATACCGTTTTTTTGGCTCGCTGCAACTATATGACTTCCATAGAGTCAATGATTTTTTCAAACTGCTTCCGTTTAATCTGCACACGGTTTCCATTCATAATGAGCCAGTTGGCATTTGGATTTTCCTCTGCCAACTGGCGTAGCTTCTTTTCCCCGATGCGGAAATACTTTGCGGCTTCCTCAATGGTCAGCGTGTATTTTTCCCAGATGGGAACATCTGTATAGTTCATAAAAGACCTCCTATCAAACAAAAAAGCCTGTGCCAAACAAACACAAGCGTTTCAATATTCGCTATTCAGAGTTACACCACCACGGTTAAATCAACGCTGATGGCAAGTGAACGGTCTATCTTCGGCATAATGCTTTCGGGAAGCCTGCCAAGATAATTTTCCAACCTCTGCTTATCTATGGTACGGATTTGCTCAAGCAGGACAATGGAGTTTTTCTCCAAGCCCTTAATGTCCTTTACTATGGTATGGGTGGGCAGCTTTGCTTTTGTGTGTTCCAAGCCAGTGATAGCGGCGATGATTACTGTCGGGCTGTGCCTGTTGCCCGTATCGTTGGAAATGATAAGTACGGGTCGCCTACCGCCCTGTTCCGAGCCGATAACGGGATTTAGGTCGGCGTAGTAGATGTCGCCACGCCTGATTTTTCTTTCTTCCATTTGTTTCTGACCTCCTATCTGGATTTAGGCAGGTATGTACTGCCTATGTAGCAGCCAGACACAAGGGAGTATTTAAGGTCAGGAGAGCGTAAAACAAAGCTCTGTTTCCATAGACCGCCTTGCGTCTGGCTTTTATGATAGGAGCGTTCCTATTTGTCCTCGACACCCCGAAACGCAACGGGAAGTCGCCAAACGGTCAGCAGCGAACTGACGCCACGGGAGTTTCACCCCAACTGTCGTTCTGACAGAGCCGCCCTCATTGCCTGCGACGGTTTAATCACGCTCGGACTGTGACTGGACGGGAGTACCATTGTTCTCTTTGTGGGTTATGGCGAAATCGGGAGCTGCCCGATATTTTGAGTCGGCAGATAGGCTCACCACCTTTCATCGCTCGCCGCCGTCTGGCGGGTCTTGGCGTACCGCTGCACACGCTTATGCTCATCACAATCACAAAGAGGAAGTGTTTGACGAATGGGTATTCGGTTGTCAAGGAGCTGTCCCGTTTTCGCCACACAAAGGAAAACTGGGCAAGAGGATTTTTGTCCTCTCACCCAGTAGCCGATGGGAGAGCGCAATTCTGGACACTATCCCAAAAGTTTTTTGATTTTTTTCTTTAAGCGTTGTATCCGCTTATACACAACATCTTCGTTCATGCCAAGCGTTCTGGCTATCTCTGGAACGGAGAAACCTTGAAGCTGTAATAAAACAGTTTGTAGAGTAAGCCTGTCCACCTTAATCAGAACTTGATAAAGTTGCTGATTTTCGATGCTGTCCAAAAAATCCTCCACCGTCTTTGTTTCGGGTTGTGTCGTATCCTCTGCAACTTCCTCAAGGTATGTACCTGCGTCCTGTAGTTTTTCGTAGTACCGCCTGTCGGAATTGAAAATCGCCCAATCGTGAACACGGAGCTTTTCGATGGTGTCCTCGCTGACCCCCAAACTCCGCAACTGCTTTTCCTCGGCTGCTTTCCATAGCCGCCATTTCTTTTCTTCTTTGGCTTTGTTGTAAGCCATACTGTGTACCTCCAATCTGAAAATTTTTGAGAAATTTCCAGATTGGCAGGCGGTGAACGGCATCCAACGCCGCAAATCGGCTTTTTACAGCGTTCTGCAAAAAGCGACACAAAAAAATCCGCAAAGGCTGTCACACCTAAGCGGATATAAGATAAATTGCTTCTATTATGTAGAGATTTGACACCTACTTTTGGGGTATAAGAGTGCCACGCATACGCAAGGATTTTTTTAACAGGTTATCCTCATTTCTGCGTGATACTATGTAGATAGCTGCTGCTTCTGATAAGCAGCGGTGTAGCCGTTTCAGACCAACACATAAAAACACCCCTCCAAACTCAAAACGGGGTCTGGAGAGGTATGCCTGTCATTTGTTCGGGCGTGACAATACAGCCCACCAAAACTCCGTTTTTTTTATTCGGTGGGCTATTGCCTATATGTAATATCAATCTAATTGCAATCCTTTAGTCTGTTGCAGAATGCTTGCAAGGATTGTATGGCTTCCATCTTACTAAATCCTAACTCGAACATATTTTGAAAAAATGAGCGACACAATTTCGTTACTTCTTCATCTCGCTTTTGAGCAATAAATCGTTCATTTGAAGTTACGGAGTAATTGCCGCTTTTCGATACAACAATCAGCCCCTCATTTTTTACGAGCTTGTACGCCCTCGATGCGGTATTAGGGTTAATGTTAAGTATCTGCGCTGTTCTTCTTATGGACGGAATTGTTTCACCAGTAGAAAATTCCTTATTGAAGATGGCATACTTGATTTTTCTGGCAAGTTGTATGTAAATGTATTCACTATTTGAAAAAAACCAATGCTCAATAATCATTGCAACCTCTTATTATTTGCCTGTTCTTGCTGCAACATTCTCTTAATGATGCCGATAAAATCGTGGTCTGTTTTCTCGCAGAAAGTTATACCATTTAACTCGGCTTTCCTTGAAAGTCCGTTACCCTCATCGGCAGACATAAGTATAAAGGGGACGCAAATATTTCTCTCCTTGCAAACCTGCAATAAGTCAAGCCCTGTACCGTCCCGCATATTATAATCAGAGCAAATCAAATCAACCGTTATCGTTTCAAGCATTTTTAATGCGTCACAAACGCCAACCGCTTCATATGTTTCAAATTCTTTATTTAGCAGCTCTGCAAAAAGATGTCTGAAGGTTGCATCGTCATCAACAAGCAAAATTTTCTTCAAAACAACGCCTTTCTCAAAAGTTCCTTGATAATAGGTCATAAATTTTCTCCTTTATCACACCAACGGAGAATGCAATCTATGATTATCCAGATGATGTAAATCATTCCTGCGAGTACGCCTGCGGGTATCAGCAGTATTCCAGTAAAGATACCGCCGATACCCATTGCCGCATACGCAATATAGGTTTTGTGCTTTCTATTTTTCTGCATCTTCAACCGTCAGTTTAAGACTGCCGCTAAAACCATCGCCTTTTAGAACGATGTAGTTATCTCCAGAAGAAATAGTGTACTCTTTTGTATCTTCTGAGCTGTCATTTGCTATCGTATATTCATCATTGCCAGCAATCCAATACAGTTCTGCCGTTCCTTCCTCAATGGTCAGTGTATAGGTTACTTTAAGTTGGTTACCATTTTCACGCTCCAGCGCAGTCCCACCAAAGATAAATTCTTTTCCGTTAAACTCATCGTAGGTAGCTGTATAAGTACCTGTGTATGCGTCATCACCTTTTTCCTTTTCGCCTTGCAGGTCTTTTTCCTTCGTTAAAGCGTGCTTACTGAAAGACTGCATCCAACTATTGAAGCCGTCAATCAGATTGTCTTTCAAACTTCCCTTGTCGTGATTGGAACTGCACCCTGCAACACAAAAAGTCAAGCATAACACCAACATCAAAGATAGAGCTATTTTCATCTTTTTCATAGCAATATGCCTCCTTACATAATTTTCTGTATAAGCATCATTCCTAAAAATCCAATCCCTGCAACGGCGTAAAGACTATTTACAATCAAACAGACTTTCATTAAATTGTTTTGAGCCTTTGCCTTGACATACGAGATAATGGTGAATACTCCGCTGAAAATCATAAACGCAGCGTAGCAAGCAATCATAATTTCAGCAACAGGTGATTCTAATGCCCAGTCAAAAGTTCTAAGCGGGAGAATCGTCCACGGGATAAAAAGCATAATGGTACTGATAGCGGTTAAAATTTTGTTTTTCATAATGATTATCTCCTTTCAGCCTGCCCGAAACGAAGGCAGGAAATGCTTAAACACAAGATTGTAATAACAATGGCAACAGGTATCCACGGTATGAGTTCAACCTGTGCTGTGTCAAGATTTGTTGCAAGTTTCCCATATTCTGATGTGATAACAAAAAACGGATACGACATCGGATAGGCAAACCACGCCTTTGTATTGATTATCAATACCGATGGTACTATTGAAGCCAAGCCAATACCGATGGAAAAAATAGGAGTCTGAATACATACAGACAGGAGCCAGAAAAATGCAAGCATCGGAATTGCCGATACAAAAATCAGCCCTGCTTCCTTGAAAACAAATAGTGGCTGTAAAATGAAATTGTAATCTTGTGTTTGTGAAACTATCCCCGCACTCACAAAATACATTCCAACGGTCATCAGTATTTGAAATGCCGCCAGCGCAAGCAGGACAACAAATTTTGCCAAACATAACTGCGTGGTAGCGATTGGCAGGGAAAGCATTTTCAAAATACCCTTATTGCTTCTCTCTGTCATATTCAGCAGAACCGTACTCACAACCATACTTGCAGGAAACATAAACCACGCCATTCCCAAAAATCCCTGTATCAAGAAGTTGTTTTCAGGTGAAATGCCCTCCGCCTGCATTCCAAAATTCAAGTTGGCATTAAAGATAGAGGGAAGCCAAAGAATAATGGTGGCAACCGTCAAAATCAAAAGGATTTTGGAACGGCGTATTTTTTTGAACTCAATGCCGATAAGAGATAAAAAACTCATTCAAACGACCTCCTAATCTTTAAGAATAAGACTTCCGCAATCCCAATGATAATGATTTCAACCACTGCGGCAATCATAAAATTGCAGGCGGTATTTTCTGCTGTACCTGCAAATATCTGAAATGGAAGCGCAAACGGGAACAGTGATAAAACAAAGTTCTTTGTTGGCAACATGGTAGCTGTAAATACACACACAACGCCGATACCGAGGGACACCCACATATTCTTACACGCCGATGCAATGAACAGCGAACCGAATGCTGCGGGAAGCATTAACAGCAAAGCATACCCAAAGCTTTTCATTATTTCTACCCATACTTCATCGGTCAATTCAAACCAGTGATACGAACAGAAAGCGATACTTGCTGCTTCTATTGCCAATATAACAATGCACATAAGCGCCATTAAAGTGACCTTGCCAAAAAACAGCTTGCTTTCTTTAATGGGCAGCGTACACATTCTCTGAATGGCATTATCTGCATATTCCGTGTGATACATCAAACAGGCTCCTGCGACAATCAGCAGAATATTGAGCATCGCCATCATCTGCCAATTTGCATCCATCAGGATTTGAACAGGCGTAGCGTGAAGTCCCAAGTAGTTTTCTGAACGGACTGCCATATTAAGGACAGGCACGATTGCTGCTAAAAGCCCTCCGCTTAAGAAAGCAGGCGTAAACCCTGTCCGTTTCACTTTTTTACATTCCAGAGAGAAGCTCATCTTGCACCGCCCCTCTGCCTGTTGTCGGCATCAATCAAAGCAAGGAAAGTATCTTCCAAATTATCCGTAGGATAACCCTGTGTCGTTGCATTAAATTTCAGTTGGTCAAGTGTTCCCTCGAACAGCAGATGACCGTGATTGAGAATGCCGATATTGTCTGCCATCAGTTCGATTTCAGACAGTAAGTGAGATGATACCAATACAGTGCAGTCAAACTTCTGCGGCAAGGAACGGATAAGCGTTCTGATTTCGTGAATGCCAACAGGGTCAAGCCCGTTGGTCGGCTCATCAAGAATCAAAATCGGCGGTCTGCCAATCAAAGCACTTGCAAGCCCTAATCTCTGCTTCATTCCAAGAGAATACTTTTTTGCAAGCCTGTTTTTATATTGCGTAAGACCAACCAGCTCCAACGCTTCGGAAACAGCAGATTTGGGCAATCCCAGAATTTTACGGATAATATCCAGATTTTCCTCGCCGCTCAAATTACCGTAAAAAGCGGGGGCTTCAATGAACGAGCCAACTTCTTTCAGAATTTCCACACGGTTTTCTGGATATTTCTTGCCATCAATAACAAACGAGCCGCTTGTTGGTTTTGTAAGACCGAGGAACATCTTCATCGTAGTGGATTTACCTGCTCCATTCGGACCTAAAAATCCGTAAACTGTTCCCTTCGGAATGTGAAGATTAACTCCAGATACAGCAGTAAAGTCTGCATATGATTTTGTGAGATTTTTGGTTTCAATGATATTCATATTTTTTGCTCCTTTCTCATTGCGTTTTCATTTTACAGCCTCAACCTTGTGACAACCTTCTCTCTACCTTACATCTACCTTACATTTCTCCGCACAATGGAAAAGGGCGGCGATTTATGTTATAATGATAATCGGAAAGGAGCAAAGTATATGGACTGTGAATACTTAAAAAACAAGCGCATCCTGCTTGTTGATGACGAACAGGAGCTTTTAGATATGGTCGTATCTATTCTGAAAGAAGAAGGATTTTGTAATATTTGGACGGCTAAAAACGTGAAGGACGCTCTTTCGGTTGCTGCGGCAGTTGAGCCAGAGATTGCTATTCTTGATGTAATGTTGCCTGACGGCAACGGATTTCACTTGATGGAGCAGTTAAAACAGAATGGCGAATATCCCATCCTCTTTTTAACGGCTCGTGGCGAGGACGAAGATAAATTCAAGGGCTTTGGGCTTGGTGCGGATGATTATGTCGTAAAGCCCTTTCTTCCAAAGGAACTTGTTTTCCGCATTATGGCGATTTTACGCAGAAGCTACAAAGACGAAAGTCCGCTTGTAAGACTTCAAAATAGTGAAATAGATTTTGAACGGGCTGAAGTAATAAAAGACGGCGAGCATATTCCTTTGACAGCGAAAGAACACGATATTTTATCTGCTTTGTACCGTAATGCGGGTCGAATTGTTACGATTGACGCTCTGTGTGAGGCTGCGTGGGGCGATAATCCTTTTGGATATGAAAACTCTCTGATGGCACACATTCGGCGTATTCGGGAGAAAATAGAAGAAAATCCCTCTCGTCCTGTATCCTTAATCACGGTCAAAGGCTTGGGGTACAAACTGATGATAGGGGGAAAATGATATGAAAAGTGTCCCTAAACTGATACGCCGATATGTGGGCATCCTGCTCCTTAGCTGCATCCTGCTTCTTGTACTGAATGTCGTTTTGCTCGCTGTCTTTACCGCAAGCCAAGCGCCCAATGCCTATCCGTGGAAAACTGCTGAAGAAGTTGCAGACGCTCTGCAACAGACAGATAATGGCGGATATACTTTGCCTGATACAGTTTCTCTTGAACTGAAAAATTCTAATGCTTGGGCAATCTTCATAGATAACGAAACAAAGCAAGTAAAATGGCAAACGGCTAATTTACCAGAGACGATACCGCTCTCCTATACGCTTTCAGATATAGCCAGTCTAACCCGTGGATATATAGACGGATATCCAACCTTTACGGGTGAGACAGAAGATGGTCTTATTGTATTGGGTTATCCCAAAGACAGCTTTTGGAAACATATGTGGCCAAGCTGGGACTATGAACTGATTGCCAACTTACCCAAGACTGCTCTATCCGTTTTAGCTATCAATGCTGCACTTATCTTTTTAATTTATGTGGTCGCAAATTCTAAACTGCTGAAATCAATCAAGCCGATTGTAAACGGCATACAAAGCCTGCCAATGGGAGAGTCTGTATATATTAAAGAGAAAGGTCTGTTATCTGAGCTTGCAATGAATATCAATAAAACATCAGAGATTTTACAATCTCAAAATAACCAGCTTCGCAGAAAAGAAACAGCAAGGGCAAATTGGATTGCAGGAGTTTCTCACGATATTCGGACGCCCTTGTCAATGGTTATGGGGTATGCGGGTCAATTAAGAGATGATACGCATTTGACGGACGATGAACGCCAGAAAGCTGCGATTATTGTGAAGCAAAGTGAACGGATACGAAACCTGATTAACGACCTTAACTTAGCTTCTAAATTAGAATATAATATGCAGCCAGTTCACCCGAAAAAAGAAAATATGATTGCGGTTGTTCGGCAAGTCGTTGTAGATTTTATCAATATGGACATGGATGACAAACACCCGATTGAATGGGAAACCGATGAAGCTCTGACATTCTGCCCTGTGAATGCTGATAGGGATTTGATGAAACGGGCAATTGGCAACCTTATTCAAAATAGTATCAACCACAATGAGCAGGGCTGCAATATCTATGTGAGTGTTACCGCCCAAAACGGTCAATGTACCATAACGGTTGCAGATGATGGCATTGGTGCTACGGATGAACAAATTGAAAAACTCAACAAAGCTCCACACTATATGGTCTGCGATGAAAATGTGGCGGAGCAACGCCACGGTTTGGGATTACTTATCGTAAAACAAATAATAGCAGCTCACGGCGGCAGCTCCGCCATTGAGCATAGCGCACACGGGGGCTTTTGTGTAAGGATTACATTGCCCATACAGGAATAAAAACAAAGCTGATGTACTTGTAAAACATTTCTCAAGTACATCAGTTTTTTATTATGAGTTTTTATCACCACTACATAGAGATTTAATCTCTTATTATGAGAGATTTCAGACCGTTCCTCCAGAAACCACATCTCTGTAAAATATAAGGGTAGGATTTTCAGAGAGCAGGTGGTAACTCATGGATAAAAGGAACAACGATTTTGCCTTTGATTTCAAGCCGATAGGACAGGCAATCAAAGCCGCCCGAAAAGCGCAGGGTATGACCAGAGAGCAGCTTGCCCGTATCGTTGATTATGACCCCAGACACCTTCAAGCCATCGAGAACGAAGGGCAGTATCCGAGCTTGGAGCTGTTCATTCAGCTTGTCACGATGTTTGGCGTGTCGGTGGACGAATATATACATACGGACAAAAAGGCAGAGAAAAGCTCTGTCCGCAGGCGTGTGGACGCTTCCCTTGACCGATTAAGCGATAAGGAGCTGTCCGTCATCGAAGCAACCGTAAACGGGCTATGTAAGGCAAAAGAGCCAGAGGAATAAACCTCTGGTTTTTCTTTTGCCCGATTTTAATAGGCGGGGATACCGTATCCGAGGATTTCATAGTAGCCGACAGGGTATTGCCGCTGCCTGCAAGCATCGCCAGAATTGCCCTCCACGGTATAAACGATACCGTTCTCAACCTTTTCTACGATGCCTACATGGTCGCTTTCGCCGTCCTGTCCGTTCTCATCGTCCCAGTCAAAGAAGATGATTTGTCCCGCTGTCGGCTCGGCGGTATTATCCGCCCATTGCCCTCTGTCCTTAAACCATTGTACGCCGTTTACGCAGCCTGCAAATTTCGGTATTACGCCGCTGTCGATATAGCCGCACTCGTTGGCGCACCACGAAACGAAACAGGCGCACCATTCCACACGCCCGTCAAAGCCGTACCACGACCAATAGGGCTGACCGCCTATATTGCCGACCTGTGACAAAGCCACGCCCACGATTTCGCCATCGCCTGCGGAGATACCGTAAAGCACCTGCGCCCAAAGGGAATTGTTTTCCTCGGCAAGCAGCTCGGAGAGCTGTTCCCTCTGGTCTGCATTGAAGCCGTACTTATCCGCCATTTCCTCGGCGGTCTTGTGGCTGACCGTGATATACAGATAAGTCCTCGTGACGGTGGTTTCGGTCTGCACAATGTTCCCGTGTCCGTCATCGCTCTCGGTTATCACGGTTTCTGTCTTGCTCTCCGTGCGGGAGCTTATCTCATTCATCTCCCAGAAGATGTTTTTGAGAAGCTCCTTTTTGCTGTCGTCCATTGTGGCGACCTCCTGCGGGTTGTCTGGGTCGGTGGTGGTTTTGACTGAATAAACCGCAAGCACCTCTTTCCAGACCGCACGGCTTCCCGACATTTCCAGAACATCGTGGGCTGTGCCGTTCTTGATTTCGTCAAGGCGGTTATCGTAGTCTGTGTTGACTTCCCGCACCACGGTCTGCATGGTCATACCGTTTCCAGAGTCCTCTCCCGAAAAGAAGATGCCGAACACCGAGCCGACAAGAAGCCCGATAAGGCAGATAATGACGATTACCACGACAGCCACCCAACCGCCCGCAATGATGGCGGAGATAAGGGCTTTTGTGGCGGCGATTATCGCCTTGACCGCTGCAATGGTGGCTTTGACCGCCGCTTTTACGGCGTGGGCGGTTGCCTTTGCGGTGGCTTTTGCCGCCTGTGCAGCTCTCTGTGCGGCTTTGGCGGAAGCCTTTGCCGCCGCCTGCGCTGCTTTCGCTGTCTGCTCTGTGGTCTTGATAGCCGCCTTTGAGGTCGCCTGTGCGGTCTTTACACCCTTTTCGGTGGTCTTGACCGTGCCTTTTGCGGCAGATTTTACCGTTTTCCCTGTGTTTCGGGCGGTGGTCTTGATGGTCTTTTCTCCCTGCTGACGGGTCTTTATCAAAGGGCTGCTCCCACTCTGGGAAGCAGCAGGGGCAGGAGAACGGCTTGCAGTTCCGTGGCGGATCTGCAAGCCGTTCCGTTCTGCAGCAACCTGTGCTTTTTTCTGCTCGGTGGCTTTTGCCGCCCGTTTCTGCTTGAAGTCGGCAATCTTATCCATTGCCTTGACGATATTTTCCTGCGTGGTCTTTACGCTTTTTTGCCCCTGTTTATTGAATTGGTGGATGCCTTCCTCGGTAATGCGCTCCGAAGCGTGGGAAACCTTGTCGGCGGTGTATTCGGTGGCAGAGCCTTCCTCGGCGTAATAGCCCTGTTCCGCCTTATCCTTCGTCTTGGCGTAGGCGGCTTTCATACGCTCGGAAGCAACCGCCGCTTTGTCAATGGTCTTAATCGTGCCTTTGACCGCATCTCTGGTCTTTATATCAGCCATAAAAATCGACCTCCTTTCCCAGAAGTCTTGCAGTCATATCAATTTGCCTTTTTTGCCACCACAACAAGCCTGCCGTTCTGGGCGGAGTATTCGCAGGTGGAGAGCGTAATGAGCCTGTCGCCGTATTCGGCGGTCACGCCCGTATCATACAGGGCAAGCTCCCTGCACCTGTCAACATAGGCGTTAAAATCTTCCTCGCCCTCGGCGTTCACAAAATCATAGTAGCGGAAGCCCTCTGAGCTGTACGCCACGGTCTTGAACACGGCGACAATTTCATACTCGCCGTGCTGCGTGAGCGTGTCAAACTGAATGGTCTTGTGTTCCTCATAAAATCCCTTGTCCTTGTAGCTCTCCAATGCCCCGAACATCTTCTGCCCTTTGATGTGGTGTCCGTAAATCACCAGATTGTCGCTTGCGGCAAGGTCGCAGTCCTCCTGCACATAGGGAACGCCCAAGTCGCTGTATTCCTTTTCAAAGTTGTGCTTCAGATAGAAATTCGGCTCGTCTTTGGTCTGCATCACGGGATAGTTGACATTCGTGCCGGCAATGGAAATCCAACCGACCATATCAGGGTTTTGCAGGAACAGCTCCCCGTACTCTGGCAGCACGGTTTCTTCCTCCGTCAAAGGAATTTCGGGGGCTTCGCCGCTTTCGTCCTGCTGCGCCTGCTCCACGACCTCGGCAATCTCCGCAAGGGCTTCGGTCTGCTCGGCTTCGTGGGCGTAATGGTCATAGATTTGATAGCCGCAAAAAGCCGCCGTACCAAGCAGGCAGACGGCGGCAAGGGTACAAATGATTGATTTGTAATTCTTCATAGGCTTTTCCTTTCTTATCTCACATTATCGGTGTGCTGTTTCGGCGTGGGTAAATCCCTGCAATATTCGGGGTATCTGACCTTGATGCCCTCGAAAAAATAGGGGGCAAACTCGCAGCAGAATAACTCCTCTGGCGTAAAGTACCGTTCCCGTCCTTCCTCTGCGTAGCCGTTCCAAAGGTTAAAGGCAAGGTGGCAGACCTTGACTGTGCCGCTTGTCTGCCAGCCTGCGTGCATACCCTCTGGCTCAATGCAGTCCGTCTTGAAGTCGAACATAGAATTGATATTGTTCCGTGTTTCCTCTGCAATCCCCATCACATAGAAAAAGGCACGGTGGTAGCAGTCGTTGACCTTGCATTTCATCATATTTTCCAGAAAGAAATCCCGATGCGCCGTATTGCGAAACCTTATATCTGCCATAGGCTCACACCTCCCCAAATTTTGTTGTCATCAGTTTATACAGCTCCGTATTGCGTGGGAACTTGTTGACGAAAGGCACAAGGGAGCTGCCAACCTTGAGCAAGCCCTGTCCTGCGCCGACATTCGTGATATAGCTCATCTGCAAATCAGAGATATTTAAGAGCTTCGCAAGCTCAATACGGTCTGTGGACGCTTGGTTGAGCATGATAATAAATTCGCTGTTGGCAAGCATCGTCCTCGCCGTATGGCTCTGCAAAAGGTCGTCCACATTCTGGGTGATGCCTGTGCAGTACGCACCGTACTTACGCACACGCTTCCAGAGGGTAAACAGGAAGTTGGCACTATACTCGTGTTGGAACAGGAGATAGATTTCATCAATGAAGATAAAAGTGTTCCTGCCTTTGGCTCTGTTCTGGGTAATGCGGTTTAAGATGCTGTCAAGCACCACAAGCATACCGATAGGCTGTAATTGCTTGCCCAAATCCAGAATGTCATAGCAGATAAGGCGGCTGTGCGTGTCCACATTGGTGTGCTTGGCAAAGGTGTTCAGGGAGCCGTCCGTAAACAGCTCAATGGCAAGGGCGATTTCCTGTGCTTCTGGTTCGTTCTGCTTTAGCAGCTCCTCCCTGAAATCCTGCAAGGTGGGCGGCACTCCCATATAGTTGCCCTGCTGATAGTGGCGGTAAACGCTTGCCGTACAGCGGTCAATGATGGATTTCTGTTTCGCCCCCAGACTTGCGCCGCCGATGAGCTGCTCGCAGAGGGATAAAATAAACTCCGATTTCAGAATGACGGGGTTTGCGCCGTCACCGTAATCGGAGTTCATATCCATAGCGTTGATATGGTTTTCGCTTGTAGCGGAAATGTGAATGACCTCGCCCTGCATTGCCCGCACAAGGGGCGAATACTCTCGCTCAGGGTCTATAATAATCACATCGGCGTTGGGGTCGGTCAGAATGATGTTGGTCATTTCTTCCTTTGCCGTGAACGATTTGCCTGCACCAGACACGCCGAGGATAAAGGAATTGCCGTTTAGGAGCTGCCTGCGGTTGGCGATTATCATATTTTTTGAGATAACATTCTGCCCGTAGTACACGCCGTTCTCGTGGTAGATTTCCTGCACACGGAACGGGATAAACACCGCAAGGCTCTCCGTGGTAAGGGTACGCAGGGCGTCAATCTTCCTCACGCCAAAGGGCAGAGCCGTATTCAGCCCGTCCATCTGCTGATATTTCAGCACGGCGAATTGGCAGAGGTGCTTTCTTGCCGTAGTCAAAAGAGCTTCTGTATCATTGTCAAGCTGCTCTTTGGTATCCGCCGTATGCACCATTGTGAGGACGGCGAACATCATTCTCTGGTCACGGGTGGTCAAATCGTCCAGAAACTCCTTGCTTTCCTTTCGCTGCTGCTCCAAGTCGTAGGGGATAACGGCGGAAAAATTGTTGTTCTGGTTTTGCTTGCGCTGCCAGTTGGTGATGTTGGTTTCCACGCCTAAAAGCCTGTTTTCCACCTCACGCACGGCTTCGTCCGTAGGGACGGGGACAACATCAACGGAGAGCATCATATTACGGTTCAGCTCGCAAAGCTCCGCCACCATACTGTCCTTGATATAGGCGGCATATTCACGCAGGAAAATCACACGCCCGTATCTGTCGCCCATTCTGAAATAGTCCTTTTCAAATTCAAAGGTATCGGGGCAGATAAAGTCCTTGAAGTCGTGACCCTTCCGCATGGTCTGGGAAATATCGAAGCGGAACGCCGTTTCCTCGCCTGTGCGGTAAAAGTCGTGGAAGATACGCAGCTTTTCCTCCGCTTCAAGCTCGGTGCAGCGTGAGCCAAGACGGGAGAAGTGGGCGATAAGGTCAGCCCCCACACGGGCAAAGTAGTTCCTCGCTTCCTCGATATTCTTCTTGCACACCGATACTGTCACATATTTGTCCTGCACAATGGAGTTAGCCCCTGTCGCCTTGTCGAGCAGCATCTTGTTGTACTCTTTGCGGTACTTATCCAGACCGTCCTCCGCCATCGGGATTAAGATGGTCTGTTCAAAATCCGCCTTGTTCAAACGGCGGTTGTTGATGGTGATTTTCGTGGTCGCCCCGCTGTCAAGGGAGTTGAGAAGCTCCGAGTATTCCAGAAACATCGCTTCCTTGTCCTCACGGCTCGCCACGGCATAGTTGATGTCCTCAAACTTAAAGGTCTTTGCGTATTTGTTCCTGCCGACAAGGAAAATGCCGTCCTCCCAGATTGTCTTAATCGGGATAACAGCCTGCACCGATTTCGGCACGACAAATTTTTCCTTGTCCTGCTTGAACAGGTTTTTGAGTGTTTTAAGCATCGTTTACCTCCTTGCTTCGTTTTGATTTCTTTGCCTTTTTCGGCTTCCTTTCCACGGGCGCAATGCCTTTCTCGTGGTTTTGGATTGCGGTTTTCAGCGTTTCATAGTAGAGGTTATCGGGGTGAAACATCAGCTTTTTCGGCATCAGAAACTCCGATTTTATCCACGCCCATACAAACTGCTCGGCGGTCATTCCGTTGTACTTTACAAACCCCATCATAGCAAAGGGGGAAGCACCCAGAATACACATCCAACTGAGTGTTTCCGTCCCAAACCTGCCACGGAGCAAAAAGAACAGACCAACCGCCACGCCGCAGGCAAGGACAGAAAAAATGAACTGCCGCATTGACAGCCCGAAAAACATACTCTCCGTATAGTTGCGGATTTCCTTATTTATCTTGACTTCCAATCATTCACACCTCCTATCGTTCCATTTCCTGTTTATGGCGGGGCGGGGACTGCCTTTCCCTCTGGGGGACTAAAAACAGCTCCCCGTCGTTCTCCCTTGTGCGGGTGGGATAGCCTAAGATTTTCAAGGCTTTCTGCAAATCCGTCACGCTGCCCCTGTCTGGCTTGCAGATACCGATTGCAAGGTACATCTGCAAATCCCCATACCATTTTTCGTTTTCAAAGTTGTCTGCCCGAAAGAATATATCCTCCCTGATTTCCTCAAGGGGCTTTTCAAACAGCTCCCTGTATTCCGTTTCAAAATCGTACATAGCAGCACCTCCTATCGTTCCATTCCAGACTTTTTCTTGGGCGGCTTCTCTCTGGGCGGGTAGGGTATAAATTCCTCCTCGCCCTCGATGATGCTGAACTCCGCCCGCAGGATTGGGTGTGTTTCTCGTTTTTGACGCTGTCTAATCAATTCAATAGCTTCCTCTTTCGTGGGCATACTTCCTTGCTGTGTCCCGTCCTTAAAAACATAAAACCGTTTCATCTGTCCCTCCTTTACAAGCCCATCATTTCCCGCACGACACGGTCTGCCATTTTGACCGCACCGACAAGGACGAGCATATTGAATACAAGCTCACCGATATAGCTCCATACCATTGAAACCGCCGCCGCATTGGGGTCAACCGCAGGCGGGGCAGCCGCAAAGAGGGAGAAGATGATACAGGCAAGCACGATAATTGCGCCCTCCAGACACACGGCGGAGTAGCTCTTGATGAAGCTCTTGCCCACGCTCTGGCTCGGCTCTCCCGCAAAAGTGGAGAGGGGTACGGGTGCGATGGCGGTATAAAGGTAGAGCTTGAAAAACCTGCCGTACACCGACATAATCATAATGAACGACAGCACCGTGATGAACAGCCCGCCGATGAGCGTGACCGCCCAGAGTGGGATACTCTCAAAAAAGCCGCAGTCCTCAACCGCCGTGACGATTTCCTGCGGCAATACGGTCTGGGACGCCGCCCCGAAGCCTGCGGCGTTCATTATGGTGGAGATTACGCCCTGCACAATCTTGAACAGAGCCATCATCAGCTCCAAGCCGTAAGTCACCGCACCTTTGGCAAGGGCGAAGCGGATAAAAAGTTTTAATGCGTGTTCGGGTTTCTTGACTTCTGCAAAGTTGCCGCAGGTACGCATCACGCCCACGACAAAAAATAGCACGAGCAGGGCAAGCCCGATAGCCTGCAACGCCCCGTGGATATTCACGATAACATTCCATATCGTGCCGCCTTTGAAGCTCTCTGGGGATTGGGTAATGAGCTGCCATATCTCGGCTAACTTCTCATTCCAAGTGTTCAGAGCGTTCTCCAAATTCTGCACGACCCAATTATCAGACACATAGACCACCTCCTGTTTTATCTGAATAACTGTCTAACGCAAGGTCACATTCGACCTCGTTGCCCCAAGCGTCCCATCCGTCTGCCTTTTCACGGGCAAAGAGTTCTACACGGGGCAGGTCGCCCATCAGTTCTATGATTTTTTCTCTGGCTTCATCTGGTTTTTGGCTATGCTCCCGAAGCGGGCTGATAATAAACTGATGGACGCTGTTCGAGTTGCGGTGCGGCTTGCCTTTCGTTGCAAGCAGGCAGATTTCCGCATTGCCCCTTGTCCAGAAGCCCAGACCATAAAACCATCCCTTGCCGCTTTTGTTTTGCTTCAGCCACACAAACGCTACGCTCTTATACTGAAAGCCCCACGCCTTAATGACCCGCAAGGCTTCGGGCAGCTTTGGGAAGGTCGCCCACAAAAACAATACGCAGTCTTTATCTGCCAATTCTGCGACCTTGAGCCTGCAAATTTCCTCCACACTCATTGTGGAATAATGCTGCTCCGCCGCACCCTGCACTTTCTTCCTGTCGTACTGCCACGGTGGGTCGGCATAGATAATGCCATATTTCTTGGTGTCCTCTATAATTCGACCACCTCCGTTCTTAAAATTGGCATACGGGGCAAGTTCCGCAAAGCGGATCTGCCCCGTATGCTCCGTCTATTGTCCTGTTGTCTTTGGGTGGTGCGCTCTTAGCCTGTGATAAGGGTCAAAATCTCTTTGGCGAAGGTAATGACCACGCCGCCCGCAAGGGTCAGGAAGCCGTTTGCCCTCTGGGACGGGTCGTGGGATTTCAGCGACAAGCCCACCTGCACGATGCCGAAGCCGAGCATAATCATACCGACAGCCCTTACCAAGCCGAAAATGAAATCGGACAGGTTGTTCACGACCTGAATGGGGTCATTGGCGGCAAAGGCGGTCATAGATGTGCCAAGCATAAATGTTACCGCCATAACTGCCAGACAGTAGAAGCGGAAGCCCTTTCTGACCTTGCCAGTCATGGGCAGCTTGTGGGTTTCCTTGTTCCCGTTCTTCTTAAAAAGTTTCATAGATAAATCCTCCTTATAAATTGAATTGTTCTTCCAAGTCCTCCTCGGACAGAAGCTCGTAGGAAGTGCTGACAGCCTTCGGCGTGATGGCTTCTTTGGGTATCTCGCTGTCAAACACAAGGGTTGCGACAGCCTGCGTAGGCTCGCCGTGGATATAGGGCGGCTGACCTCCATCGGTTGTCAGTTTCACATTGGGGTGCTTTAAGATGTCATACTTAAAGTCCATGACGGGGCGTTCCCCACGCACAAAAAGAAGTGCGTAGCGGTTGTCAAGCATACGCACCTCGTCTGGGGTCAAAAGCTCACGCCCCGATATTTGGTAGTTGGTCGAGTAATTCCCGCTGCGCCCAGAGCTTTTCCCATAGGTGTTCGTGTCGATGGTTTCCTTGCCCAGAAGCTCCGACACATATTTGTGGGTCGATTGCTCGTTGCCGCCCAGATACAGGAACTCATCGCAGTTGCCCACGATGCTTTCCCATTGCTTCTCAAAGAGTGCTTTGAGCTGCGCCAGATTTTGCAGGATAATCGAAACCGATACCCCACGGGAGCGCATCACGCTCAAAATCTTATCGAAGTCATCAGGCAGCGAAACATTGGCAAATTCGTCCATGATAAAGTGGCAATGCACGGGCAGGCTGCCGCCGTACTTGTGGTCGGCAAGGTAGAAAAGCTGCTGGAATAGCTGCGTGTATAAAATTGACACGAGGAAATTAAAGCTCGTGTCATTGTCGGGTATCAGGGCGAACAGGGCTACTTTCTTTTCCCCCAGACTTGGCAGGTCAAGCTCGTCCGTGGCGGTAAGGCTTGCAAGGCTCTCCAGATTGAATTTCTCAAGCCGTGCGGCAAGGGTTATCTGGATGCTCTTTAGCGTTTTGGCACTTCCGCTGTGGTAGTCACGGTAGTATTTGAGGGCGATATGCTCTGGGTTTACCATTTCCAGACGGTCAAACAGCTCGTCAAGGGGGCTGACATAGCTGTCATCGTCCTCACGGACTTCACCCGCACGGAGCAGCTCCATCACCATCGGGAAATTCTGCTCGTCTGGCGGTGCTTCGTATTTCAGGTAGAACACCAGAGATAGAAGCAGCATACTCGCCGCCGTGTCCCAGAAAGGGTCTTGGGACTGTGCGCCCTTTGGCGTGGTCGCCTTAAAGAGATTGGTCACAAGCCGCTGCACATCATTGTCGCTTTGAAGATAGACAAACGGGTTGTAGCAATGGCTCTTGTGCATATTGATTAGGTCGAGGACACGCACCTCATAGCCCTTCTTTTCAAGCAGACCGCCCACATCTCGGACGATTTCCCCTTTCGGGTCTAAAATGACCATCGAGGTGTTGCACTGCATGGCGTTGGGTTTGCAGAAGAAGCGTGTTTTTCCCGCCCCGCTGCCGCCGCAGACTAAAATGTTCAGGTTTCTGCGGTGCTTTTTCCCATCAAGCCCGATGCGGACATTCTGGGTCAGGAGCTTATTGGCTGACGGGTCTTTATCTCGGTACTTTTTGTTAAGAGTACCTGCGTTGCCCCATTTGGCAGAGCCGTGTTCCTCCCGCTTGCGGTAGTTCCTGCGTGTGGAGAAGTAGATACCGATGCCCATACCGTAGGCAAGCAAAAATAAGAGGACAGTCTTTGCGCTGTCCTCACATACCGTTATGGAAAACGGGTTATTGATTGCTACGGATAAGTTGCCGACAATCTCCACGATGCCGCCGCCCACATAAGGGGCGGTCAGCAGCGCAAGCCACACCACGGGGATAATGCCGCAGGCGGAAAGGATTAGGCTCGTTTTCGTGTCGTTATCGTTCCTCATGACACCTGCACGGCAGCACTCGGATTTTTCTCGTAGGCGCTTCCGCCACCGTGCGTATCAGCTCGTCAACAGGCTCGGTGGGGCGTTCCTCCTGCAACTGCTTTGTACGCATATCGTTCAGGGCGTGGATAACGATTTTCCTGTCGTACTTGTCGAGTGCGATATGATACCGTTCTTCTTTCATAGGCTGCACCTCCGATTAGCGTTCCTGTTCCTTTGACTTCGGCGGCTTGTTCTTTTCCATGCTCTTATACATATCGCTCTGGATTTCGCCCAGAACATCACGCATAGAGCCAAGCTCGCCCTTGAACGCCTGCGTGTCCATCTCGGCGTACTCTCTGGGGAGCTTGTCAAAACTAAAGCCCCTTGTATCCACGCCATAGCGGGAGCTGACCATATAGGCAACGCAGTAGGCTTTGAACTCGGAAGCGTCACGGCTCTCGTTATGCTTGAAGTCAAAGACCGCCGCCGAAACCTCCTTTGCCATGCTGACAAAAAGCTGCTCCTCATTCAATCCTGTGCGGATAAAGATGGTCTGCTGGGAGCTGTCATAGTAGGCGGGCAGCTCCAGATTTTCGACAGGCTGAAAGGGTACGGGGCTTGCGTCAATCAGAGCCGACACAAGCTCACGCATGGTTTTCTGTTCCTGCGGCTGCTGACGGTCTTTCGCCGAAGTCTGGGAAATGTCATAGACCGCTTTGGCGTTGTAGGATACCGCCTTTGTCCCATCGTCACGGGTGTACTCCTTGCTCGGCTCAAGGATTGTGACCTTATCGGCGTTCTTGTTCACATAGACACGGCTCTGCTTCCATGCGTTGTAGTCCTTGAGCTGTGTCGCTTTGGGCATCTGCGCTGACACCAAAACAGCGTTGGCAACGGAGTAGCGGTCAAAACGACCCTGCACCTCCAGATACTGGCGGAAGCTCTCGCCGCCCGCCATCATTTCGGAGCAGGTGCTGTCGATAAGGTCGTAGGCTTCCTGCCTTTGCGCCTGCTTTGCGGCAGCCCATTCCTCTTTGTTAAAGGGGCGGTTGCCGCCGCTGAATACATCATAAATACTCATACTGTTTACCTCGTTTCTTTGGATTTGGGTTTCTTCTTCCTCTGGGGCTGCTTATGCTCGGTCTTTCCTGCGGGTGGTTTCTTCGCCCTGTCGGAAGATTTTTCTTTATCAAGGGTCGGGGCTGCATCGGCTTCCTGCTCCTTGCGGCTCTCCTTGATTTTCCGCAGTTCCTCCCTGACCGACGGCTTTTCGTCCTTAGTCATAGTAGCCCCCTCTGCGGACTTCCTTTGCGGCTCGGAGATAGGCTCGGACAGAGGGGATTTTTCCGTCTTTGCCACCGAGGGGTTTGGGGCGTTTTCCTCCTTCTGCGTGGGCTTGCCCATCAGGGCGTCCATGAGCTTTTCTTTCTCGGCTTTTTCCTGTACGCCGATGTCTGGCTCTGGCTGACCGTCCTTCGTGTCTTTCGCATCCCTGCTCTTTTCCGTTTCCGTGACGATGGAAGCGGTGTCCATCGAAGCAAGTTTGAAGCGTTCCACGATACGGCTGATTTTCGATGCGTCCTCGGCACGGGCAATCACATCGACCTCCGCATTGGGGTCTTTGTTTTTGCGGTCTGCAAGGACGCAGTAGAGTACGCCGTATTTTTTCGCTTCCTGCGTGAAGGTCTTTAGGTCATCGTTCTTGACGGTAAATACCTTCAGCTCCTTGCCAGAACGGAGCATATTCGTCAGCCTTGCTTTGCCTTTGGTTTTCTTTTCTTCCTTTAAGATGGAATACAGGAGAATGGCGATGTTCTTTGCGCCTGCCCCTGTGATTTTGGCAGCGACCTCAAATCCCTCCAAGCTCATTCGGACGATTTGTTCCGCCGCTTCGCCGCCTGTGTTCATTCTTCATCAGCTCCTTTCTTTGCTGTTCGTTTTCGTCTGCCCGTATGACCTGCAATTTCTCTCTGAGGATACCGCTGCGGGCTTCGATACCCTCGCACAGCCTGACCTCCTTTCGGATAGTTTTAAGCCGCCCTGTGATTTCGGAGATTTGAGCCTTGACCGCTTCTTTTTCTTCGCCGCCTGCTTTGCGGGATAGGGAATAAAGCCCCTTGCGCTGTTCGGTCAGCTCCTTCATCTCGGTTTCCAGAGAGCCTTTATATGACAAAAGCTGCTCTGCCGTATCAATGTGGTTGCGGCAAAGCAGCCTTGTTTCGTTTGTGATGGCTTCCATCTTCATAAGGTCGTCCTTCAAAAGATAGTGAAGCCGTGCGTAATCCTGTTTTTTGTTCTTGGGCAGGATACCGAGCTTATAGCAGTAATGGAGATACAGCCCACGCAAGCCGCCGATTTTCCTTACGCCTTTCAGAGAGCCACGGACACGGAAAACCTTGACCTGTTTCTGTGCTTCGGCAAAGGGGGCGAATTTGACCGCATAGGAATTTTCCCTAATGCGCTCCAAAATCCTCTCGTTGGTATAATCCTCTCCGAGCTTGTAGAGCCGCTTGGGGCGTTTCCACCCTCTGCCGATAATCGTCCAATACTTGCGGTTGGGGTCAAAGCTCACTCGGTAGCCCATTTCCGCCATCTGCCTGTCGAAGTCCTTTAGCGTGAAGGATTTGGAGATGGCTTCGTCAACCGCCTGCCGTGCCACATTGTCCCTTGTGGGAAGCCCGTTCTTTTCCGCTTGGTAAAGGGCGTAGGGCTTTTTCTTCCCGCTTGGGTGTTCGATGACGGACAGGGCGTATTCACGGCATAGCTCATCGGAACGCTGACGCAGAAGCCGCAAGTTGGCTTTGTTGTCGTGGTAGTGCTTTCCGTCCGCAAAGGAAACGGAGTTGACGACAAAGTGGTTGTGCAGACAGTCGGTATTTAAGTGGGTGGCAACGACCACCTGAAACCTGTCGCCCCACATACGCTCGGCTAACTTCACGCCGACCTCGTGCGCCTGCTCTGGCGTTACCTCGCCGTGCTTAAAGCTCTGGAAGCCGTGGTAACAGACAATTTCGCTCGTGTCGTTCCATTGGGCTTTGGCTATCATCATCTCGTCCCTTGCGGTGGCAATCTCGCAGTTGACCCCCGTGACGAAAAACCGCTGCTCGGTCTTGTCACCGTTGGTGGCGTATTCCATCACATCGACCATCGCCTGCAAGTCGGCGTCGCTGTATTTGGGGTTGGCGGTCTTTTCTGGATTTTCAGCGTAGTCGATTGGGTGGTCGAGCCTGCCACGGACATCCCATATCTCGCACACCGCCATTATCCCGCCGCCCGTTTGGGGAGCAGATATTTTTTTCGGACTTCAATCTGAAAGTCGTGCCACTTCCTCGCTTCCTCACGGAGCATAGGGGCGTCCACAAAGTTTAAGGCGTTGGCTTTCGCCGCAAGCTGGTTGATACGGTTGCCGATGGCGGACAGCTCCCGCATCATCTGGTAGAACTCTGGGTCTGGCTTCTCGCAGAGCCGATAGCCCCTGACCATTTCCCGCAGGAACGCTTCTTTGGAGCGACCCGATTTTTTGACAAGGGCGTAGAGCTGCTCGGCTTCCTCATCGGTCAAGCGGAAAAGTATCTGCACATTTCGTTTTCGCATCGGCTTCCTCCCTTCGGTCTGACAGCCTGTTGATTTGCAGGCAGCACATCAGCACCACGCCGACCAGACCGCCGAGGGTGACGCCGATGATAAAGAACAGTAACTCACTCATTCTTGGACTCCTTTCTGTTATCGGGGTATTAGGGGCTTGACCCCTAACAAGCGAATTTGAGTGTCCATCGCCAGATGGATAATCAAATTCAGTGCTTGGTAAGACATATCTTAGTCCCCGTCCTCATACATACATTCTCCGCACACGGGGCAGAAGTACGGACATTCCGAACAGCAGCCGTCCTCCATATTCCCGTCCTCGCAGCCTTCGTCCTCGCAGCTTTCGTCCTCACAAGGGACGCAAATCTCGGCTTCGCCGCAGACAAAATCTTCATCGGAAAAGCCGATAAGGTCGGTATCGAAAAGGACGGTTTCAATCTTTTCCTTCGCCTGTTCGGGGCTGTCGGCATAGACAGCAACGGTCTTTTCATAGTGGGCGGTAAGGGTCACATCATACTTTTGCATTGTGTTTTTCCTCGCTTTCAGCATAAAATTTCAGTTGGTTTTGGTGTCTGTCTGGGGGTAAAATCAGCGGACAATCAACGGGCATCACCCCTTTCACGGTGGGGCTTTGCCCTCGCAATCCCCAGATAGGACATTAAAAAATCGTTGACATCCTTGCCGACAGGCGGCGGGGCGTCAACGATTTCATAGTCATTCTGCAATAATTCCGTTAAGGCGGCGGTACAGAGCCTGCCTACCTTATCGTTATCCAGATGCAAAACGATGGTCTTGATATGCGGGTTGTCCTTCAAAAAAGTCGTAAGGGCAATGGGGATTTTGCTGTCTTTTATCTCTTTTTTGGGCTGATACACACCCGACAAAGAGAGCAGATTTTCCGCCTTGTAATCCTTTCCCTCGCATTTGAGATAGGTGGCGTAGGACAATAAATCAATGGCGGCTTCAAATAGATGCACGGTGGCTGTCGGCTCTCTTGCCAGAAGCCGAAACGAATACCGCTTGTCGCTGCCCGATGCGTCAAGCCGAAAGCTCCCCATAGTGCCACGGCAGGCGGCGTATCTGGGCGTTCCGTCCTTGTCCTTGCCGACAAAAACGGCGTTGTGGTAGTTGGCACTTTCATAAATCGTGCCGTCCGCAACGCACTCCTGTATGAGCGCATAGTCGATGCCACGCCCGAAAAGATACTCGGTCACTCTGTCGCAGTCCTTATTCTTGGGCGGCAAAAGCAGCACCTTCGGCTCGTCTTTCTTCGGGGCAGGGGGCGGCGGTTTCCAGTCTGCCAACGCCTGACCCGTGAGGATTTCCACGGCTTCCACAAAGCCGTATTCCCTGACTTTCATCAGGTAATCGAGGGCGGAGTAGCCGCCGAAGCCCCTCGACCACCAGTACCATTTGCCGTTGGAAATCTTCAGGCTGTCGTGTTCTGCGGTGCAGTACACATTGGTCGTGCCTTTGACCTTGACGAGATTGCTCGGTTCATAAGCTCTCAGATAGGAAAGCAAATCTATCTGCCTTGCCCGTTCCAACACATCGGGGTCAATCTGCACATAGGGTCTGTTACTTCTCATTCAATAAAATCACCTCCAGAAATAGAAAAAGCCGAGGGATTTTCGTGAGTGAAAATCTCTCGGCTATGTAAAAACGGCGTCAGCTTCACGCCAACGCCGCCTTTTTCTCGGTCAGTCCGTTATAAAATTCCTGCCTTTTTCAGATACCCCACGCTGTCATAGCAGCCACGGAAGTAGATAGATTGCAGTTCCGTATCCATGAGCTGATTTCTCAGCTCCAATACCTTGATAAGAGCCGCACATTCTTCTTTGGTAAGCTCCGCCGCCTGTTCGCTGTCGAACACGCCTAAGACCTTCGGGTATTTCTCATACAGGCTCTCAATCTCGTCCTGCACGGCACGGTATTCCTCGTTTTCTCTGGGCAGCTTTGCGATGACAGAGCTTAAATATTCGTTGAAGATGCTGCCGTGGGCATCTACAAAGGTTTCAAATCTGAACGCATCAGACATTTTTCTCACCTCCGACATTCTCTAAATCTACACCTATTATACTGCCCAGATTTCAGCAATACAAATGTGCAAAGCGGATTATCGCTCCCGATTTGCACATTTTTTCTCTGTCGGCTCATCGTCCTGCTCTGGCTCAGTATCCATTACGGAGCTGTCCTTTTCGTTCAGGTTCAGCTCGATGTTCAGGGCGTTGAGCCTGTCGGTCTTTTCTTTCAGTTCATCTTCAAAGGCAAAGGGCTTGGCAAGCTCCGTTTTTGCGTTGGCAAGCTGCTCGTTGGTTTCCGCCTGTCTGGTCTTGGCGGCTTCCAGTCTGGCGGGGAGCTTGGCAAGCTCGTTCTCAATTCGGGTCAGGTTTCCGAAAGCGTCAGAGCCTAAATCCACCTTGTATTTTCCCGTCCCGCAGAGGTTTAAGCAGTAGTGGGCGTTCACGGGGTCGTAGAAAACCTCCATTTTGAAACCTCGGTAGCTGCCGATTTCGGTGGGCGCAGACAGGGGATTTTCCTTGCAGAGAGCAAGGAGCATTTCGCCTGCGTCCGCTTTTTCCGTATAGGTCACGCCCTTTAAGGTCATCGGGCAGAACTTATCCTCGCCCTGTGGCTTGTGCTGTTCGGCAAGTGCCGCATCCTTTTCATAGGCGGCAATGCGCTCGCCGTACTCCCTGATTGCCTGCGGGTAATGGGTCAATATCCTGTCCTCAAGGGCGTAATGCTCGGACAGATAGCTCTGCTTTAAGACTTTCAGCTTCGCCACCTGCATATCCAAATCCATTTTCTCCTTGAAACGCTCATCGCCTGTGGCAAGCATCTTGACCTCCGCAAAGGATAAAGCCACCTCGTCCACATCTTCGGCGGAACGCACGGGGCTTTTGCTCGTCATTATCTGGGAGATAAATTTCTGTTTGCTCTCCACAAGCTGATAGAGGTATGCGTCAAAGGTCTGCTCGGTCACATAGCGGTAAACCTCCACCTCTGGGAATAGGTTGCCCTGCCGTTCAATGCGACCCTGCCGCTGTTCCAAATCGGAAGGTCGCCACGGGCAGTCGAGATTGTGAATGGCAACGAGCCTGTCCTGCACATTCGTACCTGCGCCCATCTTCGGGGTAGAGCCTAACAGCACCCGCACTTCGCCGCTTCGTACCTTTGCAAACAGCTCCTTTTTCTGGGCGTCGGTAGCGGCTTCGTGGATAAAGCGCACCTGTTCGGCGGGAACGCCACGCCCTATGAGCTTCGTCCGAATATCGTCATAGACATTGAAAGTGCCATCGTTTTTCGGGGTGGAAAGGTCGCAGAAAATAAGCTGCGCCGCCTTTGTGTCGGCGTGTTCCTCCCAGATGCGGTACACATTGTCGATGCAGGCGTTTACCTTGCTGTCGGGGTCGTCTGGCAGCATCGGGTCAATCATTCTCTGGTCAAGTGCCAGTTTCCGCCCGTCATTGGTGATTTTGAGCATATTGTCGATTTGCGGCTCGACAAGCCTTGCCCGTACTTTCTCGGCTCGTTTGGCAAGCCCCGCCACCATTTCACGCTGGATTTCGCTCGGCTTGGTCTTGATATTGTGGTAATTGACCTTTGGCACGGGGAGCTTTAACATATCGGCGGTCTGAATGTCCGCCACCTCTCGGAACATCTGCATCAGCTCTGGCAGGTTGTGGAACTTGGCAAACCGTGTCTTGGCTCGGTAATTCGTGCCTTCGGGCGACAGCTCCAGAGCCGTAATCGTTTCTCCAAAGGTGGAAGCCCAACTGTCAAAGTGCTGCAAGCCGTTCCTTACCAGAGCGTCATACTGCAAGTACCTCTGCACCGAATAAAGCTCCACCATCGAATTGGAAACGGGCGTACCCGTGGCAAAAACCGTGCCACGGTTGCCCGTGATTTCGTCCAGATAGCGGCATTTCATAAAGAGGTCGCTTGACTTCTGGGCTTCGGTCTGGGCAATGCCGCCCACATTCCGCATCTTGGTGTAGAGGTACAGATTTTTGTAAAAATGGCTCTCGTCAATAAAGAGCCTGTCAACGCCTAATTCCTCAAAGTTTATCACGCTGTCTTTCCGTTTGGTGTCGTTGAGCCTGTCGAGCTTTCCCTTGATTGCCTTTCGGGTTTTCATAAGCTGCTTGACCGTAAACTGCTCCCCGTGGGAAGCCTGCACCTCGTCTATGCCACGCTCAATATCATCGAGCTGCTGCTGTAGCTGCTGTTGCTGGCGTTCAATGCTCATCGGGATTTTCTCGAATTGAGAGTGTCCGATAATCACCGCATCGTAATCGCCCGTGGCAATCCTGCCGCAGAACTTCTTGCGGTTTGCCGTTTCAAAGTCCTGCTTGGTGGTCACAAGGATATTGGCAGAGGGGTATAGCCGCAGGTACTCGGAAGCCCACTGCCCGACAAGGTGGTTTGGAACGACAAACATAGACTTCTGGCATAGCCCTAACCGCTTGCTTTCCTGTGCGGCGGCGACCATTTCAAAGGTCTTGCCTGCGCCCACCTTGTGGGCAAGGAGCGTGTTTCCGCCGTAAAGGATATGGGCGATGGCGTTGACCTGATGGGGTCTTAGCTTGATTTCTGGGCTGATGCCGCCAAAGGTGATATGGCTTCCGTCATATTCACGGGTGCGGATACAGTTAAAGGTGTCGTTGTAGTAGCGGGTCAGGCGGTTGCGCCGTTCTGGGTCTTTCCAAATCCAGTCCTGAAACGCCTGCTTGATGACCTCCTGCTTTGCCTGCGCCGCCGTGGTTTCCTTCTGGTTGAATACGGCTTTTTTGTTGCCGTTCTCATCGTAAACATAGTCAAAGATACGGGTGTCACGCAGGTTCAGGGTGTCCTCAATGATGCGGTAGGCGGAAGCCCGCTTTGTGCCGTAGGTGCTGACCGCCTTTTCATTCCCGAAGTCGGAGCTTTTGTTTTCAATAAACCAGTCGCCATTCATCGGGGTGTAGCGTACTTTCAGCTTATCCCTCGCATAGCTTGACGGGGTCAGAAGCTCCATCATAAACCGCTGTATATCCTCCTGCGGTATCCAAGTCGTACCCAGACGGACGGAGATTTCACTTGCGGGCAAGTCTTTTGGCTGCACCTGCTTTAAGGCTTCCACATTTACAAGAAGCCCCGCATCCTGCTTCGCCGCTATCTCTGCGACCTTCAGCTTTTCCCGCACATTGCCCGACAGGTATTCGTCTGCGGTCACATACCTTGCAGGCTCGGAGTTCGGGACACGGAAGATAACGCCCTGCAAATCCGCTATGATTTCCTCCTGCGGCTTGCGTGTGAGCTGCTCCATATAGGCAAGGTCAACACGGGCTTTCTCCCCGATGGACAGGGCAAGGGCTTCGCTCGCCGTTTCCACATATTCCACGGAACGGTGGGGCTTTATCGTGCGCTTGGTGAACATATCCGCCTTGCGTTTGAAGTTGCCCTCATCGTCAAGCACCTCTAAGGAGCATAACAGGAAATAGCTCTCATCGGAAGCAAAGGCAAGGTAATTCCCTCGGCTGTTGATAAGCCCGTACTTTGCCGTATAAGCATCGTACAGGCGGTTTAGGTTTTCCTGCTCGGTCAGTATCATTTCCTCTGGGTAGTCCTCGGTCTGATACTCAATGAGTTTGCGGACGCAGTCCCTGATTTCCACAAGCCCCCTGATGCGGTTTTCTGCGGTCATTGACACGGCGGCGGGGGTCATATAGTTGTTTTCTCGGAAGTAAACCCTGCCGTCCACAAGGGCAAAGGAGAAATTCCGCACATTGGGGTCGGCGGGAATGGAAGCCGTCTGCTCATCGGAGATGTGGTCTATCTCGTTTTCCACCTCTGGGATTTCGCCGTTTATCCTCTGCACCGCTTCGGAGAGAAGCTCGGACAGCGGTATATCCTGATATGCTTTACAGGCGGAGTCAAAGCCGAAGCGGGTGCTTTCCATCTTCATCTCGCCCAAAATCATTTCTGGGTGGGCTACAAAATAGCTGTTCATCGTGACGCCGTTTTCATCGGTGTCAAGGTGTACCCAGTCTGGCTCGATGTCCATCACACGGTCACGCTTTTGCAGGATAAGGATGTCGCTCGTGACCTCCGTGCCTGCGTTGGCTCTGAAAGTGTTGTCGGGAAGCCTGATTGCGCCTAACAGCTCGGCTCTCTGGGCGATATATTTCCGCACCTCTGGGCTTGCCTTATCCATTGTGCCTTTCGAGGTAATGAACATCACAACGCCGCCGGCACGGGCTTTATCCAGAGCCTTTGCGAAAAAGTAGTCGTGGATTAAGAACTTCTGGGCGTTGTAGCGGCTGTCGTTTACTCGGATTTCCCCAAACGGCACATTCCCAAGCACCACATCAAAGTGATTGTCAGGCAGCTTCGTGTCCTCAAAGCCCTCGATGGCAATGCTCGCTTTCTGGTAGAGTTGCTTTGCAATCCTGCCTGTCAGCGGGTCGATTTCGATGCCGTGGAGCTTTGAGTTTTCCATGCTGTCAGGCAAAAGCCCAAAGAAATTGCCCGTGCCGCAGGAAGGCTCCAAGATGTTGCCCTGTGAAAATCCCAGACGGTCAAGGGCTTCATACATTGCCTTAATGACAACGGGCGGGGTGTAAAAGGCGGTCAGCGTGGATTCCATTGCCGCACGGTATTCCTCATCGGAAAGGACGGCTTTCAGCTCTTTGTACTCATTCGCCCACGCTGCGTTGTTCCCGTCAAACGCCTGCGACAGTCCGCCCCAACCGACATAGCGGGACAGGGTTTCCTGTTCTTCGGGTGTTGCAAGGCGGTTTTCTATCTGAAGGTCGTGGAGAAGGTGGATTGCCGCCATATTTGCTTTGAATTTCTCCTTTGCGCCGCCAACGCCTAACGCATCATCGGTTATGCGGAAGTTGCGGCGGTCAGCGGGAACGGCAGGGGCAGAGGGGGTTGCCGTAACGGGAGCTTCCTGCGGCTGCTTGCGTTCAGGCTCGTCAATGTGCAGCGTCTGAATGACAACATCATAAGGAAGCCCATTCTCCACGGCAGGGTATTCCGCCACGGTTTCCGTAACAAACTCTGCGGCGGCTTCCGTTTTTTCTTCGGGCGGTAATTCCTTTTCCGCCTGCTGTTCCAGAAGCCTGCGGACATAGCCGATTTTCTCCACACGGTTAATGGGGAAGCCCACATTGCTCTGGAATGTGATGTCACGCAGGGAAGCATCGCCGCTGATTTCGCCAATGCGCTCAATCACATAACGGCGGTTGTCAATCGTGATTTCTGTGCCGATAAGGTCGGTATTATCCTGAGCATGGGGAAGCTCAACGACCTTTTCTGCTTTCGGGCGGTGGGCGTACAGAGCTTTTTCTGCTTCCTCAAAGGTGTCAAAGCCGCCTGCGGTAGAAGCGGAAAAACCGCTTTGAGCGTCGTATCCGTAAAGGTTGTAGAACTTGCCGTTTGGATACTGCATAATGGCGATGGCTTCGTCATCGGACAGATAGCGGGCAATGACGGCGGTATCCGCTTTGCGCTCGGCGGGGGCAGGCTCTACGCCCTGTTTTACCCGTTCCGCATACAGCCATTCCTCGGCTTCCTTGTCCGCAACGGCTTTTCTGACCTCTGCAAGTCCTTTCTCGGCTTCTTCCTCGGTGGGATAGGTCAGCACCGTCCCGTCCTCTGCGGCATAATATTCCTCTCGGATATTGTCCCAGATGGCAAAGACATCTTCGGGGTCTGGGAACGCATCAGAGGTCATTGTTACCTCAAAGCGTTCTTCTGGCGGCTCGGTTTCATATTCCGCTGCGACCTTTTTGGCAAATTCGAGCATTTCATCTACCGCTGACGGCTGTTCGGCTTTCCTGTTCCAGTCGCCCTCGGTAGCCATAATCTCGGCAAGGAGCTTCTCGTCCTCTGGGGTCAGCTCGGTATGCTGCTCCAGAAAAGGAACGAACACATCACGCCCGAAACGCAGGCTTTCCATCTTTTCTCGGTAGTAATCCTCGCCCTGCTTTTTCCACTCTGGGATAAACGGGCAGTTCGGGGACAGGGAGTAGTCGTAAAAGTTCTTGATATGGGCAATCAAATCGCCCTCGCCGTCCCCGATGTCAAACCGTCCCTCATAGTGGAAATCCTCGCCGCCGATAACGGCGGAGATTTCAAAGTCGGTCTTTTTGTACCAACCGACCTGTTTGCTTGCGTCCTGCCGTTCACGGTGCTGCTTTTCGTCCAGAACGCCAAGCAGCCTGTTCCCCAGAGCAAAGCTCAAATCCGTAAAGCGGTCATTCAAGTCCCTGTCGTAAAAAGCAGGGTGTTCGGAAAATCCAATGGAGAACGCAAGGCTGTCGGGCTTTTCCTCGGTGAGTGTTTCCGTTTTCTGGCTCTCGGTCACGACAACTTTCAGATGGTCGTTTGCGGGATTTTCACGGAGCTTTTCTTCAAAATCGGCTCGGCTGAACTCCTTGCCGAACAGCGGGAACTCCACATTTTGCAGGGAAACGGCGTTTTCGTCAAGGGCAAGCACCTCGTATTCGTCCGCACCGATAAATACCCTGTCGCCCTCGTGGTAGAGGTAGCAAAGCGGGTGCAGCTCCATAAGCTCCTGCCCGAAACGCCACGCATTGCTGCGGCTGTAAACATCGCTCGTTTTGCGCTGTACCAGAGACAGAAAATCTATGAGCTGCTGTACGGCGGCGGGGTCGGAGAAAACCTGCTCTATCTGGTCGGCGGTCACATCGGCAAGGTCGGTGCGCCCCACATCAGAAAGCAGGGCTTTTTCGTAGCCGTCCAAGTCACGGATAAAATCGGAGAGCCGCAGGGCAAGGGTATCCCGTTTGTCGGCGGGCGGCAAATCCCGATGTGCGTCAATAAAACGCTGCCTTGCCATTTTCCTCTGGGCGTCGATTTCATACTGCGGGGCGGACACGCTTTCCAGATAATCGGCATAGTGGTCTTTCTCTTTCGGGTTGAGATAGCGGTTGTCACGGATAAGCTCACGCAGGCGTTTCTCCACCTTCGACCAGCTCAGTACAAGGTCGTGGTTGGTGTAGCTGCCGCCTCGGTCTATGGCGATGCCCTTGCTATCGTGCCAAGAATGACCGCTGAAACCGTCTGGGAAGGTATGCGTACCGCCGCCGTCACCGTATTCCTTTTTCAGAAAAGCGATATTGTCCTTTTTGTCCCCGTGCTTTTGAAACTGTCGGTAGATGCGGTACTTGCCGTTTTCAAAGCCGCTTCCGCTTACCAGAACGGAGTCAATGTCCTCCTGTGAAATAGCAAAGGCAGAGGATTTTTCTTCCTCTGCCTGCACTAACATTTCAATCTGTTCCTCAACGGTTGGGAGAGCCGCCCTGACTTCTTCCTCGGTGGCGATGCTGAGCTGTCCGCCCCCGTCTGGCTCTGTTAGCTGCACCGAAGGCACTCCTTCCGTCTGCCAATCATCCTTCGCCTGCGGCTCGGATTCTTGGGACGTCAGTTGTAAATCAGCTCGCTCAGTATCACTTCCTCCGCCTGATTGCGGATATTGTTCATCAGCCCGACCCACTGCATCGGCGCTTTCTCTTTCAGCTCCTCCGTCACGCCCTGCTCCTTGCAGAGCTGCTTCGTCAGAAGCTCCAACCTCTGGAGTGCGGTCTGCTCGGTCTGGTACAGATACCCGTTCAGCTTGCCCGTTGTCAGCAGGTTGAGGTAGGTTATCCGTTTGTTCTTCTCCAGATAATCCCTGTGCATCATAGCGTATCTGCCAAGCGGAAGCTCTGGCTCTGTCGGTAATGTCAGGTCGGGAATAAGATAGTCGCCCTGTTTCGTGTAAGTGATTTCGCTCATTATCGCTGCTCCTTTCGGGTTGTTTTCTGCCTATATCATAACGGCTTTTCGCAGGGGACGCAAAGGTGCGGCTTTGGTATTTTTCCGACCTTTGCACATTTCGGATAGTCTGGGAGATTTCCCTGAGTGCCATTTCGGAAATGTCGCTTGTGGCGATGCCGATGGCGTTGATGGTCGCAGGGGTATTGAAATTCACAATATCCCCAAAGTCCTCCCGTTCAAAATATTCCGCCGTATCCAGACCGCAGCGGGTAAGCAGCATATATGCCACGCTGTTTGCCGCAAGCCGCTTATAGATGACTTCTATATTATAGTCGTCAAGCTCCTCTAAAAAGCTGTCCTCGGTGCAGGTCTTTAGCTGTGCAAGATAGTCTGGCAGATTGTCCTCCACGGCGTTTTTTGCCGTTTCGATTAAGACAGAAGCAAGGTCGCCGCCCTGTGTTTCCCCAAACCTGTCGGTAAGCCGTTCCGTGACCGCCTGCTCGTACCGTTCATTCATCTGCCATATCGGGACGGGGCGGCTGCCATAGTAGCCCTCGTGGGTATCGGACACATCAAAATAGTATTTCAGGGTGTTCCTGCGTCCTTTCGGGTCAAACACCGCAATGCCCCTGCTGTCCCTGTTGACCCAACGCTTAAACTCCCTGTTCCAAGTTTCAAGCTCGGCTACGGCAACAGCATCGGGGCGTTGGGCAAAAATCAAAAGCTGCTCGTCAAAGCGGCACTTATAGTTGCGGCAGGCTGACGCTAAAAAGCTCTGCCACGCCTGCGGGTTTCTCGCCACGCTCACGCCTGTGCGCTGATACAGCTCTGTAATGAACTGATACTTTGCAGCCATTCGGGTTACACCTCCTTATCGTTCATAATCTCGGTTTCTGTGTTTCTTGTCGTATTCCTCGCACCTTGCGGCGATTTCCAGATACATTTTTTCCTGCATATCACGCTCAAAGGCTCTGTATTCCTTTGCCTTTTCGGTGGGCTTGCACCAGACGCTGTCCCTATCTGCCTTATCCAACTGCTCATAGCGGTCATCTATCTGGTCGGTGTACCGTCTATAAATGGCATAGGCTTCTGGAGCGTCCTTTGCGTAGCGGTAGCGTTCAAGGCTCTTGTGCGTCCCACGAAGCTCCGCATACTCATAGAGCATACGGATAATTTCACGGTCAAGCCCTTTTTGCCCCTCGGCGGCATAGACCTCCGAAAGCCCCTTGCAACGCCACGAATGAAACGGGGCGGTGTCGTTGGAGCTGTGGGAAGATAAATACACGCCGTCTTTCTTCACGGTGATGCGGTTGATAAGCTCGGTACTCATTCCGCACCACCGCCCAGAAAGGAAATGACCTTGTTCGCCTTGATGCTCTTTTGCAGGTCGTTGATAAGCCCGATGTCGGCTACCGTGATGCCCTGCATGGAGAGAATATCGTCCATCGTCATAGCGGCGATGGCTTTCTCATCGGTAAAGCCTGCTTCAAAGACCTTGTTTAAGACCTTGACCGCTTTCTGGTTTACTGTCATATCGAAAATCCTCCTTATCGTTCATAATCCTTGTGCTTCGGTGCTTTCTGCGCCTGCGGCTCTGCGGGCTTCGGCTCATAGGTGTGTCCGTTCTGCTCCATACGCTCGGCAAATTCGCAGATGTGGTAGAGGTTGTTTCCAACCTCGGTATGGTACTCGTCAATAAAGCGGCAGGTGCGCTCCACCTTTTCGCCCCACGCATAGGTGATAATGATTTTGCCGCCGTCTGGGATACGGAACAGCTCTTTATACCCAGAGTCGATAAAGCGGATGCCCTGTTCGGCTTTCTGGATATGCCTGTCAAGCCACTCCTTCACATAGCAGTAGCAGTAAAAGTTGTAGTCGCCCTTTGTGGGGTTGCAGCGGAACAGGAAAGCGTGTTTGTCCGTATCCGCACGGAAGCCGTACACGGTGCAGTAATTTCCTGCAAAAGCGGCGTCAGGGGCTTTCCTTGCAAACGCCGACATATCACGGCGGCTGTGCAGAAGCCCTTTGTCCTCTCGGAGCGTATTGATAACCTCGTCAAGCTCCGCCTTAAATTCGTCCGTTTTCCACTTCTCCCAATGGTCGTCCCAAGTGGTGTGGAACTCATTGCCGCCAGAGCCGAAGTCGCCACGGAGATGCCCGATGCAGCTTGTTTGTCCCTCAAGCTGTGTACTCTGGGAATAGGTGTATTTCTGCTCGGCGGGTGTTAAAGGTCGTATCTCCATCAGCGTTCCTCCCGTTCTCGGTGCTTCTTTTCCTTTTCCTGCGCCTTGATGCCCGCAAGGGCTTCCTTTGCCCAATCGGGCATTTTCTCTGGGCGTATTTCCCCAAGCACATCGTACCGTTCCCATCTGCCACGCTCGCCTGTGGCAAGGCAGGTGCCAAATACCGCCTGACCTCTGCCGCCCGTTGCGCCGTGACCGCCGTCTGCCAGTACAAGCTGATAGGCAGGGTGCTGGTATTCATACCGTTTCGGCTCAGCATTGATAACGACCACTTTCCCCACGATATTGCTGTTCCTGTCATCGGGGATACAGTCCTTTACGGTAAAAACGGTCTTGTCAAAGGGGAACTTCGCAAGCTCGGCTTTGGAAAGCTCCAACTGCGCCTGCGCTCGGTCAAGGAATATCTGCATGGCTTCCAGATAATCGTCCGTGCCGACGGCTTCCTGCGCCCACGGAACGCCCATAGGGTTGTCATAGGTGCAGCAGCAGACCATAAAAGGGTACTGCTCATTCATATCCACGCCGAAAACCACTTCCTTATCTCCAAGATGGATACTGTTCTCCACCAGATAAGAGCCAATCATGCGCTTTTCTTCATTCTCCATTCGGCTGCTCCTTTCTCTGCCTTTTCTCGTTCTGCTCGTCTAAAATCCTGCGGATACAGACATCGCAGAAAATAATCGACCCGTCCTTATATCGGGGATAGGGGCAGGTCGTACAGTCATATTTTTTCTTATCGCTCACGGTCATCACCGTTTTTCTGCTTTGGGGCAGGCGGGTTGTTGTAGGGCATACGGCTTTCCGTCTGATAGCGTTCACTCAGCTTTTCCCGTGCCGATGACAGCTCATTGCAATAGCAGCCCCAGAAATAGTTGTCGCCGCCCTTGCAGTACCAACACACATAAGGGTTGGGTGCTTTGGGGTTATGCCCGATGACAAGCTCCGTACTCCCGACAGTACAGCTCTCTATGATTTCATAGCCGCCGTTGATGCGTTTTTCTCCGTCCATAAGCTACCTCTCATTCCTTTGCATATTTGCGGTATGCCTTTTCGCCTGCGGCACGGAGCTTCTGCACACGGACGCTCCCTGAAAGCTCTGGGAACTGCGCTTGCAGCTTGCGCCGTGTCCTGCCGACGCTTTCAAAGCTCGGCAAGCCAAGACATTTATACTGCGCCATTACCTCGGCAAAGGGCATTGCTCCTGCGCCTTTCAGACAGGCGTTGCACACCTTCAGGTAGAGGGTCATATCATCGTTTCTGGCTTCCTCGTCCTTTTCCAGAATGGCTCTGACCCTGCCCTCAATGGTTTTCAGATTATTCATTGCTTCCTCCATATAATAGGGAAAGGGGCGGCTCGTTGTAGCAAGCCGCCCCCATTCCTCAAAATCGGGTTACTTATTCTTCCTGTTGCGGATATTGAGCCAGACCGCCGCACCTACGATAAATACCACAAGCACGATGGCGATAATGGTCTTAGCGTCCATGTTCAAGACCTCCTTTCTCTTGGCAAATTCGCCCTGCGAATTTGGGATGACCGCCGCAAGACTTTCCTATATCTCATTGCCCATGCGGTCATCTGTCCTCCTTTTTCTTCTTTTTGAAGCCGACAAAGCCAAGAACGCCTGCGCCGATAACGGAAGCAGCCGCAAGGCTTACCCATAAGCCGAGGTTGAAGTCATCACCCGTTTTCGGGGTGTCACGCAGTTCGTTGTGCATCTGTACGATGGTGGTCGCCCCGACCTGCACGGTTGCCTGCTTGTCTGCGGGCAGGACATAGCCCGCCGAAGTGTTGTCGTTGACCTCGGACACGGTGTATTCCCCGATACGCAAGCCGTCAATGAAGATTTCGCCGTTCTTGTCGGTGGTAAAGGTCTTGTCGTAGTTCACGCCCGTTACTCGGAAAGAGAAGCCCTCCACCTTGCCGTCAGAGGAAGTCTTGACGATTTTGAGAGAGCCTTTCTGTGCGGTGTTGATAAAGCCAACGCCCGCCTTGTTCTCCACGGTGTAGGTCTTGCCGTCCTCCTCGATGGATACGGCGTACACATTCTCATCAAGCACGAAGCCTGTCGGGGCAGTTTTCTCACGCACCAGATACTTGCCGTAGCGCAGCTCCTTCATCTGGTAAACGCCGCCGTCAAGCTCGGTCATTTCCCCAAGCAGCTTGTCGCCTTCATCGAGTTTCCCGTCGCCGTTTGTATCAGCGTAAACCTCAAAGACTGCGCCAGAGAGCTTGTTGTCGGGATAGTCCTCGTCAACCTTTGTCAGCTCGATATTGCCCTTGATGAAGTAGTTGGTAAGCCCGATTTCAACGACCTCATCAACCTCGCTGACTGTCACGGCGATTTCTTCCTCGGAGAGTACGAAACCTGTCGGGCTTTCGATTTCACGGATAACCCAAGTGCCATACGGTACTTTCTCAAAGGCAAAGCTGCCGTCCTCTGCGGATACGGTGGTGGCAATCGCCGTTTCCTTTGTAAACTCGGCTGTGCCTGTCTTGAAGATGCCGATAAGCGCACCGCCTAAAGCGTTCCCGTCCTCATCGGTCTTTTTGCCGCTGACAGAGCCGTAAATGATGTCGTTGGCAATGGCTTCGCCCTCGTTAGCCGTGATGTGGACGGTTGCGGTGTCCTGTCCTGCGTATTCAAAGATAACAGGGTATTTCTGGTCGCCTAAGATATAGGCGGAGTTGGTGGAAAGCTCTTTTACATGGTAGCTGCCCATCGGCAGGTCGGAGCTGACCTTTCCCTTGCCGTTTTCATCAAGGGAGATAATCTCGATAAGACCGTCTGCGGGGATGACCTCGCCGTCTGCGGCAGTCAAGTCCTCTGCGGTATACAAGCCAAAGGTCACATCAAAGATTTCGCCATTCCTGCCCACGCCGTAGGCTTCGTCTGTTTCAAGGCTCTTTACAAGGTCGATTTCCACCTTTTGACGCTCGTTTACAAAGCCCGTTGCCGTTTCGGTCACGGCGATATTCTGTCCTGCGTACACAAGCTCCACGCCGTGGATTTCCTCATTCAGCACCATTCCAAACGGTGCTGTGGTTTCCTTTACCTCATATCTGCCCAGATACAGCTCTTTGGATTTCGCCGTGCCGTCTGCGCCTGTGGTAACGGTATCGACCACCTCGCCTTTGGAAGCCCTCAGCGTCCCGTCCAGAGTGTAAATATCCTCTGCGGCGGTAATCTCATAGACAGCCCCCTCAAGCCCTGCCACGGCAAAAATCGGGTGGTAAAAGCCCTTGTCGCCTGCCACGGAGCTGAACACCTCGCCAGACTTGGTAACAGTAATTGTGCCTTTTTGTGCCATGTTGGAGCGTACTACCTCAATGAGCGTGATACCGCTTTCCTCCTCGGAGTTTTCCTGTACCACATCAAAATAGACAGGCTCGGAGTTTAAGACATAGCCATACGGGGCTTGCACTTCCACAAGGGAGTAGCCCGTGCCGTATTCCAAAGTCTGGGGCGTAATAAGCTCGCCCTCCTCCGTGGTGTAGAAGGTGTCGATGGTCGTGATTTCGGGATAAGTGAATGTCATTGTAACGAGGTTTCCGTTGGGGTCGTAAATCTGGAAGCCTGCGCCCGCATAGGGGATGGTGTTGCCCGTTTCCGCATCTTTCTTCACGACCTTGATATAGCTCTCGAAGTTAGCGTTATTGATAAGGTAGCGGTAGGTCTGACCGTCCTTATTGATGAACACATCAAAGGGCTTCATCAGCTCACGCCCCTCCCATCCAGAGGTCTGCTTCACGGTGTAGATGCCGTAGGGCATATCCTTTGTCTGGGCAAAGCCGTTTTCATCGCAGGTAAGGATGTCACGCTCGGTTTCCTTTGCGGCTTCATAGCTACCTGCGGCTTTTAAGAACACCTCAAATACTGCTCCTTCTTCGGGTGTTTCAATCTGGGTTTCCCCGTAGGGTAGGAACCGGACGCCTTATCATATTTCTATGACAGGATTTCCGAGAACCTCCCTCAGAACCGTACGTACACCTTTCGATGTATACGGCTCCCCAGCCATTCCTAAAGCATTTTACAAAGTTCCATTATGAAGATTGACGTGGCAGTCATGGCATAAGACGAGCGTTTTGCGCTTCATATAGCTCATCAGCCATACCCAGTTAGGCATAGGCGTTCCACGTTTTCGGTATTTCTTCACAATGTCCTTAAGCTTCCTTACATGATGAATCTCCAAGGCACAATGTTCTGCTCCACATAATTCACATACATCACTGTTGAGCCTTTTCATTAACTGACCACCCTTTAATACCTGTCCGAATTGGTCGGAGATTTCTCCGGCAGGTCGGCTAACCTTTTTTAGACTGTCATTGAAGTAGGTCATCGTTTTAGGGCCTTCTTTCGTATTGTATCTGATACCAACAATACGCATGGTGCCAGTTCCATTTTTTCTGGGAACATCAATTCCATATTTCTGAATAACCTTTTTGACCGATGATTTTTCCTTTCGGGCGATTGTCTTAATCATGCTGAAATAGTGATAATATTGAAATGTGGATATTTTCGTGCTGACATCCGTTGCTAAGCAATAGTAATTGTAAAGCCCTCTGATTTCTGCGTTGTACTGACTGATAATTTCAATCACGGGCAGATTAACTCGTGCCCCCACCTGATAGGGTTTTCCCTTTTTAATGAACGGCTTGAGCTTTTCCCGAATAACATCTCCCGGCACAACTAACTGAATTGTACCGTTTACAGAGCGTTTCTTTCGACCGATTGAATCAACCACTTGCTTTGTGTTCTCTTGAGATTTTGTAATTTCGTATCCCAAAAAACGCACTCGTTTATCCGACAGATTGGTGATTTTCGTTTTTTCCCGGCTCAATTCAAGATGAAGTTCCTTTTGCATGAAACCTGCAATTCTTTCCTTGATTTCATTCGCTGTTGCCTCGCTGCCGATGATACAGACCATAAAATCGTCCGCATAGCGCACATATTTTACACGCTGATAGTTTTTATCCATAGGGTCTAAGGCAGGGATATTCTGCATTTGCCGCAGGTACTCATCCGCTTGTTCCTGATTGCCTTTCTTTTTTGCACGGTTTCGTTTGTATTGGAGAATCTGATATTCACGATATGGTCTCCGCTGTTTCCCTTTGGTGTATTCAGCAGATATTCCTTCCATGAACTTATCAAACTCGTGCAGATAAATGTTGGCCAAAATGGGGCTGATGATGCCGCCCTGCGGTGTTCCCGACAGCGAATTGTACTTCTGGTTGAATTCCAAATATCCGGCTTTCAGGAATTTCCAAATAAGCTCAAGAAATCTACCGTCATCAATCTTCTTCAAGAGTATCTTTAACAATATTTCATGGTCGATATGGTCGAAGCACCCGGTGATATCGCCTTCAATTACCCAGTTGGTTCCCCTACAGGTGCTTTTAATTTGATACAGTGCGGTGTGACAGCTTCTATTAGGCCGAAAACCGTGCGAATTATCGCTGAAAATTGGCTCGTAGATTGCCTCTAAAATCTGCCGTACTACTTCCTGTACCAGCTTGTCAGCAAAGGCAGGGATACCCAAAGGTCGCATTTTACCGTTCTTCTTGGGGATATATGTCCTTCGGACAGGTTTTGGTTGATAGCGTTCCCATTTGAGCAGTTCTATCAGTTGAGAAATTTGCTTCCTGCTAAAACCGTCAATGGTTGTCCCGTCTGTTCCGGGCGTCATATTGCCTTGCTTAGCATGGATTTTTTGATATGCCCGCAAAAAGAAGTCCTCATTGAAAAGATTTCTGTAGATACGGTCATACCGGTGTGATTCATCTTGTTTGGATTTTTGCTTTAGTATTGATAATACCGTTTCAGCTTTTTGCATTTCGCATACCTCCATTCGATTATCAATAGAATGACCTGCCGCCCTTCGCCATGTATGCGGCTTTCCCGCACTCGGACTACTATGGCGGCTCCGTTGCCATGCCGGATATTCAGTGTCATCTCCCTCGCTTTTCACACTTGGGATTTATCGCCATAGGGCATTACACATAGCATTTCTGCGTTCTGGTTTAGGCAATCTCCGTTTAGTCGTATTGATACATTGGGTGTGGTTTAGGTTTCCGTTCATTCCTTTTACATACTTCCTGTATGCCGGGACATTTTCAGAGAGTATCAGTGACGACAACGGTTTCACTGATAGAAATTGTCCATGTGCGCAATCAGTCTTCGCACATCTCCACACTTAGAGCAAAGAAACTGGATTTAAAGCAGTTTAGCCTTAACCATGCCACGCCTTTGGTCTCGCATATCCCGCTTATACACTGATTTCAAACGTATATGCTTTTCCGCCATGCTCTTGTCCCCTTTATCTTTCGATTCCGGGTTAGGCGGCTAACCAACTGGATTTCTCTCCAATCCAGTACCTCTTTAGGCATTATCAATACGCCCTTACGGACGCACGTCATCGGTGTGCTTGATGACGGCGATATTGCCCTTGATGACCTGCTCGTTTACATCGTTTGCGGTGCTGTTACGCTCCACGGTGTAAAGCTCTGGCTCTGCGCCGACCTCGTGAATGGCAGGGTCAAGCAGATAACCCTCGGACGGGCTGATTTCACGGACAGTCCAATCGTAGCCGCAGATATAATACTTGGTGGTAAACTGACCGTTTTCATCGGTGGTGTAGGTGTCGATAAGCTCCTCGCCCTTGTAGATGCCATAGACCGCACCCGCAAGGGAAGCGTCGCCCTGTGCCGTTCCTGTTTCCGCATCGGATTTTGTTACGGTCACATTAAATTTCTTGAGGATATTGATAAAGCTGCGGCTCGTTACCTTTTCCCACTCAATCGGTGCGGTCTGGGAAGCGGGGACGACATAGCGGATAGCCGTGTCCACTTCCTCCACGGTATAGGGGGTGCTGCCGCTGATAAGGACATTTTCAAATCTGGCAACGCCCTTTGCATCGGTCACGGCGTATTCGTCAACAGGCAAGCCGCTGAGCGATGTGCCGTAAAGGTGGAATTTTATTCCCTCCACCAGATTGTCCTCAGAGTTTTTAATGACCTCCAAATCGCCACGCTTCAGGACATTGTTGAAGGTCACGGTAGAGGTGTGACCGCTGACAATGGTTACCCTCTGGACGCTCTGCGGCACATAGCGGTCAACCGATTGCTCCGTTACCGTATAAACGCCCGGCATAAGCTGAATATCCACCGTGCCGTCTGCGCCCGTGGTGACGGTCTTATTCACGCCGTTGCCAGAGATATTGAAGCTGATACCAGATACAACGCCGTCCTCAGAAGTCTTTTTGATATGACCCGTGCCGTAGGTTTCGGTGTCGATTTTCAGATAGAAATACACGGGGTCGGATGCGCCAGAAACCATTGTCTGCTTGCCCACGCAGCCCCAGATAAGCATCTCGCCGCAGTCCAGATTGACATTCTTCTGGGCGGAAACCGCCACGGGAGAGGTAATCATCTTATCGCTCGTAAAGGTGTACTGGTTGCCGCTTCTGGATACTCGGATGCCGCTTGCGGAAAGGTTGATGTCCGCAAGGGTGTTGTTGGTATCGGTCAGGGTCAGGCTGTAATTCTTTGCTTCGGGGTTGTATTTGAGCGTATAGGTGTCCGCCTTGCTCTGGCTTCTTGCCGCAAAGCTCGGAATAGTGTAATGGTCTGCCATCTGGGACAAAATCCAGTTATAGCATTTCTCGGCGGGTCTGCCCTGCAAAGAATGGTAGTAGGTGTCCCCGTCAATGCCGTTTGCGCTGTGCAAATCAGCGGGGCTTGTTCTGAGCTGCTGCTGATATTCCCAGATAATCGTCTGGGTGGCAAAGGCATAGTCATCGGTGTTCGTTCCTGCTACGGGAGAGGATTTCCCCTCGTGCCAGCCGTACATCAACGCCATCATAATGCCGAACTGTGCATTGGTGGGCAGGTTGTTGAAATAGGAGCTGTTCTTGCCGTTCTTCGACACATAGGAATTGCCCGTGTTAAAGTCAACGCCAGACTCCACGCAGAATACCTGATGCGTCCCGCTGCTGTCGGTCATCAGGTACTTGCGCTTGGCGTTCCCTGCGGTGGTCGTGTGGACGGAAGTGCCGCCATTGCTGTCATACACAAGGAACGAGTACGAGGGCTTGCTGTAATAGTTCTCGCCGTCTGAGCCGACATATTTATCGCCAAACGAGGAAGTGCAGGTTTGCCCCTCGCTTCCCGCCCACGCAAAGGCGGACAAAGGCAGGGCAGTAATCATCATCAGCAGGCAGAGAGCCGCCGACAGGATACGCCTGCCGTTCTTCTTAAAGATTGTTTTCATAGGCTGTAAAACCTTCCTTTCTTGGTTTTGGGCATAAAAAATCCCTCTGTCGGTTAAAACAGAGGGAAATACCCGTTGTCTGGTTTTGGCTGTTACGCAAAGAGGAAGTATATCAGATATTCGCCGTTTCCTCTTGCTTCGCAGCAGATATTGAAACTTGTGATTTCGTCCATCCCGTATGCGCCGAGGTTTTCAGCGGTGTGGAATGTGATATAGCTGACAAGGCTCTGCTTTAAGGCTTCGCCCTGATTGCTCTGGGACGCCGTGACGGGGTTCCACCATGCGGCGTTGTCTGGCGTTAAGGAGCTGTCCAGAGTAAGCCCCATTCCTTGCCCGATGCCGATGCAGTCCGCCTTTATCGCTTCGATGTCAAACGCATAATCATAGGCGGTTTTCGGCTTTGTTTCTTCGGGTGCAGCCGCAGGCTGTGGGGCTTCCGTGGGCGGCTGTGTTTCCTGCGGCTTTTCTGTTGACGCAGGGGGTGTTTCTTCTGCCGATACGGGTGCTTTTGTGTCCTCCGATGCGGTTGCCGCAGGCGGCTGGCTTTCCTTTGCGGGGGCTTCTGCCGCAGGCTCTGGGGCTTTCTGGGTTTCCTGTGCAGTCGGCTGTGATGCCGCTGTTTCGGGGGCTTTTGTGCTTTCTGGACTTTCCGTTTCCTCTGGGGCTTCGCCCTCTGTGGGAGCTGCCGTCTGTTTACTTTCCGAGGGAAAAACGCTGCCTGTCCTGCTTTCATCAGCGGCTTTGGTTTCCGTTACAGGCTCTCTTTTCTCTGTGGGGGCTGTCGAAACCTCCGCACATCCGCTTATCATCACGACCAGAAGCAGCAATACCGCTAATACCTGTTTTCTCATAAAATCGACCTCCTTTGTGGCTTCATTATACGAAAAATCCCGCCAATCCTCAAAGGTGGGAAAACAGGCGGAAACAGCGGTTTGCAGATATTCTTTTTCTCGGACAGTTACTGGCAGTATCAAGGGGGTGAGGTGTGGAGAGGGGGAAGCCGAAAAAGCGGCTATCCACGCAAAACGGGCAGACTGCTCCCTCGGCGTGTGGCTATCTTTCTTGGCTTCGCTGCCGTTGCAGGTGTCGGTTGTAGAACTCCAATGCTTTCACCACAAAATCCGCTTCCTGCCCTCTGGGGACAGACTTCGGTATGAGCTTGGTTATCCGTTCATCACGGAAGGCGGGCTTTTCCTTCTGGTTGGGCTTTTCTTCCTCCATAATGGAGCTGATAACCTCCTCCGTCAGCTTGCCCTCTTGGTTGTACTTCTTCATTTTGATAGCCTGCGCCAATGACGGGGTGGCGTCGTTGTACTCCATTGCTTCAAGCAGGGTGTATTGCTGTTCCTCGGTCAGATAGGAGATTTCAACCGCAGGGCGGAAAGCAATCTGCCTGTCGTCCACCATTTGCAGGATTTCAGGTACAAGCTCGGTCAGGCGGATAAAGCGGCGTATCTGTTCACGGCTTTCACCGACCTCCTTACCCAATTTTTCATTTGTTCGGGTTGCATCTAAATCTGACACCACTGGTGTCAAATTATCTTTCGGGGGTCTGCCTGCTTGTCTGTTCATCGCTTCAAGCCGCATTTTATAGGCAAAGGCTTTCTCGCTTGGCAGAATGACCGACCTTTGTAAATTGCTCTCCACCATGATAATAATGGCTTCGTCACGGGTCAGCTCTTTTACCTCGCATTTCAGCGTTTCAAGCCCTGCAAGCTCACAAGCCTTTTTGCGCCTGTGACCGCTGATAAGCTCATACCGCCCGTCCTCTTTGAGCCGCACGGTAGCAGGGGTCATTACGCCGTTTCGCTTCACGCTATCGACAAGCTGCTCCATATCCTCGTCCATTAAAACCTTGAACGGGTGGTCTGGGAACTCGTCAATCTCGCTGATGGGAATATCCCGTATCTTACTGAGTTTCGCTTCCGCACGGCTTTCGTCCGTCTGGAAAAGGTCATCGTATGCGGTCAGCTCGATTTTGGTTTCTCTGCTTCTCGCCAATCTCCGCCACCTCCTTCCCGAACTGCTCATAGGCTGCGGCTACCTTGCCGCCCTTGTCGTAGGCAAAAATACTCTTGCCCTCTGCGGTGGCTTCCACGGCACGGATAGAGTGCGGTATCTCGGTATCAAAGACCTTGATTTTCTGTCCGTAGGCACTTTTCACGGTTGCCGTGATTTCCTTAGAGATATTTGTGCGGGGCATTACCATTGTCATTAAGATACCGTCAATCCGCAGCTTGGGATTTATCTGCCGCTTGACCATTGACACGGAGCGAAGCAACAGCTCTAAGCCTTTCGCAGAAAGATAGTGGGGCTGTGTCGGGATAACCACGCTGTCAGCCGCCGCCAGAGCATTGATGGTTATCATACCCAAGCTCGGCATACAGTCGATAAGCACATAGTCGTAATCCTTTTTGACCGCATTAACATAGGTCTTTAGGACACGCTCACGGCTCATGGCATTGATTAGCCTTACCTCAAAGCCCGACAGCTCGATGTTTGACGGAAGCAGGTCAACGCCCTCGCCGTGGCGGATAATGCCTTGCGAAACATCAAGGGGCTTATCGTCTATGATGTCCTGCATAATGGTGGGGAGCGTTACGGGAATATCGTCTGGTCTGCTGTAACCGAGTGCCATTGTGAGATTTGCCTGTGCATCGGCATCAATGAGCAGCACCTTTTTTCCTTGCTTCGCCAGACTTACGCCCAGATTGACCGCCGTGGTGGTCTTGCCGACGCCGCCTTTCTGGTTGGTCAGAGCAATCACTTTGCAATTTGACATAGATGCGTCCTCCTTTCGCTTAGATTTAGCCGCTTTGTCAGGGCGGCTATGTAAAATCTACCAGAGAACGCAGAAAAGCCGCTTACTCTTAACGGATAAGAATAAGCGGCTTTCTATCGGTTTGCCGTTAGACATATTCAATTTTAATTTTCTTGACAGGGGCTTTTGCTACCTTGAATATCAGTTCGTCCACGCAGTCCCCGTATCCGCCCTGCTGTATGAGTTTGTTTTTCAACTCCACAAGGCTTTGCAGCAGGATTGTCCTTTCTCGGCTGTCCACATATAGATGATTGAGCTTTTCTCTCATAAAATCCACCGTCCTTTCTTGGCTTCATTATACAGCGGCAAGGAAGTCCAGTCAAAACTGTAACTTTGCATTTCTTGGATTTTCGGCGTATCAAGGCTCAATCTCCAGTAGTAAATAAGTAGTATTTGAGGTTGTCAATCCAGTAGAAATGCGGCGAAATGCCCTGTTTTACAGGGATAATTGCTTACTTGCTTGATTTTTAATTAAAAAATTCACCTCATTTCCTAAAATTTAAATTATGATTCACATATTTTATAAATAAAAATATAAAATTATTTGTGTTTTTTTTGTATAAAAATCCTTTATTATACTCCAATAATAACATAAGCAATAGCCGTTGGTCAATATGAATAATGACAGTGTGCTATAAACATCGGTTATTTGTTTATTTTATAGTACCCTGCTGTAAATGATAATGCGGATTTAGAGTTTCTTTCGACACCTCAGTGTAAGGTCCGCTTGTATGTTGAACTGCTGACTACCAGCAAGCTGAGCGATTACCATACAGACCTTAACAAACAGGCAGAAACAATGTTTTCTCGGACGGTTTACCCGCTAAATAGAAAAGTCGCTGTCACAGACGGCGGCTTTTCCTTTTCGGTAAGTATTCAAGAAGTCATACAGTTCCGTGAGTAATGGAAGAAGGCAATGATTTGAGAAAAAGAGAAGTGTAATATTCTGAAAATTTCTTGAAATTTCTGGAAAAATATGCTACAATACTTTTGTATAATTATATAGTGGGGAATTTATATCCTTTTTGCCTTAGGAATTATGGAAGGCGGACTTGTCTATGACAAACGGAAATGCGACAATCATTGTCGGCTCGGCTGGGCAGGAGCATAGCGCCGTTTTTTCAGCGTGTCAAGTCTTATTTCATACAATTTA